>WNGR01013550.1_pt1 | contig 17886 bp, 11 predicted proteins | sample 5407581 | NCBI WGS metagenome assembly WNGR01 (sample SAMN13153383, study PRJNA577476) | soil metagenome | isolation source: 80 cm soil or saprolite under Garry oak tree replicate 2 | place: USA:California | collected 2016-06-15 | reverse complement strand
GCAAGGACATTAGCGCGTGCCACGTCTCCAACAAACACATAGTCCTTCTTCTGTTCGCCGTCCCAGTCGATACGCACAGGCTCATGCTTCAGGAAACGTTTGGCGAAGATCGCTATCACGCCCGCTTCACCATTGGGATCCTGACGAGGACCATACACATTTCCATAGCGCAGCGCCGTATAGTTCAATCCATTTGCTTCTTGCCAATAACGTAAATAGTGTTCTGCCACCATCTTGGTAATGCCATAAGGTGACTCGGGATGCTGCGGAACTTCTTCATCGATTGGCAGCCGTGCTGGAGTGCCATATGTGGCGCCTGATGAGGCAAAAACGATCTTGCGAGTTCCAACACGGGTACAATTTGTTAAGACATTCAGCAAGCCGAGCACATTCACACTGGCGTCAAATTGCGGATTTTTCGTCGAGATAGCTACACTGTGCTGTGCTGCTTGATGGCTCACGACTTCGGGACGCACTTCATCAAAAATCGATCGTAATGCCGCATCGTCTGTAATATCTGCGCGGAAGAAACGCGCTTTAGGATTGAGGTTTTGCTCTTTCCCTCCCCCTTCTTCCCATAAATTATCTATAACAGCGACTGCATGACCCATAGCTATGCACTGATCAACGATATGCGACCCAATAAAACCAGCTCCACCCGTCACTAATATTCTCATGGAAAGTTCAGACCTTTCTTTAAACACAAAATAAAAAGGAAATGAGGCTTCTTTTCGCAACCCAAGGGATCGTAAAGGTACCCCAGGAGCAGGTTTGAAAAAGCCCGTCAGAATGTGTACCCTTTATTATATCAATGTGAGATGCACTCTATCAAACTAACTGTTCCAGTGCAACTTGTAAAGCTTGAGGATGTGTCAATACTGGGAAAATGTGTAAACCCGTCTCCTGTTTGAGACGATCAAGTGCGGAATGGTCTACTGGATTCAGGATGGCAACAGTTAGCTTATTGCGCTCGCGTCCCAGAGGGTAACAACGCAACTCATGAGCAAGTTTGGGATTAACAAGGTGTTGCAGACCCTGAGGTAATTTCCTCGGCAAAAGTGTAAGATATGGAATTCCAAGTTTACGAGCTAGAACTGGAAGCTCCTGGTCTATTTCGTCGTTTGCATGCTGGACTTGCAGTACCTCTGCGTGCTTGCGAGTTGCTTTCTCGGGTTGTGTATCGAAACGGTAAGTTGCTTCATCGGATGCTGTAATAAAATCGCGTATGGTTTTATCCTGCATCGGATAAGAACTATGTCCTATAGCCATGCTTTGCGGACGCATGATATCACGTTCTGAAGAGTTATGTACTCGCCAGAGCAATGCCTCCCACAGGCGATTCTGGACAATTTGTCCACCTTGTTTATCAGCATCAGGCAGCAGAAAGTAAATGTTGTGGCCCAAAAGTAATACACTATCAGTTTTACGCACAAGAATACGTAGGTCATTGAGTAAGTATTGAGTACTCTTATTGGCTGACATAGATCGATGAGTATTGAGCTTATCTTCTTTTTCATAAATCAGCCGAATTGCTACAAGTGCGATTTGTTCAATACCTGTAGCAATAATTCGTTCGACAGTTGACACGATCTCGTGCACTGTATCAATAGTATAAGGACTGGTTGTCAGTCCATACATCAGAGGAGTAGCGGCTTCGTTGCTCATAACTTGATTCCTTAAGATAGTGTATTTATCAGGTGGGTAGTGACGATAATGATACATAAGGAATGTTAGGAAAGAAGCATCAATATGGTTGCATTTCCGTTAAGACAACGTACTTATGGTTAAGATAACTCCAGCCTCTACAGCACCACGTTTCATTGTGTAACGTGCTTGATGAAACTGTTCGTTGACGCAATGAGTTCAGCCCTGTATACTCCGTGCAAGAAGCATTCCGAAAGGCGTCTAAACGATGACAAGTACCACCTTTGCTGTAGATCCAGCTGATATACCTGCTGTGAAACGTTGGTTAGCTGCACAAGACGATCCTCAAGGGCAATTACGTTCTGTTGATATCGATGAAATTCTCATCGGTTCCGGTGTTTTGCTGGACTTACCTTTTGTTTTGCAAAGAGCAGGCGTTACTCCTGGCTCGAAGGTATTGTTGGTGGTGGACGAAACGCCTATGCTCCGCGAAGATGTAGACCTGAAACGCTTTGTGCGTGATTTGCTCTATGTAGCCGGGTATGATGAAACTACATGTCATTTGGAAAACGATGAGTATGGATTGGTACATGCCGAGTTTGAGGATGTTGAGGGTCTTCTCTGGGGACTGGAACCTGGCACAGCGATAATTGCACTTGGTTCAGGGACTGTTACCGATATTGCCAAACATGCAGCCTATCTTTATGATCAGCAACACCCAGAACAGCCGCGCTTGGTCTATACCTGCATCCCTACCGCAAATTCAGTCACTGCCTATGCCGCAAATATGGCAGTTCTACTCAAGGATGGTGTTAAGCGTACTCTTCCATCGCGCTATCCAACAGCTATCATTTCGGACTTGCGTGTTCTTGCCTCTGCGCCAAAAGCCATGACTCTAGCTGGTCTGGGAGATTGTTGCGCTCGCTTCGTCGCATATGGTGACTGGTATCTTGCCAGTGTGCTCGGCCTCGTCGATTTTTATAGCGAAGTTCCACTTGCGCTGCTCAATAACCTGGACACTATATTATTGGAGGCTATCCCTGGCATTGGACAGCGATCACATAGAGGGGAGGCCATTGTTGCACGTGCACTCTTGCTTGCTGGTATTGCTCAATCTGTCGTCGACATGTCTGCCCCTATTTCAGGTACTGAACATGTGACTTCGCACATGCTGGATATGATCGCTTATCACTATCATCGTGGCATTGCTTTACATGGTGCTCAAGTCGGCGTAGCCACTCTCACCGCCGCACGGCTCTACCAGAATTTTCTGGATAACTTCGATCCCGAGGCTGTCAATTTCGATTCCTGCTATCCAAAGTATGAGCAAATGCAAATGCGCATCTATCGGTTATTTCAACCAGTTGACCCAACCGGAGCAATGGCTGAGGAATGTTGGAGCGATTATTGCAGAAAACTGACCCTATGGTATCAGAACCGCGCCCTTTTCGAACAATTCTGCCAATCCTGGCAAAGCATACATCGTCCAAAAATTGCTTCACTAGTACGTCCTCCCAACGTTGTGCATCAGCTTCTCTCTCAAGCTGGAGCGCCCCTCACTGCTCAAGAACTTGAGCCACCAATCAGCCAGGAAGAATTCGATTTTGCTGTCAACAACGGCCACTTCATCCGTGCTCGCTTCGTGCTTAGTGATTTATTATACTTCCTCGGCTGGTGATAGCTGCTACTCTTATGCTAATTCCGCCCCACAGTTAAAGCAGTAATGGAAGTAGCCTGGGCTGCGTGCACCGCAGTAGGAGCAAGTTAGCGCTGGCTCACCTTCTGCCACAAGTGATGCAGCCTCCGCTGGCACAGATAAAGACGGTGGAGGGGTCACCTGCTTCTCGGAGCTACCGCCGCTAAGCACTGCCAGTGTTTCTCTCCGCGCTCGCTCCAGTCTGACCCCCAGGCTTTCCAACACACCCGCACCAATTCCCTCACCTTCACGCAGTAGCCCTAACAATAAATGTTCCGTCCCTATATAGTGATGATTCATGCGCCGGGCTTCATCTACTGCCAGCTCAATCACCTTCTTGGCACGCGGTGTAAGTCCAATCTCACCCAACACAATGCGGTCCCCGCGCCCGATAATGAATTCGACAGCATTCTGAACCTCCCGAAGCTCTACACCTAGCTTTGTTAATACTTTGGCAGCAACACCTTCGCCCTCACGTACAAGACCGAGTAGCAGATGTTCTGTCCCTATGTAATTGTGCTGAAAGCGCTGTGCTTCTTCCTGTGAGAGACTAAGTACTTTCCTTGCGCGCTCCGTAAATTTATCAAACCTATCCCTTTCGTTCATCCGATTGATCCCTCTCTTACTTGAAGGCAATATCTACCAGGAAGACTTATTGTAACAACGTACAAATTGATGATAGGAAGGTTTTATGCATCTCAAAATAAGTATACTCGAAGGCGTTCTTAATTGTAATAAATCACTGTAACACGTAACACTTGACAGCATTTCTCGCAGATAGGAAAATAGAAGCCAAGCAGGAGGCGCATCATAATAAAAAAGGAATTACAAGGAACGAAGCTCATTGGCAGGTGGGTATTCCCCACAACTCTCCTATCTCATTGGAGGGATAAAAAAACGCCAGGAATACATTTATAGGGTATAATACACTTTATTAAAGATATGCCAGAAGGCTAAAGATATGCCAGAAGGCTACTATGCAACATTACAATTTGAACATCCCGGCAACCAACGCTCCACAGACAACCAACGTACTCACTGAACGACAAACTGCGGGACTGAACAAAGAAATGCAAGACGCGGCTCGCGCGGCAGAACGTGCGCGCCTCCGACAGGGCATTATGCATGTACGCATACGTCACTTTTATTGCACGTTAGAGGAAATGTTTGACCCTACCCTGCGTGGTCAGGCATTTGTGGTAGGCACTGGAACAGGTCGTCCAAACGAGCCTGGTCGTGTCATAGATGTCTCACCTGCTGCACTGCGTCTGGGGGTCAGTCCGGGTATGCCCTTGCGTCGTGCTTATCGCCTTGCTCCGCGAGCGCGTTTCCTTCCGGCTTCTTATGATCAATATCAACCCGTGCTGCTAAAACTTCGCGAACGATACCGAGTCTATTCGCGTATTATAGAGACTGTGCCTGTTGCTGATGCTTTCATTGATTTACGTGGTTGCGAACTGGCTTTCGATTCTCCGGTCACTCTGGCCGAGCGACTCTGTGCGGAGATAGGAGAAATGCACCTGACGGCTCTTATCGGCATTGCTAACGGTAAGGCAATCTCAGAACTTGCTGCACTGATGAGTCGCAAAGATGGTCGGCGTGGAGTCCTCTACATTCCTCCAGGTCGAGAAGCTTCATTCGTGCAAACACTACCGCTTTCAATGTTACTCCAGATGCGCGCGGCGGGTACAGGTATTCCAAGTGCCTTACCTGAATTAGGTGAGCAGAATGGCCATGCCTCTCGTCCGCCTGAAATCGAAGGCAAAAGCGAAAACATAGATTCAGTAGCGGTTGCAGAACTTGTAGCTCACCTGAAGGATTTTGGAGTCACTACCTTTGTACAGGTTGCTACTTTGACTGAAGAAGGCTTGAGCCGTCGACTAGGACGGCTAGGTGGCTGGCTTTACCATGTAGCAAGTGGTCAGGACTCCAGTCTCGTCGTCCCTGATGCTCCGCCACTCAGCCAGAACGCTCGCGTGCGTCTTCATCATGCCGCTGACGCCGACGAAACCTGTGCAGCCATACGCAAACTCGCGAACTATCTCGGCGAGCGTCTGCGAGAACAGCGACTCAAGGGCCGTATAATTGCTCTTATGCTCTGGCCGAGTCGCTTAGTGCGTCAGGAAACACGTAAACTTGTGATCGCTGAAGATGGCGAAGAGGTAGCAGTTACTTCTGCTGAGGATACTGTTGGGGGGCAAATGATCCTCTCATGTCACACTGATGATCCTGATGTGATTGCACATCATGTTCTCATGCTCTTCGCACATTATCACCGCCCAGGCAATAGCTACCTGCAAGTCCAGGTGCGCATTGGCGATATTATGGCTGTTACCCCAACATATTATCCACCACCTGTGCGCACTCGAGGAAGACCCACCCGCAAGCTTTAGATGACCGAATATCCATGCTCTGACAATTTGAGGCGACCGCGAGGTTCACCTGATGGAAATGTAGAGGTATCCCTTGTGGATACCCGGTGTTTTCCAGATCAACGTTTATTTCTGATCTGCTGCAATTTCTCAAGCTCCCTCTGCCCTCGTGCTTCCAATTCAATCTTCCACTCATCTTTATATTGCCGCATTATGCGTACAATTGTATGGGCCACTGCCAGGTTGCGATACCACTTATGATTTGCAGGTACAATATACCATGGTGCTTCATCTGTGCTGCACTTCGATAATGCATCTTCGTACGCCTGCTCGTAATCTTTCCAATACTTTCGATCCTCCCAATCCTCAGCCGAAAGCTTCCAGGACTTATCTTTATTCTGTTCGCGTGCCAGCAAACGTCGCTCTTGCTCGTCGTAGCTGATGTGCAAAAAGAACTTCAGCATAATCATTCCGTTTCGAGAAAGGAGTTGTTCGAAGTTATTTATATCTTCGTAGCGGCTACTCCATACTTTTTCTGGCACCAGATGATGGACACGTGCAACCAGTACGTCCTCGTAGTGTGAGCGATTAAAAATCCCCATTTCACCTTTAGCAGGTGTAACCTTATGTACACGCCAGAGGAAATCATGTGCCAGTTCCTCCTGTGTAGGCTCCTTGAATGCATGCACATCACACCCCTGTGGATTCACATGCGAAAGCACATGCCGAATAGTACCATCTTTGCCGCTCGTATCCATTCCTTGCAGCACTACGAGCAGACTTTGCTGTTGTGCTGCAGTCAACAACTCCTGTAACTCGCTAAGTTCGTCACTAAGTGTTTGCAACTCCAGGTCTGCGGAAGAACGATCACTCTGCTTACCCGTATAATCTGGATTGTAATCCTTCAACTTAACTTTACTGCCTGCATCCACCTTCCAAACATAATTCATAGAAATTCTGTCTCCTTCTACTTTTATGCTACCTTGATGAAAAGAGAAATGTTATGGTAATGATAAATCGTCTTTGCCCTCACGTGCAAACAAGTAACGCTAATTCTTGTTCGCGCGTTATAATAGATGTTAAGGAAGTAATTATGGGGGAACAGCTTACATCCATTGACTGTTAGCAAGCAAAAAGCCTTAGAATTAAATTTCTATGGATTCTCTCTGCTTTCGTCGGAGTAACATGTATGACAATCACATCACATGATAATAGTTCTGATGCGGCTGGCGTTTCTAACAGTCCAGGATCACAAGAACCACCACTTCATAAGCCACGCTCAACTCGCTATCGTGTGATTTCACGTATCCTTCTGGCTATCTTGCTGCTGGGCATACTCGTCCCCATCATCATCACTATTGGCTATGGCATTAGTGGCTATACCACCTACAACGAAATACGTAGTCAAGCTCAGAGCGGAGTACAGCACCTGCTCAATATCAAACCTATTTTCACGGGCGTCAAAGCTCACCCCAGTGGTTTTTTAGACAACAACAAATTGAGCAGGTCTCGTCAAGAATTTGGAGCCGCATATATAGATTTTCAGCAAGTTGAATATAAAATTGATCACACAAGTCTCATTCAGTCCATAACAAAGTACTTTCCGCAGTATCTCACACAGGTTCGCTCGGCTCGCGCTGTAAGCCAAATTGGCATGGACATCTCTATTATTGGACAGCAACTTACTGCAACTGCTCTCTCACTCGCACCGACATTTCGTGGTTCTCTACTGACCAGTACCACAAAACCATTGGTCACACAACAAATACTTGATCTGGTGGGTGCGACCATCAGTGGGATTTTGCCGAACCTGAACGATATCCAAACTCAATCACGCTTCATTTCTCTCGATGCCTTACCTGTCAGTGAGCAGCAGCGTAATCAATTGCAACAACTTCTACAAGCGCTCCCCCAGATCCAAAGCGATCTTGTGCAGGTACTCGATCTCTTAGGAGTCGCTAATTGGCTTCTTGGTGTGAATGAGCCGCGCACCTTTCTGGTGCAAACTATGGATCGAGCAGAACTGCGACCAACTGGTGGTTTCACTGGCCAATATGGCGAATTACAGATACAAGGAGGTCGTATTGCCCCGTTCAACCTCAGGGATATCTCCCTTGTGGAGTATGTTGATAGCAGCAAAACCCTGGGGCAATTTGCTCCACCACAATATCGTTCATGGTGGCCTTTCGCAAACTGGGGCTTGCGTGACTCGAATGACTCTGCTGACTTTCCTACTTCGGCTCAGATTGCCATAGACCAATACAAACTTGAAGTTGGTCACAAGGTGGATGGTGTCATCCTGGTTACCCCATTCTTAGTAGAGCATATTTTACAGATTATTGGACCGATTTATGTTCCCACATACAAAGATACAATCACTGCGCAAAATCTGGAGGATCGTCTCCATTATTATCAACAGGATAACGCTGGCATATACAAACAGATTGTCATTCAGCCAGGTGTTACTACAACATCCGACCGCAAACGATTTACTGGTCTGCTGGCTCATCTGCTGCTGGACAAAGTACGTCAAGCCCCACCAGATGAAATCCTGGCTATTGCCCAGGATATGTTGCATGATCTGAAATCCAGAGATTTACAAGTGTATTTCACCAATCCGCAGGTTGAAGCATTACTCGCAAAGTACGACTATGCAGCACAGATTGATCGTTCTACTACCTATGACGGTTTATTCGTGGTTCAGGCCAACCTCAGCGCCAGTAAAGCTTCTCAGTATGTCAAAACCATTATGCACGATACCGTCTCACTTAATGCCAAAGGTGGCGCGACCCATGTACTGCAACTTCGTCTGGTATATAATCAGATCGGGCCGGTTTACGGGTATGATACGTATCACGACTATCTACGAATCTATGTCCCGCCGAATAGCCACTTTCTTTGGGGGAATGGCTTCGATACAGGTATACCTCTCTGTGGCGGTCGCTATCAACAATGTCAACCCGATGGAGTCTATCCACAAGGTGAATTACTTTGTCCGACGGGTCAGTACCAACCAGGAGCGGCAGCTCCTTCGGTCACTGATCCTGATGGTGGGCACTGGCACCCTCTCGATACCATAGGCCCACCTCCTAATTTAGTAAGTGATGAACCTGGGCGCTCCATGTTTGGCGGCTGGGTGATTGTACCCAAGAACTGCACTATGACTGTAACTGTCTCCTGGTACGTACCGCCCCTGGGTACCACTCCTTATAGCTTACAGGTCCAACGCCAGGCAGGCACATTTCCCGAGTTGGATCTCACTATTTTGCCAACCCCTGGCAATTGTAATGTGCTCAACACAGCAGGTCTACACTTTGATGGCATCATAGGCGAGGACATGTCCTTTACTACAAAAGGTTTCACATCCTTTCTACCGTCTATATCAACAGCATGTTATCCTCAACCGGGAATATAACCTACACTACTTTCCCCACAATTTGTATCTCCATTAATACTATCTTCGGTGAAATAGAAGGCTTGCAATTCCACAAAATTGTACTATTTTTTACAGTTTTTTGATAATTTCTTGAGATTTCCCTGCTATAATTGTATCTTGTGTGGAGGGGAAAGTACTCTCCTAATATTTGCTTATTTAAAACATATTATAATTGTCGATGAAAGCATAAGTGGGGCGGGTGACCACCTCCTGATACAAAGTCGAGGCAATACATTGAGGAGATAGTTCTATGGCAGATACATCAAAACCCTCGGCAAGGACAGCACCAGTATCAAATACTTCATTAGCAAAAATCTCTCCGGTCAAGCCAACACCAAAGAAAGCTTTTACTCAGGATTCGTGGTACTCGAAACCCAGGCGTGGTGTAAAAATTGATGCGATATTGGGTAGCGCCTTGGAGGCTCTTCAAGCCAATCGTATGCGTTCGTTCCTGACCATGCTTGGCGTAATTATCGGAGTGTCGGCAGTTATTGCTGTTGTGTCCTTGACGCAGGGAGTGAATCAGAGTGTTAGCGCCCGGTTCGCCAGCCTGGGCACCAATGTTATTACTATCTCGCCCGGCGCGGCGTCGACCAACGGTGCGCGAAGCGCTGCGGGAACAGAACAGACGCTTACCTTGTCTGATGCCCAGGCGGTGGCACAGGTTGACCACGTGGTCGAAATGACTCCTGTTCTAACAACATCCGGTCAGGTAGTCTACGGGAGCCAGAACTGGAATACATCAGTTCGCGGTGTCTATCCAAGTTACCAAACAATTCAGAGTTGGCAGATTGCCGAGGGCTTATGGTTTAGTGACCAGGATGAACAGACAAGTGCTCCTGTCGCTGTGCTCGGGCAGACTGTAGTTCAGAGTCTCTTTTCTACCACCGGTACCGACCCGATTGGTGAAACGATCCTTATAAATAATCAGGCTTTCCACGTCGTTGGCACGCTTCAGTCCAAAGGAACACAGGGCTTTGCAAACGTGGATGATGCTATCTTTGTGCCCTTTAGCGCGGCCAGTGAGCGCTTGAAACCCTCTCCTGTCTATGTGGACCAAATCCAGGTGCAGGTCGATGACGTCAACAACATAGCGCAAGTGGAGCAAAACATTACTACGCTACTCAGAACGCATCATCATCTCACGGGATCGGCCCCCTCCTCTCAAGGCCAGCAATTCGGCGGCAGCAATCCGCTACGTGGACTAGGTGGAGGCGGTGGTGGCTTTGGCAATGGTAACCCTGCGCGTGGACCAGGTGGTGGAGGCTTTGGTGGGGGTGGCAACCCGAATGGTGGACAACGAACCGGTGGAGCTACAACTCCAAGCAATAGTTCTTCTTTGAGAGAAGCGTCGCAAGCCAATGACTTTCAGGTGTTCAGCGGAAACCAACTTGTCCAGACGGCTCAGCAGAATACCGCTGAACTAGCAATCCTGCTCATAGGTATCGCAGCAGTCTCGCTCTCAATTGGTGGAATTGGTATTATGAATATCATGCTGGTTTCTGTCGCTGAGCGCACCCGCGAGATTGGTATCCGCATGGCTATTGGCGCACGTCAGCGCGATATCCGCAACCAATTCTTGCTAGAGGCTCTTATGCTCAGTGTCATCGGTGGCATAATCGGTATCGTTGTAGGTTTGCTCGGTGGCTTTGCGCTCACTCAGGGACTTGGCTTCCCGTTCGTCTTTAGTGTTGTCGCTATTGCCCTGGCATTCAGCGTTTCAGCTGCCGTTGGTATCAGTTTTGGCCTCTATCCAGCAGTGCGTGCAGCAAAACTCGATCCCATTGTTGCCCTGCGAACGGAATGACAATGCCAGTCTCAGTGATATAGTAGTTAACAGAGGAGAGGGTAATCGCCCGCTCCTCTCATTAAAAACACCTTTCTTTATCATGACATTTTACAATTCGGCCTTAACATTTTACAATTTCCAGAGGATTTTTTTGTATTTTAGGCCATTGTAGACATTGACAATGTCACTGACAGCTTTATAATGGAAAGCGTTATAGAAAGTATTTGTCTGATGCGTTGTAGAGGGGTCAGCGCAGAAGGCCAGGCTCCACGGTCTGTGTTCCTACAAGAAAGTCTTGAAAGATGCTACTCTGCAAAAAGATCAGGCTTGAGATTACGCCACAAGATGCTGCTACCCTAGAGTTCATGCAGGCTAAATGTCGAGGACTCTACAACTGGTGGGTGATGCGTTTGCGGGATGGTGAGAAGTGGAACTTTGCCGAAGCTAAGAAAAGTCTACAAGCAAGCAAGCAACATGATCCTGAACTTATCTACGTCTATGGCAAACTCCTTGCTGAGGTCTTCTATCGGCTAGATAACGCCATGCAAGCCTTCTTTCGACGTGTACAAGCAGGTGAGACACCTGGCTTTCCAAGGGTGCGCCCACGACACAACTTCTTCACCCTCTGCTATCCTGCGATGTACCTCAAGATCATCGATACTGTGCTCATTTTACCAACAGGAAGTGGTGGTAAGCATGGACCAAAGCAGTACCCGAATATCATGGCACATCTCACTGAGTTACCGCCTGATGGGTTCCGTGAGGTTGCTATCAGTTGTGATGCGAGAGGTAACTACTACGCTTCCTTTAGCTATCATAAGCAGGAGCGAGAACAGCAGCCTGGGCAAGTGGTGGCCTTTGATCTTGGCATCAAAACGCTAGCAATAGGAGTCAACGAGCAAGGCAAGGTCTATCATATTGGGGGCTTCAAGGGTACTCGTTGGTATAACAAGCAGTTAGACAGGATCCGCTCCAAACGTGACAGGTGTAAGAAGAAGTCACGTCGGTATATCCGTCTTTCCAACGTTTACAAGCGCGTCTCTGAGAAGAAACGCAATAAACAACGGGACAGTTTGCATAAAGCATCTCATCTCATAGGCCACAAACTGGTTGAGAGAACTGTGGTGGTCGGTGATCTTTCCCAACGACAGATGGTGATGAAAGAGCACAAGGAGAGGAACGAGCAGTTGAACCGGGCTGTGTTTAATGATTGGGGCTTGTACACATTTCTTCAAATGCTCACGTACAAATGCCTGCTCTATGGGAAAGACCTCCAATTCCTAGATGAAAGAAATACGAGTAAAGCTTGCTCAGGGTGTGGGCATCTACAAGCCATGCCCCTGTGGAAGCGAACGTATTGCTGTACTGAATGTGGACTCGTTATGGAGAGAGACGAGAACTCTGCCCATAACATCCTGCAACGGTACTTTGCTCGGCTAGAGCCACACATACCTGATGGTACGCGGTGTGCGGACGTTTTCACCGCAATCGACTATGTTTGAATACATTTAGAAAGGCAGTATGAATATGTATGATGCAGCAAACTCAAAGTCCTGAAGAACCGGTCGAGGGGCGATTATTACCTTCATTCTCATAGCATTACTGATCCTCGCAGGTTTCCTGGCCTTTTTTCTGATACGAGGCCGCCAACGTCCCATTACCTATCAAAAGCAGCAGGTGACCCAGGGCAACTTCTCCCTCACCGTCAGCGCCACCGGGCCGGTACAAAGTGCCACCTATAATGTGGTATTTTCTGGCTCGGGTATCCTTCAACAGATTGACGTCTCGGTTGGGCAGACAGTTGTTAAGGGTCAGGTGCTCGCCAAACTGAATAAGACTTCTCTTCAGGATGCCCTCAACGCTGCGCAAGCAATGGTCTTATCTGCGCAAACCGGGGTGAACAATGCTGGAGCCAATTTAAGCAAGTCTGAGGCTGAATCAAATGCGAGTGCGAGTCTGGCCACAACACAGACCCAGTCGCAGGCCAGCACCTCCGGTGCGCAGACCACGCTGAGCAACGACCAGACCAACCTGACGAATACCCAGGCCCAGTCGGCGAACACCGTCGCAGCCGCGCAGACCACGCTGAGTAACGCTCAATCAACCCTGAGTCATACCCAATCCCTATCGTCAGCCAACGTTTCTGCCGCGCAGACGGCGCTGAGCAACGCTCAAACCGCCCTGAGCCATACCCAGTCGCTATCGGCAGCCAACGTCGCAGCCGCGCAGACGACGCTGAGCAACGCTCAAACCGCCCTGAGCCATGCCCAGGCGGCACTGACGGCTTGTCTTGCTTCTCCTCCAACTACCGATCCCACCTGTGCCACGGCGAAGGCCAACGTAGCAACGGCGCAAGCCACGGTCAATAGTGACCAGCAGGCACTTGCAGTAGCACAGGCGCAGGCCAGTTCCAACATCGCAACAGCGCAAGGCAATGTCAGTACTGCCCAGAAGGCACTTGCAACAGCCCAAGCGCAGGCCCGCGCCAACAACGCCACGGCGCAAAACGGAGTTAGCACTGCCCAGAAAGGACTCGCATCAGACCAGACGACTGCCACCTCCAACAACGCCACAGCGCAGGCCAAGGTCTCAAGCGACCAGCAGGCTTTGACTTTATCAGAGGCCCAAGCCAGCTCGAGCAATACCACCGCGCAGAACGCGGTCAACACGGCGTCCAAAGCGTTAGCTTCTGCGCAGGCTAGCGCCGACGCGAGTAACACAAGTCTGCAAGGGATGGTCAACTCAGCCCAGAGCACGTTGCAAAGCGCATTAGTGGGACTTCAGACTGCGCAGCACAACCTGGCCAACGCCACACTCCTGGCGCCACATGCTGGCATCGTTACGACCATCAATGGCACAGTTGGTGGAACACCTGGTGTTTCTGCTACCTCTACCTCTACCTCTACTTCTACAACTGGTGGCGGAGGTGGCACCTTTATTCAGATTTCTGATACCTCTACATTGCAAGTTCTGGCCTCCGTAAACGAATCCGATACCGCAAATCTGAAGGTTGGAGAACCCGCACAGTTCACGGTCAGTGCCTATGGCAATCGGATATTTACTGGAACAGTCAGTGCCATCTCGCCATTCGGGCAGACAGTCTCCAATGTAGTGACCTTTCCTGTTACTATTGATGTCAATAAGGATGACTTGCAGAACGCGAACCTGTTACCTGGTATGACAGCGAGTGCCACAATCGTTGTGGTACAACAACCTAACGTCGTGCTTGTTCCTGTCAACGCTATAAACTTTGCGCGCACGGCAACTAACACAGTCAACGGCATACCACCGCTCATCACTACTAGCCAGGCACTCTCTGCACTGGCACAGGCACGCCAACAGCGCACTGAATTAATAAATCAGAACCCATCTGTCGCACAGGACAATCCCATTCCGTCGTATGTGATTGAACAACCGGGTGGTCAAACGTCTTTCATAACTGTTCCTGTTGTGTTAGGATTAACAGATGATACATATTATGTAGTGCTGCAGGGTCTCTCACCTGGTGACATTATCGTTGTCGGTGCGCAGCGCGGCTAATGTATAGCGTAACATTTATCCAATGAAGGGAGCGAGGGCGGGGGCAAGCCCCGCCCCTACTATACACGAGCGATCCTTTCAGGCTGCCACAAACGGAAAGGCATCGTCTTACGATGGTCTTGGTATCTTAGACATGAAAATGAGAAAATATACGTTGATGAGCGACAACTCCAGATTGCCAAAAGGTGGTGGACAAGCGTCATCTTCTCAGACTGGCTCATCTGATACAGATCCAGATAGTATCAATCAACAGACAACCGAGACGGATCAAGCTGTTGACAATCAAAGCTCGTCTTCTATCCAAGATCTGGCAACTATACCTCAAAAGGCTATTACCAGGCCGGAAGATGCGGGTACTACCATAACGTCCACGCCTATTGTTGACGTACGTACTCTAATGAAGACATATATAATAGGGCGGACGCGTGTCCCTGCCCTTCAAGGTATCTCGATGAGAGTTTACCAGGGTGAGTTTGTTGCTGTAATGGGACCTTCTGGCTCAGGTAAATCCACTTTCATGAATCTCGTCGGATGCCTGGATCGTCCTTCAAAGGGGGAGTACTGGCTGGCTGGAAAGCTTGTCAGTCGCTTGTCAAATGATGAGCTTGCCAACATACGAAATCGCCAGATTGGCTTTGTATTTCAGGGCTTCAACTTGCTCAGCCGTTCGAATGCGCTCAGTAACGTTATTCTCCCAATGGTCTATGCAGGGATTTCGAGGGAAGAGCGAGAACGTCGTGGTCGTAGTGTACTACGTCTTGTCGGGCTTGGAGATCGTATGAATCACAAGCCGTCGGAACTTTCAGGCGGACAACAACAGCGGGTTGCTATTGCGCGTGCATTGGTGAATGGGCCAGCATTGTTGTTAGCTGACGAACCTACAGGCAACCTGGACAGCCGCACCAGTCTGGAGATTATGGCTGTGCTGCAAGCGTTGAATGAGCAGGGTTTGACTATTCTGATGGTAACCCATGAACCGGATATCGCAAAATTTGCAAAGCGCCAGGTTGCATTTCGAGATGGGCTTATTGTGCACGATGAGCAGGTTCTTTCGCCTGCCTCAGCCAAAGAAGAATGGACAAAGCTGGTTAATAAAGCTACTACTGAGCACAAGATCAAGGTGACGGAGGAAACCCATTGAGCAGTTCCCTACAAAAGAACGAACCAGCTCCCCTTTCGGCAAAGCCACAATCCCTCCCGTACTTTGCAGCAAGCTCGCTCCAAGATTTTCATGGGGGTCGTACCAGGCGAGGCAACATGATTGGAGCAAGTGTTGCCATCGCGCTGGAGGCTCTCTGGTCTAACAAACTACGTTCGCTCTTGACAGGACTTGGCATCTTCATTGGTGTAGCCGCGGTCATTGCTGCGCTTACCCTGACACAGGGAGCTGGCGCATTTATTACGGGGAACATAGCGAGCTTAGGCACCAATGTCATTACCGTTATACCTGGCGCTTCAACTTCGAGAGGAGCTTTCGGTGGCGCTGGCACTACTCAATCAATCACACCACAGGATGCTATTGCTCTCAAAAAAATACGACATGTCGCAGCAGTAAGCCCGATTATCTCCCTGAATGCGCAGGTTGTATTTGGGAAACAGAACTGGAATACCCGTATCCAGGGAGTAAACACTGCATTCCAGGATATCCAGGGATGGCAAATGGCAGAAGGCAACTGGTTTAGTGAAGCCGATGATAGCGGCGGACTTCCTGTTGCGATCCTTGGACAGACTGTTGCGCATAATCTCTTTGATATAACCGGATTAGACCCCGTCGGTCAGACGATTCGCATTCGTGATCAAGAGTACCGTGTTATCGGAGTATTACAGGCGAAAGGTGGCGGCTTCAACCAGGACGACATTGTTTTTGTCCCTTTTAACACTGCGCTCATCCGTTTGAAGAACACAACCTTTGTCGATCAAATCCTGTTACAAGTCGATAGCTCTGATAACGTGAAACAGGTGCAGCAGGATATTAAGACGGTCCTGGAACGACGACACCAGATTCCAAGTGGGGGCCTTGATGACTTCACTGCCATCAGTTCGGTACAGCTCTTGCAGACTGCACAGCAGTTCACACAAATTCTGACATACCTCCTGGTGGGTATCGCTGGAATTTCTCTCACAGTAGGTGGTATCGGTATCATGAATATCATGATCGTCTCAGTCACTGAACGCACGCGCGAGATCGGTATCCGCATGTCAATAGGCGCACGGCGCAGCGATATCCGCAACCAATTTTTGATTGAAGCCCTCGTACTGAGTCTTATCGGAGGAGTGATTGGCATGCTAATGGGCTTCTTCCTGGGATTGCTGATCACAAGTGCAACGGGACTTCCATTCGTGATAACAGTAGTCTCAATTCTTCTTCCATTTGTGATCTCCTCGTTCATTGGAATTGTTTTCGGCCTTTATCCGGCTATACGCGCATCAAGGCTCGACCCAATAGTAGCACTGCGCACTGAGTAGCTGTTCTTATTTCCCCAAATTAGTATACTACTTCATGATGATTAGGTGATTTGGATTATAGAAACACTCGCCGTTCGTTGTTACAATTGTAGCATTGTAGCAACTATTTCAGGGGGGTGTGAGGCTTTCTTCAGAACCTCCCCTTTCTATTCACTAATATGCACTAAGGAGAACGGCCATGTCACAAATGTCTGAGCGTCACTGCCCAACGTGCGGCATCTCGATCACCGCCGACCAACGATTTTGCACCAACTGTGGAACGGTGCTTGAAGCGCAGCCACCACCGCCCAGCCAGTATGGAGCGCAACCTCCATCCCAAAGTTACCCCTATTCACAGCAAACACCTACCTACGAGCAACAGCCCCAGCAGATGCAACCTTATGCCCAGCAGCAGGTACCATCCTATGCTCAATCTCCTCAGCAACAAGTACCACCCTATGCACAACAACAGCAGCCACAAAATCAAAGCCCTATCGCCGAAGCGTTTGGAGCTTTAGGCCTCCTTTTCCTCTTGCGAGGCTTCGGTGGGCGTAGATATGCTGGCTATAGACCACAACGCCAGCGCAGTAGCTGTTGTGGATGTCTCGTGTTACTTGTCGTCCTGTTCCTCTGTTTGGGGGTACCGTCTTTATATTATGCCAGTAAAACGTCCCTTAGCAGCTTCTCCAAAAGTCTGAATTACAGCAGTAGTAGTAACAGTAGTGACAACAGTAGCAGCTCAATTACAACGCAACCTCCAATCACTACTGCACAGATCAATCAGACTGTGCCCTATGCAGGAGTGGACATCACAATCGTCAACGCCCAGCAATCGAAGGCCTTTCTTGATGACCGTAATGCAGGGACAACCGGTGTGGTTCGGTTGAATCTTAAAGAAGATAATAAGAGTACGGCCCGTGGAGGTTACCTTTACGGCGATGTTACCCGCTTAATTTTGCCCGAT
>WNGR01008793.1_pt1 | contig 17894 bp, 14 predicted proteins | sample 5407581 | NCBI WGS metagenome assembly WNGR01 (sample SAMN13153383, study PRJNA577476) | soil metagenome | isolation source: 80 cm soil or saprolite under Garry oak tree replicate 2 | place: USA:California | collected 2016-06-15 | reverse complement strand
GTTTCTTTCGCCGGCGAGAGACCCGACCGCTCGCGGGCGATCGGATTGCCTTGCCCCGCGCCGCTCGATCCATAGAAGCAGTAGGAGCGCCGGCAGCGAAGCCAGTGTGGTAAGCACAAAGAAGGGCACCCAGCCAATGGCTTCGGAAAGTACGCCGCCGGTCGATCCCACGACGGTGCGTCCAAGCAATGCGCATGAAGCGAGGAGCGCGTATTGAGTGGCCGTGAACTCGCGTGAACACAAGCTGGAGATATAGCTGACCAGAGCCGTGCCGGCCATGCCCCCGGTAATATTCTCGGCGGTGACGCACAGCGCGAGATAACCGACCTTGTGCCCGCCGACCGCTTGCAGCACGAAAAACAGATTCCCGAGCGACTGCAAAATTCCGCAGAGCACCAGCGAACGGACCAGGCCAAAACGTACGGTAACAATGCCGCCCAAAAGCGCCCCGAAGACGACAGAAAAAGCGCCGAAGAACTTAGAGATGACGGCAATCTCATTGAGGGTGAATCCGAGGGCGATGTAGAGCGGCGTGGACATCACGCCGGTCATTCCCTCGCCCAGCTTGTAGTCAAGGATCACCAGCAGGATCAGAAACCAAAAAGGACGGCGCATGAAATCGGCGAATGGGCCGATCACCGCCGTCGAGAGCCAAGCTTGAAAACCCTGCCATCCGCGAGTCCGGTCATGGTCCGGAGTTGCCACCGCAACCTTGGGCTCAGGACCGAACAGAAACACCAGCATCCCCACTCCAAGTAGCGCGGCCATGGTGGCGTAGGCCGCAAACCAGCCGAAGCGCGCCGCTATGGCAAGCGCAACTGCACCGGCGACCAACATCCCTATGCGGTAGCCGGTCTGGATCATCGCGGCGCCCGGTCCTTGAAGGTCGACCGGGAGGATCTCGATTCGCCAAGCGTCTATGACGATGTCCTGGCTCGCAGAGAGGAAGGCCACCACGCCGGCCAAAACAGCCATGGTGCCCAAACTTCGTTTGGGATCGGACAACCCCAACGCGAGAATTGCCGCCACCAAGGCAATTTGAATGCTCAAGCCCCAACCACGGCGTCGCCCTAAAGGGAGCGGCGGCGGGAGGCGGTCAATAAGCGGCGACCACAGGAATTTCAGTGCATAGAAAGTGCTGACCAGAGCGAAAGCCCCAATCGCACCTCGCTTGATACCGGCGGTGGCGAGCCACGCCGAAAGGGTCAAATAAGTGAGCATCAGCGGCAAGCCACTCGAGAAACCGAGCGCCAGGACCTGCAATACGTGCCGGTCGGTATAGGCCGCAAGCGAACGCCGCCACCCAGTCATATCTTTATTGTGGGGTTGATTCTGCATGTCGCACCGGAGTTCCTGGGCCCTGTTTCGCTTTGACGCAATGGCTCATTTTAATTGGGCTTCCCAATTTCGGCCTATGTTTTTGATGTCCGCGTCCTTAACGGGTACGTGCGTCGTGAGCTATTTGAACCTGGGCACGCCGGTGCCGCATGGACGCGGACGCGAAGCGTCCAATGTAGGGACTGAATTTACGGGAGCACGACGTATGGGTTCAAAGAGGAGAGCCTGACGAGATGGCCAAAAAAGGTGACAAAAGAGCGGCCCTGGAAAGACCAACGGAAAAAAGTGCGGCACAAACTCGCCAGCAATTCCCTTAAAAGGAGCGTCTGATTTGAAACGACTCTCTGCTGAAGTTTTGAAAATGTTTTCCGAAATGCGGCGCGACCGGCTGGACCTGCACGTTATGTTCGAGAGTTCAGGAAATGAACCCGCGGCACGAGCGCAGGTACTCGACGCCGTCGAAGACCTCGTACGCGAAGGCTATTTACAATCTGCCGGCGGCGATTTCTACATCCTGACCGACAAGGGCAAACAGGCCCTGGCTAATACGGACACGGAAAAACTCTCGGCGCATTGACCACTGACCATCACAGCGCATGCGAATTTTCCGGGCCCCGCGACCCGCGCTTATTCCGGGATCGTGAATCTAAGCCGCACGCCGCACACATCGATCAGATCGCCATCGGAGAGCAGCGTAGGGGACGAGATGGGTTTGCCATTAACCTTGGGCACGCGGTCGCCGCGGCCTAGATAATATCCGTCATCGCGCCGATTGATCTGCGCGGCCATTTTCGGCTTGAACCAGCCGCGCAGGCGAACCGTGGCCATTTCCGATTCGCCAATGACCGTCAGTTTGCCGGTGAGCTGATATTCGGCTTTTTCGATTGGTCCCTTGACGCGAACGAGCGTCGCGACGCGAACACGTGACGTGATTTGCGAGCGCTCGCCCGCAGCGGCTATTTCCCGCATCATCGTGCGTCGTTTTTCTGTATCGAGGATGAATGTTTCGTCCACCTTGGGGGCTACCTTCACGCCGCCAGAGGACACACTCCCCGAAGGCCGATTCACAGCGACAGGCACTTCGCCTTGACTCTTTTCGTCCACCTGAATCGAGTGCTTGCCGATCAAGACCACGTCGCCATGTTTCAAAGCGCTTCGCTTCACGCGCTGATTATTCACGAAGGTTCCATTCAGGCTGTCGAGATCCTGAATCACAAGATGACCTTCCTCGGACCTGATCTCGGCATGGTGATTGGAAACCGCGAGATTATCGATGGGAATGGAGTTATCGGGGCCGCGTCCAATGGTAATCGAGCCACCGTTGATGGAAACCTTCTGCAACACGGAGCCTTCGAATTTCACGATGAGCACAGGCACTTTCACCTCCCAAAGTAGATCAAACGAGATTAGCGCCACACCAGGGAAAGAATGTTGCAAACCACTCTTGGAACGATTTCTTGATACGAATGACTACCACGGTGATGTTATCGTGGCCGCCGCATTCATTGGCCCGGTTTACCAGCCGCTCGGCGGCAATTCCAACACCGGGAGCCTGCGTCAGAATCTCCGCGATCTCGTCTTCCGGAACCATTCTGGTGAGGCCGTCCGAAGAGAGCAGCAGTGAGTCACGCGGAAATAATTCAATCTCGGCGGCGTCCACTTCCACGCTTTGTTCCGTGCCCAAAGCTCGCGTCAAGACGCTTTGCAGTTCGCTCACAGCCGCTTGTTGATGACTTATGAGGCCGTGACGCACTTGCTCGGCGACCAGGGAATGATCCGAGGTCAATTGCTGGAGCGTACCCGCGCGGAATAGGTAAGCTCTGCTATCGCCGACATGGACCAGGCTTAAGCGCCTGCCGCAAATACGTGCTGCGACGATCGTGGCGCCCATTCCACGACACGCCGGTTCGCGCATTCCCTGCTCGTGAATCTCGCGATTGGCCAATTCGACCGCGCGAACCAGAAGGTTCGTCTCTTTTGTAAGCTCGGGACGGCTGACGAATTCCGCCGGCATGGCGGCTGAGGCATTTTCGCGCATGGACGCGACGACCACCTCGACGGCCATGGCGCTCGCGACTTCCCCTTTGGCGGCGCCACCCAATCCATCCGAGAGCACAAACAGGTTCTGCTCCGCGGAAATGCGATAGCTATCTTCATTCATCGGCCGCAAGCGGCCCGTATCGGTGCAGGCGGCCACGTCCCATTGCATTTGTTTCGCGTTCAAATTGAAGAGCTCACGAACGACGCTGGCAACGCTGAGTTCCATTTTCAGGGTCCAGATTTCTTCAAGGCCGCGGGAATCAGGACGTGCACATAGCGCGCGGCTTCCTTCGCCCTGATGCCGCCGGATTGCGCGATTTGTTGAAATGCGGCCAACACGCGGCCGCGAAGCATGCCCATATTTTGCGTAGCGACTGCGCGATCGTATTCTTCCACGGCGCCCTCGTAAGCCGCATTAGCGGATGATTCGGATGCAGCGGCGGCGAGGTTGTCCTCGATCTGCTTCTGAGTCCTGGGTATCACGTTATTGAGGTAATCCCGGGCGTCCATAGCCAGCGGGCCACCCGCGTCAGCGAGGGCCTTGAACTTGGGCCGCAACCCCTGAAGTCCTTCGAGCGCGACCGCGTCGCCTTTCAGCGCCAAATTGCTAAATTGAGTTTCGAGCTGGGACAGTTGCGCTTCGTAGCCTTCGGAAAGGGTCGGAGCTACCACCCCATTTTTGCGGGCGTTATCACGGACGATCTGCCTGATCACGGCATTTCGCATCTGCCGGGCTTGCTGTTCGTGCGGCCCTCCTTCCGCTAAGACCTCATCGAGCACCTTGACCTCTTTCAGAAGATGCCCGCGCTCGAGGGAGTTGGATTCCAGTTGGGCTTCCGACCAAAGCTGCAGCTCCTGGCGGCGCTGAGGAATCACTTCATCCACATATCGCTCGGCGTCCACCCAGTGACGGTCTCCTGCGGGCAGCGTAAGGATCTCGCGGAGCGATCTTTCGGCATCATCGAGGCGGCCGCCCTGCAGTTCCGCCGTGCCCTGAGCCCAAAGCGCTTGCTCCTGGCTCGCAGCGCGTTTCAGCTCTGCGTCATACGCTTGCTCGCCGAATTGCCGGCGCAGGTCGGCGATGAGCGAATTCGGGGGACCATTCAATTTGGCGGCCTCATCCAGGCGAATCTGCGCAGTCTTGTAGTCATGCGTATCGGCAGCTTCGTGAGCCAGTTCGATTAAATGGCGCTGCTGGTCCTCGAGCGAAGGCGCCGAGGGTTGGCCGGCAGGAACAGAGGCCGATGCAAGTGGTGCAGTGGGCGCCACTGCCAATTTTGTTGTTGTCGCCGGCTTTGCGGTTGGGGAAGCGGCCGGCAAAGTTGGGATCAGCGTTATATCGGGATTGGCCGCCGCAGTTGAGATTTTGCGGTGACGAACCGCTCCGAGCGCAATAAGCGAAGCTACCGCCAGAACCGCGTAAACAGCCAGGGACTTGCGCCGGGAACGCAGCCCCGGCTCTGCAAGGGAGCGCTTCCGGGGCTCTGCCGGCTGCGCATTGGGCTTTGCCGGCGGGTGCGCGCCTGGCTTGGCGATCGGGTTTGCAACCTGCGCGCGCTCTGCAGGAACAACTGTGTTTGGCTGATGATCTGCGGACCGGGCGGCTGGGGCACTGGATTTGGAAGGGCGAGCTTCCTGCGCGCTGCTCAACGCCTGCATGCCGATGCGCTGCGTTGCGGCCGGCGGCTGTTGCCCAATCGGCGTCAACATTTCTTCTTCGGCGGCTGCCCGAGAGCCTTCGCGCTCCAATGAGGCGCGCACATTTTCCAAATCCGCGAGCAGGGCCTCCATGGTCGAATAGCGCGCCTTGTCATCTTTGCGCAGAGCACGGGAAACTACTCTTTCGAGTTCGGCCGGGCATTCCGGTAGGATCTGCCGTATCGATCGCGGTTCATCCTGCAGGATGCTCAGCAGCACAGCCGCGTGGTTGTCACCGGTAAACGGCCGCTGATAGGCGATCAGCTCGTAGAGAACCACGCCAAGTGCCCAAATATCGCAACGTGCGTCGGCATGCTGTCCGCGAAGCTGTTCGGGCGACAAATAGGCCAGAGTACCGAGCAGCGCTCCGGTCTGTGTTTTGGAGGTATCGGTGATGCGGGCGATGCCGAAATCGACGACTTTGACGATTCCGTCGCGCGTGACCACGATATTGGCCGGTTTGACGTCGCGATGGATAACCCCGCGACGATGAGCGTATTCCAGGGCGCGGCAGGTTTGAACCACATAGCCGACCTTCGTCCCCAGGGATAGCGCCGGCTTGCGGGCGATCAACTTTTCCAGGCTTTCGCCTTCCAGATACTCCATGGCGATGAAGGGAGCGCCGCCGGATTCGGCCATTTCGTAAATGGTGACGATATTGGGGTGCTGCAGGCCGCCGGCGGCCCTGGCCTCGCGGTAAAATCGTTCCAGAAGATCGGCGCTCTCGGCCACTCCGGCGGTGATGGTTTTTACCGCGACAGCGCGGCCAATGAGCGGATCGCGCCCCTTGAACACGACGCCCATGGCCCCGCGGCCGATCTCTTGCAAGATTTCGTATCTGCCAATCTGCTGCATTAGCGAAGGTCCCACGTAGGGCTAGTGCCGTTCCAACTATTTGGGCCAAGTGCTTCGCCCTGACGACGCAAAAGTTCAACAAGGTCGCGGACAGGCATTCTTTGGCGAGACAAGTTGGTACGGCACTAGTTTACCTATGGCGCCTGGTTGTCCTTTAGGGGCTTAAGGCAGGGGCGTAGCCGAGGCGTTAACCGTAATCAGTTGGAGTCGTTCGACTTGACGCGACGCGGCAGGTCCGTCCTAGTGCCGTTCCAACTTTTTGTGCCAAGCGAGCCTTGACATATTGCCTGGTTGCGGAAGGGTAGCGCCCGATCCAAATTTAGACGGAACAAGTTGGAACGGCACTGGAAACGAAGCACAACACCGAATGACGCACGGAGGCTGAGCACTTCTCCAAGCTCTCGAAGTATGGTATCAACTCTTAGTCCGGTGGCACGATAGCTCAATGGCAGAGCGGCGGTCTCATAATCCGTAGACCAGGGTTCGATTCCCTGTCGTGCCAAGCGTATTTCCTTCGCAGTGGTGGCGAGAGAAGCAGTGTCGTAATTACGTGGACAACCGCGCCGCGCTCAGGCCCCGCTTCCCTGAGATTTGGAGAAGCTGCGGATGGCATCCTCCTGGGTTTTGGATACCTCGAAAACCGTCAGCAGTTTGGTGATCTGCAAGAGTTGATCGAAATGGGCTCCCAAGTTGCAAAGCCGTAGCGTTGCCCCTCCCGATTTGGCGCTGGAATAGGCAGCGACGAGCGCGCCGAGGCCAGAGCTGTCAATCATCGTGACGTTCTTCATGTCGAGCACAAGCTTCTTTTTGCCTCCGGAAACCAGATTTTTCACGCTTTCTCGCAGGTTGCTGGTTTCTTCGCCAAGCACGATGCGGCCATCGAGCCCTACGACGGTGACAGCCCTAGAGGGTTCAGCCTGGTTTCTCGTTTTAGAGTCTCCAGCGGGGCGGGAGTATATACCAATTCCCTGAGGGCGCACAGCTTTCAATACGCGCTCGAGCTGACTTTTAGCGGTTACCGCAGGCTTATTTGTTGAGCGTCACGGCGTTCGTGGCGCCTCGATAGCGCGCGAGAACTAGCGTGATGTCGTCAGCTTGATTGGCGCCACGCGAAAACGCGTGAACGGCCTCCAGAAGAGGAGTCACCGCGGGTGATGTTCTCTATTCGCGAGAGGAGATGATCGACGGTGGCCGTGGAAGCAGATTGGCGAAAGACAATCTGGTATGAGCCGTCAACACCAAAAGTAATGACGTCGCCGTCTTCCAGAACATGTTTGGCAATTTTCTTGCCATTGAGGAACATGCCGCCACGCTGGCCGCGGTCTTCGAGATCAAAGCAGATGGCTGCAGCGCTGCGCGAGATACGCGCGTCGGAAAGCTGGAGCTGGTTCCCCGTTCCGCCGCCACGTCCGATGAGGAAAGGAGATTGCGTGATGCGGACAGACCGACGAGGCGCATCGGGGGGAATACGTACTCGCTCCAGGATTTCTTCCTTGGAGACAATTCCTTTGTCCGCTAATAGCTCGTAAATGGCCTCGGTGAGCAGCATATTGTAGTGAGTGAGTACTCCTAACGACGCCGTCACCTTGCCCTCTTTGGTATCCACGTTGCGATCTCCATTTGCCTGGAATAGCCAAAACCCATACATAGACCGTGGAGTCGGCCAGTCCAGTAGCGGACTAGAGGAAAAAAATGGGCGAAAGTTGCCACTCTATAGGAGTTTTGTGGAACTGTTCGGGCTTCGAAAGATCGCAGGCTTGTGAATCGATTCGTAGAACCTTAAGATAATAAGGTACTTACCCTGGACTCAAAATTGCGCAGTTGAGCTACCGGCTCAGCTAAACATGGTCTGGCAATTGCTCGCCTTGAGATAGGCCGATTAACCGGCCAACTCACTTAGAAATAAAGGAAGCAGGCGAGCCGACGACCGTCGCCAGTCAACGTCTAACATTCCACTTTCCGGCGCGCACGCTGATTTTAGTCTTGGGCGAAGTTGAGGTCTTGCTCGGTTCTTTCGTGCTCGCGACGATTCTACACTTCGGTAGCTAGGAGTCTTTAATTGCACAACGACAAGCAAGAAATGTTAATACCCTCCGCGCGCATTCCGACATCTTTGCGAGGGATAACTTTTCCTGCCGAGGCGGGCCGTCAAACCAATAGATCAGTAGTCAGTTCCATGCAGCTCGCTCCCGTCTCAGTCATCATACCGACAAGCAATCGTCCGCATGATCTTCGTTTGACCGTCCGAACTCTACTTGAACAAACTGTTATGCCGTCTGAAGTCGTCATCGTCGATCAAAGCTCCGATGAAGAAAGCATCCATGCCGCTGAACAGGAGTTTCAAAAGGTGTCTCTTCCGATGGAGATGAGAGGCCAGCGCACTAATGCTGAAATGGCGAGCACAGCCTCCGCTGGGCCCGATCGCGGCACCACCCACGGTCAAACGATGACTAAGAATTTCGAAGAGTTGGAAGAGAAAGATCTGCACTCCTTCGATCCAAGCGATGCCTAGGCAAACGTCTCCGCGCGCGCAGGCAGCGGCCTTGGAAGAGGCCGGGACTCCCCTTTCCTTCGCTCAGGAAAGATTCTGGTACCTCGATCAGCTTGAGCCTGGTAACCCTGCCTACAACGTGCCGGCCGCGGTGCGAATCGAAGGACCTCTAAACCTGGAGGCCCTCCGAAGCGCCCTGAACGCCATCGTGGCTCGACACGAAACCCTGCGTTCTACCTTCGGTTTCTACGAGGGCCAACTGGACCAGACGGTTTCCTCATGCGGGACCGTGAAGATGCCGGTTATCGATTTCGGCAGGTTGTCCGAGCGCGAGCGGGAGTCCGAGATTCGACGGGTTGTACACGCCGAGGTTCGATGTCCGTTTAAGATTTCACGCGATCTGATGCTGCGCGCCCTGCTGGTGCGAGCCGCTCCAGACGAGCACGTGCTGGTGCTGACCATGCACCATATCGCCGCGGATGGTTGGTCGCTCGGCGTCCTCTTCCGCGAGCTATCCGAGGCCTACGCTGCCAGTTGCCGGGGAGAGCCCGCGGGTTGGTGCGAGCTGCCCATCCGCTATGGTGATTTCGTGAAGTGGCAGCGGGATTGGTTGCCGGAGAATGTTTTCGAGCCTCAGCTTTCCTACTGGAAGCAGCGCCTCTCCAACCTTCCTGACTGCCAGCACGTCGCCACGGACTATCCGAGGCCGACACAGCGAAGCTATGTCGGGGCACTCGAAAGGATCAAACTTCCCGACCCGTTGGTGACATCCCTTAGCGTGCTGAGCCAGGAGGAAGGCGCCAGCTTGTTCATGACGTTGCTGGCGGCATTCCAAGTCTTGCTTGGCCGCTATTCGGGACAGGACGACGTCGTCGTGGGCACACCCATCGCCAACCGCAACCGGCTCGAAGTCGACTCGCTGATCGGCTGCTTCGTCAATACCCTGGTGCTGCGCGCGGATCTCTCGGGTCCTCCCACCTTCCGCGAACTGCTTGGCCGGGTGCGAGAGGTGGCCTTGGATGCCTACGATCATCAGGACCTACCGTTTGAAAAACTCGTCGAAGCCCTCCACCTTCAGCGTAGCCTCAGTCGCACGCCCCTTTTCCAGTCTATGTTCGTTCTCCAAAACAGCCCGACGCAGGACTTTGCGCACCCGCAGTTGAAGGTCACGCGTTACGAACTGGACCCGGGTTTCGCGAAATTCGACCTGACGATCCTCATCGAAGAGAAAGATGGCTTCGAGGTCGCGCTCGAATACAACACCGACCTGTTTGAGTCGGCCATGGCGAAACGGATGCTGGGCCATTACCGGACGCTGCTCGAGTCGGTGGTGAAGAATCCGCAGGAGCGCATCAGTCACCTCTCGATTCTCACTGATGAGGAACGGCAGAAGGTGGTCGTGGAATGGAACCGGACGGAGCGTCCCTACCCGAGGATGATGGTCCAGCAACTGTTCGAAGCGCAGGTGCAGCGGAATCCGGGCGCCGTGGCGCTGGCCTTCGGCGCTCGCGAATGGACTTACGCTGAGCTCAACGGGCGCGCCAACCGGATCGCGCGGGAGCTCCGTCGGCTGGGAGTGGGCTCGCAAGCGCGGGTCGCTATCTGGGCTGAGCGGTCGCTCGAGATGGTAGCGGGGTTGCTTGGCATTCTCAAAGCGGGTGCCGCCTACGTTCCTCTCGATCCCCTCTACCCGCCAGAGCGCTTGGAATACGTGGTGAAAGACGCAGGGGCGGGGATCGTCCTGGGGCCAAAACATTGCAAAGATAAATTACAGCCGGGCGTGACTCCGCTGTGCCTTGAAGCGTTGTCTAGACCGGCGGCCGACAAGAGTTCCGAAAACCTCGGCGTGGAGGGCGCGACCCCCGAGAACATCGCCTACGTGATGTACACCTCAGGGTCCACGGGCTCACCCAAGGGAGTGGAGATTCCTCACCGGGGAATCGTGCGCCTGTTGTTCGGGGTGGATTTCGCGCGTTTCGACGATCGGCAAGTTTTCCTGCAACTGGCGCCGGTTTCCTTCGACGCCTCCACGTTCGAGATCTGGGGAGCCCTGCTGCACGGCGCTAAGTGCGTGCTCTTCCCTGGCCCCGTTCCCGCTCCGCTCGAGCTGGGCGAAGTCATCCGAAAGCACAAGGTCACCACACTGTGGCTTACGGCCTCGTTCTTCAACACCATAATCGAGCAGGCGCCGGAGGCACTTTCGACCGTCCGCCAACTCCTGACCGGAGGCGAAGCACTCTCCCTACCCCACATGCGGCGCGCGCTGGAGCTGCTGCCGGAAGTGCAACTCATTAACGCCTACGGCCCGACCGAAAGTACGACTTTCACTTCCACCTATCGGATTCCGCGGAACCTCGGCCCAGTCTCTTCGATTCCGATCGGTCGCCCCATCGCGAATACCGAGGTCTACATCCTTGACCGGTACCTGCAGCCTCAGCCCGTGGGAGCGCCTGGCGAGCTTTACATTGGCGGAGAAGGCCTGGCGCGCGGATACTGGAACAGGCCGGACTTAACCCAGGAGAAGTTCATTCCCCACCCCTTCAACCCGCGGCGGGGAGCCCTTCTCTACAAAAGCGGAGACCAGGCGCGGTATTTGCCCGACGGAAATCTCGAGTTCATGGGCCGGCTCGACGACCAGGTGAAAATCCGCGGCTTTCGGATCGAGCTGGGCGAGATCGAAGCGGCGCTGCGGAGCCACGGCACCATTCGCGATGCTACCCTGGTGGTGGGGGAAAGCGAGGCGGGGGAGAAGTGCTTGGTGGCTTACGTCGTTGCGCCACAAGGACCCCTTGCGGTGAAGGAGTTGCGCGCCTTCTTGATGCGGAAGATTCCAGAATACATGGTGCCTTCCCACTTCGTCTTCCTCGAGAAGTTTCCCTTGACCTCCGGAGGCAAGGTCGACCGGCAAGCGCTCAGGTCTATGAAGGCGCCGGAGGCGAGCGCCGCGCGAACTCCAGTGCCCGCTCGCAACGACCTTGAACGTCAGCTGCTGGAGCTGTGGGAGAGGGTGCTGGGCATTCGGCCTCTAGGCGTCCGCGATAATTTCTTCGACTTGGGTGGGCACTCGCTGCTCGCCATTCGCCTTTTTTTAGAGATCGAAAAGGTCTTCAACCGCCGCCTCCGCACTGCGACACTTCTAAGTGCGCCTACCGTGGAACAGCTGGCCGCCTGTTTGGAGGCCGAGGGTATGCCCAGATCGTCGCCACTCGTGGCCATTCAACCGAACGGCTCTAAACCGCCCCTCTTCTGCGTGCACGGCGGGGGAGGACAGGTGCTGCGCTTCCGCGATCTGGCCTCGCGGCTCGGCTTCGACCAGCCCTTCTACGGCCTGCAATCCCGCGACTTCAGCGAGGAGCAGTTTCAGGATAGGGTCGAAAAAATTGGCGAAGGCTACATCGGCGAAATCTTGACCGTGCAACCCCAAGGGCCTTATTATCTGGCTGGTGCGTCGTTCGGCGGGCTTGTGGCCTATGAGATGGCCAACCAGCTCCAGGCGCGCGGGGCAAAGATCGGCCTTCTGGCCCTGTTTGATACGGTCAACCTTGCCTTCTACAGATCGCTCCCCTTTCCCAGGTCGATCCGGTATCAGTGGACTCAGTTCTTCCTGAGGCTGAGCCACTACGCCGAGTGCCTCTGGGATGCCTCCCCGCTGGCGCAGAAGTTGAACCTGCTGGTCACCCCGCTGCAAACGCGTGGCAACCAATTTTTGTGGCGTACCGGTTACGCCCTTTTCCGGTCGATGGGGTACCCCATACCCGCTTGCCTCCAGGACCACCTGAAGTTTTTCGTGTTCGCCGCCAAGCGCTACCACCCGCGTCCTTACTCCGGTCGGGTCACCCTCTTCCGGGCCGCCAAGCACGACTCACAGTACGGCTCCGATCCCAAGCTGGGCTGGGCAGAAGTGGCCAAGGAGGGAGTGGACGTTCATGAAGTGCCCGGAGACCACATCAGTATTCTCGACGACCCGGGTGTGGGGGTACTCGCTGAGAAACTCCGCTCGTGTATCGACCGCGCTCGAAGCGCGAAAGCCGTGAGCGAAGCGCTTCAGTCCTCCTGCGACGTGGCACCACCGACGACCATCCCTTTTACGAGGATGCCATGACGAAACTCTCTGCCGCAAAAGAGGACTGGCAACTTCTCCCTGGACACATCTACGTAGGAAGGCTGTTGTAATGGGACCCTTCTTCGCCCAGTTGCGGTTTCTTACGCCGCAGCCGGAGAGCTCGTTTATCGCCCTGAAGGATTATTTCAAAAGACGACACACTGCCGGAGACTAACCGTCATGTGGACATCCCACTTTCAGAGCGACACACAGCCGCTCAAAGTCTGCAACGCTACGCAGTGCGCTTTCCCCCAAGACCAATCTCTGCCACAGCTTTTTGAAGCCCAGGCCTCCGCAACACCAGGCGCAATCGCCCTGGAGGCCGGTTCGGAGCGCCTCACGTACGGCGAGTTGGCAACTCACTCAAATCAGCTGGCGCACTGCCTGCAGCTTCTGGGCGTTGGCCCTGACGTTCCGGTGGGGCTTTGCCTCGATCGTTCCTTAAAATTTGTAGTGGGCGCGCTGGGTATCCTGAAAGCCGGCGGGGCCTACCTTCCCCTCGACCCTGCCTATCCGCCGGGGCGTCTAGCCTTCATGCTGAATGACGCACAGGCACCGGTAATCATCACCAAGCAGGGCATGGCGGAGCGCTTGCCTTCCGGTCCCTGGCGCGTCGTCACGCTGGACAGCGACGGGCCGGAGATTTCATCTCAGGGTTTGAACGCGCCGCCCTGTGGGGCGCGGGCCGAAAACCTCGCCTACGTGATCTATACTTCAGGCTCCACAGGGCAGGCGAAGGGCGTGGAAATCACCCACCGCAGCCTGGTCAACCTGATCTTTTGGCATCGACGGGCCTTCCGCGTAGGGCCAGCCGACCGTGCCACGCAACTCGCTAGCCCCGGCTTTGACGCGGCGGTTTGGGAACTATGGCCTTACCTGACCGCCGGAGCCAGCGTGCATTTGCCGGACGAGACCACGCGCGTCACACCTGAGTTGCTGCGCGACTGGCTGATAGCACGAAGTATTACCATCAGCTTTGCACCTACCGCGTTAGCCGAGCAGTTGCTTCAACTCGAGTGGCCGCTTCGCTTGCCGCTGCGCATCTTGTTGACCGGCGCTGACACGCTGCATCACTATCCCTCTTCCGCCCTGCCCTTCATTCTGGTCAACAATTACGGCCCTACGGAGTGCACCGTGGTAGCAACCTCGGGGGTAGTGCCGCCCGTCCTCAGTGCGTCGGCAACTCCCTCGGTCGGCCGCCCTATCGACAACACCCAAGCATACATCCTCGCTGCCGACTCGAAGACCGTTCCTATGGGCGAGCCGGGTGAACTGCATATCGGAGGCCTTGGGCTGGCCCGTGGCTACCGCAACCGCCCCGACCTGACGGCGCAACAATTCATCCCGGACCCCTTCCGCCGGGAGCCCGGCGCCCGTCTATACAAGACGGGAGACCTGGCCCGCTACCTTCCCGATGGCCAAATTGAGTTCCTGGGGCGCATCGACGAACAGATCAAGATTCGCGGCTATCGCATCGAACCGAACGAAATCGTGGCCGCGCTGGATCGACACCCCAGCGTGCGAGCGAGTGTGGTCACGGCACGCGATGATGAACGGGGTGACAAGCACTTGGTGGCTTACCTAGTCCCGGCGCCCGCCACCCGACCTGCACCCAGCGTTTTGCGTGAGTTTCTGAACTCCTGCCTACCAGAGTACATGATTCCCACGGTATTCGTGGAAATGGAAGCGCTGCCCCTGACCCCTAATGGCAAAGTAAACCGCGCGGCCTTGCCCGCTCCCGACGCCGCCCACACCTTGCGCGATGCCACCAACGTTCTGCCCCGCACACCCACGGAAGAGCAAGTGGCCGGAATCATTGGCGCGCTGCTGGGTGTTCAACAGGTAGGCGCGACCGACAATTTCTTTATGCTCGGCGGACACTCGTTACTGGGTGCACAGGTGATATCGCGCGTGCGCAGCAAGTTCAACATCGAGCTCACCCAGCGCAGCCTCTTCAACAACCCCACCGTTGCAGGCCTCTGCAGGGAAATCGATCGGTTGATGGTCGCAAAGAAACGGGGCAGCGCAACTCCTGTGCCCACAACGTCCCAAAAGGACGACCTCCGATGATCAGCGCCACAACTGCTTCTCCCGCGCCTGATCCAGCCTATCCGTTAAGCCTTTGTCGCCTGCTCGACCCGGAGGTGTTGGCCAATCCCTATCCCCTTTACCACCTGCTCCGTACCAAGGACCCGGTGCATTGGGATCCCTTTCTCCACGCCTGGGTGGTGACCCGTTACACTGACGTGATCAGAGTCTTGATGCAGTTCTCGGCCGACCGCACTCCGACTCCGGAACAGCTCACCTCCATGGGGCTCTCAATGCTGAATCCGGTAGCCCAGGTAATGGTCAAGCAGATGCTGTTTCTGGACCCGCCTTCGCACACCCGCCTGCGCAACTTGGCTTCCTATGCCTTCACGCCGCGCCGCGTCGAAGTGCTACGTTCGCACATCCGAGACATTGTCACTAACCTCCTGGACGCCGCTCAGCGCAAGGGCCGCATGGACGTGATCGCGGATTTCGCCAGCCCCTTGCCCGCCATTGTTACCGCCGAAATGCTGGGTGTGCCCGCGGAAGACCACGAGCAACTAAAGTCGTGGTCGGAGGATTTCGCCGAGATGCTGGGGAACTTCCAGCACAATCAGGACCGCGCGCTGCGCACCCTCAAGGCTGTGGAAGATATGGCTCAGTACTTCCGCTCGGCCATCCGCAGCCAGAAAAACCAACCGGGCGAGGGCCTCATCTATTCGCTGCTTACCGCGGAGGTCAACGGGGACCGGCTGACCGAGGAGGAGGTGATCGCCAATTGCATCATCACCATGGTGGGCGGCCAGGAGACCACCACGAACCTCATCGGCAATGGCGTCCTTTCGCTGCTACGAAACCCGCGCGAACTTGAGAAGCTGCGTGCGGACCTCTCCCTGGTCCCTTCCGCGGTTGAGGAGCTGCTGCGCTACGAGAGCCCCAGCCAGCACACGGCGCGCCTAGCGCCCGAAGATACAGAAATCGGCGGAAAGCCGATCCGCAAGCGCCAGGCGGTGATCGCGGTGATGGGGGCCGCCAACCGTGATCCAGCGCGCTTCCCGGACCCCGACCGTCTCGATGTCTGCCGCGCGGACAATCGGCACGTCGCCTTCGGCTGGGCCGCGCACTTCTGCTTTGGCGCGCCCCTGGCTCGTCTGGAAGGTCAAATCGCTTTTGAGGCGATGCTGAGACGCCTGCCCAACCTGGCGCTCGAACCCGGTCCGCTGGCTTGGCGGGAGAACCTAGGCCTGCGCGGCTTAAAAGCACTCCCGGTCAAGTTCTAATCCCAAAACCCTGGCGCAGCACGAGTTCGGCCTCGCCCTCTTCCGATGACAGCCCGAGTTCGAAGAGACGAACGTAGTCGTTCAGCCCGTTCAAAGCGACGTTCTCCGACAGCCGGCGATAATTGGCGGGGTGCGGCTCGAAGGCGGCCACAACTCCACCTCCTGCCTTAGCCGCGACCGCTAGCGGGACAGTATAGAAGCCGATATTGGCGCCCAGATCGACGAACGTGGTTCCCGGCCGGATGAGCGCCGCCAGCAACGCTATCTTCGCCTCGTCATATTCGCCTTGGTTGTAAAGCACGTCGGCTTGAAACTGCGCGCGAGTGTCCACTATCAGACTATGGCCGCGTCGCATGTTGGCCGTGATGAGCGGAGACAGCCCAGCGCGCAGAAATTGCCACTTGAGCGCAGCCGCAAGACTACCGTGTCCTCTCAACCTGGGCAGCGCGCTCATAGTGCGGACCGTGAGAGTCCGCAGTGATTGTAAGCCTGCCATTTGTTTCGATGCCGCCGAAGCGCTTATGGAGCCGGGATCCCCCTTTGACCTCTCCGGAAACCGGCAGTATACGGCCGAAAGTTACCCGGTAGCGCCCCAACTGATCTTCTACTCTCTGCGGGCCAGCGCTTGCCGTTGTCTGGGTAGGACCTCGCAGCACCATGCTCAAATCATCTCCGTTTCTGTGGGTGGTTGTCTCGAAGTCGGATGCCCTCCAAGCTGTTCACCCTAGTCAATCGAATCGAATAGAATCACCCTATGTCCGACCCTAACTCCTGGGCTCCAAACACGGAGCAGTTCGAGCTTGGAGACGGCGAAGCTCACGTCTGGCGGGCCCATCTTAATTGTGATGAAGCGGTGCTTCATCGCCTCGAAGCAACGCTCACCTCCGATGAGAAGGCCCGCGCGAGCTGTTTCCATTTCCCACGAGACCGAAACAGCTTTGTAGCTGCACGGGGAGTCCTGCGAGAGCTGCTGGGAAGGTACCTGGGCCGCGCCCCAGCGAACCTGGAATTCGATTACGGCCCCCAGGGCAAGCCATCTCTACGTGCGGAGTTCCACGAGCGCTTGGTTCAGTTCAATGTTTCTCACTCTCACAGCTTGGCATTGTTCGCCTTCGCCGTGGGACGCAATTTGGGAGTTGACGTGGAGTTAATCCGACCTGAGTTCGCAGCCGACGAGATTGCGGAGCGCTACTTCTCCCCACGCGAGGTTATGGAATTACGCGGCTTGCCCCCGTCATTGCGCGTGGAGGCATTTTTTCTTTGCTGGACACGTAAGGAGGCATATATCAAAGCTAGGGGCGAAGGATTGCATATCCCACTCGCAAGTTTTCACGTTTCACTTACACCCGGACAACCCGAGCGGTTAGAGAGCGCAGATAGCCTCCACTGGAGCCTGCATTCCCTCCGCCCAGACCCACGCTACGTGGGAGCTCTAGTAGGAGAAGGCAGAGGTTGGCGCTTCCGCCAATGGGATTGGAAGCCATCCGACTCCCGCGCCTCCACGATTCCTTCTCTTTGATGTAAAAGGATTACACGCGCGTCCTTCTGTGTGTACCCGCTGGTTGAGTTCGTTAATCTGACTGTTCAGACGGGCAGTAATCCTCGATTCTCGCCACTACCCTTTTCCTAGTCTCCTGACCAGCAGATTCCCTCCCAACCCCTCCGTCACCATTCACCTGCGGACGGACCCCTCACGTCCACCGGGTCGTTAGGGATGGACAGCCAAACTAACTTTCTGGGGCCTCCCGCATGGTGCGGTTGAAGTTAGTTCCACCCATGCGCCTCAGGGAAAAGGCATGAGAGGCACAGATGGAAATAACGAACGGCAAGGGTTTGGTTCCCACATTAACGCGAAGGACGAGTAGGATCGGGCAGCTACTCGGACCGCTTTCATTAGCCTTAGTTCTCGCCGCGTTCAATATCGGCTGCGCCGGCGTTACTTCCAGCAAGTCGACCAATACAGCGACGGGCGCGCTGCAGATTAATACACCGGCCCTGCCCAACGCGATTACGCAGACGGCCTATAGTGGAGCACTCTCCGCCACCGGGGGAACCACGCCTT
>WNGR01004529.1_pt1 | contig 17915 bp, 7 predicted proteins | sample 5407581 | NCBI WGS metagenome assembly WNGR01 (sample SAMN13153383, study PRJNA577476) | soil metagenome | isolation source: 80 cm soil or saprolite under Garry oak tree replicate 2 | place: USA:California | collected 2016-06-15 | reverse complement strand
AAGGGGGCGCACCGGTTTCGACGGGGACGAAGAAGTACGAGACGCATACCGAGGCCCATGACCTCGTAAAAACGTGGAAACTAATTAACTGCTGACTTTCAGCCAGCTTTAGCTGCTTAACACCAGCTAACGTCCTTGACCAGTTCGCCTGTAGGTTGGTTAAAGGGCGTCACTTTATGCAGGATAGCCTCAAGCCGCTGGCCCGGCAGTACGAGGCGAAACTCAACGGGCTGGCGCTCCGGTTAGCTGGCAGGTTCCTTTTGCCGGGACGCGAGACCATTCGGAGCCTGACAAGTATGTAGACTCTCCTACGGAACGTTTTCGGACGCGGGTTCGATTCCCGCCGCCTCCATTTTAGAATCAATAACTCAGACTGAAAAAGTGACCAGAATCTGGTCACTTTTCAGGCGCTATTTTCGGGCCATCGAGAGCATGGTTTGATTCCTAACCGACGGTGGCGGACCACCGATCTACTATCGCATGGTGGAGAGTCCGGCCGTTGTGAGGTAAAAGCCGGACAGGAACTGTCGACTACACGACGATTGATGGGGTGTTCGAAATGTCGACCACATTCTGGGAATCTTCCCGGCCCACGGTTACGTGGATCGTATGGTTTTGATGGTCGTCCTTTAGCCGGATCTCCTGTTTAGAGGGTCGGCCGCCGTTTTCTACCTCAATCCGATACTCCGTTTGCCCATATCGAAACGTTATCGTGTATCCGGGCCAGTTCTCAGGTATAGCCGGCTCTATTGACAGTCGATCGCCTCGCAACTTGAAACCGAGTACTTCCTCCAGCCAGACCCTATACATCCAGCCCGCTGAGCCTGTATACCACGTCCAGCCGCCGCGACCAGATTGGCTCTGGATTGAGTACACGTCGGCAGCAACGGCGTAGGGCTCCGTTCGATAGATTGCATAGTCGTTTGGTGTGCGCGCGTGTTCCACAGGATTCAGCATTTGCAAAACCTCTACAGCGCGCGCGCCGGCTCCCATTCGAGCGTAGGCCATGGCAACCCACACAGATGCGTGCGTATATTGGCCGCCGTTCTCTCGCACACCAGGCGGATAGCCCATGATGTAGCCGGGGTGCGGCCTGGATTGGTCAAATGGCGGCGTTAGCAGAAGGACCATCTGCTCTTTCCTGCGGATCAAATGGTCGTTAACGGAGCGCATTGCTCGCCTGGCACGATCAGGATCGCCGGCGCCGCTGATCACCGCCCAGGACTGCGGTAACGAATCGATACACGCTTCTTTGTTGTCTTTCGATCCGAGCGGCGTCCCATCGTCGAAGTATCCGCGGCGGTACCATTCGCCATCCCAACTCGTCCGTTCGACTGATGCGCTCATGCGATAGGCCTCCTCACGATACTCGCCAGCCAACCGTTGTTCGCCGCGGCTCTCGCACAGCTCTGCAAATTTCTTCCACACGTCCACCAGGAACCAGGCCAGCCATACACTTTCGCCTTTTCCTTCAACGCCGACACTGCTCAGCCCGTCGTTCCAATCACCGCTGCCGATCAAAGGCAATCCATGTGGTCCGTGGGTGGTGCTCTTTTCAATCGCCCTGCGGCAGTGCTCAAACACTGTCGCATCTTCGATCGAGACCACCGGCTGAAAGTAGGCTTCGGCCTCAGTTTCCTTCAATGCCGGTCCCTGAAGAAAAGGGGTACTGGCTTCCAAAATATCCACGTCTCCCGTTTTCTCCACATAATGGCAAACGACATATGGAAGCCACAGTAAGTCGTCTGAACATCGGCTGCGGAGACCTTCACCAGAAGGCAGGTGCCACCAATGCTGCACATCGCCTTCGACAAATTGACGCGAAGCAGCGTGCAGAATCATATCGCGCGCAATATCGGGCGCTGAATAGACGAGAGCGAGCGCGTCCTGCAACTGGTCTCGAAAACCATACGCACCGCTCGATTGGTACAAAGCGGTCCGGCCCCAGATGCGGCAGCTCAACGCCTGGTAGAGCAACCAGCGGTTCATGAGAAAGTCCACGGAAAGGATCGGAGTCTTGACTTGAATTGTATTCAGAAGGTCATCCCACCACTGCCGAGTCTGCGCAATCGCAATCTCAACGTTTGCAGGATCGCTGTAACGGGCAATCAACTCTCGAGCCTGGCCAACATCATCCGTCTGGCCGAGCATAAAAATCAGTGTCTTCTCTTCGCCTGGACGAAGCTCGAATTTCGTCTGTAATGCTCCGCAGGGATCGAGGCCGACGCCCGAGCGATTCGAGAGCGACGCCCTTCGTAAAGCGGCCGGACTTACAGCCGAACCGTTGCGGCCCAGAAATTCGGTGCGGTCGCTTGTATAGGAAATAGCTTCAGGAGACATGGCCGCGAAAGCGACCCGGCTGCCATAGTCGGGATGATAGGCATTGTGTGCAAATAAGGCTTTTGCGTTCTGATCCCAGTTACAACGAACATGCATCTGCGTGGCTTCACGATCGGTGCCCAGGACGAGTTCCGAATAGGATGTAAAGGAAAGCCGGCGGCGGCGCGACGACGTATTCTTGATTCGCAGCCGCTGAATCCGTATGGGATCTGAGTCCCCTGCTTGCAGTGGCACGAACGTCAGAACCGTTTGCTCGAGCGCGTGACTGTTGTGCTCGAATTCGGTATATCCCTGCCCGTGCCGTGCTCGGTACGCGTCGAGCTCCCGAACAGGCATGGGCGTGGGCGTCCAAAAGATTCCACTGTCTTCGTCACGAATGTAGATCGCTTCGGAGGGAGCATCCGATATCGGATCGTTATTCCACGGGGTGAGTCGGTTCGAATGACTGTTGCCGTACCAACAGCAACCCGAACCCGATTCACTGACGAGGGCGCCGAATACCCGATTCGCCATTACATTAATCCAGGGTAGCGGGGTGAATTCACCTGGCCCGAGGTAAATGGCATACTCGCGGCCGTCGACCGTAAATCCACCGAGGCCGTTGAAGTAAGGAAGCTCAAGGAACGGCAGCTCGGCTGAAGGCTGTTCCTCAAATTTCCGGACCTGCAGCTGCGGCGGCAAAGAACCTCCCTCCGGAGGACTACTGAGCTGTTTGGATAGCTGTCCGCGGAGCGTACCGAGCGTTGCCTGAGCAACCGTGAGTATGAGATTCAAGTCTTCCTCGGAAATATGATCGCTTTTCCGAAGGAAGACTCCACCCGGCTGATCGACACCGGTGTGCAGGGAATGCGCTTCTACCAGACGCAGCAATTGCTGATGGAGTGGCTGATCGTAACTCGCCGGCTCCCGATTCAGGATGACAAGATCAGCCTTCAAGCCGTGCAGCCGCCAATAGGTGTGGGCGACGAGTAGTTCGCGGACCAAACCAAGCCCCTGCGAATCGTTAACCGAAACGGCGGCGAGCGGCAGATCGCCCGAGATGCCGTGAGCCCACAGCCGTGACTGTCCAAGCATGTTCCGGCGCAGACGCTCTACCGGCGCCCGCAGCCGAATGTTCGGATACAGTAAATGACTGGCGAGTTCGCTGAAGCGGAATGCAGCATCGGCCTGAATGCCGAGGTAGCGATATTCAAGCTGGGCATGAGACCAGGCCAGCTCGAAGGTTCGGGTAGATCTATCGCGATCGCGGTATTTGGCAATTAGGCGCATGAGGTCGTCGTGTGACTCGGCCGCAACCGTAATGAAGGTGATCTGTTTCTGTTGCCGGGGGTCGAGCGAAAAGCGCCGCCGGATCGCGAACATAGGATCCAGGACGCAACCATCAGTCCCATCGATCGACATCATTGGATTCTGCCAACTGCGGTTCCGTCCAATCATGCGTACGCGATCCGTTTCATATTCGAACGGGGCATCATCGGGTGGACTTTCAACGATGAACTGCGCTACCCAGATCGGCGGGTCCTTTTCGGAACGCAGACGCCGCCACGCAAGCAGCGCCTGCAGTTCGGGCCGCGCTTCAGTCTGTATGAAGAGCTTGCTGAAAGCCGGGTGCGCGCGATCCGCGTTGTGGGGAGCAAGACTCAACTCAGCCGCACTGACCAATGTGAGCTTCCTGCCGCGCAAACCATGATTGACGAAAGTAAGACGGCGGATTTCGGCGTCGTCTTCCGGCGACACCGCCACTTCCACGTGAGATTCGATTCCGAACTTGCGCCGCCGGAACTCAGCGCGATCTGCAGTGAAGGTCGCGGTGTAACGCGGGTCTTTCACATTCAAAGGCTGATGTGTCAACGACCAGACCGCCTTGTTTTCTTCTTCGGTTAGATAAAAAAACATTCCCCAGTGGTCCCGGGTCTTGTCTGAACGCCAGCGCGTGATATCGAAGTCGCGCCAGCGGCTATACCCGGAGCCTGCGTTGGTGATCATGAGCGCATAATTTCCATTACCGAGCAGATGGCCGAGCGGAATTGGAGTGTCTTCATCGAGCACGCGGTACGCAGGCGCGGACGTATCCGACACACGGTGAATCGCAACCTGATCCGATGGACGGTGAACGAGCATCGAAGGCTGCGGCGGGATGCGTTCGAACAACAATGGCTCCACTGCTCTTATCCGGCGATCCGCATGGAACCGCCGGCGCATGATGCCGTCATTGAGCGCGTTATTGATGGCCATCAAACTCATGCCCTGGTGATGCGCCATGTAAGCGTAGACGATCACTCCCTTGCTACCCTGCCGCTCCTGTTGCCGGGTGTAGTCCAGCGACTCGTAGAAACCCATGCGTCCATACATGCCGGTTTTCTCCAGCCGCTTAAGATTTCGGATCGAATCCTCAGGGTAGACCAGCAGGGCCAGCGCGCTGGCATAAGGCGCGACCACTAGATCGTCCTCCAACCCGCGCTTCAAGCCCAGCGACGGAACGCCGAATGCCCTATATTGATAGATCTTGTGAACGTCGAGAGCGCTGTACGCGGACTCAGAGATTCCCCACGGCACTCCCCTCTCTCGTGCGTAGTCGATTTGGCGATCCACCGCTGCCGCGCAGGCATTATCGAGCAGAGAGTTCCGGTAGCTTCGCGTGAACAGAAGCGGCATCAAGTATTCAAACATCGTTCCGCTCCACGAAAGCAGAACCTGGCCGCTCAAGGACGTATACGGACGGCCCAATGCCAGCCAGTGATTCACCAACACATCGCCTTTGGCAATCGCCACCAGACTGGTGAGACGCGCTTCGCTTGCCAACAAGTCATAGTGAGCGGAGAAGGTCAACGGCCCGCCCACCTGGTATCCGATGCCGAAGAGGCGCCGATCGCCGTCATAAAGAAACCGCATGTCCATGCCGTCGGCGAAATCCTCGCACATCTGATTGAGCCGCGCTGCGCGCGCGAGCAATGCCTTCGACAATGCGCGCACCTTCTCATGTTCTGCTCGGACATCCGCCATCCATGCAGCAAGCTTCGGCGAGACATCTTCTCCGCGGGCCGTGACCCCAAGAATGTCTCGCAGTATGTCGGTTTCGTCGCGAGCCAGTTCGCCCCAGGAAGGCAAGTCGCGAAGCAGCCGCCGGCGTGCGATGATCGCGCGTTGTCCCAACGGTGACAGGAACTCATCCGGAGGCGCTAACAGGATGTCCGCCCATCGTAAATAGCGATCAAAATATTGGACCCATTTCTGTACCTGGTCATCGAGCCGCCTGATCCAATAAACGCGCTCTTCCGTGTCGGAGGTGCTCCAGAGCAACGACTCGGTCAGCTTGCGTGCGGGTGGGGCCGCCAGCCGGATTCGATCCACGATTTGGATGCCGGACGATTCCTCCTGGAGCAATCTCCGCAATGTCTCAATGGGAACGGTGATGGTGTGATCCGGGGGAAAGCGCTCGATAATCACTGCCAGATTGTCAGCTAGTCCTTGAAGGGCACACTTCTCCACTTGTGGTTTGGAAGCCAATTCCTGAGCGGTCTGGGCAAGCACCCATAGACTTGCGAGCAGATTCCCACTATCAACGGTGGATACATACTTCGGTTGGAGCGGATCCAGAGTCCGTGTGTTGTACCAGTTCAGGAGATGCCCTTCACATCGTTCCAGTTTGACCAGCGTCTCCATCGTTGCGGAGCATCGTTCGATCATCTCTTCCGGACTGAGATATCCGAGATCAAGCGCAGACACTGCAGACATGAGCCACATTCCGATATTGGTCGGTGAGGTACGATTGGCGGTCTCAATGCGCAGCGCTTGCTGGGAATTGTCCGGAGGTAGCCAGTTGTGTTCGGGGCCTACCAGGTCGTCAAAGTAGCGCCAGGTTTCCCGAGCGACGTGTCGAAGGTAGCGCTGATCCTCGGCGGCGATTTCCTCCAACCTTCGCACGCTGCGCCGTTGCCAGCCCATCCAATGTTGAACGGCGGGTGCTGAAACCCAGAGCAGTAGAAACGGGTGATATGCCGTTTCCCAGGAGAACCCCCGGATGGCCAGCGCGAATAGAAATAGACCGGTCATCACGGAAATCAAATAGAACTGGGCTCGATAAGCATCCACATGCGAACGGGCTGTCAGTTGCGAGATTTCTGCCGTATGCCACTCCAGCAAGTGACGCCTGCTGAACCGCAGCCGATAGCACGCGCGAACGATGGCATCCATTGAGAGATATGCCTGGTGGGGCAGGAATGTTGCGATGACGATCGCCCGATTCAAGTCGCTGCTGGCTTCATGTAAGGCACGAACATCACCTCGCCATCGCTGCGCCAGCCGCTGGAGTATCTGAAAGAAGAGGGGAACCAGGAGAACCAGAGACACCAGTGCGCTGGCGGCCGCTGGAGCGGCGTTGAAGCTCCAACTGCACATCAGAAACAATAAAGACGCGGGCGCCAGCAGACTGCGGCGAAGGTTGTCCAGAATTTTCCAGCGGTCGATTAGCGACAGCAGGTTGGGGGCGCGACGCTGTTGCTGTCCGTCCGGAACTCGCGGCAGGACCCACGACGCGATCTGCCAATCGCCGCGGATCCAGCGGTGTTGCCGCTTGCTGTAGCTCGTATAGTCATACGGGAACTGCTCAAAGAGTTCCACGTCCGTCGCCAGTCCCACGCCGACATGCACTCCTTCGATGAGATCGTGACTGAGCAATCGCTGCGCTGGGAAACGCCCGGTCAGTATTTTGTGGAAGGCCTGGACGTCGTAGATCGCTTTCCCGTGATAGATCGCGTTGCCCAAGATGTCCTGATAGAGGTCGGAAACCGCCTGGCAATAGGGATCGCTCCCCCGTGCATCTGTAAACAGCCGCGAGAAACGTGATGCCGTTGCCGAGGGGAGCGTGATGCTGACGCGCGGCTGGATGATCGTGTAACCGCGAACACGGTGACGTCCGTCGGCCGTAAGCTGAACGCGATTGAGCGGGTGCGCAATCGTCTCAATCAGCTTGCGCGCCGTCCTGTGTGGAAGCTGAGTGTCGGCATCGAGCGTAATCACGTAGCGAACTCCGGCCGGCAGCAATCCTGCGTCCGTGAGGACGCCGGATTCCTCGCCATTCAACAAACGGTTGAGTTCCTCGAGCTTCCCGCGTTTCCGCTCCCATCCGATCCAGCGCCTCTCCGTCTCGCACCAGACCCGCATCCTGTGAAAGAGGATGAAGGCGCCTTCGCCGTGTCGTGCGTTAAGTTCTTCGATACCTTTTATCGCCAATCCCAGCAGCGTGTCGTCTTCGGGCATCTCGGGTTCTTCCGCGTCGGTGAAATCTGCCAAAAGCGAGAAATGGAGATTCGCTTCGGCGTTGGAGAGGTACCGCACCTCCAGTTTCTCGATCTCTCCCCGAATCGAGTCCGGCGTCAGGAGCATCATTGGCACGACCACCAGGGTTCGGCACTCTTGCGGTATGCCTTCTTCAAAAGACATTTTGGATAAAACGCGAGGCGGCAGGCTCCAGGCGAACCACATCTGTAACACCTGAGTCGCAAGTTCGCTGGCGGGAAAAAGCGCAAGGGCCCCCAAAAGCAGAAGCAAAAGCGGCGAGACTACTCCCAGCGCATGAGCGGCCAACACGAAGCCACCCGCAATTCCTACAGTGACTGCGCCGAGACTCCCTAGATACACCGGAGTCGCATGACGATATAAAAATCGTAGTCTCCGGAGGCGCCCGGGAACACGCCGCGCGATGCGCTTTTCAAGCTTCGGCAGTCCCTCGTCCAGCAGGTAATACGCAATGCATCCTTCACGACTACGGACCGGGGCTTGCTGGGCTAACTCCACGGCCAGGCGCGCCACAACCCACTCGGAGGTCTTCGATTGGCGGGCCACTTCTTCGACAACGCGACGGCTTCGATCGCGAGTGGCGAAATCACTGTGGGCGTGGATGCCGGACGGATCTTCACGGAGAATGGCCTCCATCCTGCTGACCCCCTCCACGATCTTGGGGTACTCCAGTTCAGAGAGCTGGCGCAAACTTCCAATGGTGCTGGTGATGAGCATCAGGTCATTTGCTTCTGCCGCATGCTCGCGGAGGATGATGTCGCCAGAACGGATTTTGGTCTTCTCCTCAATCCATTTGTGAATCGGGGCGAGCGCGAACTCTTCCTCATGTAGTCGTTCGCCGAGCCGCGCGACAAAGTGGGGCGTCAATTCGGGGGCGTCCCGATCCAGTTCGGCGACGATGCGATCAAACTGTTCGGCGCTACGATTGGCGGCGTTCAAAAGCCGATCGGCCCAAAAATTAGCAAGTTCCCTTTGATGCTGGCGCAGGCTCGTCAACTCAGACAACCGCCGCAATCTCTGCAATAGGAGGAGGCGCAATACCAGAGGAAACACCCACAACTCACCAATGGTCAGAGGGGTTTCTGACTGATAACCATTGAGGAAGCTGGCGATGCTCTCCTTCGTCACGCGAACGCCTGTGCGACAAATCAACTCATCGGCAAGATGATAGATACGCAGGCGCACTGGATGATTCGTGTCGACAAGTACCGGCAGGATTTTGTTGTGATTGTCGGGCAGATTGTGACGGATATCTGCAATGTGTGAACGGATCAGGTAGGCGTTATCAAGGAGCCAGTCTGCGGCATGGGTGATCCCGTAATCCAGTCGCGTTGCTTCGGCAAGATCGGTCCGAGCGCGCTCGATTCCCATTTCGCAGTCTCGAAGGATCGGGAGGAGCGAACGCGATTTTAGGGATGGATCCAGTTGGTGAGAGGCGGCCAGTTCGGCCGCGCAATTTGGCAACCTGCCCAGAGTAACGGCTTCGCGCGTTGTGCCATCCGTCTCGGTCGGCGGTGCGAGTCGAAGCCCCGGACGAATTACAAATACGGAAGGGCTCCCGATGCTCCTCAGGATCGCAATCGCATCCGTCGTCCGTCCTTCGGTTTCCTGGATAATGACAAGACCCTCGCCAGGAAGGACAAAACGCGCGTAGTCACGCAGCAACTTCTTTCGGAGCCCGAATCCGAGCCACAGGAAACCGAACCAGCCCGCTAGAAAGCCGGCCAAGCCCAACACGACCAGCGCTCGCCGATCAGCCCCGAGAATTCCCGCCAGCAGCGTAAGGACCAGCACGAAGCCGATCCCGAGGGCCGCCCGGCGGTTAGGCAGAAGGCCGCGTGCAAATTTCAGGCGCCCGTCTTCTGCGCGATGAACTACCGCAGATCGCCGAAAATGCTTTTTCCTGGCCTCGCGAAGTGCTTCCTCCGCATGCTCCCCGCTGCGATGAAACCCGAGTACAAATCTGGAAACAGCCACAAACTATAGTCGCATCTTCCGGTCGTCTAGCCAAGGGCCAGCAAAAAAGCGGAAAGCCAACGTCCCAGCACGGATCAGCCTACTGAGGTGTGCGGCATCTCGCTCTTTGTGTAAGGTCGGCTTATGAGTGTCAAGGCGCGCATATACTACTTGATCGAAGATGAATTACTCGCAGGACCAATTTCGGCAAATGATCGATGAAATCCCGACGCTGGCGTGGAGCTGCCTGCTGGATGGTTCAAGCGATCACTGCGCGGATGGTGGTCAAGCGGTCGAGCCTGACCGAATACCCGGCGATAATAATCAAGAATGTCTGATCCCGATCCGCCAATCCAATTGATGAGTATGGCCTCGGCTGCGGAGCGGATGTTCCCGACACTGAAGCCGGAACAGATCGAGCGCATAGCCGGCCATGGCCGCATCCATCCGGTTCAGGATGGCGACGTTCTTGTCGAAGCAGGCGCGCAAAATACGCGTTTCTTCGTCGTCAGAACTGGGCGTCTGGAGATTGTTCGTCCGCCCGGGACCGACAAACAATTGGTCGCCTCTCTTGGTCCGGGTCAGTTCACAGGTGAAACCAGTATGCTGGCCGGACGCCGGGCAATGGTTCAAATACAGGTGCGGGAAGCCGGCGAACTGATCCAACTCGAGCGGGAACAATTGCTGGGCCTCGTGCAAACCGACAGCGAGCTGAGCGAGATTATCATGCGAGCATTCATTCTCCGGCGTGTGGAGCTGATTGCTCGTGGTTATGGAGATGCCGTGCTGCTCGGCTCGACTCATTCCCCGGGCACGCTTCGCATCAAGGAATTTCTGACACGCAACAACCACCCGTATTCTTACATTGATCTCGACAGGGATTCCGGCGTCCAGGCGCTGCTGGATCGTTTTCACGTTTCCGTACACGACGTGCCGGTGGTCATCTGTAGAGGCGAGCTGGTGCTTCGGAATCCTTCCAATGAACAACTCGCTGAATGCCTGGGCTTCAATGAGGCGATAAATCAAACCCAACTGCGCGACGTTGTCATCATTGGAGCAGGTCCCGCAGGACTTGCGGCAGCCGTGTACGGAGCATCGGAAGGACTGGATGTCCTGGTGCTGGAATCGAACGCGCCCGGAGGACAGGCCGGCGCAAGTTCGAAAATTGAAAATTATCTCGGATTTCCTACGGGCATATCGGGTCAGGATCTCGCTGGGCGCGCATACTCCCAGGTCCATAAGTTCGGGGCACAAGTGATGATCGCCAAAACCGCCACACGACTATCGTGCGATCGAAAACCATACACGATTGATACTAACGACGGTCGGCCGATTCCCGCGCGCTCCATCATTATCGCGTCCGGCGCTCGGTACCGCAGGCTGTCCATCGATAATTTGCCGCAGTTCGAAGGAAACGGCCTCTACTATGGAGCCACATTCGTGGAGTCGCAGTTGTGCGTGGGAGAAGAAGTGGTTGTCGTCGGCGGAGGCAACTCCGCCGGCCAGGCGGCGGTGTTTCTGGCGCAAACTACAAAGCGGGTGTACCTCTTGGTACGTTCGGGCGGGCTTGCCGAAAGCATGTCGCGTTATCTGATTCGACACGATGATCTCGCTGCGGCCCATTGGCCGCTCGCTCGCGCCCCGCATCTCCTTGAAACGACCTTACCCGGAGTGTTTGCCGTCGGTGACGTCCGCTCCGGCAACATCAAGCGCGTGGCGTCTGCGGTGGGTGAAGGATCGATTGCGATCTCCTTCGTCCATCAGGTACTGCGAGAATGAGAGGAAAACGATGCCCGACACAAGGTGCACGCATATACGTGCTGTCGCGACTGTCAAACATCCAAAGCGCCGCGAATGCGAGGACTGCGTCAAGAGTGGCGCCGAGTGGGTCCACTTGCGGACGTGCCAGGTGTGCGGTGGGACGCGTTGCTGCGACGACTCGCCAAACAAACACGCGACGAAGCATGCCCGCGCGAGTAAGCATCCTGTCATCGCATCGGCGGAACCCGGTGAACGTTGGCTGTACTGCTACCCTGATGACGCATTTACGGAGTATTGATTGCCTGCTACGTTGATCCTGGAGCGGCACCCATCAGTCAATTCCGGAAACGTTTGCCATCGATGCCGTACTTACGGACCTTGTAGTTAATGATGCGCTCGGTCGTTGACAGCAGGCGGGCGGCTTTGGCGCGGTTGCCACGCGTGGTTTTCAAAGCATCCAGAACGATATCTTTTTCGTAGGCGGCGATTGCTTCCGACAGTGAAAGCGTGGTCACGGTGCCGGAGGCTTGGGCCGTCTGCAAAGTCGGTGGGAGATGGTGGCCGTGCACGACGTGGGTGTCGCAAACCAATACGGCGCGCTCGATGACATTTTCCAGTTCGCGTACGTTTCCGGGCCAGTGATAGGCCGTCAGCATGTCGATGGCGGGAGTGGAAATGCGGCGGATATCTTTCTTGTGTTCACGCGCGTACTTTTGGAGGAAGTGATCCGCCAAAAGCAGCAAATCCGATTTCCTCTCACGTAATGGAGGAACAAAGATCGCGAAGACATTTAGGCGATAGTACAGATCCTCACGGAACTTTCCTTGGGCCATTGCTTTCTCCAGATCCTTGTTCGTTCCCGCAATCAGCCGGACATTCACGCGAACCGTCCCCGTGCCGCCCAACCGCTCGAATTCTTTTTCCTGCAAGACCCGAAGCAATTTCACCTGGGTCGAGACATTCATCTCTCCGATTTCGTCCAGGAAAAGCGTGCCGCCTTGGGCCAGCTCAAACCGGCCCTTCTTCAGCGCGTCGGCGCCGGTGAAGGCGCCTTTTTCGTAGCCGAACAATTCTGACTCGATCAATGTTTCCGGCAGGGCGGCGCAGTTTACTTTGATGAAAGGTTTCTGCGCGCGAGGCGAGTTGTAATGGATGGCGTGGGCGATGAGCTCTTTTCCGGTGCCGGATTCCCCGCGGACCAACACGGTCGTGTTCGTATGCGCGACTTGCGCAATGTGTTCATAGACCTGCCGCATGGGCCCCGCCGTACCGATGATGTTGGAGAAATCGTATCGCTCCTTTAGTTCTTCCAGCAGGTGGGTGTTCTCGTCGATGAGACGCCGCCGCTCGTCATCCACCAGATGCTCGGCTTTGATTGCCTGTGCCATCATCGCAGCAATGAGTTCGAGACACTTGATTTCGGCTTCGTAATCCCGATCGGCTTTAAACCGCAAATCAACCCCGAGCGCCCCAACGGTTTTGTGTTTCACAACGACGGGCACACACATATACGTGATTTCCTGCTTGTTGAGATCCCGGTTTCCGGCGCGATTCAAAAACATCGGTTCCCGGCTGACTTTCGGCACAACAATGGACCTGCCTGTGGCGACAACACGGCCCGTGATACCTTCGCCAAGCCGGTAACGCGCCAATTTTCCCGCATCGCTCAGTCCAGTCGAGATCTCGACTCGAATTTCCTGACTCTTCGGATCGAGCAACGCTACGGCTCCCCGCACCACGTTGTAGCGCTGCTTCAAAACACCCAAGACTTGCTCGAACGCAACCCGTGTAGAGAGTTCACCGCTCAATATCTGGCTCGCCTCCAGCAGTGTTTCAAGCTGCCGGGCTGTGTCGTTCCGGCCATTAACGAAACCTGTTTCCGACAAGTTTGTAGCCACTGTGCAGAGTCCTTATAAAAAAGCCAGCTTTGCAAGGCTGTCCAACTGTAGCGGCGGTCTATTTCTTGAGGCTGCTCGCTTTCGCGCTTGCGCTTCGCGGACCGCCGACAGTCCAGCAATTGTGAGATCGCCGGCGGTCATAGACCGCCGCTACAGAGAAACCAAATAAAAAAGTCCAGAACACAGCGTTTTAGTTCCCGCTCCGGATCATGTGTACACTCCACGGAGCCGTTCCGTGGAATCAACATGATCCAAGGCCGGAGTTGATACGCAATGTTCTGGACTTCGATGTCCAAAACCTAGCTTCTGTGCCGGGACCGGCGGCACCACTCTGTGCCAAGCCGCGTCTGACCTTACGATTTATTGTCGTTTGGTCACCGAGCCTTGTCAATACAGTGCTTGTCGTATATAAGCTGTGCTGGTAGCTTTTGGATGATTCTTCACATCAACCACATCCAACCAGAACGCGTTGCTCTGACGAGTAGTGTGGTTTCAACGTTGATCTCCATCGCCGGCGAGGCGCGGATCCCGCCGCGCGTTCTCGAGAATTTGAACGTGCACCTCGACTGGGTGCAGTACAAGGCAAATTTTCGTGAAGCCGTCACGCTGAGGCGCGCGACGAGGGGTGAAGAGTTGCTCCCATGGGTTGAAGTGGGCGTCGATCTTCGGCAACTCGAGCTTGAAACGCTGAAAAATGAATTCGTCAACGCGCTCGAGCATTCGCCTGACAAGTCACGCGACGGGCAAAAACGGGTATATATCGAATCGTTTACGCCGATGCGCTCGTCTCTGATCTGGAAATTCAACGACCTCTTTTGGCAGCACCTGCCGCTTTGGGAGGCGGCCTCAGGCAAAGGATATGACCAGGCGTTACCCAGCGGGAAGTCCGATGCGAATCATCCTGAGGCTGTGGCCGATGCTGTCGCCGACTTCTGGACTTTATTGAAAGACCTCGAGAACCATAACCAGCTTCCGCCTGAGATTTTCGTTCTGGAGATCGGGGTCGGAACCGGAAAACGCGCAGCCTTATGGCTGGATCGCTTTCGCTCGCTCGACCGCGAGCGAGGCACTCAATATTATCCGCGTATTCGATTTTTGTTAGGCGACTACTCGATGCCGACGCTGAATCGAGCGATGGAAACGGTTCGCGAGCATCGCGAGCTGGGCAGTTTTCTGGCGGTTGACGCGGTGGATCCTTTCAAGTCGTTGTCATTTCTGCGTTACAAGGTTCTATCGATTCACCTCACCAACGTTTACGACAATCTGCCGACCGATGAGATCGTTGTGCGGGACGGCAAGCTGTATGCCGTTGAGGTCCGGAGCTATGTGCCGGCGGCCGCCGCCGCGTCCATTTCCGAGTCCTTCGGCATTCCTGTTACGGAATTCGCCAGAACAGTGAATCGCCTGCTCGAGGTCGGCCCGCAACACGTCCATCCTTCCGGAGCCGAACAGGGTGTGGCATTCTGGCGATCGGCGTGGGACGCCATCCGATTGGAAGAACGATTTGTCGCCATTCAAAGCATTCTGGACGCGCCCCTGCCGGCGGGATTGAAGCCCGCATTGTTGGAGAATTTCGTCGCTCAGGCAGTATCGAATCAACGATTCCAGCTCAGTTCCGCCGCCGTCGAAAGTTTACCGGGAAAATTGGACGGATCGACCGTAAACTGGGTCAACGGCGCGCTGCTCGCGCAGGTCGGCGCGCAAGCCGGATACGACGTGCATTTTGCGCCTTTCCAATATAGACCGGGATCGCGAACATCGATCCTGTACACCACGCATCGGGAGTAGACACCAATGAACTTGCCGATCTTACCTACCACAGTCGTCGGGAGCTATTCGATGCCCGGCTGGCTGGAGCGGCTCAAAACAGAGTTTTTCGCCCGCCGCATCAGCAAGCACGAACTCGACGAAATCCACGATGTGGCCGTGAAAGCCGCCATCAAAGATCAAGAAGTTGCGGGCGTCGATATCATTACAGACGGGGAACTTCGCCGCGACAATATGATCGACTATTTCGCGGAACGCCTGCCGGGCGTGCAAACGGATCACACATCGAAGAAGTTCTATTACGACTTCTACGACAGCGTCGTCCGCGGCAAAATCCCAATGGCCTCGCTGCGGCTGACCGATGATTTTAAGTTCCTCGCGGCCTTCACTGAGCGAGCCACGAAATTCTGCATTACCGGCCCGCACTCGCTCGTGAAGCGGATCAAAGACGAACACTATAAGAATGAAGAAGCCTTCGCCATGGATCTTGCCCGCGTCATGAATATGGAGCTGAAGGAACTGGTCCGCGCCGGCACGCGTAATGTTCAGATCGACGAGCCGTACTACTCCGGTTTTCCCGAGGACATACAGTGGGGCGTTAAGGTCGTCAACACGCTTGTTGAAGGCATCGACGCCAAGATCACGCTCCACATCTGCTACGGCAATCGATATGGAAAACCTTCGTGGGCTGGGAATTACAGGTATCTCTTCCCGGCCATTCTCGAAGCAAGAGTACATCAGCTTTCTCTCGAGTTTGCGCGGCGCGGCGGCGAAGATCTGGAACTGTTCAAAGAATTTCCGAACCGGTTCGAGCTTGGCGTTGGAGTGATCGACGTCAAGACTCATGAAATCGAAACACCGGAAATCGTGGCCGAGCGTCTTCGCAAAGCTCTGAAGTTCATACCGGCCGAACGTATCCATGTCCTTCCCGATTGCGGTTGCCTGCACCTGCCGCAGGAAGTCGCCTTCGCCAAACTAAAGACGATGGTCGAGGGAACAAAAATCCTCCGCAAAGAGCTCGGAGGATGATGTGGCGCGCAATCCGTTGCGAGAGTGTTTACAGTCGCGAAGGTTCTGCCATGTCGTGGAGATTGTGGCCAGCCGTATTTCGCGCGAAGCGCGGCTGCTGGAAGTCGCCTCTCAGCTGGCTACCACTCCCGGCGTCGTCGCCGGCAGCATCACGAGTTACGCAGGCGGCGCCCCCGGTCAGGACCCCGTGCGAGTGGGCACAGCCGCGCGCGCGCGTGGTCTGACTCCGAACATTCACGTCACCTGCGTCAGCAAAGACCGGCAGGAACTTCGCCACTACCTGGAAACCATCGCGGGATTGGGTCTTGAAAATGTTTTCGCGCTGACCGGCGATTACCCGAAGGGCGCGAACGCAGTTTTCGACCTGGATTCGGTGCAACTCATTACTCTGATGAACGAGCTCCGCCGGCAAGGCCTGCCTTTCTGGATTGCCGCGGCTGTTTCACCGTTCAAATACACAGAGCCGGATTGTGCTTACCAATATCTGAAGCTGGAAAAAAAATTTACGGCCGGCGCCGACTATGCAATTACACAGCTCGGCTTCGATGTCCGCAAGTTCCGAGAACTTCGCCGGTACCTCGATGAACGCAACATTCAAAACCCGGTGCTGGGGAACGTCTATGTTCTTGGCTTGAAGTCCGCGGAAAAGATGTCGAAAGGCGAACCTCCCGGCTGTTGGGTTGCACCCGAGTTGGTCGAGAAGATTCGGGACGAAGTCAAGGCGAAAGACAAGGGAGAAGCCGCGCGGCTCGAGCGCGCCGCGCGCATGATTGCGATCCTGCGTGGCCTCGGTTACGCAGGTGCGTACATCGGAGGAACCCATAACGCGGAACACCTCAGATGGATTATCGAGCGCGGGCAAATTCTGGCGCCGCGATGGAAGGAGTTAGCCGACGAATTCACGTATGCGCCCAAATCCGCCTTCTACATGTTCGAGCCCGGCACGGCTGCGCCCCGCAAATTGCAGGGGCTCTCTGATCGCGCCGTGAATGCATTGTGGCACCTGCTGTCTCCAACTCAGATTCCCAGGGGAAGCATCCTGGAAAAATGGGCTCGTGCGATGTTCGCCTGGATCGATCGCCGGCCAACGATGTCGCGTTTTCTGGAGCGCGCGGAGTTTGCTATCAAGTCACCGGCGTTCGGCTGCGAGGCATGTGGCAATTGTGTACTGCCGGACATGCAATACGTGTGCCCGCAAACATGTCCCAAGCAGCTCCGAAATGGTCCCTGCGGCGGGACGAACAACGGTCAGTGTGAAGTCATTCCCGAACGGCCCTGCGTTTGGGTGCGCGTGTATGACCGCGCCAAACACGCAGGCGAAATTCCGCTGCTGAGGATTCATATTCCCCCGCCGGATAGATCACTGAAAGGCACAAGCTCCTGGATCAACTATTTCCTTCAGAGAGACAGCCGTCCCGGGAGTCCTCGAAACGTCGGCCCTCTGGCTCCGCCCTCAAGCCAAGAAGAATCCAAGGCTAACATGGCAGTGACTCAATAGACTCAAAGCCTTCTCCCTCTGGGAGAGGCCGCCCGGAGGGCGGGTTTCAGGATTTGATAAGACTTGCAACCCTCACCCCGGCGCGTCAGCCTGCGGCTGTCGCGCCGCCCTCTCCCAGAGGGAGAGGGCGGAAATTAGTTGAAAATGATTCTCATTTTCAACTATAGTGCGGCCTCAGGTTGGAGTGATTGTGATCCTTCGCATCGCCGTTTTCGTTATTCTCGCTCTCGGAATTGTTGCCGCGCCGGGTCTCGCCCAGGAAAGGCCGTACTTTGTCACCTACGACCACCACATGGAAGAACCGGGTAACCTGGAAGTCGCTACCAATCCGGTGATCGGACGGGCACGAGGTGTCGACACGTTCATTG
>WNGR01003193.1_pt1 | contig 17918 bp, 30 predicted proteins | sample 5407581 | NCBI WGS metagenome assembly WNGR01 (sample SAMN13153383, study PRJNA577476) | soil metagenome | isolation source: 80 cm soil or saprolite under Garry oak tree replicate 2 | place: USA:California | collected 2016-06-15 | reverse complement strand
GCGCTTCGCGCTCGCGCTCGCGCGCGCCTTCTCGCTTCGCGCGGCACTCGGCCGAGCGGGTGGCAGCGCTCCGCGCTGCTGAGAGGATTACCGGATTACCGGTATCGCCAATCCGGTTACCGACCCCGGTACTCCTCGCAATGGTAGGGCGTCGGATCGTTCATGTTGCACTGGCAGTTGGGGAAGCGACAAGCCTCGAATTCGTCCGGTGTCTCCAGCTCGAGCGGCGTCTCCGGGTAGTAACTGAGGCCGGCCTGCTCTAGTTGGTGGCGGGCCCAGTCCCGAACGCTCTCGTGTGGTTCGTCGGTGCCGTGCCGCGCGGCTTCCCGGACGGCCTCGATCACCTTCAGCGCTTGCTGCTGCTTCACGGTGACTCTCCGTATAACTAGTTAGCGTGCACACTTACCCGATTATTGTGTCTGTCGTGTCTGTGGTGTCTGTCGTGTCTGCTCCGTCTGTCGTGTCTGCCGTTCCCGGGAACGCCGAAGAGCCCAGCCGGGGGAGGCTGGGCTCTTCGTGATCGTCGCGTCGGGCTCGCGCCGACCGTTGGGGGGTATCAGTACCAGAGTAGCAGGTCTACTCCGGCGCGGGGAGCTGCTCGCGGTGCGCGATAGCGGCGTTAGCCCACATCACGGCCTCTTCGATCTTGGTCAGTGCGAGCGACTTCTCCCGGCTCGGGGGCGCGAACGCCATCACGTGAGCGGCGAACGTCTGACCGGAGGTGCGCAACAGGTCGTATCGCGTGGCTTGATCGCCGTTCGGCGTCTGGGCCGTGAACCGGACCACCAGCTCCTCGCGGTCGAGGCCGTTCGTATAGTCGGCACTCACTGCTGGACGAGCGGGTTCGGGGTGCCGGCGGCGGCCGGGGTGTTGGCGTCGGCGGTGGGGGTGGCGTCGGCGACCGGCGCGAGATCGTCCGCGGTGACCACCTTGGGCAGCGCGGAGGTGATGTCGATGCCCTGGGTCTTGAGGTGGTCGGAGAACACGGTCAGGAAGTGGTGGACGTGCTGTACCTCGGCGTAGAGGCCGGCGTGCTTGGCCATGAGGTCGTCGTACTTCGCCTTGAGTTCGGCGAGCAGCCCGGGGGCTTCCTGCTCCGCGAGAGCGATCGCGGCCTGTTCCAGTGAATCAGTCACTGCGGGCTCCTATTTCCGTGCCGCGCGACGTATTCACGCTGCGCGCGTACCAATGGACGGTCACGCCACCACGAAACGGCGAGAAAGGCACCGGAAATCATCAGCCAACCTAGCGTGACGTTCTCGATCACGGGACCTCCCCGGCGTGTTTCCAAAGTGGCGAGATACAGCCTACAGGAAACCTGCCATACCCGGTATGCTGATCGTGTGCGACCACTTAAGAAGGTATCGGAATTCACTGACAAGCTGGATTCGCGGCTGGAATCGGCATTGTCGTCGGTCGGCGATTCGGCGCGTTCGCAGACACAGTTGAATGTGGCGCTGTGTATCGGGGTGTCCTTCGCTATTTTCCTGGCCACCGTGGCTCTCCTTCGGACCCGTCGATGACGGCGGGGGCATTCGGGTTCTCGGACGAGGCGCGCCGGTGCGCAGACGAGATCAATCTTCATGTAGCGGCGCTGGGACATGAAGCGTGCCGCCGGTGGGTGGCTATCCGGCTGTCCGATGGCGGATCCGATGGAACTCTCTACGATACGCGCCCTGACGCCATTCGCCACCAGTTACACGAACAGCAGTGCGCGTACTTCTGCCTGCCGCCGGTCCCGACGATGATCGGTACGCGGGAGGCTGAGGCGTTCCTGACGTACTGCCGGTCGCTGTACGACGCGGGGTACCGGATCCCGGATCCGACTGCGCCGGCCCCGATCGTGCCGCTTGTCAGGGTGGCGGCCCCGTCGCGCCGTTCCCGCGTGGCGCTGCCCTACCGGGGTCTGTGGCTGGGCAATGGACGTTGAGCGGGTCTCCCCGCGCCCTGAACAGCCCGTGCGGCTGGCACTGTCGATGCAGACGTGTGACGGCTGTCCGTCGCAGTGGGACGCCACGGCGGTGGACGGCTCCCAGCTGTATATGCGGTACCGCCACGGCCGCGGGAGCGTGGAGGTCGTATCGGAGGGTGGCGTCCTGGGGCCCGGCGCGGAGCTGATCGCGTCCTGGTACGACGGAACCAACGACGGGATAATCGGGCTGGACGAGTTTTGCGCGTTGGCGAATCTGATGCCTCCGCGTCCGGTGATGCGATTTCGAAGGGCGTACCTCGATGGCTGACGACGCTGAGGATTTCCTGGACAAGGAAGCGCCGTACGGGCGGTTCCAGAACGGTAAGCCGCGCAAGGTTCCGGCGGGTTCGCGCACGCGTGCCGGGGCGCCGGAGAAGCGCCGCGCGCGCCGGCCTTCCTCGTTGACGCCGGTGGCGCCGAACTACCAGGCGGCGGCGGAGGGCGGTATCACGATGGTGGCCGCCATCTTCGGGATGTTCGGGCGCCGCTCCCCGGCGCTGCTCGCGGATTCCACGATCATCATGCAGGCGAAGAAGCCCCTGGCGGAAGTCGTCGCGGAGGTGGCCCTGACGGATGTGCGGGTGGCGCGCTGGCTGGACAAGCTGGGGGAGGTGGGCCCGTGGGGCAAGGTGATCGAGAAGGGCGCTCCGGTGCTCGCGCAGATCCTGACCAACCACGGTCTTACCCCGGTGGGCACCATGGGCTCGATCGATCCGAAGAAGCTGCTGGAGGCCGGCCGCGCCGAGGAGGTCGCGCAGAACGAGGCGGAGAGCCGGCTGTGCGGGCACTGCCAGTCCCCGCAGATCGTGGCCATGGACCAGGACGGCAACTACTACTGCCAGGAGGCTTTGGACGCGGCGGCGGCGGACAACGTGATCGCTGAGGCGGCGGCGGCCGTCGCGGGTGATCCGGTGGCGGCGTGAAGCTGGCCCGCTTCGGCCGCGAGGAGTTCATCAAGGAGCGGTTCACCTACCGCAAGGGTGAGCACCTGACCTCCGCGGCCCCGACCGGGGACGGCAAGACGGAACTGTGCCTGGACCTGCAGAAGGAGGTGGCCGGCCCGAAACTGCCGGTCGCGTTCCTGATGATGAAGCCCAAAGACGAGACGGTGGACCGCCTCGCGCCCGGCGTGGGCCTGAAGGAGATCAAGTCTTGGCCTCCGCCGTGGTGGCAGTTGCAGTTGCAGAAGCCGAACGGGTGGATTCTCAAGCCCCCGTTCAGCTTCGATCCGGATCTGGACGAGGCGCGGCAGTATCAGCAGTTCCGCCGGGCGATCCTGTGGTGCTACCGCAAGGGTGACTGCATCCTGGACGCGGACGAGGCGCACGGCCTGTGTGATCTGGGGTTGGAGCGGGAGCTCAAGCATGTGTGGCAGCGCGGGCGGTCGCAGGGCTGCGGGTTGTGGGCGAAGGTGCAGAAGCCGACTCACGTCCCGCTGTGGGCGTACAACTGCGCGGAGCATTTGCTGCTCGGTCCGGACCCGGACGAGCGCAACATCAAGAAGTTCGCGGAGTTCGGCGGAGTGGACCCGCAGATCATTTACCGCACAATTCCAGAGTTGGGGGACTTCGAGCATTTGTATCTCAGGCGCCGGGGCCGTGTGGCCTGCATTGTGGAAGCCAACTGATCGATATATGCTCTCGGTGAAGATTCTTGACATCGAGAGAGGGTCGGTTCATGGCTGGCACTGCTACCGCGACACCTCCGGCGCCGGCCGCAGCTCCCGCGGGTAAGGGCGCGGCGATGCCCGCGCGCCCGTTCCGCGTGGGCGTGCAGGAGGTGGACGACACCCCGTACGACCAGTCCCTGACCGCGACGGCGGGTACGCAGGACTTCCCCACCTACGAGCTGCCCTCGACCGGGTTCCTGAACAAGCTGTTCATCTGGGTGACGAACATCGTGTCGGCGAACGCGGCCACGACGGTGAACTTCGCGAACGAGGGCCCGTACAACTGCATCGACACGATCCAGTTCCTGGACACCAACAACCAGCCGATCGTGGGCCCGTTCACCGGCTGGGACCTGAAGATCGTGGAGAAGTGGGGCGGGTACTCCTTCTCGGACGACCCGCAGGGCGACGCGATGTTCACCGTGTTCACGGGCGCCGCGGGCACCTACACCGCGTCGTGGGCGTCCCCGGTGTCCACCGCCACCTCCGGCACCGCGAACCCGCTGGGCGTGGCCCCGGTGGTCGGCAACGCGGGTTCGTTCCAGTTCCTGCTCAAGATCCCGCTCGAGCTGTGCCCGCGCGACGGCCTGGGCTCGCTGCCCAACAAGAGCGCCTCGACCCCGTTCAAGGTGAAGATCCGTCTGGCGGCGCTGGCCACCCCGTACGCCACGGCGAACACCGGCGTGAACACCTACCGGATGCGGATCATCCCGGAGTCGTACTGGCAGCCGGCGAACACCGACGCGGCGGGCAACCCGCTGCAGTCCCAGCCCCCGGCGCCGGACACCACGCAGTACTGGCAGAAGTCCAGCTACGCGATCGGCGCGGGCAACGTCAACATCCAGCTGACCGCGTCCACCGGGTTCCCGCTGCGCAACCTGGGTTTCTACCTTCTGGACAACGCGAACTCCAGGTTCCAGGGCGAAGCGGACTGGCCCGACCCTGTGACGCTGCAGCTCGAAGCGTCGATCCTGATGATGCGCAACAAGGCGCTGTGGAACTCGATCTCCTCGGAGGACTTCGGATACTCCGGCGCGATCGCCGCCGCGGCGGCCACCACGGGCGCCCCGGAGGCCGCGAACGCGAAGGAGGCCGGGGTGTACTTCCGCCCGTTCAACAAGGACTTCGGGCAGAAGCCCGGGTGGGAGACCCGGCGCGGGTACCTGCAGACCACGGACGGTATGCGCCTGCAGTTCCGCGGTACCGTCCTGGGCGCGGGCGCGCACACCCTCAACGTCCTGACGAACTACGTGGCGCCCGGTGCGGGTTCCACGCTCGCATCGATCACGGCCTGAGTTGTACCCGGAAGGTTCCAGCTATTTCGAAATGCTGGGCCAAGATCTGAAATCGGAGAAACTGATGGAGCTGCTCAAGCCTGACGCGGGCAAGATCCTGTACCTGATCATCGGGTTCCTCGTGCTGCCGCGCGTGCTCCCGATGCTGCGCGCCAAGGTCTAGGCGCATCGTGGCCGGCGGGATCTCCGGCGCCGGCCTGTCGCTTGCGACCGCCGGGGGTGTGCTGCTGTGGTCGGGGCTGGGCGACATCACCCCGGTGCAGCTGCTCAAGGACGTCTCCTCCGGTAAGCAGCTGCCGCCGATCCGCGTCGGCTCCCCCCTGGCGCTGTTGGAGAAGGCGCTGGGTTCCGCGGTCTCCTCCCTCAACCCGTTCAGCGCGTCGGCCCCCGCTTCGGCGGCCGGCCTGATCGCGTCGGTATCGCTGGGCACTTCCGCGCTGGGCAACGCGATCGCGTCCGCCGCGCTGAGGTATCAGGGCGCCCCGTACAAGTGGGCCGGTGCGACCCCGGCGGGGTGGGACTGCTCCGGGTTCGTCACCTACGTGCTGCACCACGATCTAGGCTTGAACCTGCCCAGCAATACGCACACGGTGACGCTGCAGTTCCTGACGTGGTCCGGGGCGGTCACCATCCCGGTGGGTCAGGCTCAGGCCGGGGACCTGGTGTGCTGGCCGTCGCATGTGGCGATCGCGATCAGCCCCACGTCGTGTATCGGCGCGGAGACGGTCGGGGTGGGCACGATCACCGGTGAGTTCGCGAAGATGGGTCCCGGCGGGGAGACCTACACGATCCGCCGGGTCAAGGCGCAATCCGGTCAGGGGCTGGCCGCGTGAGCGAGTCCACGACTCCGATTGTGCTGGCGGGCGGTTTGACGATGCTGTCGCGGTACATGCAGGGCAAAGGGGTGCAGTACCGGGTGGCCCTGGGGACCGGGATCGCGGCGGGTATCTTCGCACTGGCCGAACCGGCGGACCCGAAGCTGATCGTCGGGGTCGCGTGGATCGCGCTGGCCGCATCGCTGGTGATGACCCGCCCGAAGGGTGAACCGTCTCCGATCGAGGTCTTTCTGAAGGAGTGGCAGAAATGAGCGTCGCCGAGAAGATCGGGACGGCTATCGTCGGCGTGGGCCTGGTCGAGGTGCTGGTCTCGAACCGGAGCAACACGGCCAAGGTGTTCTCCGCCGCATCGCGGTTCTTCACCGGGTCGCTGTCCACGGCCATGGGCACCAGCTCGGGGGCGGTGGGCTAAGTGGGCTACTCCAAGGCGTGGATGTCGGGGGCGTACCGTCAGCCCGGGATCGCGGCGCCGCGCGACCCGAACCACTCCCAGCCGGAGAAGGACGCCGGGCCGCTGAACTGGGCCCAGCCCACCGGCCACGCCGTACCCGAACAGGCCATCACGGAGTCCCCGGACATCTACGCCCTGGACTCCTCCCAGGGCGGCCTGATCTACAACCCGCCCGGCCACGACGAGGGAGTGGGCTACGGGGCCGGCCTGTCGTGGGCCGCCGCGTCCGCCCAGGCGGACGCGGCGCACCTGCACGACGACGGTTCGATGGCGCAGCGGCTGTGGAACGCTCCCACGGAGCGCGACGGGCAGTATCACGTGGACCGCTACCAGTGGGCCCCGGACGACTCCCCCGGGGGCGCCCTGTACCCGGCGGGCATGCCTGACCTCCCGCCGTCCCCGGGGATGTGGCAGGGGCTGAACCGGGAGCAGTACCCGAACCGGCGGGTGGGGCACCGCATCACGCGCTGGATGGACCGTTCCTACGCGCGCCGCGATTGGGGTGTGGAGTTCCGCCCGGTCATCGTGCCGAACGCGTACACGGCCCCGCCTCAGCCGGCCGTGGTCTCGAACAACCAGTACACCAGCCCGTTCGGCGCGGCGCAGAACGCGAACGTGCGCCTGGTCACCCTGATCGCGCCGCAGACGCGGCGGGCCCCGGCGCCGTGGGACGAGGCGATCCGCGTGGACGGGACCGCGGCCAGCCCCTATACGGCTGCTGATTCGGGTTTCCAGTCGTGGGGGCTCTAGATGCCCGACACGGTGAACGTGCCGTTCCTGGGGGACCAGAAGAAAGAGTATCTTCTGGCCGGCGGCGCGGTCGCGCTCGGATACCTGGTGTACCGCCGCTACAAGGGCGGTGGCGCGACTTCGGCCGTGGGCGGGGCCACGGCCACCAGCACGGGACTGGGGACGTTCGCGGGATATGACGCGACCGGGGCCCCGGTCTACACGAACGCGGCCGGGCAGACCGTGGACGCCAACGGCAACCCGGACACGGTGGTCACTCCGGTCGGCGTCGGGGGTGGGTACAGCAACCCGGCACCGATCACCGTGTCGGGCACGCAGGACACCGGCGCCGGCTCCGCGCCCACGACCGACCAGGCGTGGACGGCGGCGGTGGTGCAGGACCTGACCGGGCTGGCCTACGATCCGCAGGCGGTATCCGCCGCGGTCGCCCTGTACCTGGGCTCGCAGCCCCTGGACACCACGCAGCAGTTGATGATCCGTACCGCGTGGGCGTACGAGGGCCGGCCGCCGCAGCATCCGCAGCTGCCGATCGTCCCGGTCCAGTCCCCGCCGGGCGGCGGCAAGCCCCCGCCCGGCGGGCCGCCGGTCTCGACGCTGCCGACGATCAAACCGGGTGAGTCGCTGATGATCCCGTACAATGTCGCGCCGGGCCAAATGGGGGCGGTGGCGGCGAAGTTCGGGATCTCTCAGGCGCACCTGCTCTCGGCGAACCCGGGAGTGACCGGCAAGGAGACCTCGATCGTCGTGGTCAATGTGCCTTACTTGACCAGTTCCGCGGATTCCCTGGCCAGCCTGGCGGCGAAGTTCGGGATCTCGCAGCAGCACCTGGCGCAGTACGTACCAGCTAGTTGAGGAGACGATAGAGATGGCGCTGCGTCCGGAGGTCTCGCTGCCGGTGGGTCTCGCGACCGCGGCGGTGGTGTACGTGGTCTATGATCACGCGCTGCCGAACATCACCGACGCGCGTGTCGGCGGCATGAACGACGATCACCTGTGGGCCGCGGAGAAGCAGGCGAGCATCGTCGCGGTGGCGGTGGTCGCCGGTATCTCGCTGATCGCCCGGGATCCCACGGTGTTCATCGTGGGGGGCGCGATGACGGTCGCCCTGTCGTGGTGGCACCGGCACGCGAACATGGTCGACCCGTCCACCGGGAAGCTGAACCTGGGCGACGCGGTGCGCACCCCGGACATGTACCAGAACGGCTAAAGCGTGGTTACGGCGGCCGTGACCGTCCCGGTACCGGGGCCGGCCGGGGCGCGTGCGGTCGCCTCGGACGGCGCTTTGGCGTACCTGGTGGCCGGCGCCGGGTTCGCCGCGAACACGGTCCCGATCATGGTGGCTATCTGTCTCGCGGAGTCCGGCGGGGACTGTTTCGCGCATTCGGACGCCGGGGACTTCGGAGTCGCGCAGGTCAACTATCCCTCGCACCCCGAACTGTTCCACTCCCTGACCTCCCCGATCGGGTGGGCGTTCCCTGACCAGAACCTGAAGATGGCCCTGGACGTCTACAACGCGTCCGGGTCGTTCAAGCCGTGGGTGACCTACCAGACGGGCGCATACTCGAGTTTTTTGTCGCGGGGGCAGAAGGCGGCCGGGGCGCCGTCGCAGAAGGACGCGGCAACCGTGATCGCGGACGTGGGCGCGGTGGTGGCCGCGTCCGCGCTGGTGGGCACCGCCCAGGGACTGCCGGAGCCCCCCTCCAACATCAGCCCCCTGGTGCGGGTCCTGATGGTGGCCCTCGGCGCGGGGCTGCTGTTCATCGGCTTGAACCGGCTGGCCAAACCGGTTACCGCGCCGGTGATCTCGGTGGCGAAGGGCACGGCCAAGACGGCGGCGAAGGCCGGCGCACTACTCGCCTAGGAGGCATCGTGGTTAGGCAGGTCAACGCGCACGGGACACCGATCCCGGCGCATGAGCGCGCGCTGCTGGCGGGCGCGCTGCCGGCGGACTTCGACCTCTCGGAGGTCGAGCAGGAGCGCCACGTCCCGGACTCGCACGCGATCCTGGTGGAATTCAACGGGCCGCAGATGGTGCACAATCAGCCCTCCAAGTCCGGGGCCCCGTTCTCGCAGATCATCAACGCGGCCGGGGACACGGTGCTGGGGTCGGACAAGCGGCGCAAGCGCGCCGTGCTGTGCTCGATCGACAATCCGTTCTACTACGCGACCACGCAGCGCGCGACGCCCAACACCGCGTCCGCGGCGCTGTGGCCGGCGAACGTGCCGCTGCCGCTGGAGAACGCGGACGAGGTGTGGTGCGCCGCCGCCCCGCCGTTGACCGGTGTGGTGACCCCGGCTTCCACGTCGTACGCCACGACGACGTTCGCGGGCGCGGCGGCCGGGTCGGTGTCGCTGCCGGCCGGGCAGGCGATCACCGGGTTCGATGTGACGTTCGCCGCGGCGGCGGCCCCGGTCTCCGGGACGATCACCGTGTCCGGGCTGTCGGGCGCGAACATCGTCTACAACGTGGACATCTCCGCGACCGGCGACAACGAGTACAGCGTCCGCTTCCCCGGCAACGGGCTGCCCGCGCTGAACGCGGGGACGCAGATCACGGTGGCGGTCAACGCGATCGCCGGCGGCTCCGCGGGGACGATCGTGGCGTACGGCCTGGTGCCCGCGTCCACGGCTGCTCCGGGCGCGGCCACCACCGCGACCCTGGCCGTGGTCGTGGAGATCTACGCGGACTGACATGGCCGACATGCAGCTGGACGAGTTCGCCCGGGTCACCCTGAACGGCTCCGGCAACGGCACCGTGTCCCTGGGGCCGCGCAACAGCCGGCAGGTGTGGAACGTGACGAACCTGGCCGTGTTCACCACCTCCACGGTGAACGTGCCCACCGCCACCGCCTACCACGGCACCCCGTCCCCGGGCTCGTCCCTGGGGGGCACCTATGACGGCAACAACGACTCGACCGGTATCGCCGCGATGCTGTACCCGGGCCAGCAGCTCAGCGTGCAGTGGACCGGCGGGGACGCCGGGGCGGTGGCCACGGTGAGCCTGTACGGCACGCTGGAAATCCTGGGGTCCTGATGCCGTTCTCCAATCCCCTGGCGGCCGGGCTCACCCTGATCCGCCAGGCGCTGCGCTCCCCGAACTACGTCGCCGGGGTCTCCGGGTGGACCGTCAATCAGGACGGGTCCGCGGAGTTCAACAACCTGACGATCCGCGGCACGTTCAACGGCACCGACTTCGTCATCAACTCCTCGGGGATGTTCGTGTACTCCGGCGTCCCGGCGCTGGGCAACCTGCTGGTGGCGATCGCGCCGCTCGCCGGGGCCGACTCGTTCGGCAACGCCTACCCGGCCGGGCTGACCAGTCACGGCCTGGTCAACGTGCAGAGCGCGAACACCGGCGGCGCGTTGAACATCGCGATGTCCGTGCCCACCTCCACGAACCCGGGCACGATCAGCATTTTCGAGACCGCGTCCGGAAACGGCTCGATCGCGATCGCCGTGTCCGGGGACACCAGCGCGCGGCTGAGCGTGCGCGCCAGCGGCAAGATGCAGTGGGGCAGCGGCGCCGCGCCCGCGGACACCTTCCTGCAGCGGTTGAGCGCCGGAGTGCTGCAGCTGCTGACCACCGGCCTGACCATCGACGGGGTACTGACCGCCACCGGCGGCACGGCCGCGGCCCCCTCGATCGTGAGCACGGACACCTGGCACCGGGCCGTGCTGACGGGAACCTGGACCGCCTCCGGCAACGGAATCAACGGACTGGCCTACCGCAAGACCCCGCACAACGAACTGCAGATCGTCGCGGATCTCACCGTCCCCGCCGCCCCCGGAACGATCTTCACGTTCCCGCCCGCCTACTTCCCCGGGAACCCGTACAACATCCCGTGCGGCTCCTACGCCGCGGCCGTCTCCCCGCACTGCGCCATCACCACGGCCGGCGTGCTCACGGCCACCGCCCTGGGCGGCACCGGGAGCGCGCTCGTGATCGACTGCCTGATCCCCCTGGGCGTCATCTAACGAGGGGAGCGGCCCGTGTGGAATCACCTGTGGAACCTGGGGACTCAAGTCTTTCCGAACATCGTGGCAACAATCGTCACTGTTCCCGCGATGTTTATATGGCACCACCGCAGAATAGTCGTGAAACTCTTGGAAAAGATTGACGAAAGTAGGGAAGAGATAAAGTCGCACGTGACCCTGGAGATAGGGAAGAATGCCGAAGAAGCTGGAACGCAAACTACAGAAGGAAGCGAAGTTCAAGGGTTTCGGAAAGAAGTGAAATAATGCTTACGTTTTCGGGACTTTGGCTAAGCTGAAGATGATGCGGAAGAAGAGGCGACAAAAGTGACGGTGATCGTTCCGGAAACGGGCGGCGACCAGGCCCCGGCGATGGCCGCGGGCGCGGCGCTGAACGAGGCGGAGCACGCGAGCGAGGAGGCCGCGGAGGCGGTAGCCACCGCGGAGTCCGCGGAGGCCGAAGCGCAGTACGCGGTGGAGGAGGCGCAGCGCGCCGAAACGGCGGCGGTGATAGCCCAGGGCACCGCGCAGGACGCGGGCGAGCGGGTGGCGTGGCTGGAGGCTCGTGTGGCGCAGTTGGAGGGCACCGTGGAGGAGACGCAGATCGAGGCTCAGGCCGCTGCCGAGGAGGCGGCGGCTCCGGAACGCAAGGAGGAGGAGAAGCCGGCCGAGGAGGAGAAGCCCGCGGCCACCGAGGAGAAAAAGGAGACGGCGGCCAGCTCGTACGGCTCGCGCGGATGGTTCGGTTCCAACCACCGATAAAACTTGCCCCGTTCGGAAAAGTCTGGAAAGATTCCAGGCATGACGGAACACAGGAAGAAAATCGCCAGCGAGATCCCGGTCGCGCTGGCCGACCAGATCGACGACTTGCGCAGCCCGATGCGGCTACCCACCTCCACGGCCGTGCGGCACCTGCTGGAAATCGCGGTCGCGGCCGTGCTCGACCAGCACGCCGGTTCCCTGGCCGCCGCGGTCGAGGCCCTGAATGCCGCCCGGCCGGCCACGGAGCGCAAGCTGTCCGCCGCGGGCAAGAAGTGAACGCCGGGTTCACCTGGCAGGTCGCCCCGGCCCGCGTGGTGCGCGTCTCCTTCGACCCGGTCGGCGGAGACACGGTGCACCTGGAGGTCACCGAGGAGAACGCGGAACAGCTGGCCGGCCAGCTGGAGGAGATGGCCGCGGCCGTGCGCCAGTGCGCCCGGCACAGCGCAGACATCGCGGTGCGCCCGTACGAGCTGCCCACCGGCCAGTACCTGGCGGACGCCTGGCGCCCGGACGGTACGCCACGCTGTGCGTACGTGTGGGACCAGGACATCCTGTCCCCGCCCGGCAAGCGCCAGTGCATCCTGCCGCACGACCACACCGGAGACCACGGATTCTGATGGGGCACCTTGGTATCGAGCTGCGCGTCTCGGTCAACGGGCAACCGGTGATCCTCGCGGACAGCGTGCGCCTGCACCTGATCGCGAAGTTCGCCGGCTACGGCGGCTGGCACAACCTGTTGAGTCCGATTGACGGACCGGCAACCGTCGTGGAATGCCACCCGGGGCACCTGGTGCCCATTCCCATCACCGTGGAAGTCAAGGCCGTGGAGCTGAGCGATCCGGCCGACTATGAGCACGACCAGGAGGACGACGACGATGAGGCCGCAGACAGTCCGGATCAAGAGGCTCAAGCCGATCACCGGTGAAGTGCTCTCCGACCGGGTGGACGTGATCAGCGACACCGGGTTGCTGATCTCCTTCAAACCGGAGGAGGACCTGTTTTCGATCGAGCTGGTGCCCGGCGACGCGGACGAACACGAGGCGATCGCGTTCGATCTGACGTTCGATCCGTCCACTCTGTGCGCCGTGTGCGTGGCCGGCCTCAACCCGATCAACGCCGCCTGGCAGGTCAAGGCGATCGCGCCCGACGGCCGGTACATGGACCTGCGCAACGTGCGCACCACGGCCCGCTGGGCGTGTGAGCTGATCTCCCGCGGCGGGAAGATCGAGACGCCGGGCGGGAACATGCTGCTGATGTACGCGGCGTCGGTGTACCGCGGTACGCCGCTGTGCGAATACGACCTGACCCCGGCCGTCATGGGCCAGGGTCCTTACAAGTTCTAAGGAGCCTCATATGAGGTGGAGCGACATCGCACCCTGGATAGGTCCGACACCGAATCAGAACCCCGCCGGCATGGACGGGATCATGGGGGTGGTGCTGCACATCCAGCAGGGTACGCAGGCCGGCTCGATCGCGTGGTGCAAGAACCCGGAGTCCCGGGTCTCCGCGCACTTCTTCGCGCCGAAGGTGGGACGCCCGGTGCAGCTGGTGGACACCGCGGACAGGGCGTGGGCCGAAGCGTCCGGCAACCCGTTCTGGCTCTCGATCGAGAACGAGGGCTACTCCGGCGACTCGCTGAGCGGCGACCAGATCACGGCGTGCGCCCTGATCCTGGCCCGCGCGCACACCGAGTACGGCGTGCGCCTGGCCGCCACCGACGACCCGAACAACGGCGGCCTGGGCTGGCACGGAATGGGCGGCGACGCGTGGGGCGGCCACCCGGACTGCCCCGGCGAGCCGGTCAAGGCGCAGCGCGCCGCGATCATCGGCAAAGCCACGGTGCTCCTGGGGCAGCCGGCCCCCGCGCCCGCCGGCAACGCCCCGCCGTGGCCCGGCCGCACCCTGGTGTACGTCCCGGGCGGCACGCAGGACCACGGGGCGGACGTGCTGGTGTGGCAGGAGCGGATGCGCGCCCGCGGCTGGGCGATCGCCGCGGACGGCTGGTACGGCCCCGCGAGCGAGCGCGTGTGCGTCAAGTTCCAGGAGGACTCCAACGCCCACCGCTGGCCGCTGGTCGTGGATGGCATGGTCGGTCCAAAGACGTGGGCCGCAGCGTGGGATAGGCCGGTGTCGTGATGGAGAACATCAAGCTGGACGGCCTGGTGTTGGCCAGTGGCGGACACAGCATGCGTGAGCAGGGGGTATGTCTGCTGGAGGCTGTGGCGTGGATGGCCGGCGAGAATCACAGCGATCACCCGGCGTGTGTGTGTCCGGTGCTCGGAGCGCTCGGTCGGCGGGTGAACGATCGGTTGCCGGACGATTTGCGCCAGCAGCTGATTCCGTTGGTTCCGCACATGATCGGCACGCGGGGCGACGGGTTGACGGTCAAGCGGGCGTTCTTCGCTGCGCGGTGGGTACTCACGTTCGCCGTACCATATGCATTGGATGCTGTGGGTGAGACGGATTACGCTGGCCGCCTGCGCGCACTGGAGTTGCCGCTGGAACCGGGCGATCATTGGGTAGCGGCGCGGATTTTGTCTCGCGAAGCAAGAGACAAAATGCGGGCCGCATACTGGACCGTCGCCGTCGCCGCCGTCGCCGTCGCCGCCGCCGCCGCCGCCGCCGCCGCCGCCGCCGCCGCCGACGCCGCCGCCGACGCCGCCGCCGCCGCCGCCGACGCCGCCGACGCCGCCGCCGCCGCCGCCGACGCCGCCGCCGCCGCCGCCGCCGACGCCGCCGCCGACGCCGCCGCCGCCGCCGCCGACGCCGCCGCCGCCGCCGCCGCCGACGCCGCCGACGCGCGGCGGCGCTTCGCGCCGCATCTGATCGAGTTCCTGTCTGATGTGGTGTATCTCGATCGAGAAGAACTGCGGTCGTGAAACTGCGTTGGTGGAAAAGTCCGGAAGCGCAACCGGTTGAACCGGTCATCGACACCGGGCCGGTACAGCTGGCGTTGAGCAGCTGGCCGCGTGATCCGATCCGGGTCGAGCACAAGGTGACGTACGCGGAGAAGCCGGCGCCGAAACCGCCGCACACGCTGGTGATCTGGCTGGAGGTGAACAATGCCGCGGTCACTCCGCGTCTGACGTTCCCGCTGCGGCCGGGCCGGTTCCCCGACTCGTTCGAGATCTCCCGCTGGTGGGATCTGAAGGAGATCACCGACCGGCACGGCCACCAGGTCGTGCTGCGGTTCGAGACACAGTGGGGGTACTGACGTGAAGTTCCTCGCGGAGGCCGGGGTGGGTCTGGCCGGCTGCTGCGCCATCATCGCGGTGGGCGCTCTGGCCGCGCGCCGGTGGGCGAAGATTCTCGGCGTGGACCGGGAGCAGAAGCATCGTCGGAAGGGATCTAAAGGGCTATAGTCAGTCTCATACCTGATCTACAACGCAGACAACCCCCGGTGGCGTGCCGGGGGTTGTCTGGTGTAAAGACGGGCTGTCCCTACAGATCACAAGTAAGGGGAGGATACCGCAGTGCAGGAACCACCGCAAGGCGAGCGGGAAGTCTGGTACAGCGAATCAGAGGTCAGATACCGGGAGATCCCGCGTCCGGAGCCGTTGATTCCGGAGTTGCTGTACCGGGGGACGGCGGCGATCCTGGCGGCCGGCCCGAAGGTGGGCAAGAGCTTCCTGGCTCAGCAGTGGGAGCACTATCTTGCGTTCGGCCGGCCGTTCGGCGGCTGGCCTGCCCGCGAAGCGGCGCGCTGCCTGGTGATCGACCTGGAGGGCGACCCGGGCATCACGCAGGACCGGTCCCGCTCGATCTCCCCGCTGGGAATCCTGCCGGGTGAAGACCGGTGGGGCACCGGGCGCGCCGGGGACATGATCTGGTACGCGCATTCCTGGCCCACCGACCACGGCACGTTCAGCGAGCGCCTGGCGCTGCTCGACAAGGAGCTCACCGACGCCGCGGCGCAGGGCCGGCCGTACGACTATGTGCGTATCGACACGATGAAACTTTTCATCGGGAAGAATTCGAAGAACGAGAACGCGTACGATTTCGACGCGACGAACCTGGCGCGGGTCAACAAGCTGGCGGGCAAGCACCAGTGCACGATCCTGCTGCTGCACCACCTGAAAAAGGATGGCGGCGAGGAGGACTGGGTGGAGCGGCTGTCGGGGTCTATGGGGTCGGCCGGGTCGGTGTCCACGATCCTGTACCTGGAGCGCGCCCGTGGGGCGGAGACGGGCATCCTGCACGTCGCCAGCCGGCGCGGCATGTCGTTCGACCACCCGATGAGGTACGACGTGCACAGCGGGCTGTGGGAGTTCGCGCCGGACCTGACGGTGGCGGAGGCCAGCCACACCTCCACCCCGCGTCTGATCCTGGAGTATTTGGCGGCTCACCCGTCCGCGACGATCGCGGAGCTGCGCGCGGACGTCCCGGCCAGTCAGGGCACGATCGATCGCACGCTGCAGCGGCTGCGCCAGGAGGGGGCGATCGATTACGCCGGGAAGCTGTGGACCCTGACGAACTCCCCGGGCAACCGGCGCGCGGTCGAGCCCACCCCGGAGTCGCTACCATGGGCGGATCAGCCGGCCCCGGTGGCAGTGGCTCCGCCTGCTACGTCGGCGCGGGAAGGGGACGATCCGGGGTCGGCTGACTTCACCCCGGAGCAGCTTCCGGCGCTGGGCGGCGGCAACGCTGCGCTGCAGGAGCTGATGGATGTGACCCGGGCCAGCCGGCTGCACGCGGTGTGGAGGCTCCCGGACGAGCAGAAGGGACTGCTGGGATACGACGCGGTGTGGCTGGGCGGCAAACCGAATCAGTACACGATGTTCCCGCCGTCCGCGCCCGACTGCGAACTGGTGAAGGTGCTGGACCGCAAGGCCGCGTACCCGCAGTCGATGAAAGCGTGGGTCGTGCCCAACGTGCTACGCCGCTTCGGCCCCATGGCGTACGCCGATATCCGGGCTCAGCGTCTCGCCGGGATGTTCATGGTCGCGGTTCCCCCGTGGCGGCACGGCGACACGTGGCCCAATCCGTTCGGTCAGCTTCGCGCCGGAGAGAAGGCGCTGATGCCCCGGGCGATCCTGGACCGGCTGGCGCAGCTGGCGGACCGGGAGCTGATCGAGGCGCCCAACGTGCTGTGGTCTCTCGCGGGCGCGGGCTCTGAGAACCTGCTCGCACCGTGGGGACAGTGGATGTTGGACCAGCGGCGCAGCGCGGCCGACGCGGAGTCCCTGGCCGCGCGCAAGGCGCAGCAGAACTCCGCGTTCGGATGCCTGCGCATCGTGGACCCGGAGAAGACCCCGGGACCGGTAGACCGGTGGGACTGGCAGTACGGGGTGATCGGCGCACACTACGCCGCGATGAACCGGTACGCCGTGGCTGCGCTGGACGCCGGGGAGCAGCTGCTCGCCGTGGGCAACACGGACGAGCTGGTGTTCGCGATCCCGGCCGGGGCCGACCCGGAGACGTGGGTACCGGAATCGATGCGCGAGCACCTCGAAAAGAGCCGGTTCGCCGTCAAGGCCGTGTGCCCGGCTGGTGAGTGGTTCGATGACCCGCGCCGGACCAGCCGTGGCTGAGCGTCCCTCGGGCGCCGCGGCACTGGGCGCCGCGGTCATCGCCATGCTCGCCCGACAGGGAGCGGCCCCCCCGCCGGACCGCAGCATCCGCCAGCAGCTGGCGTACCTCACCGCGGTGAAGACCGGCGCCAGTGAGCTCTCCGTCGCCCGGCGCCTGGGCACACAGCCGGCCGCCCTGAAGCGGTGGCGCTCCGGCGGGGTGACCCCGAACCCGGCGCATCGTACGTCAATCCTCGAAGAATTCAAACGGACGTGGAACTTCAACAATAGATATCAGAACATTAAGAAGATCACGAACGCTAAGATCCGCATCACGGGCACTCCACTAGGCACGATCACGATTCAGAACATCCCGCGCGGCTCAGTCATCGCGGAGAACGATCGTAGGCGTTCATGGATTGGCATACAGCGCGCGATTACTGATCTAGAGGCTTACGACGAATTCGTAAGAGGCGTGATCGCACAGAGTCCCTTACCTCAGGTTGAGCCGGACTATCTGTGGTTTCATAAGGGGGCTTACACAGTCGGAAAAGCTTGACAGTTCCAAGAAATTCCAGTAGATTCTGAGTTGTAGGGAACGGAGGCAAGCTCTCCCCGGGACGTTCGCCCAGGGACCGCCGTGGGTATCCGGTCACAGCAGAACCCTGATACCGAGCAGCGCGCCGAACGATCCGTTCCCT
>WNGR01003191.1_pt1 | contig 17923 bp, 20 predicted proteins | sample 5407581 | NCBI WGS metagenome assembly WNGR01 (sample SAMN13153383, study PRJNA577476) | soil metagenome | isolation source: 80 cm soil or saprolite under Garry oak tree replicate 2 | place: USA:California | collected 2016-06-15 | reverse complement strand
GGACTCGTCCGGGATGCGCACGCCGTAACGGGCCTGTGTGATCGACTGGAGTTCCATGGCGGCCAACGAGTCCAGCCCCAGGTCCGCCAGTGGCTGGTCGCCCGCGGTCTCCAGCGTCGTCTGCGGCACGCCGGCCGCGCGGACCACGATGTCGTTCAGTTCGCCGCGGATGTCAGCACCGATGTCCGTGCCGATTTGCCTTGTCATGCCCCGACCTCCTTTGTTGTTGCCTGAATCCGATCCACCAGCGCGGTGCTGTGGATCGCCTTGCGGAACTCCGCGTCCGCGATCACCTGTCGCAGGAACGGAATCGTGGTGCGCACGCCCCGACCGGACACCGCGAACTCGGCCAGTGCCCGGTCCATCCGGTCCAGGGCCTGCGCCCGGTCCGGCGCCCAGACGATGACCTTCGCCAGCAGCGAGTCGTAGTGCGGGCCGAGCGCGTAGCCGGCGAACGCGTGCGTGTCGACCCTGGTGAACGGGCCGCCCGGCGGGTCGAACCGGTCCAACGTGCCGGCGGTCGGCACGAAGTCGCGGTCCGGGTCCTCGCCGTTGACCCGGCACTCCACGGCCACACCACGCGGGACCACGTCCAGTTGGGTCAGCGCGAGCGGATACCCGGCCGCCACCAGTAGTTGCTGGCGGACCAGGTCCACGCCGGTGATCGCCTCGGTGACCGGGTGTTCCACCTGGAGCCGGGTGTTGATCTCCATGAAGTAGTAGCGCTCGTGCTCGTCCACCAGGAACTCGAACGTGCCGACCCCGGTGTAGCCGACGGCGAGCGACGCCTTCAGTGCCGCGTCGGCCATCGTGTCGGTCGTCGAGAGTCCCGGCGCCGGGCCCTCTTCCAGCAGCTTCTGGTGGCGGCGCTGGACCGAGCAGTCCCTGGTGCCTAGATGGATGCCGTTGCCCCGGTTGTCGCACAGCACCTGCACTTCGACGTGCCGGGCGTGCGCCAGGTAGCGCTCGATGTAGACCCGGTCGTCGCCGAACACCGCCCCGGCACCGGCGCGCGCGTGCTCGTAGGTCGGCACCAGCTCTTCGGGGTCCGTCACCACGACGATGCCCTTGCCGCCACCGCCGGCGACGGCCTTGATGATCACCGGATAGCCGATCTCGTCGGCCGTTCGTACGGCTTCGGCCGCGGTGCCGATCGGCGCGACGCTGCCCGGCAGCAGCGGCAGGCCGGCGTCGCTCATCAGCCTGCGGGCGCTGGACTTGTCGCCCAGCGCGGCCATCAGACCCGGCGTCGGGCCGACGAAGGTCAGGCCGTTGTCGGCGCAGACCTCGGCGAAGTCGGGGTCCTCGGACAGGAAGCCGTAGCCGGGGTGGATCGCGTCGGCGCCGGTGCCGATGGCGGCCTCGATCACCGCGGGTATGCTCTGGTAGCTGCGCCGGCTCAGTGGCGGTCCGATGTGGACTGTCTCGTCGAAGTGCCGTAAGGCACGCGGGTCGCGGTCGGCGCTGGAGTACACGCCGACGGAGGCCACGCCCAGTTCACGGCAGGTCCGGGCGATGCGTAACGCGATCTCGCCCCGGTTGGCGATGAGTACCTTCTTGAACATCGCCTACTCCCCCGTTCCGTGCTCGGCGAGCCGGAACAGCGGCTGGTCGAACTCGACCGCCTGCCCGTCCTCGACGAGCACCTCCACCACGATCCCGGCGGACTCCACCGCGATCGGGTTGAACAGCTTCATGGCCTCGACGATCGCCACGGTCTGCCCCGCCGACACCACGTCCCCGACCTCGACATACGGCGCGGCGTCCGGGCTGGACGACCGATAGAAGGTGCCCACCATCGGCGAACGGACCACTGTCCCCTCGTCGGCGACCGTCGGCACCGGCTCTGCTGCTGTGGCCGCCACGGCCGCTGTGGTCACGACAACGGCGTCGTGTTCCTGCTGTGGCTGCCATTCGATCTCGATCGTGGTGTCCCCGGAACGGACGCTCACCCTGCGTAGCGCGCCGGGCAGTTCGGCCGCCATGCGCAGCGCGTGCTCACGCAGTTCGGTCAGTCCATCCACGTCATCTCACCGCCTCGTCGGCCCATTGCCGGCTGATCGCGTTGGCACCGAAGGACCGAAACCGGTTCCTGCGGGCCTGAACGAGTTCGTCGGCGTCCAGATCGGACAGTTCGGCGACGGCCCGGGCCACCGCGGCCCGCAGCGTCGCGATCATGCCGGCCGGGTTCGGCGAGCTGCCGATGGTCGACTCCGGCAGCACGTCGTCCACCACGCCAAGCGCAAGCAGCTCGCGACTGGTGATCCGCAGCGCCCGCGCGGCATCGGCCGCGGACTTGGCGTCACCCCACAGGATCGCGGAGCAACCCTCCGGGCTGATCACGGAGTAGGTGGACCGCTGGAACATCAGCACCCGATCGGCGACGGCCAGCGCGAGCGCACCCCCGCTACCACCCTCCCCGGTGACCACGGTGACCACCGGCACGCGCAGCTCGAACATCCCGAGAATGCTCTCCGCGATCGCATTGGACTGCCCGTGTTCCTCGGCATCCATACCGGGATAAGCACCCGGCGTGTCCACAATGGTCACGATCGGCACACCGAGCCGCCCCGCGAGCCGCATGACCCGCAGCGCCTTGCGATAGCCTTCCGGCTTGGGCATCCCGAAGTTGCGCCGCACGAGCTCCTTGGTGTGGTGGCCCTTCTGGTGCCCGACCACCGCGACCGGCCGCCCACCCAACCGAGCGAACCCGGCCACGACGGACGGGCAATCCGCGAAAGCACGATCACCGTGCAGCTCGACGAACCCGGTGAACGCGCCGGCCAAGTAGTCCAGTGTGGTCGGACGGGCGGTGTCTCTTGCGGCGGCGAGCGCGTCCAGCGGATCGATCGCCTTGGCAGGCTGTGCCGGCGCCGCGTCCAGCATGGCGGGCAGGTCCGCGGCCGGACAGGTCGCGGCGAACAAACGGGTCAGCCAGTCGCGTAGGTCGGCGCGGTGCGCGACGGCGTCCACTTGGCCGTGCGCCAGCAGGAATCCGGCGGTCTGGAAGTCGGCCGGCAACTTCTGCCGGATGGTCTGCTCGATCACCCGAGGCCCGGCGAAGCCCATCCGGGCGCCCTGCTCCATCAGCACGATGTCGCAGTTCGTGGCGAACGACGCGGCCACACCTCCATATGTGGGATCGGTGACCAGGCTGACGGTCAACAGCCCGGCCTCGCGCAGGGCAGCCAGCGCCTGGCTGATCTTGGCCATCTGCATCAGGGCGATCACGCCCTCCTGCATCCGCGCGCCGCCGGACGCGGTCACCACCAGCAGCGGCAGGCGCTGTTGCAGCGCCACTTCCGCGGTCGACGTGATGACCTCACCGACAGCGGCACCCAGGCTGCCGCCCATGAACCGGAAATCCATCGCCGCGATCGCGATCGGGTGACCACCGAGCCAGGCGATGCCGGCCAGGACCGCGTCATCAAGGCCGGTCGCGGCTTGTGCCTTGGCCAGCCGGGCCGGATAGGGCTGCGCGTCGGTGAACCCGAGCACGTCGGTGGCCCGGACGGACAGGCCCAGTGGTGCGAAGTCGTCGGTGAGCTGTGCGATCCGTTCGGCGGCGGTCAACCGGTGGTGGTGGCCGCACTCCGGGCAGACACCGAGGTTGCGCGCCATCTTCTTGCGGTAGTGCAGGGCTCCGCAGCCGGCGCACCGGGCCCAGTCGGGCTCCCCTTGCGGCGAATTACTCTGCGGTGGGGCCTCTTGGATCGCGGTCATCGCAGGGCTCCGGCGGGCGTGTACTCGTAGAAGCACTGCGCCTGCGCGTCCTTGGGCGAGCGCCAGGTGGGCAGGTACGGGCTGATGTAGGGCAGGAGCCGGTCGCTGATCCGCGCGAACTCGGGGTGCCGCCGCGCGGTCTCCACGGTCTCGGCGCCGGTCTGCTCGGTCTCCAACAGGTGCACGTACAGGTCGCCAAGGCGCCACAACGAGCGGTGCAGCACGCCGGCGACCCTCGGCAGTTCGGTCTGGTCGGACTCCGCCCAGATCGCCGCGACCTCCTGTTCGGACTGTGGCAGCATCTTCGCGACAATCAATGACCTGTTCATTCTCGACCTCGTCTGGTGTGGACGGTAGGAGATTTCCTTTGTGCGCCAGCAGATCTTCGGGAGGATGTCTTCTCCCAGGTTGCTTGCTATGAGTCCACACCGGTGCGGTCCCACCGTCGTGGGCCACGTGTCCTGACCCCGATAGGCACCTTGGACAAGAGAATGGCCCCGCGACCGGACCAGCCGATTGCGGGGCCATTCGACAGAAACGATCAGCGCACCACGGCACTGAGCAGCTTGATCTGCTCTATCCCGGCCGAACAGGGCACCAGGATCAATTCGTCACAGCCGGCCCGCTCGAACGCGTCGACCGTGGCGGCAACGCCGTCCACGCCGATGGCCGCATTGTTCGCGACCATGTTCGCATACGGCGGCGCGAAACCGTAATAGTCGTGCAGGTGTTCCATGGCAGCCGCGTTGGCATCGTCGCCAAGCGCGAAATACGCCAATGCCAACAACCGAGGCTGACCGGGCCGATCCTCCTCTTTCCACGCCGCCCGAATGGCCGCAGCGCCACCGGCGAACATGCCGGCACCGCCGCTGCCGGAGATCCAGCCGTCGCCGTGGGCCGCCGCCCTGGCGATGGCCTTGGGCGAGTGACCGCCCAGGATCAGCTCGGGGCCGCCCGGCCGGGTCGGGCGCGGTCCGATTCCGCCGGCGAAACCTCGCCGCTCGCCGGCCCAGATCTGGCGCAGCTCGGTGAGCTGGTCGTCCAGCCGTCGACCCCGTGTCTTGTGCACGGCACCGCTTGCGGTGAAGTCGTCCGGTCGGGCACCCACCGCGACGCCGAGCACCAGCCGGCCGTCGGCGATCCGGTCCACCGTGGCCGCCTGCTTGGCCAGCAGCGCGGTGTCGGTGCGCAGCGGCGCGATCATGATCGCGGTGGTCAGCTTGATCCGCTCGGTCACGGCGGCCGCCGCGGCCAGCGTGGTCAAACACTCGTAGTTGTCGTAGACGAGACGGTCGAGCGTGGCGAGGGTCGAGAAACCGGCCCGCTCGCCCTCGATCGCCCAGTTCACCAGGTCACGCCCGCCGGCGCCGGGCACCGACGTCGGCAGGCCGAGTCCAATATCCATAGTGGACTCCCTTTCAGTGCGCGGCGACGGCGTCGAGCGGCTGGTCGTGCCGGCGGGCCAGCACGCACTCCAGCGCGGCGTCGCGGAAGAACTGCCGTGCGCCTTCCGGGGTCACCATGTCGCGCGGCCGGGACAGGTGCTCCTCCAGCTGACGTTCGAACTCGCGGACCTCGGGCTGGCGGCTCATGTGCCCGGCGACCATCGGCAGCGGGCCATCGACCTCGATCACCCGGACGGCCATCTCCTTGCCGACGAAGGCCATCGTGCCCAGCAGCCGCCCCACCACGTCGCCGTCGTCGTTGCGCACCTCGAAGCGCGGCCGGCCACTGGTCCGGAACAGCTCCTTCACGGTTTCCTCGCTGCCCGCCTTCAACGGGTAGAACAGTGCATGCCAGGTGGACACGATGTTTCTCCTTTGGTTGAGTCGTTCACTGGCTGGCGGTGACGCCACCGTCGACGTAGAGCACCTGCCCGGTGATGAACCTGGCCAGCGGCGAGAGCAGGTACAGCACGGCGCTGGCCACCTCGTCGGACTCGGCGAACCGGCCGAGCGGAATCCGCTGCTTGAGCATTTCCAGGAACTTGTCGTTCTGGGTCGCCTGCTGCACGAACTCGGTACGCACGAACCCCGGCGCCACCGCGTTCACCGTGATGCCGTGCCGGCCCCATTCCGTGGCCAGCTGCTTGACCATCAGGTCCAGTCCGGCCTTGCTGGCGCCGTACGCGCTGAACCCGGCTCGTCCGCCGGCCGCACCGCGCACCGAGGACAGGTGGATCAGCCGGCCCCGTGCGCCCGTGTCGATCAGCCGCCGGCCGAACTCCTGGGAGAGCAGGAACGCGGCGGTCAGGTTGATCTCGACGATCTCCCGGAACTCCTGCTCCGGGAACCGTTCCGCCGGAATGGTGGCCAGCTTGCTCGCGCAGTTGACCAGGCTGTCCAGGCCGCCGAGCTCGTCGGCCACCTCGCCGACCAACCGGCGGATGCTGTCCCCGGAAGCCAGGTCGACGTGCTTGCCGATCGCCGGGACACCCTTGTCCCGCAACCGTTGTGCCAGCTCGAGCGCCTTGTCCTCGGACCGGCCGGCGACGGCGATCGTCGCGCCCTGCTCGGCCAGTTGCGCGCAGATGGCGGTGCCGATGCCACCGTAGCCACCGACCACCAGTACCCGCTGACCCGTGAGCGCCGTCATGACAAACCTCCGAACAATTCACGGGCGGTGCCGGCAAGAATGCGTTCCTTCGACGGCACATCCAATTTGTCCACCATCGCCAGCGTGGCCGGCAGCGGCGTGGTCAGCGGGGGCGAATCGGTACCGAACAGCAGGTGATCCGGGCCGAACACCTCGGCCGCCGCGGCCAGCGCGAGCTGGCTGGGGGTCGCGGTGTCGACGTAGATCCGACGAAGCTGCTGGCTGATCGGCGTGGCCGGCGGACCATCGGCGACCGGCCGACCGGCGGGGGGCCCACCAGCGCCGGGCCGACCGGCCGGCGGTCCACCGGCCCGCTGCTGGGCGAGGTCGAGCTTCTCGCGGAGCAGCGACAGGGCGCCACCGGCGTTGGTGGCGATCAGCTTCAGCGTCGGATAGCGGTCCAGCCAGCCGGCGAACAGGATCGCGGCGACGCCCGCCGTGATGTCGCAGGGCCGCACGACGTGCTCGATCAGCCCGAGGTGCCCACGCATCGCCGACGCGCCAACGGGTTCGGCCGGTGGGTGCAGCAGGATCGGGCTGCCGGTCTCGGCCGCCAGCGCGAAGAACTGCTCGGCGCGAGGCGAATCCAGATATTCGCCACGCACGCTGGTGTTGGCGATCAGGCCGACGAACTCCTCCTGCGCCAGCCGTTTCGCGGCCCTGGCCATGGTGTCGTCGTCGGCGAACGGGTTGACGTACACGTAGCCGCGCAGGTGGTCGCCGTGGGCCCGCACGGTGTCGGCCAGCCACTCGTGGAAACTGTCCAGCTGGTCGGCCGGCTGGGCGTAGTTGTCCATGCCGGGCACCGGAACCATGGTGCCCGCGCCGACCGGGCTGCCCACGATCGTGAGGTCGATGCCGAGTTCGGCCTTCTTCTCGATCATGCCGTCGATGTCGGCGAGACTCGGCGGCATCGGAAAGCGCTTGAACAGTTCCGGTGAGGTGACGTGTCCGTGGATGTCGATCGCCATCGCAGGCCCTTTCGCTTTGTCTGGAAGGGATCAGGCCCGGGGCGGGCCGAGCACCTTGCCGCCGTAGGCCTCGACGGACGCGATGACCTCGCCGAAGTCCGGGAAGTCGGCCGGGTTGAACTCGGGGACCTCCAGCCGGTCGGCCGGCTTGCCGGTGTCGAAGAACCACCCGTCGAACCCGCCGGGCGTGCCCAGCACCAGCCAGCGCGCCACCGGCGACTCCACCTTGTAGGAGTGCGGCAGGTTGCGGGGCGCGAACACGGTGCTGCCGGCGGTCGGCCGGTACATGATCCCGTCGATCTCGATGCTCAGCTCGCCGTCGAGGACGTAGAAGGTCTCGTCCTCCCTGGTGTGCACGTGGATCGGCGACGCGTAGCCGAAGTGCGATGTCTGCTCGGCCATCCAGAACTGGTTGCCGGTCTGCTCGCTGGTGGCCCGGAACTGCATCAGCGCGCCCATGTGCCAGATCGCCGGGCCCTGCTCGGGCGTGGCGAGATACGGCTTGTTGTCGGACATGCGCTCTCCCTCGGAGTGGATTGTGGGGTGCGACCGGCACACCATCTCCCAGAATGCGTCCCGGTGACACGGGCGCCGCATCCCGGCCACCGGGGAATCCGGCCGCGCTTCCTCGTGCGTGCGGACCTGGTCCCCGATGGCCGGGACTGTGGTCTCACGCACGGGGGATCGGTCGTCGGCGAGTGTTTGCGTTGACCGACCAGCGCATCACGGAGGTGGCAATGTCCGTTCAGGACAACATCGAACTCGTCCGCAACATCACCGAGAAGGGCCTGAACCTCGGCGACGTCAGCTTCGTCGACGAGGTCTTCTCCCCCTACTACGTGGTCCACACGCGCGGCCTCGACCTGCCGACCGGGCCGGAGGCGTTCGTCGCGGCCGTCGAATTCTGGCGTCAGTCCTTTCCGGACTTCCACACCACGATCGAGCACATGATCGGCGAAGGCGAGTACGTCGCCAGCCGGTTCAGCACGACCGGCACGCACACCGGCAGGCTCGGTGAGATGCCGCCCACCGGAAAGCAGTTCCAGGTCAGCGGCGTCGACCTGCACCGCGTGGTGAACGGCAAGGTCGTCGAGTCGTGGATCAGCGACGACATGCCGCGGATCCTGATGGAGATCGGCGTGCTCGCCCCGGCCGGCGGCCCGCCCCGCCAGCACGGCTGAACGCCAACCAGTGCAGAGAGGAATGACCATGCGGCGCATCGGTTTTCTCGGTCTCGGCGCGATGGGTTCGGGCATGGCCGCCCGACTGGCCGGCGCCGGTTTCGAGGTGTCGGTCTACAACCGGACCACGACCAAGGCGACACCACTGGCCGACCTCGGCGTCCGGGTGGCCGACACCCCCGCCCTGGCCGCCAAGGGCGCGGATGTCCTGGTACTGAGCCTGGCGTCGTCGACAGCGGTCGACGAGGTCCTGTTCGGCCCGGACGGCGCCCTGGCCACGGCAGCCCCGAACACACTGGTCGCCGACACGAGCACGGTCTCACCGGACGCGGCCCGCGCGATGGCCGCCCGGGTCGCGGCTGCCGGACACCGCGCGCTGGACACGTGTGTTCTCGGCAACGCCCAACACGCCAAGGAGGGCGAGCTGCGGTTCATGATCGGCGGTGCCGAAGCCGATGTGGCCGCGTTGCGTCCGGTGCTGGACGTGCTGGCCAAGGAAGTCGTGCGGGTCGGTGACCACGGCATGGGCGCCACGGCGAAAGTGGCGATGAACCTGTTGATGGGCGTGCAACTTCAGGCGCTGGCCGAGGCGGTGGTGTTCGGCGAACGCGCCGGCCTGTCGCGTGAGCAGCTCATCGCGATGATCTCGGCCAGCGGGTACAGCTCGCCCATGATGAAGTTCAAGGGCGGCGTGATGGCCCGCCGCGCGTTCGGCCGCGCGGACTTCCGCCTGGCGCTGATGCGCAAGGACATGCTGCTGGCCCTGGCCGAGGGCCAACGGCTGGGCGTGCCCATGCCGGCCACCACGGCCAGCTACGAGGTCCTGACGTCGGCCGCCAACGCCGGCCTGGGCGACCTGGACTGCGCTGCGGTGCTGGCCGAGGTGGAGCGGATGGCCGGCGTGACCGACCAGCCGTGGCCAGCCGACTAACCCTTGATCCGGCCTAGTCGGGCAGTGCGGCCGTGAGGTCGACCTCGACGAGTTGACCGGGGAAACCCAGCCGCGCCACACCGAGCAGGGTGCTGGCCGTCGTGAACGCCGGCCCGATGACCGAATCGGTCAGCCGGCGCCACGCGGCGGCCAGCACGGCGGTCTCGTCGCTGACGACGTAGATCACGGACCGGACGACGTGGTCCGGTGCGGCACCGGCCGCCGCCAGGGCGGATACCGCGTTGGCCGCGACCATGTCGATCTGCGCGTCGAGGTCGCCCGGACCGACCAGTGTGCCGGCGCGGTCCAATGGACACTGCCCGGCCAGGTAGGCGGTCCGGCCGGGTCCGACCACGGTGACGTGGTGGTAGCCGGGCGGCTGGTGCAGGTCGTCGGGGTTGATGCGAGTGATCATGCCGGTGAGTCTGGCAGCCCGATGTGGACCCCGACCTGGTGACTGCCAGCTTGATCGGGCACTCTGAGCCGGTGGCCGCCTCACACAATCCGGATGACTATCTCTTACCGACCGAACGGCGGGTCATCCGCGTCCGTCGACACTGGTCGGTCGTGGCGTGGGACGTCTTCGAAGCGGCGGCGCTGCTGACGGTCGCGATCCTGCTGTCCAGTCTGTTGTCGGCCGGTGCCTGGCTGTTCCAGAACATCCTGTGGTACGCGGGTCTGCTGGTGTTGGCCCGCTTCGCCTACACGCTGTATGAGTGGTGGGACGAACAGTTGGTGGTGACGGACAAGCGTTTCGTCCTGGTCACCGGCGTGCTCACCACCCGTGTCGCGATGATGCCGCTGAGCAAGGTGACCGACCTCACCTACGAACGCACCATGGCCGGCCGCATCTTCGGTTACGGCACCATCGTGGTGGAGTCCGCCGGTCAGATCCAGGCGTTCAACCGGATCGACCATCTGCCGCGGCCCGAACAGATCTACGACGCCATCTCCGAACTCGTCTTCGGTGACAAGCAGGCCCAGTCCGAACGCTTCTCCATGATCAAGGCAAAGCGCGCCGGGCGTGGGATGAAACTCGCGCCCTGACAGGATTCGCCCGACACCAACGGCGTTGCGCCGGATGGCCCCGTTTAGATTTCGCGCGTCCTGGTGACTATCTAGGTAGATCGGGGTGACCGAACCGTTCCGTTGGGGCAACGGTCATCCTGCGACGGAAGGAGTTGTCGGACCGTGATAGTGCTGGGAGTCATCCTGCTCGTCATCGGCTTCGTAGTCGGTATTCCCGTGCTGTACACCATCGGCATCGTGCTGGCGATCGCCGGTGTTGCGGTGGCCGTCCTTGGCAGCACCGGGCGGCGTCGGATCGGTGGCCGGGCACACTGGTACTAAACCGACCACAAAGGACAGTAAAGGTCACTGGCAGGGTGCTCGATCCCGCGCGGGGACCGAGCACCCTGCTCGCCGCGGTCTGCCACCCCCCGGTGTGCATTTGCCCGGTTCCGCCTGCCAAGCTGAGCCCAAGGAAATGACGGCAAGGTGGACGCATGGGATGGCAGCAGTCGGAGGCGCCCCGGGACGCGGACTGGCGCAGGGCTCGGGCGTACGAGGCCCGGGCCAGAGCCGGTGGCGACCTACCCACCCGCACCTTCAACAGGTACCCCACCCAGGCCCCCACCACCAGGTATCCCCAGCCACCCGGCAGGTCCCCGCAACCGCCACCCAGGTCTCCCCGGCCACCCAACAGGTTCCCCGGATCGGATGATCCGACCGTCGAAATAGCCGGTTTGACCGAGTTAGTGGAGCGTCCGGCGGATATCGACCCGCCGGACGACGGCGATCGTCGCGCCGCGGGTCATCGCGCCCCCCGACGGCCGCAGCACCGGTTCGCCAAGCCGGTACGGCGGGCATTCCTGCTGGCCCTGGCCCTGTGCCTCATCCTCACCGGCTGGAACATCATCGGTTACCTGACCGCGCCGGGCACCGACACCACCGCCGCGCGCATCGCCGAGTGGGGCCGCGACCACGGCATGGGCGACCTCGTCACCTTCCTGGAAAAACAGCAGTACCAACAGAACCAGCCCAAGGTCGGCGGTGCGCCGGCCGGCGGCATCCCGCAGGCAGCCGGGGCAGTGCCCGGGGTCATCAAACCCGTCGGCGGCCTCCCCGCACCCGCCGCCCTGCCACCACTCGCCGGGGCCAAGGCCCTGCCGGGTGAAGGCCAGTGGCAGACCGTGGTCACCACATCAAAGGGCCAACCCGCCGTTCGTGTCACCAGCGTGCGCCCTGACACCACTCACACGTCGTACCTGGCCGGTGTGATGTGGATCGACCCCACCTTCGTGCGCGGCCAACTCCGACCCGGCACCAACGACCCCGGCGGCACCTGGCAAGCCGCCACCTCACTCACCATCGCCGAACAACAGAACGTCGCCGCCGCGTTCAACGCCGGCTTCCGGCTGCCTCGCAACGCCAGCCACGGCGGCTACTACAGCGAAGGCCGCACCGCGGTGCCGTTGCAGGATGGCGCCGCGAGCCTCGTCCTGCACACCAACGGCACCGCCACGGTCGGCGCCTGGAACAGTGAAGTCCGCATGGCCGGCGACGTGGCCAGCGTCCGCCAGAATCTCGTCATGCTGGTCGACAACGGGAAGGTCAGCTCGTCCTGCGCGACCGGCGGGCAGGCCCAGTGGGGCGCCACTATCGGCCAAGCCGCCTACATCGACCGCTCCGCCTTCGGCGTCACCGCCACCGGCGCCGAGGTCTACGTCGGCGGCTCCGCACTCTCCGTCTGCACCCTCGGCCGCATCCTGCAAGATGCCGGCGTCGTGCGCGGCATGGAACTGGACATCAACCCCGAATGGATCACCGGCGTCTACTTCCACACCCAACCCGCCGGATCCCCCACCGGATTCCGCCTCTACCCCACCCAACACCCCACACCCAGCCACTACCTGTCCCCCTCCAGCCGCGACTGGTACGCCTGGTTCATGCGGGGCTGAAGCGCGCGGCGCCCGCCGGGCGGATCTAGGCTGCTCGCGATGGACGAGCACGGTGGGGAGATCGAGCGGACGGACGAGCCGGAGTCGACCCGGCTCGCCCGCAACATGGCCGAGCTGCTGCAGGAGCTCCGGGTGGCGCAGGCCGGCGTGCAGATCCTGTTCGCGTTCCTGCTGTCGGTCGCGTTCACCAACCGGTTCGCCAGTGCCACCTCGTTCCAGCGCGTCACGGTCATCGTGACGGTGCTGCTGACCACGGCGTCGTCCGCACTGCTGATGGCACCGGTGGCCTGGCACCGGCTGTACTTCCGCCAGGGCAGGCGGCCCGACGTGATCCGCTGGGGCAACCGCTTCGCGCTGATCGGCCTCGCGCTGCTGGCGGCCGCGATGACCGGCGCCGTGCTCCTGGTGGCCGACGCCGTGGTCGGCCGGCTGCCGGCCATCGTGATGGCGTCCTGCGCGGCCGCGCTGTTCGGCACGACCTGGATCGTGCTACCGCTGGTCCGCCGCGCTAGAACAGAGCCCTAGCGCACCTCGACCCGGCCAGTATGTATGATACGCGCGTGAAACGCGCCACGAAATCCTCGGCAACGATCGAATGTGATCTGGCTGAGGACGAAGCTCAAGAACGTGCATGGGAGGTATTGGCGGACCGCGACGCCCTATGGGCGACGTGCACCAGTGGCAAACGGAAAGTAGATTGGGACCTCACATCCTTCATGCAGACAGGGATACGTGAGGTCTCCTGGGCGCTTTCCCATGCAAAAGCGATCGGAGTGCTGCCCGACCGCATTGACTACACCATTGATTTTGGGTGTGGACCAGGTCGACTCTCCGGTGCATTGGCTGACATAACCGAGAAAGTTGTTGGGGTCGATCCGAGCCCGACGATGCGCAGGCTTGCGAGTACTCATCATCCGCAGCCAAAGTTCACCTTTGTGTCGAGCCTCGACGCAGTAGAAGACTCGACCGCTCAGCTCATATATTCGACCTTCGTCCTACAACATCTCTCTGAAGCAGGGCGTCACAAGGCAATCGCTGAAATAGCGCGAGTGCTCCGTCCAGGGGGCCTGCTCGTCTTTCAGCTCCCACAAAAGCCGCGTAAGACGTTCGGTGGTATTGTCTGGATGGTACTGCCACTCGCCGCGCTGATGTGGATTCAGCGGCAGATACTGAGGTTTCCTGAAGCCATGCCGATGCGCTGGGCGAGCCAGGAACGCGTGCGTCAAGAACTACAGGAGGCTCAACTCGATCTTCAAGACAGCATCGAAGGACTACGGTACAGCCCTAACTGGACAGATATTTGGTATTTTGCCCGCAAACGCCAGCAATAATCGGCTAATGACTGAGCCGGCTTGCCTGCATGGACAGTCGCGAGACCCGCCTGGCGTGATGCCGCATAGCATTGGTACGCCCTCGGGACGCGTTGAACCGAAGTTGCTGAAGTCCGACATGCAGTGTGTAACTGACAAAGTTGCGCATCGTCACCGATCCGGCACGCTGCACAACTTCCACTGCCTCCCTCAATCGTCGACCGAAATCTACGTTTCCGCCCAGGTATAACTCGTACGCCCAGTAACTGATCGACGCCAGTTCGTACGTCGGATCTCCGTATACAGAACTTCCCCAGTCTATGATGCCCAACGACCCGGTCCTATAGTCGAATAACACGTTTCCGTGCAGTAGGTCCGCATGGATAAGAGCTCTTCGATTCGGCCACTTTTCGGCAAACAGCGACAATATCTCCATTCCTCTGTCGAATGCCAAGGCTGCCGTTGGCAATTTATTAAGGTTGGCACGCCAGCCGCCGGTTCGCCTATCTCCAGCCTCGTCGGCGATAGCCAATAGATAATCGGACCACGATGAGTGGCTATCGTGAGTATCATGAGACCAGTTGCCAATACGGACCAACGGTGCCGGGTCGTAGCCGTGATACTCGGCAATGCACTCCAATAGCCGTTCAACCAGCGACCGCGATTGATCGCGAATCAGTTCGATAGCGCGTCCGCGCACGGCCTCGCTTAGGCACAAGTACGATTCTTGCGCCGGTTCGACAAGCAGAACACGAGGTATCGAGAAGGTACGAGGACGGTATTCCCCCATTATGGCGTCCTTCTTGAAATCATCGAGGAACGGCCCCAGGCGCGCGACGCACTGCCGGCCATCAATAGTGACCCAATAAGCGTTGCACCACTCGCCACTCCCGCAGTACGAAATTTCATCAATAAGCAAGTTGAACCGTTCGGCGAGTAGTCGAATCTGCCGGATCTGATCCTGCCCAGAAGGGTCTATTTCTCCTCCTCCAGTCCCGATGCATCACTGGAGAAGCGCCGGGCGGGCTTGCCGAACAAGTAGTTCCGCCCATGGACCAATTGCGCTATGTTGCCGGCCATAAGCAGCGAGTACAGTGACATCACCAATGTGTGATACCAATCCCAGTTGCCATAGATGTTCAGGACAAAGATGTTGTATGATTCGACAATGACCGCACAAAGCGAGTAAGGATGAAGTAGCGCGGCACCTATCGTCATCCAATCGAAATCGTCTTCCATAAGAGTGCTGACAGACCACAGACGGAATGCTGGTGCCGGCAGTATACCTGGAGACGACTCGCCACTTTTCGCTGAATCCAAGAAGTCAAGTCGCCGCAACTCTTTTTCAAGTGAGTTGAGGTAGTAATTCCGCACCTGAGTGGTTCTGTTCTGCAAAACCAGAGAGGTGTATAGCGTGATGGGCACGATCGGAAGAATAGCTTCGATAGCGAATGGGATCGCGATTCCCCTTGGCCGGGTCAGTAAGAATGCCAATGTTGTCGCGACATAGGTGATCCCGACTGCCGCTATGGCGAAGGAGACGGCCGGGGTTGTCTGATCTGTGCCACGCTCAAGTGCGTACACCGACCAAAGCCGTTCGGCCCGATCCGCGTGCGGACCTCGAATTGGAAATGGCAACGTTTCCTCCCGGGCACTGCTGCCCTGCTACGTCGAGCGCCGGCACCGCCAATCGTGCGCTGTATGGGTGACGATCACCAGAACGGTCCAATCTATGTCTAGTTTCTGTCAACTCGCCGGTCAGCAGCCTGCCGTAGTTGAATGTTCCCAATACATCAGGTCGAGAAGCCGCGTACCTCGACATCGGGAATGGCGACCAGGATCTCGGTGGCCAGACGCCGTGACTGGACGTCCAGGTTGGGCAGTCCCAGGGTCAGGTCGCGCAGCGGCAGCGTGCGCTCCAGCTGGCGATCCAACTCCAACGTTGGAGTTGGCGACGGCAACTGCCTGACGCAGGCCAGCGTCGTGAAGTCCCTGGCATGATGATGCCCGATAGTTCGGAAGGAGCAGGAGGGAAACCAATGTCGGCGGAACTACAGCAACTTGGTGCGGCTGGACAAATACTGGAACGAGCCCGTAGTGCCGCGATAGCGCAGTCAGCAAGCGAGATGGCGCAACTCTACGCTGTCGACGCGGTGCACGAGTTCCCGTTCACGAGGCCAGGTCTACCGTCACGTCTCGTCGGCAGAGACGCCATCATGGAGTTCATCGTTGCCGGCTGGCGAGGTCCTCTCAAGTATGAGCGCTATCAGACCCTCTCCGCTTATACGACGAACGACCCGAGTACCGTCGTTGTGGAGCAAGAAGTCTACGGAACGAGTGCCACCACCGGCTCGTTCGTCCTTCCGAATCTCGTTGTGCTAACTGTGGCCGGCAACGAAATTCAGCGCTTTCGTGACTTTGTCAACATTCTTGCGGCTTTCGAAGCTATCGGGCACGAGCTCTGATCACCGGCGCCAGGACGTAGGGATGCGGCCTGTGGCGGCGGTACCGATGATGATCATCATCTCCAACTCCAACGTTGGAGTTGGAGATGACGCGTTCCGGACAGGACGTGTTAACAGTTCCGCCGAGTTTAGACAAAACATGGCCTCTGATAGCGCTTCGAAGCCTTGACTAAGGACTATCTACGGAAGATGCTGGGTCTGCGTTCATACGCCGGTCCAGCAGACGTAACGGCGCTGAAACGACTCGCCCTGCCCGGTTCTTGCGTGCGTGGGCCCTACGCGACGGAGGCACGATGTCAGGCGATATGCGGCGATGGCGCCGCGGAGTCACCATGGCCGCGATCGCGGCGGTGGCTGCGGTGGTGCCGACGGTAGGCGCGTCGACGACGGCCGCAGCGGCCGCGTTACCGATCTACCAGGACACGCACTTCACGTTCCCGGAACGGGCGGCGGACCTGGTCTCGCGGATGACGTTGAGCGAAAAGGTGCTGCAACTGCACACCAACAACGCGCCGGCCATCCCGCGTCTCGGCGTCCAGCAGTACACGTACTGGAGCGAGGGCCAGCACGGCCTCAACCGCCTCGGCGCGGACACCGCGGCCGGCGGGCAGGGCGCCGTGGACAACGTGGCCGCCACGAGCTTCCCGACGAACTTCGCCTCGTCCATGTCGTGGGATCCGGCCCTGGTCTACCAGGAGACGACCGCGATCTCCGACGAGGCACGGGGTTTCCTGGACAAGTCGCTGTTCGGCACCGGCCAGAACAACCTCGGCCCATCCGCGAGTGACTACGGCAGCCTCACATTCTGGGCGCCGACGGTGAACATCGACCGCGATCCCCGCTGGGGCCGCACCGACGAGGCATTCGGCGAGGACCCGTTCCTGCTCGCCCAGATGGCCGGCGCGTTCGTCAACGGCTACCAGGGCAACACGATGACCGGCCAGGCGATGACGCCGTACCTGAAGGTCGCCGCCACGGCCAAGCACTACGCGATGAACAACGTCGAGAACAACCGGCTCTCCGGTGACTCGGTCACCACGCAGGCCGATCTGTTCCAGTACTACCTCAAGCACTTCCAGTCCCTGATCGAGAACGCCCACGTGTCCGGCATGATGACGTCCTACAACGCGGTCAACGGCACCCCGAGCGCTGTCAACACCTACACGCTCAACGACATCGCACAGCGCACGTTCGGCTTCGCCGGCTACACGACGTCCGACTGCGACGCGGTGAACAGCGCGTGGGCCCCGCCGCCGGGCGGCCACCTGTGGGCGGCACCGGGTTGGACGTCGTCGCAGACGAACGGTCAGGTCATCTGGACCAACAACACCACCCACGCGACGATCCAGGCCGCGGCGGGCGCCGAGGCGTACGCCCTGCGCGCCGGCACGCAACTGGTCTGTACCGGTGACGAGGCCACGCTGCCGAACATCCAGGCCGCGATCAACGCCGGCCTGATGACCGAAGGCGTGCTGGACAACGATCTCGTGAAGCTGTTCACGATGCGGATGTCGACCGGCGAGTTCGACCCGGCATCGTCCAACTCCTACACCTCGATCAACAAGTCGGTCATCGAGAGCCCAGCGCACCAGCAGCTGGCCCGCACGGTCGCGGACAACTCGCTGGTAATGCTGAAGAACTCGAACGTCGCCGGCACCAACACGCCACTGCTGCCGGTCAGTGCCAACAACCTCAACAGCGTCGTGATCCTCGGCGACATGGCGAACACCGTGACGCTGGGCGGATACTCGGGCAAGCCCGACTTCACCACGACCGCCGTGCAAGGC
>WNGR01018233.1_pt1 | contig 17944 bp, 16 predicted proteins | sample 5407581 | NCBI WGS metagenome assembly WNGR01 (sample SAMN13153383, study PRJNA577476) | soil metagenome | isolation source: 80 cm soil or saprolite under Garry oak tree replicate 2 | place: USA:California | collected 2016-06-15 | reverse complement strand
GGCAAAAGCCAAGGGGCTTGTAACTACCCACGTACGGGTGCTACCAAGGGCTGCTTGACTTCAGCCCGGGAGATAGTGATCGCGGCGTTGATGTCCGCATTCAAGCAGAAACCGCACTGCTTACAACGAAAGGAGGCTTGGGTTTGTCGATTGGCTTGTTCGCAATGTCCACACCGGCTACAGGTACGACTCGTGTTTCTCGGATCAACCAACCTGACCGGGACACTCGCCCAGGCTGCCTTGTAGGTGATGTACATCCTCAATTGGGAGAAGGCCCAGCAATGCCGTTCGTAGCGATTCTCACGCCTAACCGTTGTCCTCTCTCGAATCCCCGTGAGGTCTTCGAGCGCGAGTGCCTTGCGCGATACGACGGCTTTGTGGACCAGGGTCCGACTGATCTTCTGGTTGACATCTTTTTGAAAACGCCTCTCGCGTCCAGCAAGTTGCTTGAGGCGACGCTTTGCCGAACGGGTCCCCACCCGTTGCAACGCTTGGCGACGCTTGTGATAGCGCGCACGAACTTGATGGACTTTGGCCCCAGTGAAGGACTCACCCGTGCTATCCGTGGCCACGTTCACCATGCCCAAATCAATACCGATGGTATCCACGGTCTCTCTCACCGGTGGAGCACCTTTGCTCTGGGTGAGATGCAGGTAGTAGGTGCCCTGTCGCCACACCAGATCAGCACTGCCGAGAGCCCACGAGGGGTCCATCAGCATGTCATGTTGCCGTTTCCCCAGGATCAGGCGGCAGGTCACACGCCCCTGCACGGTATTGAGCGAGAGGCGATCCAGACTCAGCAAGCGGTAGGTACGTGCGTCATAACGGACACTGCCACGAGAACCAAACTGCGGACAGGTGAGAGGTTTCTGATGGGGTTTGCGTTGCTGCTCTTGGGTTCGGGCGGCCTTGACCGCCTCAACGGCTTTCGCACGCGCACAGCAGGCCAACTGCGACCCCAGCCCGAAACGGGAACGCGTCTCACGATAGACGCGGTGATGAGCGGTGTTGGTGTTCGTGATGCGCTGATCCCAACACACGGTAGCAATCCAGGATGCCGCTGCATTGAAACGCTGGTGTGTCTCTTGCAACACGGCATCGTGACCGTTCACGTCAAGCTTGATACAGATGGTTCTAGTGAGTGTTTCGTTCATAAGAGAAGTGTAGCAGAGCATGGAACAAACGTCAAGGGGTTTCCTGCCTGCGGGCAGCCATTTTTTCCTCCCCATGGCTGGAAGCCAGGGGTATCCAAAAATGGAGGACGAGGATGAATGAATGAGGATTGTGTCAAGCAAGAGGCTGTCGCATATTTGGATGGTGTTTGTACGGCAGTGGTGCTGTTGTGCAATGATGGCAGTGGGGGTCCTGTTTGCTTGTAAGTAGGAATGAGGCTCCTGTGGGAGGTATACTCATTGCGATTTCGGCAATCGATGTTTCAGAGAGGGGGCGGGGTCCGTGAATTATTGTGAACATGCTGCTATTGCGGCTCATGCCATACGAATTTCTTGCAACTGCAAGGATAATTCACCTATTCTGCTGTATCAGGTGTATCAGTCTGCATGTGAGCCAGCAGTCTTTTTCTCGAACAGAATGGCAAGAGTTACAAGAGTATCAGGTGTATCAGGTGTATCACTGTTACAAGAGTATCAGGTGTATCAGGTGTATCACTGTTACAAGAGTATCAGGTGTATCAGGTGTATCACTGTTTCAGGTGTGCTCGGTATTTGGAGCAGATACCGAGCAAATTGCTCCATTTAATTTTGGAGTTGCAGAGTTTATTTTGACGTTTGTTGTTGATGCAGTTATTGTTGGTCAATTTGGCTCCTGGATGATTTTTGTTTCTCTCACTCTCTTTCTTTTTGCGAGGCGAAGAAAGGGTTGTGAATCATCCTGGCGACTGCACAATGCCTTTCAAATTAGCGGCAATTGGTCGAAATTAGCGAGCAACATAGGGGAAAGTAAAGCATTGTGACATTGCTCTGTTTTGAGCCGTAATATAATGAGGGGTATTTATTGTATGACAGAGACGTTGAATACTATTTTTTTACCCACATAGGTGTATATATCACACTGAAACACAGGTAGCCTCGTAAAGCCTGCCTGGAAGGAGTCGTTCCGTGCTCCGCAAAGATCGGATACTTGAAGCATTGCGATCAATGTGTGCACAGCGATCAGCACAGAGTGGTGCGTTGCGTCGTTATGCTGGCTTCAGCGCTGAAGATGTAGCAGATTTCGCTGGCGTTGATCGAACCAATGCAAGTCGCGACCTTAATCTATTGACCAATGAGGGGAAGATTAAGCGTATCCCTGGACGTCCTGTGCTCTTTACCGTTAAAACTCCTTCTACTGGGCCACTCCACGAGAACGGTAGTAACAACGGTAGTAACGGCAACTGGCAGAGTGTTCAAGCGGAATACTCTCCAGTAATGGTGGAGGATCCACCTGAAATTGAGTACCATCATGATGTACCCCTGCGCGTGACGCAAGAGCCGGGGAAGCCTCTGGCAGTCGTTGCCTCTGTTCACATAGGCGCTGTTGTTACCAGTTTTGAAACGCTAATTGGTGGGGGGGAGGGGTTGAAAGTTGCTATTCAGCAGGCCAAGGCTGCTATGCTTTACCCACCACGTGGCCTGCACACTTTGCTCTGTGGCCCGAGCGGCGTTGGTAAAACGACGTTTGCTCGTTTGATGCATGGATTTGCACTGGAACTCTACGCATTGCCTGCTGATGCACCCTTTATTAGTTTCAACTGTGCCGATTACGCGAGCAATCCCCAATTGTTGATGGCACATCTCTTTGGTGTTGTGCGTGGGGCCTATACAGGCGCGGACCATGATCGTGAAGGGCTGGTAGAGCAAGCTCACCGGGGTATTCTTTTTCTTGATGAAGTACATCGCCTTCCTCCAGAAGGTCAGGAAATGTTATTATACCTGATGGACCGGGAACGTTTCCGGCGTATGGGCGATGTGAAGGAGCGCGAATCCTCACTGCTGCTACTTGCTGCTACCACGGAAGATCCCAATACTGCGCTACTGCCAACATTTCGTAGACGAATTCCGATGACAATCAGTCTGCCGGGCCTCAATGAGCGAATGATGATGGAACGCTACGAGCTGCTGCGTGCCTTTTTTACCACTGAATGTAGTAGCATTGGAGCGAATATCCACGTTGCGCCGCAAGTTTTGCGGGCTCTGCTTCTTTACGAGTGTCCTGGCAATATCGGTCAGTTGCGTACTGATGTACAACTTGTTTGCGCATGGGCCTACCTTGAATACCGCACCAACAATCTTGCTGAATTACATATCCATGTGGGAGTCTTACCAGATCATGTGCGGCGCGGTCTCTTACGTACTGCTGAACTAAACCGTGCATTGGAGCCTGTATCGCACCTGCTTGAGGCAACCCATATTTTTACACCGACCGGTCTGAGTCTGGACAGTTTGCCAGGGTCTGCACAGAATCTCTACGATACCATCAGTAGAGACCTGGGGATACTCCGCCGCAGTGGACTGGAAGAAAATGAAATCAACAGGCTGCTCCACATTGATATACAGCACTATTTTCAACGTTTTGCGGAACAGGTGGGCACCCCAAGGGATGCCCCTACTAACCTGGTCGATGAACGCATAGCGGTGGTTAGCCAGCACATTGTACAATATGCTGAAGAGCAACTAGCACGAACCTTTCCTGAAAAACTGGCACTGGTGCTTGCCATGCATCTCACCAGTACGCTTGAACATATTACGCATGGTCGAATGATTGTCGAGCCGGCCATTCAGTCCGTGCGCTTCACTTATCCAATCGAATACGAGGTGGCGCAGGGGGCGTTGCTACAATTCCGCTCGGCGCTTGGTGTAACTCTGCCAGAAAGCGAGACGGATGTACTGGCGGTGCTGTTAGCTAATGCTGATGCTTTACTAAGCAGCGAACAGTCTACAGTTGGTATTGTCGTTGCGGCCCATGGACGGGGTATTGCTGCAGGCCTCGCGGAGCTGGCGAATACGCTGGTCGGGGTTAACTCGGTACGCTGGGTGGAACTAACGCTGGAACAATCTCCGGAGGAATTGCTCGGCCTTGTGGCTCGATGTTGCCGGCTAATGGCTCAACCCCAGTGATAACTCAGCGCAGCGAACTGGTGATGCGTGGCGACGGGCAGGCAGGAGTGCAAGTGCGTGTCATTGCGGGGGTCAGTGCGCCACTGGTGGTTGAGGCTGTGCGCAGGGCTCAGCGTTCTAAGAGTGTCACCCTTGATCAATTGGCTGCAAGCCTCCAGACCTTCAGTCTGTACCGTCCCGTAGACGAATCGAGCAAAATCAGAACCTCGATAAATCGGTTCCCTACGTCGTTCCCACAACGAAACGCAATGGTGAATGAAAATGACGGGTTGAATGTGCAGTTTACGGCATCGCAACGATCAAGGGTCATTCTCTCAGTATGTTTGACAGGATTTGGTAGCGCGGCAAAGATTGCCGAGTTGATTGAGGAGCATCTTCCTGGTCTACGTCAGCAGGGGGTGGAAATTATTTGTATGGACATCAACCTGTCAGGTAAGACCGAGGCAGATGTTCAACGCCTGGTGGGAAATAGAGACGTCGTGGCTGTTGTTGGAACTATTAATCCACACCTGGAGAGCTACCCCTTTATTGCCCTCACAGATTTTCTCTTTGGCGATGGTATCGCGCGCTTACGCACTCTGCTTGGCGGAACGTTGATAGACCCGGCTTTACTACAACCTCCATGTGCGCCGGAGCAAGTTGTTGAATCTTCTGGTGGCTTTTCTGGCTCGATGTTGCCGGCTAATGGCTCAACCCCAGTGATAACTCAGCGCAGCGAACTGGTGCGTGAGATCACCCATACACTTGGCCAGAGTCTTTTATTTCTCAATCCTGCTCGAGCGATGCCTTTGATCGATCATATGATCGAGTTGATTGAGGTCGAGGTGGGAGAGACATTTGATATCGAGGTGCTGGCAGGTTTAATGCTTCATCTCGCCTGTATTTTGGAGCGTGGTATCCAACATAAGGGAATCCTTGTAAGTGAGACTGTGCGTACACAGGTTGGGCAACAATTTCCTCGCGAGCTGAGTATCTGCCGTCGTGCCCTCCAGGTGTTGAGTGCGCAGATAGGCCGTCCAATGCCTGATGAAGAAGCATATAATATTGTTGGCATTCTCAGACAGGTAGATATTTTTATCAACTAGGGCGCGATAAATCGGTCCCTACAGAGGGAAATTGTTGCAGATAGATTTTTTGTAGCTATCAGGACAACCTATCTTTTGAGTGTGTAATGTGTGTAGCACACAATTTGGCATGATTATTGCAGGATAGTTATATGTACCCGTGAGCGAGCTAGTGCTGTTGTAGTGTGTAGCGATATGGTATATACGCTGCAGGCCAGATGCTCAAAATTTGAAAGCAACTCAGGTTGACCGCAAGGGTCAACTACTATACACGCTAGCGCTTCTGTTTGAAAGCCATCGCTGCAACGGCGCCAGGTTGACCGCAAGGGTCAACCCTACTATACGCGGCGCGATGCTGCGCATCGCACGCGCGGTTGATGGGAGGTCAGCGGCGATGCAAGGAATTGGCTACGCTCAGCGGCGATGCAAGGAAGTACTCGTGGGGGAGTTGTCATGATACGGGTATTGATAGTGTGTAGCTGGGGTATGTCGACCAGTCTTCTGGTGGATAGTATGCTCGCAGCTGCGAAAGAGCGCAATTATGAACTAACCGTCGAGGCTTTGAGCGCGGGGGAATATGCAGAGAAAGTCGATGTCTGTGATGTGGTACTCATTGCACCGCAGATTCGTCATCTACGCAAAAGCATTGAGAAACTGGCAGCTTCAGTGGGGAAACCTGTGGCAATGATTGAACCGTTTCATTACGCGACGATGAATGGACAGGCAGTATTGGAGCAAGTACTTCATTTCATCGCTGCTGACCGGAGGTAATTCCTTGCATCGCTGCTGACGCGAAGCGTAGGCGCGGCAGCGCCGTTGCAGCGATGGATATCAAACAGACGCGATAGCGGCGTTGAAGCGATGGATATCAAACACTACGTTTATTGCAGAAGAGCACGCAGGAAGGTAAGGCGGCAACGTGAGCAGTATTATTGAGCGCAGCAGCGACTGGTTTGAACGATATCTCGTTCCTCCACTCGGGACGCTCGCGAGCAGTATCTATTTGCAAGCCGTGCGCGATGCGTTTATTATATTTACCTTACCACTCATTATCGCTGGCAGCCTTTTTCTGATAGCGGCGAATCCACCTTTTCCATTTCTGGCTGCGCTGGTAAGCAATTATAAGTATGCGATCCTGGTGCCATTTCAACTCTCGTTTGGCTTGATGGCGCTCTTTCTTGCCTTTGGCGTAGCATATAGCCTGGCACAATATCGCCGGACGGAACCGGTTCAACCGGGAATACTGGCAATGGTATTGTTCCTGGTAGCGAGTGTGCCAGTGGCCGATCTGACAAACTTGAAATTAGGTGAAATCCTGCCGTATTTAGGTGGTCAGGGGTTACTGGTTGCAATCCTGATCGGTATTATGACGACAGAGGTTATGCGCTGGTTCCGTGGATCGCGCTTTACCATCCGGCTGCCAAAGAGTGTCCCAAAGAATGTGACACGCGCTTTTGAGGCCCTTGTACCAACATTCTTGTTGTTGACCTTTGTGTGGGGGCTTGAGTGGTTTGTCAGCTCTTATACTGCCAGCATAGATGGTAAAGACGTGCAAATGACCTTGCCTATTTTGCTCATGCAAACGTTCAAACCGTTAGTAGCTGTACAGAATAGCTATCCAGCGGCGTTGGCTGAAATTGTATTGATGATGTTGCTCTGGTCGGTTGGCATTCACGGGATGAACATTGTCACGGCAATAGCTGCCCCTTTCTGGTTTACAACGCTAGCCAGTAACGCAAATGGTGGTCAGGGGATTGTTACTGAACCTTTCTTTCATATATTCGCTCACCTGGGTGGTTCAGGAGCAACATTGCCGCTGGTGATCTTTATGTTGGTTTCGCGATCCGCACAGTTACGTACTGTTGGGAGGATAGCATTGGGTCCAGCCGTCTTCAACATTAATGAACCGGTCACTTTTGGGGTTCCAATGGCGCTGAACCCTCTCATGATGATTCCCTTTGTGCTTGTACCAGTGACAATTGTCACGATTAACTACTTTGTGTTCGCAGTGGGGATGGTACATGTACCAATTGTCATACAACCCTTTACCGTTCCTCTCGGAATCAGTGGCTTTGTAGCAACCGGCGGTGATGTCAGGGGGAGCCTTCTGCAGTTCTTTGATCTTGCCGTCTCTGCTCTTATCTACTTTCCATTTTTTAGAGCCTGGGAGCGCATTCTTGTCGCGCGGGAAGAGGAAGCCAGTCAGCATGAAGTTGCCGACGCGCCAACTCTCGTCAAGGTAGGCTAGTGAACCATCTAATGGATGGCGATAAAGGCCAGAAAGGAGGGGCATCAACTCTTTATTAGCTATCATACATTTTCGGTATGGGAATGTTATGTAGCTCCGTTCTTCAGTTCTCATGAAGTGTATGCTTCTGAGTTGTAAGTTCCGTGCTTGGCTAAGCACAGAGTGGAAGGAAAAGTTCACAATGAGACTATTTGATCGAAAGCGAAGGTCATTTAACGCAGCAATTGGTATTATGTTGCTGGCGGTGTTGCTGGCTGCCTGCGGTACCACCACCACAACCAGTACCTCTACACCCTCAACGTCCGCCCCTGTCAATGGCAAAGGGTGCAAGAAGGTAGGTGTGCTCTTGCCTGAGACCGCCACCTCCGAACGATGGGATCACAAAGACAGGCCACTATTGCTGGCTGATATTCCCCAGGTACTTCCCGGTGCGACCGTTGACTACAACAATGCCCAGGGTAGTGCTGACACCCAGCAGACTCAGGCCCAGGCAGATCTAACGAAAGGGGATTGTATCCTGGTACTTGCCCCTTTCGATAGTATAAAAGCGGCTGCGATCGTGGCGGCAGCAAAAGCCAAGAACGTGCCTGTGATTTCTTATGACCGCCTGACTTATAGCAACGACCTCAACTACTACGTCTCCTTCGACAACACGAAGGTAGGCGCGCTACAGGGTCAGTATATTGCTGCTAACTATCAGAGCTATGTTAGTGCTAATGGCACTAAAAACACGGTGATGATCAACGGTGCCCAGACGGACAACAATGCGCTGCTGTTCTCCAAGGGTGCCCATAGCGCGCTTGACACGTTATTCAATAGTGGGGCTCTCAAGAAAGTATATGAGAAATTCACCCCTGGCTGGGACAACCCGACCGCGCAAACCGAGATGCAGGCGGCACTAACGGCGAATGGGAATAAAGTTGCGATCGCGTATGTTGCCAACGACGGTATGGCAAACAATGTGATTGCCGCACTTAAAGCAGTGAAACTCAATGGGAAGGTGCTTGTCACCGGCCAGGATGCGACGGCGGCAGGTCTCCAGAACATCCTTAAGGGCGACCAGGCCATGACCGTCTACAAGGCCATCACCAAAGAGGCCATGGGGACTGCACAGCTCGTTGCTGCGCTCAGCAATGGGACGGCTACCTCCACGGTGGTCAATGGGTCGACCACTATTCCTCTCACTAGCGGCGCGAGCATTCCCTCGGTTCTCGAGACGCCGGTGGCGGTGGACAAGACGAATATTAAATCGACAGTCATTGCCGATAATTACGTGACAGTCGCTCAAATCTGTGCGGGTCTGCCTTCAGGCGCTGGCGGTATCTGTCCATAAGCTGTAGTTTTTAGCATAGCCTGGCCCCGCGAGGCGCTTTACTCTAGCTCTCCTCGTGAGAAAATGTAGATGGCATTCTCTGTGGGTGCCAGGTGAGTGAACCTGAAAATTCGGGAAATGAACATGTGTGGCACCCCCTTGGGGTGCCACCAGGTATAGGGTGTGCGAACGATTTTTGCACGATGCATGACGCTCGCAAGATTGTGAGCGTCAGCCGTCGTTTTTGCAAAAATCCTACGTACACCTCCGGATATACCAGCACTTTTAATTTGCAGAAGCAGATGGTATACTTTGCTTATGCTTCTGTTTGATGCTGGAATATTGCCACCTTTGACTTGATTGGAGGGCCAGATGGCCGAAAATACTACTCCCGCGGTCGGTGAAATGACATCTCCTCAACCGGAGCAACCACCGAGCGGCGAACCACGGCTGCGTATGCACGGCATTAGTAAGTCTTTTGGAGCAGTTCGCGCACTTTATAAAGTGGATTTTGAAGTCCATGACAACGAAGTCGTAGGCCTGGTCGGCGACAATGGCGCAGGTAAATCAACGCTGATTAAAGTCATCTCCGGTGTCGGACCTTCTGACGAAGGCGAAATCTTTTTAGGAGGCAAAGAGGTCCATATAACCAGTCCCCAGGCTGCGAACCGCTTAGGCATCGAAACAGTCTACCAGGACCTTGCACTATGCGATAACCTGGATGTTGTCGCCAATCTATTTTTAGGACGTGAAGAGCGTTCATTTCTGCGATCTTTAAACGAGATCGATATGGAGAAGCAATCGCTAAATGTACTGCGTACCCTTGATGTAAAACTCCCCTCGACACGCACGCCTGTAGCTACGCTCTCTGGTGGTCAGCGACAGTCTGTTGCTGTCGCAAAATCCATCTTACGCAAGGCGAAGGTGGTTCTGCTGGACGAGCCTACGGCTGCGCTGGGTGTGGCTCAGACTCGACAGGTACTGAACTTGATACGCAGGCTACGCGATCAAGGACTAGCAGTGGTTGTTATTTCACATAACCTGGCAGATGTGTTTGAGGTAGTGGATCGAGTGGTCGTCATGCGCCTTGGCAGGAGGGTGGGCACATTTGATATCAAAACCACCACACCTGAACAGATTGTAGCGTCAATTACAGGAGCAGAATTTGGCCAGATTATGGCGACAAATGGTACGACCCAGGACAACGACCCGGTAGGAGGGAAATGATCCATGAGTGAAACTGTCGAGAAAAATGATACTCCTGAGCCATCAGAAGCTTCCAAGATGGCTGCATTTGGCGGCCAGGCAGTTCAGGCTGCCGATGTAGAGGTACCATCTTATATGCCCCGTCGCACGGTGGGCCAATTACTACGCAGTGACCTTGGTTTTGTGCCTGTATTGTTTACGTTGATCCTGGTTGTGATCTACTTCACAATTGTCACTGGCGGTCTATTTCTGAAGCCGGAGAATCTCTCAAACCTGGTGGGACAGATTGTCACCTTTGGCATACTTGGACTTGGTGTCATTATGGTTCTGCTGCTAGGTGAGATCGATCTTTCGATAGCCTCAGTCAGCGTATTCTGTTCAGTGGTCATGGCGGTGCTTTCTGAGCGCAATGGGGTCCCTGCCCTGGTAGCTATACTGGCTGCTTTACTGACAGGCGCTATAGTTGGTTTCATCAATGGTTTCTTTGTTGCTGTAATGCGCGTTCCCTCGTTTATTGTGACACTGGCTGCGTCCATCTTTTATTCAGGACTGCTGCTCAATCTGCTAGCCGGACAAAGTACGCTAATCATCAACAGCCCTTTCATAGTTGCTATTGCGGGTAGTGCTGAGAGTTTCCTGCCTAACTACCTGGGTATCGGTTTGCCACTTATAGCCATCCTGCTGTATGCCATTAGTCTCATTTCCGGCTATGTGAGACGAAAGAGAGCAGGTCTCAGAACGATGACGCTTCTGCAGGTTGTTTTACAGATCGTGGTAACTACACTCCTCGTAGGGGGGGCAGTGGCCATTTTTGTAAGCTATCAGGGTGTGCCTTATGCGGCCGCAATCCTTTTTGGATTGATAGCGCTATTCTGGCTCATTATGACGAAAACCTCATTTGGGCGTCATGTCTATGCTGTCGGTGGTAGTGCTGAGGCAGCCCGGCGTGCGGGTATTAATGTCGTAGTTATACGTATGGCGTGCTTTACCTTATGTTCGACGCTTGCTGCTGTAGGCGGTATTATCCTGGCTTCCCGTGGCACTGCCGTGGCGAGCCAGATCGACCCGGTGTTGCTACTTAATGCAATCGCTCTGGGCGGTTGTACTTGGAGCGCTCATCATCGGTAGCCTGGTAAATGGCCTTGCTCTAATGAGCCAGGGGACGGATGTATCGGAAATGGTTGAGGGCGTCGTCTTGTTGATTGCTGTGACCGTTGACGCTCTTGTCCGCCGAGCCCAGATGCGTACAGGACGATAGTTGCGTCCTCCTTGAGAGCGCTGCTTTTTGTCACACAACGATGAGTTTTCACCAATAGAGGTGCTTCACTACTGAAGCACCTCTATTGCTGTATTCGTTGTTAGCACGTACAATACGCTAAACAATGAATATGAATAGATCGGTGAATATGAATAGATCGGTGGCTAATCATCTGTGCTGAAGAACGCGCTCTACCGGATGTTAAAATCATCCGTCGGGGTTTTTTTTACCTTCCTCAATTTCCTCCTAGCGGGTAACCTTCCTCCATTGGGCTGTGTAACTATCATTGTGCAACGTGAAGGCAGGTATCTTATGATCGAGCGCCCTGAGGGTGGGTATGTCTTGCCGGGAGGCTTTATGCGTTGGAAAGAGCGACCAGTGCAAACGGCTCTACGCGAAGGTAAGGAGGAGACAGGTCTGACGTTGAAAGTGAATGAGTTCATCGGCTATAGCTCAACTGCTAGTTACGGATTGATGCGATTGAGTACACTAAGCATGGTCTTTTATGCCGAAGTTGTTGAGGGAGAACTAAGAAACAGCATAGAGGGACGAGTTAGCTGGCTTGATGAAACGGAGGTGCTCGAAAAGATAATTCCACTACAAAGGGGTATTTTTGACAACTTTTTACTTTATCGTGAACAGAACGGGCAGGTGAAAAGATTTCAGGTTGAGAACTGACGAAAAAAAACCAGATAAGGGTGTTATATTGCTGATGCCGAAAATAGATACGGAAGTTGTGGCTGTTGATCCTGTTCATCCAGAGGCAGCAAAGATAGAGCGCGCCGCGGCTTTGATACGGGCAGGCGAGGTGGTCGTTTTCCCTACCGAGACAGTTTATGGCCTTGGGGCAGATGCGCTGCAACCCCGCGCGGTCGAGCGCATTTTTGCTGCCAAGGGACGCCCATTGAGTGACCCACTGATTGTACACATTGCTGATGAAGATGCTTTGCGAGAGCTGGCCGCTACTCTGCCAGGGCACGTAAAGGAATTGGCTCGTGCATTCTGGCCAGGTCCTTTGACGTTGATTGTGCCGCGTAGTCAGCGCGTACCCTTATTGGTCACGGCGGGGCTGGAGACTGTGGCTGTGCGGATGCCGCACCATCCCGTCGCGCTTGCGTTGATTCGCGCCGCGGGTTCACCTATTGCGGCTCCGAGCGCCAATCGCTTTATGCATGTGAGTCCCACAACGGCTCAACACGTATTTGCTGATCTCAATGGGCGCGTACCACTTATTCTCGATAGCGGTCCCTGTGAGGTGGGGGTTGAATCGACAGTGCTCGACCTTTGTGCGGCTGTGCCAACGATCTTGCGTCCGGGCGGTGTCAGCCTTGAAGAACTGCGGACTATGTTGCCTGATGTTCAACTGGCAACTCGCCAAATTCCTGCGCCAGAGGATGTTCATGATAAGAGAGTGCAGAAGGCTCCTGGTCAACTTCTGACCCATTATGCGCCTGCTGTTCCTCTGATTCTTTTCGCGGGCAATGTGGAGTCGATGCGCAGAGCGATGCTGGCAGAAGTCAGGCGTCGATGTGAGAGTGGCGAGCTGGCCGGTGTCCTGGTTGCGGATGAAGATGTACCTTTTTTTCAAGAGAGTGGCGCTTTGGTACAGAGTCTTGGGAATGCCGCTGATCCCGCACAGGTAGCGGCCACTCTGTTCGTGGGTTTACGCGCTTTAGAAGCTGCCGGTGTAGATATCATTCTCTGCCGGAGCTTTGATGAACATGGCCTGGGGCTTGCTATACGCGATCGATTGCTACGGGCGGCGGCTGGGAAGGTTGTTGAGACGGCGTAACGTAAGGAAGGCAATTGCTTCTGCACATCCATTTGCTTTCGTTCGCCAGAATTCTACAAGTGGAACGCGTATACCTTCCCATCAAACGAGCCGACGTAGACCATTCCATTTGCGACCGCTGGTGAGGAGTCGATTGCGTCGCCTGTGGTATAGGTCCAGAGTATTGCACCGGTTATGGCATCAAGTGCATACAATTTGTGATCTTGCGAACTGACATAGACGATACCATTCGCGACGGTTGGCGAGGAGTAGATCCTGTCTCCTGTAGTTAACATCCATCGAGGTTTCCCCGTCATGGCATCGAAAGCATAGAGTTTGTTGTCAGTTGAACCAATGTAGACTATGCCGTGAGCTACGGCTGGTGAGGAGTGGATTAAGTCGCCTGTAGGAGTTTTCCATAGGAGAGTGCCCGTTGTGGAATTGAATGCATACACGTTTCGATCCTCAGAGCCAATGTAGACGATGCCATTGGCCACGGCTGGCGAGGAGACGCGGAAAGGTAGTCCGACGGTGGCGATCCATAGAGTCTTCCCATTCCTGGCATCCAATGCATAGAGTTTGTCATCCTCCGAGCCAACGTAGACTACACCATTGACCAGGGCTGGCGAGGAGGAGACGAAGTTATCGGTGGAATGAGTCCAAAGAACCTTACCGGTCGCAGCATTCAATGCATATAACAAATGATCATTTGAACCGACATAGACCACGCCATTCGCCACAGCAGGTGAAGACCAGATCGGGCCGCCGGTTGTATAGATCCACACAGTTGCACCGGTTCTGGCGTTGAAGGCATACAGGTTGTCGTCATTTGATCCAACATAAACGATGCCGTCTGCAACCGCCGGTGAAGAGCCAACGCCATCATTAGCATTGTGTGCCCATAGGATTTTCCCGGTCTTTGCGTCCAATGCGTACATTAACTTGTCATTCGAGCCAATGTACACGATGTCATTGGCCACGGCTGGCGAGGAGTTGATGTAGGCTGCGGTGGATGCTGACCAGTAGGGTACCAGGTGAGAGACATTTGTTATGTTGAGGATACGCTCAGATTGATTGAAGCGCGTGCGTTGCAAATCAAAGCCGAACATGGCATTGTTTGAGTTGGCAGGAATGTTGAGATGAGGTTGAGAACGAGGTTGAGCAATTCTCCATTTAGAGAAAAATACAATGCCTCCAGCTACGAAGAGGATTGCGAGCACGATAAAAGGTATTCCTCGGATGCTGGAAATACGCCGGTGGTGGCTGTTGTTTGTTTCCATAATTCTCTCAAAGTCTGAAACTGCTCCGGCAACACACGCACGACGTAGGCATTTTCACATTAAGAGTATATCATAGTCACTGTTGATATGAGCAGCTACTGTAGCAGGTGGCGTATTTTCAGGGCAATTTGTAGGGACAAGCGCAGTTCTGAATCGTCGAGGGACTGGCCCAGGACTTCCTCGATTCTTCCCAGTCGATACAAGAGTGAATTGCGGTGTAAGTGCATGGTGCGGGCGGTCTCGCTTAGATTGCCATTACAGCGGAAGTAGCCTTCGAGGGTGTCAATCAGGGTGCCGTCTCCGCGTGTATCGGTATTAAGCAGCGGGCCGAGGGTTTCTCGATAAAAGTCGCGGAGTTCGCTTTGCCTATCGAGATGGAAGAGGAGGCGGTAGACACCAAGGTGCGTGAATGAGTGTATCTGATTCTCGCCAAAGAGTCGTCGTCCTATTTCCAGCGCCTGTTGCGCTTCGCGATAGGATTGTGAGATGCCTTGTAGATTTGTTGCGACACGTCCAAGGCCAATTGAATAAGCTGGCAAAGCATTGTTATTGCCCTGCTGTAAACGTGTTTGCACCCTTTCCAGGCGGGTAAGGATGACTTTTTCAGCATCTCTATGGCTGTTACTATTATGATTGTTTGTAGAGGGAAGTGGAAGTATGGTTATTACACGACGGGATTCGGTTAATATCCAGCTTGCAGGCCACGCCAGTAGCAGTGCATCACGAACTCTGCGACTCCACTGTGCCTGGGGGCTGCCTGGAGGATAATCAGGCTCGTTGGCGTGAATTTCAAAGATGGCAACAATTTGCGGGGCCGTGAGATCATAGCCCAGTAAACGGGCGCGGGCAAGCATCTCATCCGGCTGTTGGTAGTTGCCCTGCAGCACATCCATGAAGGCTTCCAACTGGTACCGACTCTCGACGGCGCTGCGCTCTTTTTCGCGGGCGAACTCCAGCGCCAGTATTGGCACGACCTGCCCCAGCGTGATGCGATCCAGGTAATCGAAATCACCATCGTGTCCTATGAGGGAGAGGTGGCCGACGACGTCATGGTGTACGAGAATGGGGGCAATGATCTGGACGAGACCTTGTTGCCAGAGTGCCTCGTCATCGAGGGTTGCTGGCAGTACAAGCATACCTGCGCCGGCAGGCGCTGCTTGTAGGCGGACGTGGCGTTCGGTGTCCTGGACGACGACCCATTTGTTGCAACTGTTGGCGAGTTGTTCGCAGATGCCTTGTATTCCCGCTCCCTGAATGCTTAACTGCATGAGCTGATGTGAGATTTCCGTTGCTTTCCGTTCAATTTCTCCACGAAAGCTGACGACGAAGGTAATCACTTCGCTTGATGCAGACTTTTCATGAGGTGAGGCAACGGTTCATCAAGGCGGCGTAACTGTGAGAGCGCGAGGAGGGCAAGTTCTCCTCCATGCACGCTTTCGAAGGCGGGTAGGCGCGCGCGCATGCGACATGACCATGTTACGCGGCGTTCCAGCCCTGTTGCGCCGGCGACCAGTTGGGCGTCGCGTGAGGCGAGCAGAGTAAGAATATTGCGCACCGAAGCGGAAGTTGTCGGAGTTGACGAGCTGCTCATGACTCACGCACCAGTAATAGGGTTGCGCGGCGATTATCGCCGCGCTGTTAATGTGGAAGTAGAGGCTCCACTTGCTTTATATGCTTTGCGCTTTTCTTTGTTCTTTTTGGCTCTTGCGAGATGTTTGTGCCAGGCTACTTTTTTGGTTTTGTTCATTGGTTGCTCCTTTATTGTGCTTATTTGGATTTATTCTTTGCTCTCCGCCGCAGGTGGAGAAGGATGGGGTAGCTGCCCATAAGAATCCCACTACTCTTCGGGTTCGCTGGCGCCTTCGAAGTCAACTTCGGTGAGGTCGTCTGTTTCGTCGCCGCCGTCGTAATATTCGTCTTCGTTGCCAAGCTCGTCATCGTCTTCACCACGATCGTAGCGTACCATGGTATCTTTGGTGTAGGCACGGATGGTATCGCCGCCGCCTTGTGATGGGAAGCTGACTTTGCCGAACATACTGGGATGTTGATATTCTTCGCGAATGATGAGCCGTACCAGCCCCTGTTCCATGGCAAGAATGGCTGCTGCATAACGATTGCCACCATCCATGAAGTTAATCAGGCGGTTGGCAAGGCGAGGCTCTATCTGTCCGATGTCTTCTCCTACTGCATTGCGCACAAAAATGGTGTGCCCGATGACATGTAACTGTACTTTATCGCCGACGCCAACCTTGGCAAGAATTGGAGTTGAGGCAATATTGATCAAATCGGTTGTACCTGTTTTACCGGTTTCCTCGATGAAGAGCCGGGGATCGATGCGTTCTACTCCAGTGTGGACTGTGGCAGGTTCTTCCTGGAGCAATGAGAGTCGATCTAAATTCTTTTTGGCGATGGTGTTGTTTGGACTATATTTTAGCGTCTGGGTGTAGGCCTGGCGGGCTTCTGAGTACCGTCCCAACTCGCTATATGCCTTACCCAGACGGTTATAGGCTTCTGCTTCGTTGGGAAAGAAATTCAGGATGTTGCGATTGGTTATGACCGCTTCTGCCCATTGGCTTGCCAGGGCCTGATCGATCGCCAGGCGGGTCCATTGGACTTTTAGTTGTACTTTCTCTTCAGAAGATTGTGCTTGCGTCATCAAGTGCCTCCTCCATCATCGTGTTGATAGTCTGCCTATTATACCGCAACTGCGCAACCCTGCAATGACCAGGCGGTAGTTTGTTCAATCTTGACATTTACAAGGTCCCCAACCTGGATATTGCTTACTTCGCCAGGGTTTGGGAAGAATACCAATTTGTTGGCGCGATTGCGGCCTTTCCACTGTTGACGACCATGCTTGTTGTTTTCTTCTTCGACCAGCACTTCTTCAATTTTCCCGATGTACTGCTGGTTGATTTCCAGGGAGATGGCTGCTTGCAGCTCTTCCACGGCATGCAGGCGACGTTTCTTCTCGGACAGTGGGATGTCGTCATCCCAGCGTGCGGCGACAGTGCCTGGGCGAACAGAGTAGGCAGCGACATGCACGACGTCGAAGCGAATCTCACGAATTAGATCGAGCGTGTGCTGGAACTCTTCCTCTGTTTCGCCACAAAAACCTACGATCACATCGGTAGAGAGAGTAATACCGGGCCATAGTTCCCGTACACGCTGAATCTTTTCCCTATATTCGTCGAGCGTGTAGCCACGCTTCATGCGCTTGAGCACCGCGTCATCGCCAGCCTGTACGGGAATATTCAGGTGTTCACAGACTTTTGGCAGTTTTGCCATGCGTTCTATCATGCTATCAGTCATGTGACGCGGATACGAGGTCATGAAACGAATGCGTTGCAAGCCATCGATAGTGCTCAGTTGACTCATCAGGAAGGCAAGATCGGGGTAACCTGGTAAATCGAGTCCATACGCCTCGACGGTCTGGCCCAACAAGGTGAGTTCTTTTGCCCCTTTCGAGACAAGCGTGCGGGCTTCAGCGAGCAGCTCATCTACAGGGCGGCTGCGCTCTCGACCGCGGCGATACGGCACGATACAATAGGTGCAGACTTTATTACAACCCAGAACGATGGGCAGCCAGGCGGTAGAACCTGTCTTTGCCGGTTCGATTTTCGTGGGGTAGTGAGCCATACGTTCGCCGGGTTTTGGCGTGATGGCCATTGGCAATACGGTGCGTTTCCCTAT
>WNGR01011618.1_pt1 | contig 17949 bp, 16 predicted proteins | sample 5407581 | NCBI WGS metagenome assembly WNGR01 (sample SAMN13153383, study PRJNA577476) | soil metagenome | isolation source: 80 cm soil or saprolite under Garry oak tree replicate 2 | place: USA:California | collected 2016-06-15 | reverse complement strand
TACCTGACGAGGGGCGGATACATCCACTGACGCTGCTGGCATACCTGGCAAAATGCGCACGGGCAGAAGGTGTGATCATTGCAGGGCAGGCACATGTTACGGCTTACAAGGAGATCAACGCGGAATCCGATCAGTACCGCTGGCAGCTAACACTCGCGCATGGAGGAGAAATCAAGGCGCGGGGTCTTATCAGTGCCGTTGGTCCAACGGCGCGGCCCAGCGCACGGATTTTCGCGCTCGCATTCACCGCAGACCTGCCCGATAGCTTTCCCCTTTTCTGGGATGCCTCACCGTATACATATGCCGACTTCCGGCCAGGAAATGGCCGTCTCACGGTCAGCGGTGGACGCTACGGGCGTGCTGGTACAACGCGGCATGACGCGGCTTACTACAAACGGCTGGCGGATAAAGCACGTTACTGGCTGCCGGAACTGATGGGCAAAGAACCAGTCTTCACCTGGGCTGTGGACCTGGAGGTGGCATCAGATATGGTACCGGCGCTGCGTATGCTGGGCAGCAAAGCTCCAGGAGTTGCTATCGAGGGGCTGGGCGCGCTGGGGGTGCTGCCGGGGATAGTCCTTGGCAGACAAGCAGGAGGGTCTGTGGTAAGCCGGCTGCGCTGATAGCTGCTACCTGCGTATATCTTTTCCCTTCATGACGGCAGCGATCACTATACCCAGGGCAATGATCATTGCCACCAGCGCAGACCAGACAAGCAAAAGATGCATAATAGCCCCATGGGTTGCCGAGGCAGGGTTGAGTGAAACAAAGAGCGTGCCTTGATACGCAAAGTTGTCTACACCCAATTTGTCGCCGTGCAAGCCGACGGAAGAGCCCATGCCGGCCATAGCCCAGCGAACAGCGAACAGTGCTCCGACGGTTTGCAAGATAGGAGTATCGAGTTTGAAAACAGCACCAGAGAAGATTACCTGTGGGATGAGGACGAGCGGCACAAAGCTCATCGCACGGTCAGTATTGCGGACAACGGCAGAAATCAACAAGCCGATCATCAAGCCGGCCAGGGCAGCGAGGGCCATGGTGATATAGATCTCAGCTATGATGGGTAAAAAGATGCCTTGATGAAAGGGAGCTTTTAGATTCACAAGGTAAACCAGAATAGCAGACTGCAGGAGACAGAAAACGCCCAGGACGACTATCTTTGAGAAGATGTACGGGGCAATGCCCAGGTTTACCATGCGTTCCCGGCGATAGATGGGCGCCTCCTTGACGATCTCACGCGCTCCGTTGATACAGCCGAAAAGTACCGCTGCGAAGGCCATGATAAACAGGAGCGTCTGGGCATCGGCGCCAGAATTGGGGGATATGGCCTGCTGCAGGAGCTGCTGCCTGGTCTGGTGCTGCCGCTGCGCGAAGGCGGTCCCCTGAGGAGTGTTGAGCAGGTCAACTACGCGCTGGCAGTTGATAGAGACAATGTGCCCGGCGTTATGGATGGGGTCCTGGCGCAAGGGACAATTAGCAATGCTGGTTGGAGCGAATGTGCCCTGTCCTGCCAGGTAAAAGAGGATCAGGGCGATGATGGGCGCCTGCAAGAGCAGGATCAGCAGATTGGGGACATCGTTTTTGAGCAGGTGAAGGTAGCGCCTGGAGAGAAGCGAAAACTGTCTCCAGGGATTCGCATGCCTGGAGGGAGCGCGGATTTTATTTACCTCAGTTTCATCGTGCTGTTCTGCTAAGTACTGCTTAAGAGGCTCTACTATGTAGTGCTGGTAATACGGAGATCGCTTGTAGCGTGTCTCGGCCTCTTTTGGGATATTTTTGTCTTCTTCCGTAGGCTCCAGGGAATTGTAGATTTCAGCGAAGTTGGTGGTGCCGAAGTACGTTTTTGCCTCCTGGGGGGAGCCATAGAAAGCAAGGCGGCCACCACGCACCATGAAGCAGACAGAATCGCACACATCGATGTTGGCAGTGGCGTGCGTGACCAGTATTATGGTATGTCCCTTATCGGCCAGTTCCCGCAGCAGGAGCATCATCTTGAGATCAAGGCCCGGATCGAGATCGGCGCATGGCTCGTCGAGGAAGAAGACGCTGGGATTTGCGAGTAGTTCCAGGGCAATGGAGACGCGCTTGCGCTCCCCGCCGGAGAGCTTTCTGACCATTTGCCTGCGCCGGTGCTTTAAATCGACATCTTCCAGCACCTCGTCGACGCGCTGTTTGATCTGTGCATGGGTAAAGTCATGGGGCAGGCGCATGCGGGCGGTATAGTAGAGAGCATTGGCGACGGTCAGGCGGCGATGGACAATGTCATCCTGCGGCACATAGCCAATTTGCGTGCTGAAGGCGGCGAGATGACGATAGTAGTCCTGGCCGTTGTAGAGAACGGTGCCCCTGCGTGCCGGTTCGAGACCACTGAGCGCGTTCAACAGGGTTGTTTTGCCAACACCAGAACTGCCGACGAGGGCGACAAATTTGTGGGGAGGGATCGTGAGTGAAATATCGTCGAGCAGTAAGGTCAAAAGGTTCCCATACTGTTTGAGGTGAAGCGCATCGATACGAATGCTATCTCCAGTATCTATCTGGACAAGTTCTTTGCCTGTGTAGTTGAGCTTAAATGGGCCGATACCGATTACATCGCCGGGGTTGAGCAACTTGACTTTAACGAGCCGACCATCGACATAGACATGATGAGTACTGTGTAGATCAACAATACGGTAGACGCCGTTGTTCAACAACTCCAGGTCAGCATGATGCCTGGAGACCAGAGGATGATTCAGAACTACTGTGTTATCAGGGTCACGTCCAATAGAAATGATCGGGCCGCCCAGTTTAACTGGTTGAATCTCCGGCATAGGAGCCCTAACATCAAGTGCTCCAGTTGAGTCATGCATTGTACTGTGCTTCATACTCCTTAGCACGTATCATGATAGAGAAAAGCTACAGTGTAGGATGTTTCTTGCCAGCCTGGGAACGGAGATACAAACGGATTTTTTCACTGCGTATTGTTCCCAGTAACGCTTTACGTAACGGTGCGGTAACGTTGCACATGCTATACTCGGATTAATAGCAGTGACATGCATACAATGGCGAGAGGAAAGGGAAATACTCGATGACTACTTCACCTGACGTTACTGGGAAAGAGCAACCGCGCGATGCTGCCTACTGGGCGCGGCAAATCCCGCGTTTGAAAGTATTAAACGCACCTAGCGGGGCATTGAACCTCAATGTCGAAGGGCGAGAGGCTACGAGTCCCTTGCAGGGTTTCGGGCAGATGTGGCAGAAAACGTTTCGCATTCGCCTGCAAGGGGCTTCTGTGAAGCCGGGCGAGGTGATCCAAACGTGGAAAGAAGAGTTTTCAAAATTCTGGCTTAAATGGAACCGCTTCTATGCGCCGAAGAGTGGCATTGCCCCAGGGGAGGTTGCGCTCATCAACATGTTGATCCCAGGCGACGTGCCCGTTGGTGTGCCGATCTCCACAGGAGTATTTGTGCTCTATGCCGACGACGAATCATTCACATTCATGAACCCGCAGGGTCACATGTTTGCAGGCTGGATTACCTTCAGCGCCTATGAAGAGGATGGCTGCACGGTAGCCCAGGTTCAGCTCCTTGTGCGCGCCAGCGACCCGGTATATGAACTTGGCTTCCGTCTAGGAGCTTCTAAATCTGAGGATAAATTCTGGCAGCACACGCTCAAGTCACTGGCAGAACACTTCGGCGTGGAAGGGCAAGTGGAGAAGCGGTTAGTGTGCGTGGACCCGAAAGTGCAGTGGTCACAATTCTGGAACATCTGGCACAATTCCGCGATCCGTACCGTCTTATATACCATGCTTACCCCGCTACGCTGGACTTTCAAGCGCTTCCAGGGCTAAGCCGATGAGGCAACAGGATGTAGGGGCTACCCTTTTCCTCCTTCAATAGACATCAACCGAAGACGCCAGCCCAGGATTCCGTAGAAGCGAGGACGGTTGGGACGGGTAGGGTGAGCCCTTGTTCCATCAGTGGGCAATCGATCGGGAGCACCCCACGAGCGGGCGGCCATAAAGGCCCCCACACCGCACCACGCCGCCCCCGCCCCTACGGTATGATGCCCGTGCTTTTCTTCTATCTATTTCCGCTTTTGCCACATGCATTGAGAATAGTTTACTGATTGGGATTTTGACATACATTTTGTTATATGATATAATTAGAACATCAATTCAATGTACTTTTTACACTAATGAAGAGTTTAAACTTTTTAGAGTGACCTGAGTAAATAGACGTCCAATGATATGTCCGTGAAGGAAAGGAGCTGTTTTGCATGAGTATAATGCAGCTCACACAAACAATACATATTCTTCCTCCCGCGCCAATGAAACGAGGCAAGCAGCCCCGGCAGGATGCTCTACCAGGGATGGAGCTTGAGGAGGGTACCCAGCCGGTAGTGACGAATCGGCAGATTGCGGAGGTGCTTTCGAGCATTGCGAATCTGCTGGAGTTTCAAAATAGCAACCCCTATCGCATTCAAGCATATCGCAACGCTGCCCGTGGGGTGCTGGAATTACAGGAGCCAGCAGCCGAGATTATTGCACGCAGGGAGCCATTGCCTGTACCTGGACTGGGCCAGCGGTTGCATACGCGCATTGTCGAGCTAGTTCAGACCGGCACAATGACGTTCTATAACGATCTGTGCATGCAGGCGCTGCCAGCGCAGGCCCGCTCGTTGATGGCAATCGAGCATATTGGCCCGCACACAGCCATTCGGCTATATGAAGAGCTGGGAATCGATACACCGGAGAAGTTGTGGTGGGCGGCGCAGCAGCAGCGTATTCGCAAGCTGTCAGGATTTGGGGAATCAGCCCCGAGCGCTTGGGGGAGTGGCGTGAGCCATCTGCCGATGATTACAACAAGGCGCAATGAGGGACTCTGACAACCAGTCTGGTCATTCCATTCGTTGCGCCTCTCCCCACGGGCGCGATAATGAGTTTTAATGAATTAATCCAGGTATCGGAACAGCCCCGAGGGCCGATAAATCGGCGGTGGCGGCGATAAATCGCGCCCTACGGTTTGTTGCCGGATTATTTCGTGAAAGTTCGTAATCGGCGATGGGCGCGATAAATCGGCCCCTACAGATATCCAGCATAATTTTTTAAAGTCAATAATCGCGCGGCTACGCCTTTATCAAAAAAGTAGTGACCCTGGGCTATGGTTGCCTCCTTCGGGCGGAGTTGGCTGTCTTTCGCCTCCTGTAGAATATGGTGACGACTCCCCTTGGGTAAGCCCAGGGGCTTATCGAGATTGCGGCTTAGGTACTGCAGGCTGCGCCCCAGCCTGGAAAGATTTCTCTCACGTTCCACCCCCATTCCTAAAAGGCAGGGACCCTCACACTGCCTTTGTGGTAGAATCAGGGTGGCAACTGCTTGTTTACTTTGATTTTCCCAATCAGGAGGCATCCATGTCCGAAAAAATACCGCATCTAAATATTCCTGGAGAAAAATCGAGCGCACTATTGGCGCGGCGGCAGGAGTTTGTGGCGCGGGGCGTAAGTTCTACGATGAATGTATTTGCGGCCAAGGCCGATGGCGCCATCATCGAAGATGTAGATGGTAATCGCTACATTGATTTTGCAGGCGGCATCGGGGCGATGAATATCGGGCACGCTCGTCCCGAGGTGACCCGGGCCATTGCAGAGCAGGCCGCCAAGTTCACACATACCTGCTTTAGCGTGATGATGTACGAGCCATATGTCGAATTAGCAGAACGCATTGTCAAGCTGGCCCCCGGAGACTTCCCCAAAAAAGCCATCTTTTTCAACAGCGGCGCGGAAGCGGTCGAGAACGCCGTCAAGATTGCTCGTTATGCCACAGGGCGCCCAGCAATCATCACCTTCGACAACGCTTTTCACGGCCGCACGTTAATGACGATGACCATGACCTCTAAAGTAAAGCCCTACAAATATCGCTTCGGCCCATTCGCTCCGGAAGTATACCACGCGCCATTCCCGTATGCCTACCGTTTGGATATGACGCCTCAGGAGGCTTCCGAGTACTGCATCGCGGAGCTCGAGAGCATGTTTGTGGGAGAGGTTGCCCCCGACCAGGTAGCCGCCATTATCATTGAGCCGGTACAGGGCGAGGGCGGTTTCATGGTTGCGCCTCCTGGATTTTTGAGCGCGCTGAAGGAGGTATGTCAGAAGTATGGTATCCTGTTTGTCGCAGACGAAATTCAGAGTGGCTTCTGCCGCACAGGTAGGATGTTCGCTGTTGAACATGATGGCGTTGAACCCGATTTGATCATCATTGCCAAGTCAATGGGCGCTGGTATGCCAATCAGTGGTGTAGTTGGGCGCACCGAGATTATGGATGCTCCCTTACCAGGGATGCTGGGCGGCACGTACAGCGGCAACCCGGTGGCCTGCGCGGCGGCTAATGCAGTGCTCGATCTTTACGAGCGTGAAGACATGGCGGCTCGCTCACGCGAGATTGGCCTGGTCGTTACGGATCGCTTCTTGAAATTCCAGGAGCGGTACCCCTTTGTCGGCGATGTACGCGGGCTGGGGGGTATGGTTGCTATGGAGTTGGTGAAGAACCGCGCTACGAAAGAACCGGATTCACACGCGGCCAGCGATATCCTGGCGGCTGCGCATCACCATGGGCTCGTGCTGATTAAGGCGGGCATATACGATAATGTGATACGTGTGCTGGTGCCATTGTGCGTGACCGACGAGCAGTTGCAGCAGGGATTGGACATCCTGGAGACGGCGTGTGCGACGGTTGCTCAAGTGGCTGATGCAACGACTACGGTGGGGTGATTTTAAAAGTCGCCTCGTTCCACCAGGTCAATAAAGCGCTGTTCCAGCTCAATGGTGCGTGGGCCAGGTTTGCCATCGCCGATAACCAGGTCGTCAATCTGTACGACGGGGAGAATCTCTTTCGACGAGGAGGTAATGAACGCTTCGTCGGCCTGTGCCAGTTCGTCAAGGAGTACTGGCCGCTCCTCGACGGCGAAACGGTCACGCGCAAGATTGAGCACGACGTTGCGTGTGACACCGATTAAGATGCCCTGGCGCGGAGTGACCAGGGTATCGCTGCGGAAGATGAAAAAGTTGCTGCGGGTGGCCTCGAGCACGTGGCCCTGTTCGTTGACGAAAAGCGCGTCAGCAGCATTATGGCGAGCAGCTTCTTTCAAGGCGCGTACGGCAGCGACGTAGTTGTTGGTTTTTGCCTCGGGCATGATACGCTGCAAGTGCGTGGTAATCACCTTGACACCATTGGCGAAGCGCTGCATATCGCGCTCGCCTAGCGGAGTGATGAGCACGACGAGCACGGGTTTGCCGGTGGGGAGGATACTATCCTCGGTCTCGCCGCCCGTTACGAAGATGCGTATAGTGGCATGTTTATAGGCATTGCGCGCGATCACCTCGCGTACCACCGCAGCGATTTGCTCGCGCGTATAGGGGATGTCCAGGTCGATGAGTTCAGCGGAGCGATAGAGACGCGCCAGGTGGTCATCCAGGTGGAACGGACGGCGGTCGTATGTGCGTAACGATTCAAAGACGCTGTAGGCGCGTAGTATCGCTGTGTCGTTGATTGAGATGGCGGCTTCGTGGGGGTGGACCCAGCGGCCGTCGATATACCATTGTGCGGTGTTGTCCACGCTGTCTCCTTTTGATCAAGCTTATGAAAGTCAGGTTGGGGAAATGCACTGGTACATATATATTTTATATTACCCGGTGATTTCGTAGGTTGAATATTTTCCAAACTTGTAACGGAATACTTTTAGCCTGGCCCCAAATAAGTAAAAGTGAAATATTGGTTTCTCAGGAGGAGACGCAGAAGCCTGATCCTGGTTAGCCTGGTCTTCATTAGGCAATATTGCCTCACGGGGAGGTAAGTTCCTGAGCACACGAAAATGCCTTATCAGATAATACAGCCAAAGGGGATAAAACAGTACAAACCAAAAGAGACCGAAGTAATCGATGGGTGGATGTGTCAATATGGAACCGATCGTCGTGAGCCAAATTAGAGTTATCCATATGGGGAAAGACATCATCCCAATTTGAGGGAATCGATGCAGTAGAGGCTTGAGCCAGGGGCTTAGAGAAAAAAGAAAACTGATAGTCAGCAAAATAAAAATGAAAAGTCTGAAGTAATCAACGGGAAGATGCATCAACATAGGATAGATGACGATGAAAGCGAATATGACAACGAGAATGAATTTTATGGGTGGGAAGCCCCGCATTATAGGCCTGAACCAGGGACTAAGGACAAAGGAGATAACGGCGAAGATTACGGTGGTTGAGAAGAGCTTGAAATAGTCAACCGGCGAGCTGGTCAGTATGGGATAGATGAAAATGCCTGCCAGGGCGATAGTGAGGATTGCTATGAGTGGGAAACATCCAAATCCCAGGTCCTGTTTTGGATTATCTGTGGACATACAGCGCTCCTTTGCTCACTATGTGCCTCACCTGGATTAATTTATATACCTTCTCCTTGATATGATAGCATATGACATAAGCCATCAGGTATCTTACAGTTCTTAGGGTATACATTCTTTGAGGGGAAAGAGCTACGCGGGCGACCATAAAGGCCCACCCATCCACTCCTCACCACCCTCGCCCCTACGGATACTTTCCCCCGCAAGGACGGAGACGCAGTTCTTATCCACGCATTTATATTGTAGGGACGCCACTAAGGGTTGATCCCGCCATAATGGCTTCTTCCAGGTTCGTCCCAGCCAGAATGGCGTTATGCAGGTCAACCCTGTCGAGGTCGGCATTCCAGAAGTCGGCGCCGTTCAGTTGGGCGTCGCGCAGGGATGTTTCATGCAGGATAGCCCGGCGGAGGTCCGCACCGTTGAGGATAGCGCCGCCGAGGTCGGCCTGGCTGAGATTGGCCAGTACGAGAATGGCGCCGCTGAGGTCAGCTTCGTATAAGTTAGCGTGGCTGAGGTCGGCCTGGGTAAGCTCTGCGCCTCTAAGACGCGCCCGGCGCAGGAAGGCTTCGCATAATATCGCCTTGCTCAAGTCGGCTCCCCTGAGATTGGCCCGGCTGAGTTCAGCATTGCTCAGATTCGCTTGACTGAGAGCTGCGCCGCTCAAAATAGCCATCATGAGACAGGCTTCGCGCAGGGTTGCCTTGTTGAGGGCCGCCCTGCTCAAGCGTGCGGCGATGAGGTTGGCCCCATCGAGGTTCGCCTTGCTCAGGTTAGCCATGACCAGGTTAGCGGCAACAAGATTTGCTCCAGCGAGGTTTGCCTCGCTCAAAGTACTTTCGTGCAGGTCCACTTCGCTCAGGTTGAATCCACTCAGATCCGACCCAGAAAGGTCTATGGCACTGAGATCTAGTTTATCCTCCGGGTTCTCCCTCCGCCATGAATTCCAGGTATCTATCCCCTGCTTGAGCAGGTCGTGATGTTGCTGGTTTGCCATAGGATGCTCTTTGTCACAGCACTTTCTTTTCTTTGAGCCATGCGACCACGTTTTCTGGTACGCTCATTGTAGATAGACGTCCCTGGCGTACCAGGCTCCAATCGTCGAAGAGATGGCTATCTTTGATCTCGTGCAGCGTGACCGGCAGAGTAAAACGGCGCTCAAAGGCCAGATCGACCACCCAGCTTTTGTCATTGTTGGGGTCTGGACGTGGATGGGAGGTGACAGATGCCAGGCCAACGACAGCAGCCTGAGCAGCGCTGTGATAGATCAGGACTTTATCCCCGGGTCGCATCGATTGGATAGCGCGCAGCGCCTGCGGATTGCGCACCCCGTCCCAAACAGTCGATTTGTCGTGTGCAAGCTGATCGATGGAGTATTCTTCGGGATCGGTTTTGGCGAGAAAATACGTCATATGGGTGTCCTTTTCTAACTTATCGCGCATTGTCTCCGTATATATAGTGTAGTCGTGATGATAACAGATAGGACTACGAGCCAGGGAAAGCATAGCACATCGTCGTATACCCTGTGAAGTATGCACCTGGCATAATTGCGATGTACCCTGTCTACTTAAAGTAACCATAACAACGGAGAAGGAGTTGAAAGACGTATGACACAGACAGATTCACCAAACAGCGAGCCGAAGAGCGGGTACCAGCTGGAAGAGCTGCAAGTGATGGGCGAGCAATTGCTCGCACGGGTAAAAGAGCTGATTCACGAGGGCAATGTGCGCCGCATCATTATTAAGCAAGAAGGCCAGACCATCGTGGAGTTCCCATTGACGTTCGGCGTTGTCGGCGCTGTCCTGGCCCCGACGCTGGCCGCAATTGGCGCAATTGGCGCATTGATTGCACGGTGTTCGATCGAGGTTGTGCGCACAGAGCGCCCCAGCGAGCCGCCGCTGGCCTAACGCGGCTGATCTAAGTAGCGGTTAAATGCCTGGCGGGAGTAGAGTATATTTGCTCCCGCCAGGTTTTTATTTTGAAACTGAGATCCACTCATCATGCTTCTGGCGGGCCTACGGCCATCTGAGAAGGAAGGGAGTGTGGCGAGGACACCTCGCACTCCGGCAAGGGACTGCGTCCCCTGCACCCCTGCTTTAGGAGTAGATGTCAGTTTTGAAACCCTTGACATTGAGGGTACAGGGCCGCTATAATCTTAAAAGTGAACATGTTCATTTACATATTCGAGGTATAACGGTCAGAGATGAGTCAAGCAATGGGAGGCGACTCATATGGTGATCACGAGGAAACAGAAGGCGAACTTTTTGATGCTGGTTGGCGCTGTGGCACTGGTGGGTGCATTCCTCTTTAAGGACGCAGGGCCGCTGCTGTTCCTGGTTGCGGTTCTGGCAATGTTTCTGGCGGGCTTTGTCTGGAGCGTGGGTCTATATGCTCGTTTCCACGAGGAGGAAAGCCGGGGCAGGAGCAAGGGATAGGAGCTGGGGTCTGTGGAGCAATGGAACAGAAAAGTGGTTGAGGGGAAAGCGGTACAAAGAGCCGGAGCATCACCTGTTTCATTGCCCCACAGACCCACAACGAAGCGTTGAAAAGAGGTGAGGTATTGAGAGCCATGGATGCCCATCCTAGCGAAAGTTGAAGTATTCGTAGTGGATGCGAGAGGATGGCACACCACGCGTTTGGAATGCTTGCTGGAAATGTTGTATCATCCTGGCTGGGCCGCACATATAGACCTCTCTCTCTGAAAGTGACCCACGACAACTCGCCGCGATTTGCTCCATCGTGAGCGACCCTTCACGCTTCGAGGAGGTGATGTGAGGCCGGAACGTTGGAGAGTGTGCGGCTGCCGTGCTGATTTCGTCGAGAAACAGGGCCTCGTCTTCGTTCTGTACCGTGTAGTAGAGGTCGATGTCGAACTCCAGCGGCTGCTCTGTGGGAAACGCACGTATCCAACTCCGAAATGGCGTGATCCCGATGCCACCCGCGATCCACACTTGCTGGTGACCACCGCTTCGGTAGTCGAACATCCCGAAGGCTATGCCCACACGCGCTGGAACACCTGGTTGCAGGGTGTCGATCAGCCGTTGCGTCTCATCCCCCAGTCCCTTGATCGCGAGGTGAAGGAGCGATTCCTGTGGAGCGCTACTGATCGTAAAGGGATGTCGCTCCCACCCATGTCCTCCCCCGAAGCGTACAAAGACAAATTGCCCTGCCACAAACGGCACGGGTTGAGCGACAGGAGTGAGGATGACCTCTACTGTTTTCTGGTTCAGCTGGTTGACCGCTTCAACGGTGTAGTTGTGTTGCCACAGACGCCTGAAGAAGGGATGGAGCAGTTCCCGGTACAGATAGGCAGCCGTGCCAATCACTGCCACCGCGATATACCACACGAGCAGGACCGTCGCGTGTTGTAGTACGGGGTCCACCAGGAAACCGTGAATCAGCCCAGCGATGACGAACAGGCCTGTCAATCGGTGGAGCGTGAACCACCGCTGGTAGTTCGTGCGAATGTGGCGACCAACGACAGGTAATCTTGGAACAAGTGCCCATAAGAGCAGGAGCACCAGTCCGAACAGAGCGATGAACCCAAGCGCGTTGCCCAGGGTGTTACTGATCGTATTCGTCACGGATGTGACCAGGACATAATGAGGGAAGAGCAGCACCACTCCTGCTATCGCACTCCAGCGATGCCACAGATACATACGATCGAGGCCGCCAAAGAAGCGCTCTAAAAAGGGAGCTTTCGTTGCTAGGACGAGCGAACACGAAAAGAGCAGAATGGCGGTTGTACCCAGCATCTCGCCCAGATACCTACTCGTGGGTTGACCTGTTGGTCGAAACAGGAACCAGAGCACAATCGTGACGATGGTGATACCGATGATGGTTCCTCCACCGAGCGCGCGTTGCATGAATTCCAGGGTTTCCCTCTCATGGAGAGGGCGCTTCGATTGACTGGTGTTCTTGTCAGACGAAAGCACTTCCGATTGTGCTATGTCGGGTTGCTTGTGTGGATACATACATCTCCCCTTTCCTTCATTCATGTCCTCCTTTTGTGGTCTGCGTCCTTCTCTCATCCATGCAATGCAGCGACAGAGAAAGAGAGCGATATTCAGCCAGTCGGCAGACAGAACCATACTACTAGCTCGCCCTACCTTCCACACCTGAACGCGCTTGGGAGAACTCCCGAAGAGCTCAGAAGAATGCAATGGTGTCGGTTTCTTTCCCTGAGAGCTACACGACTGGCTCATCGGGTTATCGTGCTGTTCATAGCATACGTGCTTTTCCTGAAGTTCAGGTGAAGACTGGATAAAGATTTGATAAAGGACCTGTGTTCGAGGCGGAAATGAGCAGTGACAGAAGAGGAAATGCAGGGATGCGTATGGTATGATTTTCTCTAGAAGAGCATGACTCTGAGGATATGCAGGCATATCTGTGTGAGAGGGAATGGTGTATGGCGACTCGTGTCTTACTGGTCGATGATGACCCGAAAATTATCTCCTTGCTCAAGCGAGGACTCGCGTATGAAGGTTTTGAAGTCTACACGGCCCCTGATGGGGAGGCTGGCCTGATCGCGGCAAAAACATATCAACCGCACCTGGTGCTGCTGGATATTACAATGCCGGGTGTTGATGGCTTTGAGGTCTGTCGCCGTCTGCGCCTGCTTGACGACCTTGCCATAATTATGCTGACGGCGCGTGACGATGTTGCTGATAAGGTCAATGCACTGGGCTTAGGCGCGGATGATTACGTTCCTAAGCCCTTTTCCTTCGATGAGTTGGTGGCGCGGATACGAGCAGTGCTACGCCGTCACACAGGAAGTCAAGAACTGCTCTCTTACGGCGATCTAGAACTCAATCAGGCCACCCACGAAGTCCATCGCAATGGGCATGCGATGGAACTCACCATGCATGAGTACGGCTTGTTGCTCATGTTGATGCGTCATCCACGGCAGGTCCTCACCCGCGACCGACTCCTGGAACAGGTGTGGGGATACAATGCCGACCTGGAAACGAACGTGCTGGAGGTCCATATGGGACATTTGCGCCAGAAGTTGGAAGCACACGGCGACACACGCGTGATTCAGACGATCCGTGGTGTTGGCTACGTACTGAGAGGATGACGTCTATGGCTAGACAGACGTATGGAAAATCCCGCTTGCTCCGCTTCAGCCTTATCCGTACCCGCTTGACACTCTGGATCGTCACGATCTTAGTCGTCGGAATGCTCACATTCGTCCTCACAACGCTTGTGGTCGCGAATGCACTTCTACAACGTCAGAATGAAGTGCGCTTGCAACAGACGGTCCTGTCCTTGTCTACAGCTCTCGCTCAGGAACCAGACGTCAACCTCTCTTCGGTTCGTCGTGAGCTGGATGCCTTCGGAACCCCTGAGAACTACCTCCAATATCAGAATCAGCAGGGCGTGCCCATTGCGAGTTCAAGCAACATGGGGAGGCTGGTCTTGCCGCTCACTCAACTGCGACCAGCAATTGCAGCAAATCGTGTTGACGTTCTCGTGTTTCATACCACCTCATTTTTCATGTATGGTCATGCCGTCGTCACGAGAGGACAGATACAAGGGTATGTCCTGGGCGCACATACTGTCACCGACTCTGAGACACTCAATCTCGTTTTCGCGTTTTTGTTCATTGGCGGCGGAGTCACACTCCTGGTGATCGCTCTGCTGGTCTGGCTCCTGGTGCGTAGGATGCTACGCCCGCTAGAACATCTCGCGGTCTCTGCCTCCGACATTGCCAGAACCAGCGACCATGCACTGCGCGTACTGGCCAGGGAGCGACCTGACGAGATCAACAGTTTGCGGATGTCTCACACGAACTGCGTACCCCGTTGACGATCATGCTCTCCTCGCTTGACCTGATGAAGAAAGAGCGGGGAGGCGACCCAGAATTTCAAGCCAATGCGCTGGAAAATATCCATGCGGAGGCCGAACGCATGGCCCGCCTGGTCATACGATTGCTCATGCTTGCCCGCACCGACGCCAGTGTGCCCTTTGCCCGCGAACCCTTACTCATCGTCGATATCATAGGAGAGGCATACCGTCAAGGGTGTCCTGCCAACCGCACGATACGCATGGAATGTCAGGGATTAGAAGCCCTTGAGGATGCCGTCGTCTCTGGCAATGCTGACTATCTCAAGCAGGTGTTGTTGATTGTCCTGGAAAACGCCTGTAAATATACGCCCGATGGTGGCAAGGTGACGATACGAGGAGAAATGAGCGAGCAACACCTGACGATCACTATTGCAGACACCGGAATAGGCATCGATCAAGCCGACTTGCCCAGGCTCTTCGAGCGTTTTTATCGGGCCAAAAACACTCGCTCTCAGCCAGGAATGGGACTTGGCCTCTCCATTGCCAGGGGCATCATTGAGCAACATAGTGGGACGATCAGCGTGGAGAGTACACCTGGTCGGGGAAGCCACTTTATCATCACGCTCCCCTTCCTCAATGCAGAGCATGGTGCTTTCACAGACACGTTGGTGTGAACGAAAACGAACGTTTTTCTTGTTCCATATCTCGCAACAAAAACCGCTGGTATTTTTGCGCTGTTTCGGATAAAATAAGGGGCAAAGATGAGGTTTTTATTGTAGCCTGGTGGTTTCCCCACCAGAGCGTCGTGAACCCGAATAATCCCGCACTGACGTATGATCGACTCACCTTGGTGCAGCAAAATTACATTCGGGCAGTAACGCTCAGCTGTGCGTGACCGTTCCAACGTAGCATCCGCACCTGGCTGCCTGCGCCATTGGATGCTAAGGCTAGGCAACGACGGACTTGCAGCGAACCACAAGCCCTCATGTGTACGTGTGGGGTCGTTGTCGATACGCTTAGTAGCGACGACGGTAGTAGCGACTACGGCGACGCCAGGCGCGGTAGGTCAGGAGATGCCATATTGCCACCAGCACAATAGCGCCGATGAGGGCTTTAATGATTGGTACGCCATAGATGTTGGGATCGCCAGCAATAGTGAGGTTAACGACGTGAGTGAGCAGCCAGACGCCTACCAGCGCGGCAATGACGGCTCCTATGATGCCGAACGGGAGCCGCCAGCCGACAATAAACTCTGCGATTAAGCCGACGATAGCCGCGACCACCAGGTACACGATAAGTGCGGTAGTGACGGTGATGACAACGAGATGAGCGGAAAAAGCGGCCAGGACTAACATACGGGCCTCCTTGATCATACATAAATTTGAGAAGGTCGGTGTATCTACCTTTAACAATACATTTTATTAAACGAAAGTTCAAGTCAACCTTGCATCTGGGCCAGGGTTTTTCGAAAGCCACCTCTCGAGATCTTTGCTCGCGCCTGCGGCGCTCGCAGGGGTATAATTGTTGAGTTTGGTGCTGGCTTTCAGCCAGCACCAAACTCAACAATTATTTTACACAGAAAATGCCACATCTATAGCTTCATCACTTCCAGGACATGTCCATCGAGCAGTGGCATACCACGCCTGGCGCGTGGCAGTGCTTTCAATTCGACCACTTTTACTGCCTTTGCTTGCTCGCCGCCCGCGTCACGCCAGGTAAGGAGGAGATGATCTTGCTCTCCCACAATGAGCGAGAGGAGCACGCGGTCATCGCCGATTAGTTCGGTGGTTATGACGCCGGAGGTGGCGCGGCCCTTCTGGGGGTACTGGTCAAGTGGCACTTTTTTAGCGAGGCCGTTTCCGGTGATAACGAAGAGGCTCAAAGGAGCGGCAGCGCCAGCCAGTAGATCACCATCCAGGTAAGAGGCGCTGACTACCTGCGCTCCAGACGCGAGAGTTATTGCCGCTACACCCTGTCCTACGCGTCCCTGCGCTCGCAACCCTTCGTCACTGAAACGTAGGGTTTGCGCGCTGCCGGTGGTTACGAGGTATTCACCTCGGCCACGTGATAGCAGGGCAGCAGCAACACTATCACCTTCGGCCAGTTTCATATCCTGCATGCCATCAATGTCCGCTGCCTTGTATTCGCTAAGGGGTGATTTCTTGACCTTGCCCAACCTGGTAAAGGTAACAAGGTAGCGATCTTCGTCGTATGATCCGACCGGGAGCAGCGCGACTATCTCTTCGCCCGGAGCCAGTTCCAACAGTTTGCGTACTTGCTCACCCTTTGAGGAACGGGTACCCGCGGGAATACGGTGCGCGGCAACCTGGAAGACGCGACCTGTCGAGCATACACACAATATAAAATCTTGCGAGGTGGCGGCTACGATCTGGCGCAGGTTTTCATCGCCACGCACCGGCATGTAGAGGGCATCGCCATTTTTGCCTTTAGGAGTATAGGTGTCAGCCGGTAAAGATTTGAGGGTTCCAGCGCGAGTATAGGCGATTACCAATGGCTCAGCCTCGTGCAGGGAAGCAACTTCCTCAACAGGAGTGTGGGCCTGGCCTTCGACCTCAATGATGGTGCGGCGCCCGTCGCCAAACTGCTTGATGAGTTGCAGCATCTCCTTCTTCAAAAGTGTGACAAGCGCTTTGTGGTCAGAGAGCAATGCTTCTAGCTCATCGATGCGAGCTTGCAGTTCTTCTTTCTCCCTGGCATACTTGCCCGCATCCAGGCGCGTCACCTGCGCCAGGGTCATGGAGGCGATGACATCCGACTGGATAGGTGTCAGCTTGTAGATTGTTTCTATTTTCTTGCGGGCCTCGGCACGGTCTTCCGCCTGTTGGAAGATCTTGACGACGCGATCGGCATTGGCAGCGCCAACGATCAGACCCTCAACGATGTGCAGGCGTTCACGCGCCTTGCGCAGATCGAACTGGGCGCGGCGCGTCAGGACATCGACCTGGTGAGCATTCCAGTAGTTGAGCAGTTCCAGCATGCCTGCCTGTTTGGGCTGGCGGGCTGCCTGCATGGGTTCACCAAAGAGGAAGACCATCTGAAACGACAGAGCTACTTGCAAATCAGTTTCATTGAAAAGCTGCGAGAGCGCCTGGGCCGCGCTGGCATCTTTGCGCAGTTCTAGCACGATGCGCAGGCCCTTCTCGGTATCGCTTTCATCGCGCAGATCGGGCATCAGGCCTTCGAGTTTACGCGAGTTGATGGACTTGACGATAGAGGCCTTAATCTTGTCCCGGCCAATGGGCGGGATCTGCGTTACCACCAGGGAGCGACTGCGCGGCGTTTCTTCCAGGCGTACCTCTGCACGTACAATAATACGACCCTTGCCAGTTTCCAGGTAGTCCTTTATACCATCGATGCCCATGATGCGCCCGCCCTGGGAGAAATCCGGTCCCTGGATGTAGGTCATCAGTTGTTCTATAGTCATGTTGGGGCGGTCAAGCAGGGCAATACAGGCGCGCAGCACTTCGGTCAGGTTATGTGGTGGGATATTGGTGGACAGGCCGACAGCGATACCGCTGGAAGGATTGACAACTGGAGGAATACGGCCTGGCATGTAATCGGGCTCGACCACTTTAGGGTCCTGCTTGTAGGTTGGGTGCAGTGGCACGGTATCGCATTCCATGTCGGCCATCAGGGCTTCAGCCAACGGAGAAAGGCGCATTTCCGTGTAGCGGTAGGCGGCGGGAGCATCGCCGTCCTCGCTGCCCATGTTGCCCTGTCCTTCGATCAATGGATAGCGCATGCTAAATGGCTGCGCCATACGCACGGCAGCATC
>WNGR01003187.1_pt1 | contig 17955 bp, 11 predicted proteins | sample 5407581 | NCBI WGS metagenome assembly WNGR01 (sample SAMN13153383, study PRJNA577476) | soil metagenome | isolation source: 80 cm soil or saprolite under Garry oak tree replicate 2 | place: USA:California | collected 2016-06-15 | reverse complement strand
AACCGGCTTGTGTCCATTGCTTGTCGAAGCCTTCGAGGATGTAGCGATAGCGCACTTTGGCTGGCGCAACGTAGCTCAGGCCGGCGTACTCGAAGACGAAGCGGCTGCGTCCCGGGGGGATGCTCTGCTCGGCGGAGGAGAGTGTGAGTTCAGAGTCGTCTACTGTAAATCGCTCGATGACGGTTGGCGGGGGGACGTGGTTTTCCGACAGGTGATTGGGGTCCGCGATCGCTACTCCCTTGCGCGTGGCGAACCAGAGGATTCCCTGTGCAGTCTTCCAGGCTGCGGGGTGGCCGATTGCAGAGGTCTCCTCGGTGGGCATGCCGTCGGTGTAGCCGTAGGAGTTCGGATGAGGGTTGCAGTCGAGCGAGGACCCACAGGCGATGAGTTCTGCGCGTGAGACGCGCGTGATGCCTCGGGTTGAGCTTAGCCAGAGGTATCCGCGGTCGTCTTCGAGGATGGAGTCGACTATCTGCGGCAAGTCAGGCCGATGCAGGGATGTGAAGCTGCCGGCTGTCGAGTAGCTGAGGCCATCTCCTTTTGTCCCTATCCAGATGGTGTTGTGCGAGTCTTCGAAGAGAGAGGTGATGACATCGCCGGAGAGGCCGTCTTTTGTGGTGTAGGTGGTTAGTTTGCCGTCGCGGAGGTGGGAGAGGCCGTCGAGCGTGCCTATCCATAGACCATCATGTTTGAGCAGGGCTCCGACGAGATCGCTTTTGAGGCCGTTGGCGCGGGTGAAGGTCGCGACATTTTTATTTTGCAAATGGGCCAGACCTCTGCGTGTGCCGATCCAAAGCGAGCCGTCGCTGTCCGTGAGGAGGGAGCGGATGAAGTCGTCGGGCAAACCGTCGGCGGAGGTGTACGTTGTGATCTTGCCGTTCTCGATATGGTTCAGGCCGTCGGGGGTTCCTATCCATACGCTGCCGTGAGCGTCGGGAGCCAGAGAGAGGATGACTTCGCTGAGAAGGCCGTTGTGTGTTGAGAGATGCTGGACCTTGCCGGACTGCCAGCGATCGAGGCCGTCTCCGTTGGTTCCTACCCACATGCCGTCATCGGTGGTTTGCGTGATGGCGGTGACGACGTGATCGCCGAGGGCGGGAAGTGTGCGGAAGTTCTGCTGTCGAAGGATATGGAGGCCGGCGGTCTCCGTGCCGACCCAGAGATTACCTTCTTTGTCTTCGAAGAGGGAGAGCACAGCGCTGGAGCCGATGGCTGGTTGAAGGTGAGGATGGCTGTCGCCCTTGCCGAGGGAAAAGAGGCCTTTGTTGGTGCCGATCCAAAGGTCTCCGCGCGAGTCTGCCAGGAAGGATTCAACTCTGGCGGCGGGCAGGTCGTGGCCGGCCTGCAAGGTGCGTTGGTGGCCATTATCCAACAGCATGACGCTGCTGCGGGTTCTGAGCCAGAGACCGTGGTTTGGAAGAGTGCCAATACCCAGAATGGGTTCTTTCGGCATATCCAAACTCAACAGCGAGGAACGACTGCGACCTCGATCATACTGAAAGACGCCAGAGATCGACGCGAGCAAGACACTGCCGTCACCGGCTGACGCCATTGCGGATGGTGAACTGGGGGAGGAGAGCTGGAGAGGCGAAAAGCTCTTCCCATCGAACCTGGCAACTCCATTTCCAGCCAGAATGTAGAGAGAGCCGTCCTCGCTTGTTGCAAGGGAGGTGATATCGGAGGAGGGTAGTCCATCGGCCGCGGCATAGCGGTGAAACTGGCCTGCTACATACTGCAGGAGGCCATCGGAGGTTCCGATCCAGAGCGAACCGAAGGCGTCCTGCGCGAAGCAGGAGATGTCATCACTGGTGAAGGCGGCGTTGCTCTCATGCTGGAAGACTTTGAAATCGGTGCCGTTGAAGCGGGCTACACCGCCTTCGGTCGCAATCCAGATGTAACCGTCCCGGGACTGGAAGATTTGATGGACGCTGCTTTGTGGAAGGCCGTTCTCGGTGGACCAGGATTGGTGTCCCAGGTTGGCGGGACTCTGCGAATAGGCAGCTGCGGTGAAGGTCGCGATCCCGCATAGTGTCCATAGGAACGCTGAGCGCAACATGGGATTGGGCGATAGGGGATGATTCATGCGGATTGCTTCTCTGCCATGCTTGACATCGTAGTCAGGTTCGCTTCAATCCGTGTCTGGGCTATCTTCCTTTTTTGTCGCGGCAGGAGCGAAGGTAGGCGACGAGATCATCGGTTTCCGATTTTTGCAGGATCTCTAGGAAGGGCGGCATCGTGTGGCCGCCTTCGAGTATCTGCGTCCTGATCTGACCTTCGTTCAATCTGCGTCCTACACCGGAGAGGTCGGGCCCCTTGGTTCCACCATTCTGCCGGATTTTGTGGCAGTGTTGGCATCCGTTTTCAGAAAAGACCGCTGCCCCGCGGGCGCGCTGGTCGCCGGACGATGCGGCGAGCGCAACAATGGGCGACACGACTGATAGTGACAGGACAAGGGCCGAACGTAGCAGACTCATTGGGTCGATGATCCGCTCCCGTGGGTGGGCTCTGGTGCGAAATCGCTATGGGTGTGCCAGGGTACGCTCTCGGATGCGATCTCGTTGTGCTTGCGCAGGAACTCAAGGGCGTAGGTGCTGGCCGTGGGATCGTCTTTTTGATCGGCGAAGGTTGCTGCTTCGCGGGATGCCTGCTCCTTCATGCCGAGCCTGCGATAGACGATGGAGAGGATGTAGTGAGCGGCGAGATCGTCGGGATCGATCGACTGGAGAGTCTCATACTCGACGCGAGCCTCCTCATACTTGCGTTGTTGATAGAGGGAGAAGCCGAGTTCGCGATGGGCATCGCGGGAGCGCGGGAACTGGGCGGTCACCTCGCGTAGATCCGCGATGGCGTCATCTAGTCGGCCCTGATTTCGTTCCACGAGTGCGAGGTAGTAGAGCGCTCTGGCGTTGTGCGGGCTAAGTTCGAGTGCCTTAGTGAGACTGATCCGTGAGACGTCGTAGCGCTGCCATTGGAAGTTGGCGATTGCGATGTTGGTAAATGCGTCTGCGTAGTCGGGGCGCATCTGGGCCACGCGTTCAAATGCGTGGACGCTCTCTGAGTACTGCTGCGCGTCGAGCATGGCGATGCCGTAGTTGTTCCAACGCATCCAAAGTGGATTGTCCTTCGGGTCCTTATTGTCCTGCGGGTCGACGGCTGCTGGAGGGTTGTTGCCGAGAGTCAGGGTGCGGGTGCGAGCAGACATTTCCACGATAGGCATTTCGTAGTGCTTGCCCATGGCGAAGTCCATGAAATGTTGGTCGAAGCGGCGGTAGTTGACCTTCGCAGTGATCGAGATCGGGCTCTTCGCGTCTGCTGGGACTTTGAATTGGTAGCGCACTATCTGCGAGCGGCCGGAGGCGATGGTGTTGTTGTACGCGACGACGCGGTTGTTCCAGACCTGATGGAGGTCGTTGATCTCGCCTTTGACGTTGACGAGGCGGTTGGTGAAGCTGTGGGCGCGAGGATCGAGGTCGCCGTTGGGTTGGAGCTGTCCGGAGTGGGTGAGCGTGCGGCCGGTGGCATCCCTGGCTTCGAACTCAACCCAGCTCTCGTACATGTCGCGCTGCTCGGGAACGTGGCTGTGGGCGATACCCTTGTTCTGGATGACGATGGAGGCCGTTAGTGTGTCGCCGGCAGATATGGTGAAGTCCTGAGTGCCGAGTGGGGCGATAAGTTTGCCGTCAGCCTTCTCGAGGCCGAAGATGTCGACGTTGAAGACTCCGTTGCGCAGGAAGGCGATGGTCTTCTCCATCTGGACGTCGTAGTTGTAGAGCTTCGACATCACCGTATTGGCCCCGAGCCAGCGGTGCGAGGCTAGTTTGCCCTCTTTGGCTCCGTAGTCGGAGATGGTGGTGAGGGCCTCGCGGGGCATGTGGCAGGTCTGGCAGGTGGACACCTGATCTTTGACGTAGAAGGGAAGCGGTGATTGCTTGGCGAAGGAGGAGAGCTGCCACTCGTCGTACAGGAAGATGGCGCGCTGCCACTTGTAATCGTTCAGTTGCTTGGGCAAGGCTGCCTTGTGGCACGAGGAGCAGTATTCGCTGGTCCGGTAGAAGTCCTTCATGACTGCCTTGGAGTGGCGGTCAAGGTGGGTGAGGATCTCTTTGTCGGAGACCTCTCCGTAGATCGGTTCGCCTTTTTCATCGACGAGGACGGCGGGTTGGGCTAGTACATAGCTGCCGGTGCCGCGGGTGTCTACCTTCTGGATCGAGTGGCATACGGAGCAGGTGACGCCATCGTCATCGAATTTGCGGTTGACTGGGGAACCCTTGGTGAGGGCGCCTGAAACCAGGGCGGTGGGGTTGTGGCAGCCCTCGCAGTGACGGGTGAACTCGATACCCTTTTCGGCGGTGAGGAGGTTGACGTTCTTGGTGTACCAGGGGGTGCGGAAGGAGTTGGCGTGGGCGGACTGACGCCATTCCGTGTGGGCCTCCTGGTGGCAGTGGCCGCAGTATTTGGCGGTGGGGAAGGCTTTGGAGTTGATGAACTCGCCAGTATCAGTGGTCGCGAGTGAGGGCAGGAAGGGATGGTCCGTGCCGAAGCGGTTGTTGTAGTGCTGGGCAACAGATTGCGAGTAGACGTGCCGTTGCGCAGGGGCAGCGAGATCGTACTCTGCGTGGGCCTTTCCGGGACGAAGGGCCATCACGATGCAACCGACAGAGCCGCCCAGCAGTATGCCTATCAGGATGCGACCGACTCGTTGCGGGGAGACCTTCATCTTCATAGCAATGGTGAATTCTAGTGAACTTCTGAGAGAGTTGACTATACCGCTCCTGATGGATATGCGCCTCAATCGAAAGTTGGAGATGGTTTGGTTTTTCTCCTGAGATGCGCTACGGTTTGGTTCCCTTGCCTTCGGCCAGAGTGACGATCTGATCCACTTTCGGTATGGAGAACTTTTCTTTTGCTCCACTTGGCCAGTGGATCTCAATGGAGTCGATGGTTGCGCTTTCGCCGAGGCCGAAGTGGAGGCGCAGGTCGTGGGTGGAGGCGTAGCTTGCGCCGGCGATGACGTCTGCGCGTTGCTTCTTGCCGTCTGCGGTGAGATATACGGTGGCTCCGACGGCGTCACGGGGGCTCCTGGGGCCGCCTACGAGTTTGAGCTCGATCCAGTGGTGCTTGTCGGAGGAGACGTTGCGAAGGAGGACGGGATGGCCATCGAGGGCGTTGATGACGACGTCGAGTCTGCCGTCGTTGAAGATGTCTCCGACTGCCATGCCTCTACCGACGACTACTTTTGCGAGGCCTGTGCCTTCGACGGGCGAGATGAGGTCGAACTTCTTGCCTTCGAGGTTGCGGAAGAGGAGGGGGCGCTGAGCGAAGGAGGTTCCCCAGGCCATCTTGTCGACGGCGGGGTAGACGTGGCCGTTGGAGACGATGATGTCCTTCCAGCCGTCGTTGTCGAAGTCGAGGAAGGCGGTGCCCCAGCCGAGGAAGGGGATGGTGGGCTCGGCGATGCCCATCTGGTAGCTGATGTCGGTGAAGTTGGCGTTGCCGTCGTTGCGGTAGAGGGGGTTGTAGTCGTCGGAGAAGGTGGTGTTGTAGAGGTCGAGGAGGCCGTTGTTCTGGTAGTCGCCGATGGCGATTCCCATGGAGGCGGTCTCGCGGCCGTTTTCGTTGAGGGCGTATCCGGAGGCGTAGCTGGCGTCCTCGAACGTACCGTCGCCTTTGTTGATGTAGAGGTAGTTGGGGGTGGAGTCGTTGGCGACGAGGAGGTCGGGCTTGCCGTCGTTGTTGACGTCGACGAAGGCGGAGGCTAGGCCGTAGTAGGCGTTCTTGTCGGCTACGCCTGCTCTCTCGCTGACGTCGGTGAAGGTTCCGTCGCCGTTGTTGTGGAAGAGGTGGTCGGGCTCGCCCTTGAGGCCGCGGGGACCGCACATGACCTCTTCGCCACGGAACTGGCAGAAGCTGAAGGAGGTGCCCTGGCCGCCGGATGAGGGCTGGTTGGTAGCGTCGTAGTGGACGTATCCGGGGACGAAGAGGTCGAGGCGGCCGTCGCCGTCGTAGTCTCCCCAGGTGGAGCCTGTGGACCAGTTCCCCAGGGTTACTCCGGCTTTCTCGGCTACGTCGGTGAAGGTGCCGTCGTGGTTGTTGTGGTAGAGGCGGTTCTTGCCGAAGTTGGAGACGTAGATGTCGGGCCAGCCGTCGTTGTCGTAGTCGGCGATGGCTGCGCCTACTCCCCAGCGCTCGTTGGTCACTCCTGCCTTGGCTGCGACATCGGTGAAGGTTCCGTCGTGGTTGTTGTGGAAGAGTGCGGCCTTCGGGGCGGGGGTTTTGCCGGCGAGGGCATCGGCGGTGGAGCCGTTGACGAGGTAGATGTCGAGCCAGCCGTCGTTGTCGTAGTCGATGAGGCCTACACCGGAGCCGTTGGTCTCGATGATGTAGTGCTTCTCGGGGGTTCCCATGGTGTGCTTCCAGGCGGCGAGGCCTGCCTTTTCGGCGATGTCCTGAAAGACGATGGAGCCGGTTTTGACGAAGCCGCCGGCGGTGATCGGCCTGCGCTCCTTGTCGAGGATCGGGGCGTGGACGCCTCCTGTGTTGACTCCTCCTGTCGCCGGCGGCTGTCCGCCCTCCTGCGGCCTGGCTGACTGCGAATCGGGGGGCTGTTGCGCCAGCGAACTGACCGAGATGACTGCACAGAGAACTACGGTGCTGAAGATGGGACGGGAAACTGGCATGAACTGTGATCCTTACGAAGTTGTCAGCTCTTTGTGTTCCGGGGGCAGGGTTCAGCCGCAGGTTCAAGAGCCAAATTGAGCATGAATAGGTTTACCACGCAGCATTGCGACTGTTGTTGAGGGGACCCCTCCCCCCTGGGGGTAATCTATGTAAGTTATTTTGATTCAGTAGTTTACGATGAAAGTATTTCTGCAAAGTATTCATTCCAGATACTTTATAGGCAAAGTATTCTTTCTAAATGGGTTATGGGTTTTTAATGGCAAAAGCCCCGGTGGTGGCCGGGGCTCTCTTTGACTCTTTAATTAGTTCAGCAGATTGGGGGAGCTAATACGCCACTTGGATCTCTTTGATTGGGTTGGAGTTATGGTGCTTGGGGGCTTGACAAGGTTTTGGTGTCATCTGAGCGGCATGGGTACCCTCGGGGATCGAGCTTGCGCCCGATTGCCATGGGGCTGAAGCCCCATGCTTAGGCGCATAAAGCCGCGCCGAAGATGGGGGCACCCAGACCTTGGGCTCTTGCTCAGGCTCGTTTGAGCCTGGATTTGGGCTTGGACAGGTGGGTCATGGTTCCTTTCGGAAAGCCGGTGGACTCCCTGACGATGAGATCGGTCTGGATATTGTATTCGCGTTTTCGCGCGGAGGTCTCCGAGTCTTCCACATGGGCCCGCAGGGCATTGAAGGCTGATCGCGCCAACTCAAAACGCGACATCTGAACAGTCGTGAGGGGTGGGATGGTGACCTCAGCGATGTGAATGTCGTCGAAGCCGATGACGGACAGATCGTCCGGGACGCGCAGACCGGCACGGTAGAGCTTGTGCAGGACGCCGATGGCGGTCATGTCGTTGGAGCACATGACTGCGGTGGGCCTGGGCTTTGTGTCCAGGAGCTGCTCCATGGCTGCTATGCCGCCTTCGAGCGTGTGATCTCCTTCGATCATCCAGGCGGGATTGGAAGGGATGCCGCACTCGTTCGACGAGGTGGTAAAGGCCGCCTTGCGCGATTGAGCTGAGTGCAGCTTCATGGGTCCGCTGACGAAGGCGATGTTCCTGTGGCCAAGAGCAGCCAGATGCTGCACTCCCTGGCGGATGCCGTGGTGGTAGTCGACTTTGAGCAGGCTGATGCCCGGGCGATCCGGCCCTACATCGATGAATACCAGCGGGACGTTTCGCTTGGCGAGCTGATCCAGAAGCGGCTCTTCGATTCCGAAGGTCATGACCGCCACGCCTTCCACTTTGCGCTCGATCATGCGGCGAATACAGTGCGACATGCGCTTGGGGTCGTAGTTGGTCGAGCTTACGAGGATCTCGTAGCCGTGCTCGACGGCGATGTCTTCAAAGCCTTGAATGAGCTCAGGGAAGAAGGGGTTCGTGATCTCGGAGACGATCAAGCCGAACAGTTTGCTACGGCCCGATACCAGGGCGCGGGCCTGGGTATTGGGAAAATAGTCGAGCTCATCGATCACCTCCCACACGCGTTTGGCTATCTTGGGGTTGACTGTGGGGACGTGGTTGATGGTGCGGGAGACGGTCGCGATGGAGACGTTGGCAGCCCGCGCGATCGTACGGATATCCATGCGCTCCGGCGGGTCACTCTCGTTTTTTTTGCTTTTAGATGCCTTGTTCGCCATAAGGTTGGTTCATTTCAGGGAATGCGTTACAGCATATCTCAGCGAGACTATCGTTTGAACTCACTCGAGTTCAGGGTACGGCCATCCCTAGTCAAAGACTAGGAGCGAGCTGCTGTTGCGATTCTTCGCAACTCCGGCAGCAGCGTGCCTAATGGCGTGGAGTCAGCGTCAGGTTGGCCCAAAGCGAAGTAGGCTTTGCGGTAGAGCGCGTAGAGCTGGTTGTAGACTGCGACCGCGGCAGGCTGCGGAGTGTAGGTGCGGTAGTGCAGGCAGATGGCCTTCTGCGCCTCTTCGATCGTGTTGAAGGCACCGGCGGCGAGGAGAGCGAAGATGCCGGAGCCAAGGCTGGTGGGCGTGCCGTCCGGCACCAGGACGGGCTTGCCAAGGACGTCGGCGTAGATCTGATTGAGGACGGAGTTATTTTGCGGGATGCCGCCGGCGTTGATCACGCGCTCGACGGGGACTCCGTGTTCGGCCATGCGCTCGAGGATGATGCGGGTGTGGAAGGCAGTGCCTTCGATGGCGGCGTGCAGCTCGTCCTGTGCGGTGTGGAGCAGGTTCCAGCCGAAGGTGACGCCGCCCAGCTCGGGGTTGACGAGCACGGTGCGGTCGCCGTTGTCCCAGCTGAGGCGAAGGAGGCCGGTCTGTCCGGGGCGGTAGGCTTCGAGTCCCTTGGCGAGGTCGCGGACCTTGGTGCCGGCGCGGCGGGCGATGGCTTCGAAGATGTCGCCGGTGGCGGAGAGGCCAGCTTCGATGCCGGTGAAGCCGGGATGGACGCTGCCGGGAACGACGCCGCAGACTCCGGGGACGAGCTCGGTTTTTTTCGCCATGGCGATGATGCAGGTGGAGGTTCCGACGACGTTGACGACGTCTCCCTCGCGGCAGCCTGCGCCGATGGCGTCCCAGTGGGCGTCGAAGGCTCCGACGGGAATGGGGATGCCGGGCTGGAGGCCCATCTGGGCTGCCCAGGTTTCGGAGAGGGTGCCGGCGATGGAGTCGGAGGTGAGGTATTCGCCGGCGAGCTTTTCGCGGATGCCGTCGAAGAGGGGATCGACTTTGGAGAGGAAGGACTGTGGAGGCAGTCCGTCCCATTTGGGGTTCCACATCCACTTGTGGCCCATGGCGCAGATGCTGCGGCGCACCTTGGCGGGGTCGGTGACGCCTGAGAGGGTGGCGGCGACCATGTCGCAGTGCTCGAGGGCGGTGGCGAAGCGGGCGCGCTTGCCGGGGTTGTGGCGGAGCCAGTGGAGGAGCTTGGCGAAGCCCCACTCGTGCGAGTAGACATCGCCGCACCAGTGGATGGCTTCGAGGTTCTCGGCGAGGGCGAGTTCGGTGATCTGGCGGGCCTCTTCGTGGGCACGGTGATCGCACCAGAGGTAGTAGTCGTCGAGGGGCTGCATGGCGGCGTCGATGGGGATGACGCTGGAGCCCGTGGTGTCGAGGGCGATGGCAGCGATGTCGTGGCCGTCGACGTGGTTTTCGGCGAGGACCTGGCGGGTTGCGCGGACGAGCGCGTTCATCTGCTCGGTGTGGGATTGGGTGGCGTAGTCGGGGTCCTCGCGGCGGCGTTCGAGGGGATACTCTGCCGATGCTGTGCCGAGACGGCCGCACTCACTGTCGAGCAGGGTTATGCGAACGCTGAGGGTTCCAAAGTCTACTCCTGCGACGATTGCCACTCTTTACTCCTCTGTGTTTCGTGAACGATGCAGTGTTTCTGAGATGTGGATAGGATTTACTTCGAAAACAGACGAATCTTCGCAATTTAAGAAATCGTTTACTTGGGACTTTCTATAGATTCAAGGGGGCCTTGTCAATGAGGATGATAGCGCTTGGGGTGCTTTGTACGTTTCAGGCACGGGCCACGGCAAAGGCTGGTTTTTTGTCTATTGCGTCGCAGTCAGCGTGACGATCTCCGCGATGCTAAGGAAGAGTGCGTACGCGGCGAAGAGGAAGCCCCCGTATCGTCCTGCGGACGTGAGTTGCATCTTCGGCATGAACGTGGCGAAGTGAGAGAGCAGCATTGCTTCGCCGAACATTCCCGGGAGGGCAATGAGGAGAGCTGCGGAGGCCCATTCCGCACAGCGGACGTGGCGCCATCGTAGCAGCACGATGCACAGAATCGCAGTCGCAATGGGCGTGAGGATGAAGTTGATCCAAAAGCGCAGATTCGTTGTCTCAAACACGACCGGACCACGGACCTCGTACCAGAGGGTTCCGATGATCCAGAAGGCCAGGCCGAAGAGAAGCAGGAGGGCTCTATCGGGTACTTTCATGGGGTTCTCCTGATTGAAGTAATTAATGTACCATATGGTACATGTGGAGGCAAGGTGCAGCGGAGGGAAAAGGATTCGGGGCAGGATCGGGGTCAATTGATAGAGCGCTGCCTTGCTGCGTTTATCGAGGCAGGCACGCTCGATGTGAGCCTGGATCACCTGGCGGAGAAGGTGGGAAGCAGCAAGCGGATGTTGATCCACTATTTTGGGGGCCGGGAAAATCTTGAGGAGATGGCGATGGCGCGGCTGGAAGAGAGGTTGCGGCAGAGGTTCAGGGTCGAGTCATTTCCTCCCGACGTCTCTCTTCACACGGTCGTGATGGCGTTGTGGGAACAGACGACGGCTGCCGAATCGAGAGGCGTTTTATTGCTGATCATGGATGTCTCGCGGCGCGGTTGGAGCGGCTCGGAGCGCGCGAAGGCCTTCTACCAGGAGCAACAGCGGTTATGGGTTGAACTGTTGCTGAGGTTCCTACCTGATGCTGCGGCAGTGGAAGAGTTGCTGCAACTTTTCCAAGGGGCTGTCCTTGTCTATCTGGTGACAGGAGACCGCGAGCAGGGTAGACGCACGCTGGCACGGATGATTGAGAGAGATGGGAGACAACAGCCGGATAAGAGGCGCTAAGACTTGTAACGGTGTGCTGGAGCGAGTCAAGCGAGTCAATTGCTGCAATAGGGTTTCAGGCCGCTATTTCTGTGTCATGGATGGGCAGGAACTCGGAGCGGTTACGGCCATGGCCTTTGGCGTTGTAGAGGGCGCGATCGGCTGCTTTTGTGAGGTGGAAGGGTGAGGGGGATGTGAGGCCGCTGTAGGTCGAGATGCCAATGCTGACGGTGATGCGGCCGGATGGCGTAGAGGGGTGGCTGAGGGCGAGGTTCGCGATGGCGAGATGGAGCTTTCTGGCCACTTCCATCGCTCCGGGACAGTTGGTTCCGGGCAGAATGACGGCGAACTCCTCTCCGCCGTAGCGCGCGGTGAAGTCGGTGATGCGCGGAAGGGCGTCGCGCAGGGCGTGCGCGATCCGGACGAGATATTCGTCTCCCGTGAGGTGTCCGCAGGTGTCGTTCAGTTGCTTGAAGAAGTCGACATCGATCATCAGGAGAGAGAGAGGATGCATGGAGCGATTGGCGGCGCCGCATTCGCGCTCGATTGCGCGGTCGAAGGAGCGGCGGTTGGGGATGCCGGTGAGATCGTCGACGCCGACGAGCTCCTCGAGGGTTCGCTTGGCGGCGAGAAGGGACTCCTCTGCTTCGATGCCTCTGCTCTGTGTGAGGGTATTGAGGATGCCGTAACCGGTGATGGCGGAGAGAACAGCCAGGGAGCCGATGTAGAAGTGGGTTCGCGAGACGCTGATGCCAAGAAGGAGGAGCGCAAGGCTGAGAAAGATGGGGCTTCCGCTGCGGACGATGCGGATGAACCTGTGGGAGGGATGAGGATCTTCGATGAAGCGAGGCAGAGCTTGCGAGGCAAGAACAAGCAGTAAGAGGTAGGGGGCTGCGATGAGGAGGTCGAGACTTACGAGGTCGTGGTTGATGAGAATGCGGTTGTGAATGGCGGGAAGGATCGTGTTCGCCCAGAGGAAGAGGGAGGCGACGTAGAAGAAGCGGCGCTCCTGGGGTTGCCCTGCTCCAAAGAGACGGATGGTCGCGGCGATGGCGAGAAAGAGATCGAGCGCGTCGAAGAGGTGGGAGATGAAGAGAACATCCGCAGGTTTACTGCTGCCGTGGATGGTGACGACAGAGAAGACCTGCACGTAAAAGACAGCGGCGAGGGCGAGTGATAGAAAGAGGTTGACGATGCGGATGGGCCGGAAGGCTCGCGGATCGAACTGCATGGATACAGCGAGAAGCAGTGGAACCCCGTAGAGAGTGGCGAAGAGGATCTGGAGCCCGGGGACAGGGTTGGATTCGGCGGCGCCTATGATCTCGGAGCGTATCTGGAGGAGCATCGCGATGGCGTGGTACAGGATCGCGATCGCGAGCAGCCACCACCGGGTTCGCATGGCACGGCCAGCCATGTGGGAGGTTCGAATGCAGGCGTAGATGGCGGCTAGCTCAGCGAGGACGATGCAAAGGGTCGAGACGGGAGCGAGCCGGAGCGGAAGGAGAGTCGCGACGAGACCGTGCACGAGAAGCCAGGCTGGCGCCAGCCAGAAGATTGGGAGACGACGGCTTGTCTGCAGAGTATTCGGCACAGCTTAATCTTGCTACGGGCCGGTGCGTTTTTGGCCGGAATCTTCTGCAACTTCTGTGGGAATAGCTCGGATCGCGCGGTGGTCGGGACCAGGTCGGATTAAATGGTCGGAATGGAGAGATTCGAACTCTCGACCCCCTGCTCCCGAAGCAGGTGCGCTACCAGGCTGCGCTACATTCCGATTTTTTTGTTGCGGCGAGATGCTGATGGGAGGTGCGTTCCGTGCTGCTCAAGCGCCTTGGGTGGGCTTGCTGGATCGCTGTACCGACTAAGTTAGTTTAGCAGATATTGGCGGTGGTGGGTGGGCTTCCGGTCGAGGTGAGCTTCGGTGGCTGAGGTCATTGGTACGAAAAGATGGGGAGGAGCCTGGTGGCCTCCTCCCCATGAGTTGTGCAAAGCCGTCGAACCTAGCGGGGCTTGCTGTAGGCCGGGCCGTGGCGTTTGACCGAGCTGGCGTCAAAGGTGGCGGTGCTGCCGAAGTCGAAGCTGGCACCGGCGGGTACGAGGGTGTTTTCGACGATGCGGCCGGAGTCGCCGCCGGTGCGCAACTGGATGCGGGAGGGGTCGATGCCCTTTTCGACTGTGAGGTATTGCTCTACGTTGAGGGTGCGCTCGGCGGCCGCGTCGGGCTTCTCATCGGCGGAGTGTTTGCCGACGATGACGAGCTTGGCGGATGAGTTGCGGTTGAGGGTGAGGGCGATCTCGTCGAGGCAGCCCTTGGCCTCGTTGTCGACGCGGACGGGACGTTTGCGATCGCGCTCGAAGGAGACACTGCAGAGGCTGCTTGGTTGAGGCGCTGGTGGGGGAGGCGGCGCCGTAACGGTGACCGAGGTGGTGGCGGTGGCCTGTTTGCCCAGATCGTCGACTACGTTGCAGGTGACGACGATGGTGCCGGGCGTCGCTCCTGAGGTGTTGAGTGTGGCGGTGCCTGTGGCGCCGGTTATCTGACCGGAAGAGGCGGAGTAGGAGTAAGAGAGGGGGCGGTTCTGCGGACTGAGGCCGCTGGAGGTGATGGTGGCGGTGTCGCCGGGCATCAGGCTGCTGGGGTTGGCCGAGCAGGTGAGGGTGGGGGGCTCGTAGGCGTGGATGCGGAAGCCGGCGGTGCAGCTGGCCTGCAGGCTGGGACGAACGCCTTCGGAGACGTGGCCGGTGACCGTGTAGTCGCCGGGCGCGAGGCCCGCGGTGTTGACGGTGGCGGTGGTGTCGGAGCCGGTGATCTGGCCGCCGGTGGCGGTCCAAGTGTAGGAGGCCTTCTTTTTGGGGTCGAGGTTCGCTGGGCTGGCGGTGACGGTGACGGGGTCGCCGGCGAAGGCGTTGGCGGGCTGCGCGGTGCAGCCGAGCTGGACGGGTGGCGGGATGGCTACCTGGCCGAGGCGGAGGACGAGGCCGGCGGAGAGGCGGTAGGCGACGATCTTGCCGACGCCACCGGCTTGCGGGATGGTGGAGGGGCCGTAGTCGACGTGAGAGTATTCGAAGTCGGCCTGGATGGGACGGATGGCCAGGTGGTTGCCGAAGGCGGGAAGGATGTAGTCGAGGCCTGTTCCGCCCGTGATGCCCCAGCCCCAGGTGCAGGGCTGGTAGAAGGGTCCACCGACCTTGGCGCCTCCGCCAAGGGCGTGGACGAAGGGGACGAGGCGTCCTTTTGGATAGCGGAGGACGGGGCCTGCCTGTGCAGTGAAGACGCACTCGTTGTCTTTGGGGCCGTGGGGGAAGAAGCTGCCCTCGGCCTGGAGACCGAGATAGCGGTTAAAGTAGCCGGTGATGCTGGCGATGCCGCCGGCGGTGATGGGCGGGTACTTGATTTCGTTGATGTCGCTGTCGACCGGGTGGAAGTAGGCGTAGCCGGCGTAGAGGTCGACGCGCGAGGGCTCGGGCGGCGGGGTGGACCCGGAACGGGTGGCCTGCGCGGCGCTGGACAGCGTGAGGGCGGCGATCGAGGCGCCGGTGAGGGCGGCGAGGAGCGTGGTCCGGAGTGCTGTCGAGATACTGGTTTGCATGAGAGTCGATCCTCTAAACAACAGTGGTTCATGATTTCAATTGACTGCCGCGGGGTGCTAGCGAGCAGGACGGCAGAGACAGAGTTGTTACGGTTACCGGCGAACAGGAAGACCGAAGCTGTTGTGCCGGCGCAGCAAGGGTGACGCTGGTTCCAGTGATATTGATCGTGTGGATCTTGAAAGCGGTGCCGGGGCATTCACACCCCGTCAGGCCAAAGCATACCAATGGTGAACACGATCACGAGCAAGAGGCGAACCTTATGAGTACCTAGTGTTTTTGCGGCGGTGGATGCAGGCGAAGAGGACCCCAGGGCCAGTGAGTTCGACGGGGAAGACGTCGGAGCGGTGATGGGGCGAAGATTCGCGAGGTTGTACGCTACGGGTTTTGTGAGCTTCGCGACGGCGATGGTGGTGACCGTCATGGTGGTTGACGGTGCCTTCGGTGGTGAGGGTGGGGCCGCTGCCGAAGTTCAGCGTGGAGCTTGCGTCGGTGATCTTTGCGGATAGAGTTGTTGCCGTTGAAGGGTCTATTTCTTCTGTAAGCGACGCTCGAACAAGGCTTTATTGTGATTTGGCGCTGGGAGATGGTTGCGGAGCTGTCAGCTGGGTCCTATACTTAAGGAAATGATGTTTCCTATTGAGCGCGCGTGTTGTTGCTGGATGAGTACTCTCCGGCGCTGTCCCCGCTAACGGACTATCACCCTCCTTTTCCTGTACAGCCCAACCTTTAGCTTCGGAAGCCTGAGATCTTCGGGCCTGCCGAAAGACTTCTTTCTCTGGAGACAGACGACTCTGATGATTGCTTCGGATCCAATAGCGATAAGCCAGCCGGCGCGGCTGAACCATCTGCAGGCGCTGGAGGCGGAGAGTATCGCCATATTGCGAGAGGCGGTGGCGGAGTTTGCGCGGCCGGTTATGTTGTATTCGATCGGCAAAGACTCGTCGGTGATGCTGCGGCTGGCGCAGAAGGCATTCTATCCCGGGAAGATTCCGTTTCCGCTGCTGCATGTGGATACGAGCTATAAGTTTCCCGAGATGATTGCATTTCGCGATGCGTATGCGAAGGAGATTGGCGCGGACTTGATCGTGCATCGCAATGAGGAGGCGATTGCTGCGGGGGCGAATCCTTACACGCTGGGGACGCAGAACTGCTGCGGGTTGCTGAAGACGCGGAGTCTGCTGGATGCGTTGGAAGAGGGCGGGTTCGATGCGGCGTTTGGTGGGGCGCGACGAGATGAGGAGAAGAGCCGGGCGAAGGAGCGGGTGTACAGCTTCCGCGATACGGCGGGGCAGTGGGACCCGAAGAATCAGCGGCCGGAGCTTTGGAGTTTGTACAACTCGCGGCTGCGGAAGGGGGAGAGCATCCGGGTGTTTCCGCTGTCGAACTGGACGGAGCTGGATATATGGCTTTACCTGTATGCGGAGAAGATTCCGATTGTGCCGCTGTACTTTGCCCAGGAGCGTCCGCTGGTGATGCGGGGTGGGTCGATGACGCTGGTGCACGATGGGATGAAGCTGCTGCCGGGCGAGACGGTGGAGACGGTGAAGGTTCGGATGCGCAGCCTGGGCTGCCTGCCCTGCACGGGAGCGATGCGGAGTGAGGCGGATACGCTGCCGAAGATTATTGAAGAGCTGATGACGTTCAAGCGGAGTGAGCGCGAGAACCGGGCGATCGACCATGATGAAGAGGGCTCGATGGAAGTGAAGAAGCGGGAGGGCTACTTCTAAATGGTTGCGGAGGAGATCAGGTTCGAGGAGTTTCTTGAGGCGCATCTTGGGCAGGAGATGCTGCGGTTTACTACGGCCGGAAGTGTTGACGATGGGAAGAGCACGCTGATCGGACGGCTGCTGCACGACACCAAGAGTGTGTACGAGGATCAGCTGGCGGCGGTGAAGAAGAGCCGCGTGAATCGGGCTTCGGGCGGTCATGTGGACTTTTCGTTGCTAACCGATGGGCTGAAGGCGGAGCGCGAGCAAGGCATCACGATCGATGTGGCTTACCGGTATTTTTCGACTGCCCGGCGGAAGTTCATTATTGCCGATACGCCGGGGCATGAGCAGTACACGCGGAATATGGCGACGGGGGCCTCGACGGCGGATGTGGCGATTGTGCTGATCGATGCGAAGGCATTTTTGAAGCAGGGTGGGTTGCTGCCGCAGTCGCGGAGGCACACGTATATTGCTTCGCTGCTGGGGATTCCGCATGTGGTGGCGGCGGTGAACAAGATGGACCTGGTGGGGTACTCGGAGGAGAGCTTCGCGGCGATTCGCGGGGAGTTTCTGGAGTTGGCGGCGCAGCTTGGGTTGAAGAGCGTGGCGATGATTCCGGTGAGTGCGCTGGAGGGCGACAACGTCGCTACGCCGAGCGCGGCGATGGCTTGGTATGAGGGGCCGACGTTGCTGGAGTATCTGGAGACGGTGCCGCTACGGGTGGGGGAGGTCGATGGGCCGATGCGGTTTCCGGTGCAGCTGGTGCTGCGGCCGGATGCGAACTTCCGCGGATTTGCGGGGCAGGTGGCTCGTGGGGTGTTGCGGGCGGGTGAGAGGGTGATGGCTTTGCCTTCGCGGCAGGAGACTACGGTGAGTCGCATTGTCACTTACGACGGCGAGTTGGAGGCTGCGTCGCATCCGCAGAGTGTGACGGTGGAGCTGGAGGACGAGATCGACCTGAGCCGCGGGGAGATGCTGGTTGCCGCTGACGAGGCTGATGAGGCACTGCCTGAGGTGAGCCGGCGGTTTCGCGCAATGGTGGTGTGGATGCACGAGGAACCGCTGGTGGTGGGGCGGACCTATGTGGCGAAGCATACGACCAGGACGGTGCGGGCTACGGTGCGGGCGATCCGGTATCGGGTGGATGTGAACTCGCTTGGTGAAGTTGCGGCGGACCGGCTGGCGATGAACGAGATTGCGGAGGTGGAGTTTGAGTCGAACCTGCCGCTGTTCTTCGATGCGTACCGTGACAATCGGTGGACGGGGTCGCTGATACTGATCGATGGCGTGACGAATGCTACGGTTGGCGCGGGGATGATCGTCGCTGCGGTGGAGAGCTCGGTAGAGGTTGAACGACGGGCGGTGCTGGTTCTGGTGCCGGGTCGAGCGGATTTGGCAGAGCAGGTGCGGGAGGCGTTGATTGCTCGCGGTGAGCGGGCGGTGGTGGTGGATGATGCGCTGATTCCCGATGATTCGC
>WNGR01003186.1_pt1 | contig 17957 bp, 15 predicted proteins | sample 5407581 | NCBI WGS metagenome assembly WNGR01 (sample SAMN13153383, study PRJNA577476) | soil metagenome | isolation source: 80 cm soil or saprolite under Garry oak tree replicate 2 | place: USA:California | collected 2016-06-15 | reverse complement strand
GCCGCACCGATTCGCACGCTTGATCACACTGGTGGCCGTTCTCTGCCGGAGCTCCGAAGGAGCGGCGGCAAAGAACGTAGTCTTTGAGTGAACGGATGAGGCGGCACGTGCTCGTTCCTCTTTTCCGTGCCACCATCCGTCCACCCTGGCTCTCAACTGATTCAAGGACCAGAACACTTTTATTTTGCCCACCTGCCACACCCAGTAATTGCCAAGGGATCGATGATGAGACCTGCATTTTCCGACCTTCATCAGCTCGCTCCGGGCCCCACCCGCCCGTCGCGATCTCACCTCGGAAACACAAACCCCTCATTTTCGATCGAGAAGCACTTCGTGCTTTCGCCCGATCTCTATGCAGTTGTACAGCTTAGCCTTTCTTGCCAATATGCCATGCGCCGGTCCCCTTCCCTCCCGGCGCCACACCGGCCTAGAACGGAGAGCAGAGTAGTGACTCGCAAAGACACGTGTTTCATGCCTCCAGATCATGCATCCTGGTCATGAATCGGTGATTGTGATAACGTCAATAGCACCTACCCCCTTCCGTTTGGCATCTCTTCCAAACAAACTCTTCACTCTTCGATGATTGGCCGGCACATTCCCAATGAACTCAAAGAGATGGCCCTATCCATGTCCCTTCAAGCTTCAGGGATTGCGTGACTTGGAAATCCCTGAATACACAGGGATTAGCGTGCCGATGCTCAAGAGGTTGCGCAGCGCCCATCGGACAGGAGATCTGTTTACCCCACCACCAATCGACAGAGGTCGGCCCCGCATGCTCACTGCTGTACAAGTAAAGGTACGTATACAATATCTCAGTCCTGGATGTTGTCCCACTCTCACAGTTCCTCCGTGATGCCGTTGAGCGCCAGCACGACATTACGCTCATGGAGCTGCAGATGGTGCCTCGGGAAGTCTGCGACGTTAAGATGTCACTCCCGACGATTATGCATTCCCTCCAGAGGGATACACAATGAAAACGGTATGTCTTCATCTATCGCCGGCCCCATCGGACGGCCCATTGGCAATGGCCCAATGATGTACTACGCGTTATGTGGCAGGCGTGATTGAGATCTGCAACGCACTCTCTGGAGCACCTCGGACTCACTCATCTTCTTCTATTCTCCCATTTCCCTTCCTTCCACTTACCTGCAACTTCACACTGGAGCGTTAGACTGCTAACAATCTCGTTGTTCTTGAAGGAGAACCGAGAACCGAGATGTCTGTGACTTATTTCCTGCTAACTCTAGAGTTCCAGTAGTTACCTTGCTTCAACTTATCAACACCTGTATATCAAGACGCTATGATATTAGAGACGGGGCTTCAGCCTAAGTCGGTTCTCTTCTGCAATTTGAGCTCGCGTCTCCTCCTCAGGACCTTCGCGTTTACTGAGGCTGCCTTGATGTCTTGTATGCCAGACTATTGCCAGCACGCTACTTCACTGAACTCGAACGCCATTCGGCTCGGTTTCGCCATTATAGGGGTGTTTCCTTACGGTAAAAAAAAAGAGAAATGTGTTTGTGAGAGAGAGAACAAACATGTGAGGCGAGGCGTGTCTTAGTAGTACACGAGCATTCGTCACCGCTCTGATGGACACATCCAATCCTAGTGTATTTGCCACCCACGATACGATCAGCCCGTAATCCTGTCCGGCTCTCCCTCTCGGCCCTCCCCGGCCCCGAACGCCGAGATCAAGTCGTCATGTACGCCTCCAGGCAGGAGAACACCGTCGTGTCCTGCACCTCCTCCGTGATCTCCCGCGCAGTCGCCTCGATCGAATCGAGCAGCCCCTCGTGCTCCCCGGCCACCACCACCACCCACGCCGCCACGCACCGCAGCCCGCGCCACCACCCGCGCGCCGGTGCGAACGCCGGCTCTAGGTGCGTACGCAGCTCCGGCACCGCTCCCGGCAGCTCAGAGTCGGTGAATAGTCGGTAGGTGCACAGCGGCAGCACGTCCAGCGCGCTGTTGCGCGTGTACGACGGCGCGTCAGTACGGGACACCATCCACAGCGACAGCAGCAGCCCGCCCAGGATACAAAACGGCCACCCGCACGTTGCCTCGTACCTACCCCAGGAAGACGGAATTGTAGAAACTTAGTTAGTTGTAGGAAGAATTTCCCTCTAATGTGTGGTGGTCACGTATATGGGTGCCAAAACTGATCCATAGGTGGAGTGTAAGTGCAAACACCCGACTGAATGCGGGTAGCAGGATACGACGGAGCGACTCATGTCGGCGGTTTGTGGATAATTATATAGAACAGAGACTTCCACACCGACTTCTAGTAGCATAAGACTGATCAAAAGCACCTCCTGATCGCTTCGTATTCTAGCGGAGTTACCAAATTATCCCGTCCTCTAGATCAAGGTCCTGCATCGCCGTATCCTGTCATTACTCCACTGCGGGCAATATTTTCTCCAACGCCTGCCGCAGTCGGTCTAGTGTCTTCACCGTTTGGTCCTTGAGCCGATCCGGGTCGGAGCGCACCGTGTTCTGGACTTCCACATGTATATCCAGCAGCAATCCCCGCTGGTCCATAGGCACATCCTCGAATCCGAACCTACTATCACAAAGACGGTTTGCGAGGACGTGGAGCGTGTCTTGGGCTATGTCTAGCATGTCTGCCGGCATCCCCTCCGTGGTGAATAAGATGTCTATCTCACCCGACACGAGGGAAACGAGATTCAAGAAACTGATGATCCGAAGCTGGTGAGGCAAAAGTAAATCTTCACGGTACCCTGTGCCAAGGATAGCCGATATGCATGCCAGTTCTGCGTTGTCGACATGGCCACTAAGGGAAATGGGTGACTTGAGGGTGTCCACCAGCTTGCTTACGATCAGGGCCCCGAAGCAGCATCCTGTCAGACGGGCGACAGGATCCTGTTCGGTGTGGAAGTGGTGGGTAATCTCTGGGCCGGCAAGTATGAGGGGGAAATAGGGCGGCAACGGATCAGAAGTATAATGGTACGCTTTACCAGAGTGCCAGAGGGTCTTCAGACACATCCGCAGACAGCTCGTGCGCACTTCTTCCGTGAGAGGCGAGGCGCCTGGTATGCATATCTTGAGGAAGCCGTGGAAGCGGGATACGATAGTGCGTTCGAACCTGTCGTCAGAAATGTTGGATAGTGCAACCGTTTGATCTGGCTGTATTTCAGCGTTCTCTTGAGCCGGAAGTGCTTGAGAGAGTATGCCGAGTGTCTTTCGGAGCACGTCACGCGAGTCGAGTGGCACATCATCAACTTTGAAGGAGCCGACATGGCCTAATGCGAAGGGAGCCATGTTGACAAGTTCGATGATGCCAGGCTGGGTAAGGCAAAGCCGCACGTCACGGCTCTCAGAAGCAAGAATAGACGATAGGCATGCAAGCTCCGCATTGTTGACCGGTACCGTGCGTGAGTTGATGTCGGCTGCAAGCTTGTTTATGATCAACGCCCCAAAACAGCGTCCTATCACACGGACACCGGAGTCCTCTTCGGCCTGAATATGACGAGTGATCTCTGGACCGGCGAGGGCATCGGGGATATAGGACGGCAATACCTGAGACGACCCAAGTTGAGTGTATGCTTTTCCAAAATACCACAGGCACCTCATGCAAACCCGTAGACGGTTGTTGCGCGTCTTTTCGTCGAGAATCGACGTCTCCGGTATACATGTCTTGAGGAGATCGTACAGACGGGATCCGAAGATGGGATCAGTGGTTGGCTCGTGGGACATAAGGGGAAGGACCGCCAATGTCGCATCTGGGACAACACGAGAGTCGAAGAATCCTGGTACTCGTGCGGCGAAGTCTTCGATCTCCTTGTCTTCGTCGAGAGCTGCGAGTGTCCATACAAGAGCACTCGTGACCACCGTTGAATTGGCTCTAGTATAAGCGCTGAGCTCAATACTCTTTCGCATGTCTTGCGAGAACCACCTTCGACGCATCTTGACCTGGGTTTCGATCGTCTCCCTCCACCTTTTCAGCCCATGGGGTTCAGGCGCGTGTTGGTTGGCCAGACTCCATAATTTTGACAAGGATTTCCGAAATAGGCCCTCAATTTTGAGGATGGTCCAAAGATATCCGATCACAGAGACCTGGGAAATACGCCAAGTGAATCCAGACAGGGGTGTGCCATACGGGCAATTGAGGCAAATGTTTGGTAAAACCGTCAAAATTGCGTATGCGAGAGCGAACACCCCGATGCAGCCGAGGGTGGCGTACGCGACGGTCGTGTAGATCGGGAAAAGAAACTCGACGAGACCGACGAAGAAGAGGAAGACGGATATGTGCAGGAGCGTGGGCATTGTCGCGACGGCTCGCGCCATTCCAAATCTGTTAATCCCATCGAATAAATATGCCCGCATACGCCCGCGCCTGTGAAATGCGCCGCGGCGCTGTGCGAGTTCCTGATACCGTCGGGCCCATTGTTGCATCAATGTCACGGAAAGTGCGCAGGTCAAGCTGAGGACTAGACTGAGGAACCACAACACGTTGACCCTGACGGCGGACGCTGTTGGTTTGAATGGCTGATCGCTCTGCGCTGCAACGGTCGCGAGAGGTGTCCCATTAGAGATGTTGAAAAGTTGTACAGATATTTGAGTAAGGAGCGCATTGGTCGTATCGCTGGAATCGGGAGATAACTTCTTGTAGCTTTCAATAATGAAGGTAGCGACGGTGACCGAGAACAGACCAGTCTTCAAACGTGCTTTAGACGGTAAATGTGCACAAGAGATGACCAGGACTCACAAATACGAGGATTCCGTCTGTATCTCCCTTCCAACTCCCAGTTACCTGCGTGTCCTGCTTCTCGGCCTGAGTGAGGTACATCGACCAGAGCCCATCAGAAGAGTCTCCGTGGTTCTCGTCTGGTACACGAATGAGACTACAACCTGTGAAACGGGGAAGTCAACATACCCCGCCGAACCTGTGATTTATTCGCGGTTTGTGGTGCAGGAGGGTTCCCGTTGTGATGTTGATTGGTATTTGTGGCCTGAGGCTGAGGGTCCGCGCTAGTTGGTAGCTGGGGATTTGCGGTATTTGTAGTAGGTGGAGGGTTTGCAATAATTGCAGGCTGGGTATCCATAACACTATTGGACTGAGCCTCAATATCCGGATCTACGCTGGGTGAAGCCATTTCCGAGTCGAAGTGTCGAAGAATGTAACGAGGAGGACTGCAGAGAGAGAGGAGCACTCGACAACATTACTTATACTAGGAACACCGCCTCTAGCGGTCGACCAATCACGCATACGGTAATTAGCATTAGCCTGCATTTGTATGAACTTGTCAAACAAAAAACACTGCCATCGATAGTGAAAGGAGCAATTTCACCTAAATGTTGCCGTTCTGTGCAAGGTTCTGTGTGTACAGAACCGCTTGCTTCTGCTGCACTGCCGCGCCGCCCGTATCACATGAATGGCAGAGTGGCCTCAGAGCGAGCTCGAAGTCACTAGACTCTTCTGTACTAGATCATCGCTCAGAGGTAATCGGCGCTTCGCCGGGTAACCTTTTCGAAACGGGTGCTGTAGTATCAGAGCGCGCATACCAAACGCTATATGAAATTAAAGTGAAATGCTGACCAGAAGTGCCTTACTGTACAGCAAAATCCAAAACGATAGCCCTGGCCTACGAAGCAGACTACCTCAACGTTCCGGATCGCGCTGTCATACAGGATTTTATTTCCACAGAGTAATGAAAATAGCGAGTTGACCGAGAATTGGCTCCAGCATGGCTGCGACAGCTCTGACGCAAAACCAGGATGTGAGTAAAAATGAATGCATCTCCGAGTCATCGCTGCCTGTCCAAAACGACTTCCGCACCTCGTTTCTCGAGCAGTATCTGCTAACGAAATCCCACCGCCCATACCCAAGTTCGCGTTATACAGATCGTCGCCAGGTCGCCAGTCGCCCGCCAAGCTGTAGACGGGTATACACTAAATCAGACACTTATTCTGTCTACGGTGGCACTCCAGCGCTGAATTCTTGCCCCCTCCCGCCTCCTCGGATCCTCTTCCATTCCATTACCCGCACGCCATACCTGCGCGTAACCCTTGACATGCAATGCATCCCCCAAGCCGCGCTCGTGTTCAGCGCACCGAACAGCACGCGCCGAGGGCAGGAACCAGGAACGCGTAGTAACGTGCTCAGAGAAGCACGCGGTGACGGGGTCCCGGAAAAAAAAATTTAGTCTCATCCTGGTTCATGCTGAGTTCTTCTCCACTGTCCGGGGCGACACAAGACTTTTAATAAACGCGAACATTAGAGAACAGCTGTACGCGCTGCAATGGCGGCTCGCAACCCAGACGCCATACGGGGATACGGCGGCGCAGACGTGACTATGCTGGATTGAATGACAATGCATCAAGAATGCGAGGCTGCACAGCTCTGTGTCTGGTAGCACTCGAACATGGGAGAGTACGCAGATCTGTGCCGACAAGCGCAAAACCACAGCGTAGCGGGCGGGCGCAAGGGACAGCACAGCGTAGAGGGCAGGTGAAAGGGACAGCACAGCGTAGAGGGGAGGCGCAAGGGACAGCACCGCGAATACCGTGTGGTGCGTTTGATGCCCAATGATGAGGCTCGTGTGCGGGAACAGGGACTCGGACGATCGTACAACGAAACGAGAGAATACACTACAGGATGTGCATTTCCGGTACCAGTGGGCGCTAGAAGCGCCATTCATTGTGCTGCGCAAACGAGAACACCGCCCCGGTTCATATCACGGTACAGAGGTGGCTTGAGTGGGCGCGTGCCTTGCGTGGAGGCTAGATAGGCGCCATGCAGACGAAAGGCAATGAGTGTGCTTGAACGAGATAGTGCCAGGGTGCAGAGTCGTAGAAGAGAGATATGGACGAACGTTAATGTGATGGAAGTGTTCAACATTCAAGTTGGAGGTGTGGCAGCCACACACGACGTGTAAGCGTCGGACGAGTTCGGGCCGGCTGGACCGGCAACGCACTATTCTCCTAAGTCGAGCTCAGTTGCTCGACCGCGGCCAAGGATGGGCGATTTCAGTACACGAGCATTCATCGAATATTCATCGCCGCTCTGATGGAGACATCCTTCTACAGTTCTAATGTCTTTTCCACCCACGACACGATCAGCCTGTAATCCTCTCCCTCTCGGCCCTCCCCAGCCCCGAACGCCGAGATCAAGTCGTCATGTACGCCTCTAGGCAGGATGAACACCGTCGTGTCCTGCACCCCCTCCGCGATCGCCTTCGCAGTCGCCTCGATCGGATCGAGCAGTGCCTCGTGCTCCCCAGCGATCACCAGCACCCGCGCTGCCACGTGCCCCAGCCCGCGCCATCGCCCGCGCGCGGCTGCGAACGCCGGCTCTAGGTGCTCACGCAGCTCCGGCGTCACTCCCGGCAACACGCCGTCGGTGAATAGCCGGTACGTGCACAGCGGCAGCACGTCCCGCGCGCCGTTGCGCGTGTACGATGGCGCGTCAGTGCGGAACTCCATCCACGGCGACAGCAGCAGTAGCCCGCCCAGGCACAACGGCCCCACGGGAGGCGCGGGCAGCGACGGATGTGGGTGCAGCAGCTGCGCGACGATCTGCAAGGCGAGGTTGCCGCCTGCAGAGTCGCCTGCGAGGACGAGCTTGGACGAGGGAGTGCCGACGTCGAGCAGGTGCTGGACGGCCGTGAGGGCTTGGCGCACTTGTTTTGGGAAGGGGTATTCAGGTACGAGAGCTGGTGGGCTCGGTCGATTACAGAAAACAAAAAAAAAGAAAGGTGGTCCGGAGGCGCACCGTAGTCGAGCAGGGCGAAGCCCACTGCACCCTTGAATTCCTTCCGTAGAGTCAGGAGCATGTCAAAGTGCTCCTCCCGCGCTGGGAGCATGTACCCCCCACCTAGACGTCACCATCGTCAAATAGGCAAATGCAAAGACACTGGTGTGTATGGGTGGTAGGCGCACCGGGGAAATACAGGATCACGCGGTCCACCCTCCGTGGCCCAATCCAGTGCAGCTTTGCGCCCTCGGGAAGCTCGTCCGTGAGCACCTCCGCGCCGTTCGTCGTGCGACGTGCCCACGCCTCGTACGTCTGTGCCGTCGTCAGGCCGAGCGCGGACTTGAGCTCCCAGGGGGTCCACACGCGCGCGCTGAGGATGTATCGGGCCGCAGCGGTGCGCACGGCACGGAGCCACGAGCGACCCTTGTTTTCGCGGAATACGCCGAGCGCGACGGCGAGAGCTGTAAAAAAAAAGCGACGCGCAGTTTCACAGATCAGTACACACATCCCAAGCAGGGAGTGGAAGCCAGCTGGCATAGGGTAGTACTCACGCAGAGCGATGATGACTGGGGCGATCTGTATCATCTGCCATAATGTGAGCGGGGGAATGGTGTCGCCACGTCGGTAGTCATCCAGAGAAGCCATGACGGACGTGTGGGGACACTGGGGAGCACGGATTGCGCGGGGCGCCCCAGTGCGGTTCGGTTGTGACGCTACGGCGTCTATCAGACAATTTCAAAGACACTACAAAATGCGTTCTCTGCAATCATTATCATTGCAGCGCAGCTGTGATCGATAACGTAGCTACCATCCTTCTCGAACTTCGACTTCGATATCAAAGTACATTAACAGTACGCGTTCAGGTGGTCAAACTATTACATAATTTTCAGAACAATGATGCTGGCGCTCGCATTGACATTGGAACATTGTCCGTCATTACAGGAATTGAAGCAATTTGATGGGGAAAAAAGTACAGTACAGTATTTAGTTTCCGCCAAGGAAGGACCTGGTCAAGAACGCGACAATCGCGTCGTAGTCTTTACCATTCCCGCCCTGCCCCACCGCAAACTTGACGATCATGTCTTCGTGCATTCCTCCAAGCTCGACCACCGTCGTCGTATCCTTCACGTGCTGACTGATGACCCTGCTAGCGTCGATGATCTGGTCAAACAGGCCTTCATGCTCGCCCACAGTGATGAGTATGCGAGGGTATACTCCGTCGAGCCCGGACCACCAGCTAGCCGGCGCAGCGGCGGGTTCCACGTGGTGTTTCAGCTCGGTAGTCACACCAGGTCGTACCAGGTCCGCCATGAACTTGTACGAGCTGGAGAGGATCAGGTCTTTACCCTCGTTGCGGACATACGACGGCGCGTCCACGCTGTAGGCAACCCAGGGCGAGATCAGCAGCGCGCCGGCGAGCGGTTGTGTGAGAGTCGGGGGAGCGGGGATGGATGCGAGCGGGTGGAGGAGGTGCGACGCGAGCTGGAGTGTAAGGTTCCCGCCTGCTGAATCGCCACCGATGATGATGTTCAACGGCGAGATGCCCTTCTGGAGGAGATGCGTCAGGGCTGCGTTGGCTTGCCTCAGCTGAGTTGGGACGGGTGAGTCGGGAGCCAGCGCTAATAAGAGGTCAGAATGCATCATTTGATCCAGATATTAGAACCCACAATATTCCAAGGCAGCGACTCCGACCTCCCCGACGTCAGCAGACAGGGCTTTCTGAAGACTCTGTAAGAATGGGAAGTAGTCCGCACGCGCTGGCAAGACGTAGCCTCCCCCTGAGCACGGATTTTCGACGCAAATCAGCCAACGAATGTGCACAGGTGCAAGGCGAGCAGGACTCACCGTGGAAAAAGAGGAAGACCTTGTGATGGCTCTCATCTCGTCGCGGTCCTATCCAGTGCAGCTTCGCCCCCTCCGGCAGCAAGTCCGTCAAGACCTCCTGTTTGACCGAGCGAGTCCATGTCCGGTACATCTGGGACGTGGTCACGCCAATGAAAGAGCGCAACGTGTGGATGTCCCACTCATGACCGAAGATGTAACGCGCTAGGGCCACATTGGCGGATCGAGACCAAGACCTCCCCTTGTTACCACGAAAGATGCCAACCGCGACGGCGAACGCTGTCCGCGGCGTGTGGTGAGCGCTGGCCGACACGACAAGATGATAACTCACGCAATTTAAGGAGAATGGGGACGAGCCATAGCTTCTCTCCAAGAGTGAGAGACCGGAACGATTCGTCGTTCGAGGAAGTGGATTGCGACATGGTAACAAGCAAGTTGGTTTGTTGGACACTCGGAGGGCCCCGGGAAAGTGTTGCTTATATAGGTACATGTCCGAGAGACGTTACGCAAGATTGATGCAATTAATGTCGCGTCTCTGGCACTCGGACTTTGGCGGACAGTCGTGGATTGGATCGGTTATATTAATTAATTGATCGTCTCTAAATGGGAATCCGTCAGGTCCGTCCTGGAAGTGAGATGGAAGTGAGATGTCATCGCTTTCCTACTCTGTACTCCTTGCCCTTTTGAAAGACAGAGCCTGTATTTATACAGACCACTCCTTTCGGTATCAAATGACGCTTTCTCGATACCCCTGATCACGCGCGTCCATTTTAGGTTGCGTAATGGGTAGCCTGAGGGACGGCGAGTCCAAGGTATTCTTAATGAATGTTCAAGTGTGATATAAACTTCATAGCAAGGTCTACGGCGGCAGCGAGTAGGTCTATGTGAAGTGAGGTAGTCTGGTATACTGGAAGGATATCGAGATTGTACTAGTTGACAAGAAACGGAGAACTGGGATATACGCCACGTATAGCCACTGGCAGACAGGGGTGTTCCATACGAGCAATTGAGGAAATTGTTTGGTAAAACCGTCAAAATTGCGTATGCCAGAGTGAACGCCAGGATGCAACCAAGGGTGTCATGCGCGACAGTCGTGTGGGTTGGGATAAGAAAGTCGACGAGACCGGCGAGAAAGAGGAAGACAGATATGTGCAGGAGGGTGGGCATTCAAGTTGTCGTGACCGCTTGAGCCATTCCGAATCTACCAAGGCCATCAAATATGTATGCCCGCGCCTATGCGTTGCGCCGCGGCGCTGCGCGAGTTCTTGATACCGTCGGGCCCATTGTTACATCAAAGCCGCACAAAGATCGCAAATCAAGTTGAGGACCAAGCCGAGGAACCACAACGCGTTGACTCTGACGGCGGAAGCTGTTGGTTTGAATGGCTGACGCTCTGGCTGCAACGCTCGCGAGAGGGGTCCGAGTCCCGTTGGAGATGTTGACAAGTTGTAGAGATACTATGATATTTTATTAAGGAGCACATTGGTCGTATTGCCGGAATCGGGAGACAACGTCTTATAGTTTGCAATAGCGACGGTGGTTATGTGGTTTAGACGGGGAACACGCACAAGACGGGTCGGAACAGGACTCACAAATACGAGGATTCCGTCTGTACCTCGCTCCCAACTCTCAGTTACCTCCTAGTCCTGCTTCTCGGCTTCAGTGAGACGCATCGACCACAGTGTTGGGGACGTCAATCGCCGGGAGCACGGACCGAAGTATAGAATAGGCAATGATACGGATCGGTTTATGTTTTCTTTGGTATCGCTACGGCTTGTTTAGGCAAAGTACTTACTAGGTATGTACTCAAGGGGCTCGAAACTGTACAGCTCGTCAAACCCTTTTTAAACCGTAGATTAGGTCGTAGACACCTCAGTCCTTTTTATTCCTGACTGAGGACCTGAGGTGGGTAGTATTCGCTCCTGTACTTACGGGAGTGACGCTGACTCGTACACAGTGCACGACGCCGTTGTGCTTTCTTAGACGCCGCCGAACACAGTAACTGCTCCTAATGTCACAAAACACAGCCCATCAGAAAAGTCCACGTGGTTCTCGTTTAGTACACGAATGAGATTACAAGTTGCGAAGCGGGAGAGTCAACATACCCCGCTGAACTCGTGAATTATTTGCGGTTTATGGTGCAGGAGGGCTCCCGTTGTGACGTTCATTGGTATTTATGACCTGAGGCTGAGGATCTGAGCTAGGTGGAAGCTGGGGATTTGGTGCATGCGTGGGTGGAGCACCAAGCGCTGAGGCTCTGTAATATCACTGGTCTGTCTGGTCTGAGCCTCAATGTCCACACCCACAGTGAACGAAGCCATTTTTCTGAGGGTCAAAGTATGTAACGAAGAGGGCTGCAGAGAGAGGAGCACTTGAAAACACGACGAACCAGGGGAAGAGTGTTATGAGTTGAATACTGTCTCCCACATCTCTTGCAGTCGACCAGACAAATAGGCTTAATTGGCCTGCATTGCTGTGAGTGAACCTATCGATCGAGAAACACTGCTACCAACAGCTATACCGTTCTGTATGCACAGAACCGCTCGCATCTGATGAATGGCCAGTACGTGGAAGGTTACAAGCTTGAAGCTACTAGACTCTTCACTACTAAATCATCGCTCAGAGAAAATCCAGGCAACTTTTCCGAAACGTACATGTCAGTGCAGGTGTAGCGGTAAATAGCAGAGCGTGCATATTACAGCCGTTTTCAAATCGATGGAGCGCTTTCCGAAAAAAAGTTGGGTAGCGGGGTTGAGCGGAAAATGAGGATAACTAGTCTTATGTTTTTTCAATCATTTTTGTTATTTCCAAAACATTTTTCGAAAAAAAAAGGTAAGGCTCAAGTAAGGCTCGGCATTTCCGCCGATGGGAGTTCCCGAAACCCCGCCTACCCAAGCTATTTTCGGAAAGCGCTCCATCGATTTGAAAACGGCTGTAAACGCCACATGATGTTATGAAGCATCGGGCCGGACTCAGTTCCGGCCAGAGTATTACATAATAATCAGAACAATGATGCTGGCGCTCGCATTGGTATTGGTTGGAGCATCGTCCATCATTACAGATTACAGGTACAGTAATGGAAGCGGTTTGATGGGAAAAAAGTATACAGTAGTACTCACTGCAGGCATTTCACAATGTAATCCTATTCAGTTCCAAAAATCTGACCAATCAGATTTCGTGAAATAGCCGACTGAATTGGATTACATTGTAAAATGCCCACAGTGAATGCATTCAGTTTCCGCCACGGAAGGACCTGGCCAAGAATGCGACAGCCGCATCGTAGTCTTTCCCATTCCCACCCTGCCCCACCGCAAACTTGACGATCATGTCTTCATGAATTCCTCCAGGCTCGACCACCATCGTCGTATCCTTCACGTGCTGCCCGATGACCCTGTTGGTGTCGATGATCTCGTCAAACAGGCCCTCATTCTCGCCCGCAGTGATAAGTATGCGAGGGTACACCCCGTCGAGCCCAGACCACCAGCTAGCCGGCGCAGCGGCGGGTTCCACGTGGTGTTTCAGCTCGGTAGTCACACCAGGCCTCACCAGGTCCGCCATGAGCTTGTACGAGCGGGAGAAGATCAGGTCTTTACCCTCGTTGCGGACATACGACGGTGCGTCCACGCTGTAGGCGAGCCAGGGCGAGATCAGCAGCGCGCCGGCAAGCGGCTGTGTGAGAGTCGGTGGAGCGGGAATGGATGCGAGCGGGTGGAGGAGGTGCGACGCGAGCTGGAGTGTGAGATTCGCGCCTGCAGAATCGCCACCGATGACGATGTTCGATGGCGGGATGCCCTTCTGGAGGAGATGCGTCAGGGCCGCATTGGCTTGCCTCAGCTGGGTTGGGACGGGTGAGTCGGGAGCCAGCGCTAATAAGAGATCAGAATGCATCATTGGTCTAAATATTAGGCCCACAATATTCCAAGGCAGCGACTCCGACCTCCCCGACGTCAGCAGCCAGGGCTTCCTGAAGACTATGTAAGAATGGGAAGTAGTCGGCGCGCGTAGGCAAGACGAAGCATCCTCCTGGAGCACGGATTTTCGGCACAAATCAGCCAATGTATGCGCACAGTGCATGGCGAGCAGAACTCACCGTGGATAAAGAGGAAGACCTTGTGATGGCTCTCATCTCGTCGCGGTCCTATCCAGTGCAGCTTCGCCCCCTCCGGCAGCACGTCTGTCAAGACCTCCTGTTTCACCGAGCGGGTCCATGTCTGGTACGTCTGGGACGTGGTCACGCCAATGAAAGAGCGTAACGTGTGGATGTCCCATTCATGACCGAAGATGTAACGCGTTAGGGCCAGGTTGGCGGATCGAGACCAAGACCTCCCCTTGTTACCACGAAAGATACCAACCGCGACGGCGAATGCTGTCTATGTGGTGAGCGCTGGCCGACACGACAAGATGATAACTCACGCAATTTAAGGAGAATGGGGATGAGCCAGAGCCTCTCTCCAAGAGTGAGAGGCCGGAACGGTTCGTCATTCGAGGAAGTGGATTGCGACATGTTGACAAGCAAGTTGGTTTGTTGGACACTCAGAGGGAAGGTGTTGCCTATATAGGTGCATGTCCGAGAGCCGTTACGCAAGCTTTATTGTCGCATCTCTTCGCTCTATTACCACTCGGACTTTGTCTGACAGTTCCAAATGGGAAACCGTCAAACCCGTCCTGGGAAGTGACGCGACGCATGACGTGTTATCGCCTCGCAGTTTAACCAATTTCTCATCACCATGAGTAGGGATCGTATGAGTAGGGGTCGTAATAGGGTTTATTGTAAGGCTTTCTACTGTGCACCGGATTGCGCTAGTTGGTGACAGTGGGCCCGTGGCGTTGGCGTTGACGTTGCGTTGGGTGCAGGGGTGATGTCGATCGGTGTAGAACGAGCGCAGACGAATACTAGTCCTTACAGACTCTTATCCTTGCCTTTTGAAAGACAGAGCTTGGAAACACCTTTCGGCATTCAATGACGCTTCTCGATACTCCTGATCACGCGCGTCCATTTTAGGTTGCGTGATGGGTAGCCTGAGGGCCGGCGATTGCAAGGTATTCTTAATAACGAATATTGATGGATGTTCAAGGGCGATCTGAGCTTCATAGCGAGGTCTACGGCGGCGAGTAGGTGTTTGTCTACATGATGAAGTGAGGTAGTTTGGTAGACCAAAAGGCAAGTTAGGAAATGCTGACAAGGCGAGGACTAGGGTGGCCGGGCCGGACTCGGTGCGACTGTACACTGTACAACCGTACATCGGGCCTGGACTTCCAACTTGTCTTCTTTTCTCGCCGATTCTACCATATACGTCCTTTCCCTTTCCTTCCACTTGCCTACCCCTCGCTGTGACTTCACACGTTAGACTACTAACTTAACATTCTTTTTTCTTAAGGAGAGTCGAGCGGTCTGTGACTTATCGTTTGATATACCGCTAACTCCAAAGTGCCAGTAGTCATATCGCTCCAATCTTCAACGCTTGCATTTTTTTTGTATTGCGGGATGCGTACCATAGATACAGGCCGGTCGCTTCGTATCTACGGTATTAGATACAGGCCTTATCAAGTCTCTTCTCTTCTGCAGTCTGGGCTCCTGTTTCATCCTTAAGACCTTCACGTTCCCTAAGGCTGTCTTTATGTCTCGTGTGCCAGATTTTTTCCACCGTGATTCTTTTCTGAACACAATTCGGTTGTGTTTCTGACAGACCGTATAACACTGCTGGTGCGGTCACAGGCAGTAACCATTTACACTTTCATGTGAAGACTTCTCGTTGGACAGTCCATTGATTAGTTGTCTGTTAGAGTTGGTTCTAGCATGGCATCGGCGGCCTTGACACAAAACCAGGAAGTAATATGAATGTATCTCCTCATCGCTGCTTGTCTAAGACATATGTATGTCACTGCTCGAGTATCGGTCGCTGCTGAAGTTGTATCACCTCCGACGTTCAGTCGACCTGCTAGTAAAATCTCACCACCCATACTCACGTTCCGCGCTATATAGATCCCCACCAGGTCGCTAGTCGCCCGCCAAGCTGCAGACCGACATACAGTACATCAGATACTTATTTTGTCTGCAGTAGCACCCCAACGCCAAATTCTTACCCCCTCCCGCCTCCTCGGGTCCTCCTCAATTCCATTACCCGCATGCCATACCTCCGCATAGCCCTTAGCACGCAGCGCATCCTCCACGCCGCGCTCGCGTAACAGCGCACCGAAAAGCACAAGGTGACTCGGCCACGCGTACTCGTGCGGCGCACGTGCCAAAGGCGGGAACGCGGTGTCGACGTGCTCAGGGAACCGCGCGGAGAGAAACGTCGCGGGGTCCCGGAAAAAAATGTCGGTCTCGTCCTGGTACGTGCTGAGTTCTTCTCCACTGTCGGGGGCGAGAGACAACAAGAGTTTGTAAAAAATAAAAAATAAACATTAGAGGACAACTGAACGCACTGTAACGGCGGCTCGCAACTTAGACGCCAGATGGGGATACGGCGGTGCAGATGCGACTGAGCTGGAGTTGAATGACAAGGCATCAAGAACCCAACGCTCCGCAGCTCCGTATCGGACAGCCCCCGAAGATGCGAAAGTACGCTGATTTGCGCTGAGGAGTGCCAAAGCGCAGCGTAGAGGGCAGGCGCCAGGGACAGCACCGCAAGCACCGAGGCGTGGGTGGGTTTGACCCTCAACGATGAGGTAGGTGTGCTGGAACGAGGACTCGTGCGGTCATACAATGAGACGAGGGAGCGCGAGGCAAGAATGTGCATTGCCGGTACCAGCGGGTGCAGGAAGCGCCATTCCTTGTGCCCTGCAAACGAGAACACCGCCCCGGTCCATATCACAGTGTAGAGCAGCAACTTGAGTGAGCGTGTGCCTTGCGTTAAGGCTAGATAGGCGCCGTGCAGGACGAAAGGTAATGCAGGTCCCGCGAGAAGCGGGAGTGCTTGAACGAGATAGTAGTGCCAGGGTGCAGAGCCGTAGAAGAGAGAGACGGACGACGCGTTGACGCGAAGAAAGTTGAGCGGAGTGAGCGTAGGGGTGCCGTTGTACATGCTGTCGAATGTGAAGAGCAGACACAATGTCACACATCTGTTCCATATGTGAGTGTGGCGCTAAACAAACGCTAATGGACGTACATCGTAGCAACAGTGTCGGTGATGAACACGCGCAGCAGGGCAGCATTCCGACGGAGTTGCCACATGAGGGGCGGAAAGAGAAATGCCCAGGTGATGGCACTTGTGACGCGAATCGAACAAGCCAGGGCGATAAATACCAAGAATTTCCGGAGCTGCGATCTACGTAGACAATAATGTCTTATTACAACGGAAGGCGATGCGTCTGGAATACCTGGTGGGAAGAACGGTCGCATCCCAAGGATAGCAGCTCAGTGCTGCAGTCGTGAGCGTCGTCTCCAAGGAGTTGGACATTGAGCGGGACAAGGATAGGGCGTGAAAAAAGGACGTCAAAGAAAGAAAAAACTAACAAGAATTCTGTTAGATACACTTTAAGCAACGCAGATAGCCAAACTCACAGTCGCAGGAACATATCTCTGTCCAATTGTCTTCTGTGCGACCTCCCGGACCCAAATATCAGTGCCAGCAGCCAACAATCCGTGCATCACTTTCGGCGCAGCAACCTTCGGTTGGTCAGGGAGGCGCGTCAATTACAGTAATCTAGAAGGGAGAAGTATTCAACTCACTAGGAGAAAAGATTGGTCCAAGCTGAGAATTTTGAGTACCCAATATACGGGGACGCTCAATGCTGGGTACAGGATGCTGCGTATCGGTGGCTTGGACGTCCATTCCCAAGTTAAATCGCCGTATCCAAAGACGAGAAAGTGAGCGGGCTCGAGAGCCTGATAGTATTCATCTGGCTGGAAGAACGTCCTCGTAATCAACGCGAGCAAAACGCGCACCGCGAATGCGAGTGCTGTAGTGAAAGTCATCGAGCGCGTTGCTCCATGAAACCGGGGTGACGGTCCGCTTTTCGTAGAAAGGCGCTATCCGCTCCTTCAGCTTCCTTTTATAGAAAGGCGGCGCTCTACCACTCCGGGTCATCAAGGCGACTCAAAGCCCAAGCATGCGTGTGACGGGAACGTGCCCCGGAATCTGAGCGCTGAGCCGAGCAGGGAATGCATCTCCTATGAGCGAGTCTCCTCCGCAGACGGCGTCGATATGCGCCGTTTTCTTTTGCCGCGTGGCGTTCAACAAGGCGTTCACTCCAAATCAAACCTGAACTTCCAATGTCGTCGGTCACCTCATGGGGATCACAAACACGCCTTGAAAGCACACCATATACATTCACTCTATCGTTGTAGCCTTTCCTTTCGTGATTCTTCTAAGAGTAGGTGACGCAAGGAATCCAATTAATCATCCAAATATTCAACTCCAAGTCGGCAAGCGTCCGAGTAACTACAGTATGAGACAACACG
>WNGR01003185.1_pt1 | contig 17958 bp, 22 predicted proteins | sample 5407581 | NCBI WGS metagenome assembly WNGR01 (sample SAMN13153383, study PRJNA577476) | soil metagenome | isolation source: 80 cm soil or saprolite under Garry oak tree replicate 2 | place: USA:California | collected 2016-06-15 | reverse complement strand
AGAATATATATTCATGGGCCCATACATCTATATGCACTTAAGTTACACAATGGGCCCACGTCGGCTTTACCGAGGCGTTCGTGAAATTGTCACGTGGGCTCTACCGAGTACAATGACCCAGATCTGCGTCATGGGCTCCAGGATCAGCGTCGCTCATCACTCGGAGCGTGGCACCCACGCTAGGAGTGCAACACCACTCTTCAGTTCGTGTATGGTACATAGAACCTAAGATTGGGTATAAATACCCATAGGGACCATGTGCACTCCCAAGTTAGGGTGCTCGCAATGTTAGCTGTTCACCCAACTGAAGATCATGGTGTGATCGAGACCCAGAACGTCTTCCACCCGAAGCTGACCAAACCCCACGAGCACCATTGCGGAGATCAGAGTTTGAAGCTGAGTTGCAGGGAAAGTGACATACTCGGACCGGGCAGTGGGAAGGATGGGAAGGTCAAAATGCTATACAGTAGACCAACTGCCAAAAAGGTACAACTACGCTTCCATTGACGAAGTTACACACCGCGGTAGCTACACAAACCAATGTGCTCGAACATTCCCCACGACGTAGGGGTATTATACATGAATAGGCATCGCAACTTGGCCTAGGACAAATGATCACAGTACGTACAAATTTAGAGCGATTGAACATTCAGTGAGATGCAAACAGAGAGCCTCGAGGCTTTCTCAACGACTCGGCGATCCCGAGCAACGTCTCCGTCAAGCGGACCTGATTACAATCGAAATCAGTGGCTGGGAAGTGAAGAGCATTCGGCCAGCTCACCGTGTCGAGAACCTCCGTATAAGACGATGGAACGGTAGCCGCGGCAGGGTGCAGAGGATCGTGCGGCGCGTTGTTTTGTGCTTCCAGAGCGAGCTGCGCTATTTTCTGTACTTCCAAGGCGATCTGCGCCATCTTACGCAGTGAGGATGACGTAGAATCATGTCCGAAGGAAACTGCGTGGAACGAAAGCGGGCTCCTAGCGTTTGCGTCGTCAGTCACAGTGAGAAATAACGCTCGGGATGGAATTCAACAAACCCTTGGCGCACTGCACTGCGACAAACATCGTAGATCGCTTCGTCGCTCACATTGTCCTCACCATCCGATAAGAAAATTACGATGGGGGTTCTATGATGCATATCAGCCAGTGTATCGTAAACCGCGTCAAACGTTTGTCGGGTGCGAGGCCCGTACCTTTCCCTGCTCCAGTGTGAATCCATGACATTTTGTGTTCTCTCAAGTGCACTTGTGGAATTTTTGCCGCCATCGGCCTCAAATCGTAAGGCAGCAGTGAGTAGCTCGTCAGGTGATCTTGTGGTATCATTTTCAAAGGACGTCGACGATTCATGGTTGAAGAGAATCAAGCTGTATGCGTCCCTCCTATCTCCGTCTAACGGTGAATTAAAATTCACTGCGGCTTGGCGCGCGATCCAGAAGCTGTAGAGAGCCGAAAAAACGGCTCCAAGTCGATCATTTGCCGTGAGCACGATGCGCTCTGTGCCAGCAGAGTCAGGGAGTGGCTGTCGGTCTTTCTGGGACATAGATCTAGATCTGATTCTCAGTTGTTAGGTATAGTGTTGTGGGGATAAGTGCAGCATAGCTAACCTGTCAATAACGAAGATGCTGCGGAATGTAGTGATCAGGGGTGCGTCTGTGATACGAAGATGGACTACTCACACGTGGAATGCTTGCTGCATTACCATGGGATTATTACAGCCGAACTGATGACCGTCGTCCGACACATATCCAATACCAGCAGGCGCGTTCGCAGCATCCGTAACCGCATGAAAAATTGGCAGAGTGCAGTGGGAGGGCAGGGCATTAGCCCCACCCACTTCGACGGTATGTTCGCGCCCTTGTTGACTTAAGTTTAGCGCTGGAAAACGCATAAGAGGCGTCACTACCTGGGCACACAGCATCGCTGTCGGGGAAGCATTGAGCGACCTCAGCGTGAGCACGAAGCTGGTCCACGTACCACTTCGCAAAGTTTGCTTGATCTTCACGAGAATAGGGATCTACAGAGCTGGCTAAGCCTCGAGATATCCCATGAGATCGTTGTTTCCGTTACCTTTGAAACCTGAGAATCTCATGAGCCGGACTAGATACAACGTTCGCGTGACGAACTTACCCATGCGGCGCCAGTGAAGGCCGTGTGTGATCCAGTCCTTAGGTTGGTAGGGGTTTGGGACGATTCTCTCGATAGTATGCAGGACTTCGGGATTGTCATGGTGATCGCCACGACAGTAGTCGATATGCACGTGCCTTCCCATCGACGTGCATACCAAATTGCACAGCATCGGGGCACTATCATCCTTCGATGAGAATTTACGTCCGTCCAACTCAAGGCTATTCCCCTCTAGGCTACCAATGGCCCATCGTGTACTTGACATAACCCCGTGGTTGGTTTCGTGTTCCTGTTGAGAATGTCCTAAACTCGAGTTAGCTAGGAACGAAGAAGAAAGGGGGTCGATGTCCAACCCGAAGGAAGTGTGCAGAGATAACCACAAGTCTCGCACCTGAAATCGGTAAGCGCTTCTAAATGTGGAGTTGTATCGCTGGCTCACCTGCTCTCGCAGAAGTGGAAAGGCTGCTCTTCGTTGCTATGAATGTGAGGTCCTCGGTGCTCGACCTCCCAAGGCCCAATTATTTTGACGCAACGGAGGCGCTTGGCGGCTGGGGCGATGCACTGTTAGGAGGGTAACATAAGGTCCGGGATGACGCACCTTGAAAATACTAGTTGCCTTGGTAGAATATCGATGTGATTGTTTCGATTGACATGCGCTTACCTTGGTATACTGAAAAGCTTCGTGCCTCCGAGTAAACGTAGTTTCTATGGACCGCGGAGTTGTCTCGACTTGGCATATACCTGGAGCGGAACACAAGGCGCTACACGAGTGTTCTTGGCTAGAGGTCCAAGTAAATAGTTGTAGAGGGAAAGAAGCAGTGGGCGTACCCGCAAAGGTGATTCTCACTACGAGATAGGCCGTGCAAGTGGTCTCCGCTGCACAATCGCTTACATAATTGGCAAGAAATCGGGCAGAGTCTACGTTCGCACGCGTGAACTGTGTGCTCCTCGGATCTGAGCAATATTCTGTCAGACCTGTCCACTGGGGGTGAGATAACTTACATTGGGACGCGACATATCCCGGAACACGTCAACGATTTCCCGTTCGGCAAGTACAAGTTAATCAAATCGCATGGCTAAGGGCATACTTGAGCCTCGAACCAGAAGATAGGTTTAACGCTGAAACGTACTTTCCCACACACATGGACCGGCACAGAACAAATGTGGCTGCCTTTGTGCGAGACCGGCTAATGGAAGATTAGGAGTTAGACTGCACAAACTAGCAGGAGCGGAGTGTCACCTTAACACACTTGACAACACAGCCCCGCTTCCGAGAGTGTCCGCAAGGCTGTCCACACATATGAGCGTCTACGCGGCACCTAGCGTGCGATAGATGCGGTGAGCGGTGAAACCTCAATGACGGGATTCCCGAAACTCACACATGATCTCCAGAGTGACCCGCACTGAGAGGCGGCATCAAGTTAGCATAGTCTATCATCGAACACACGTTGACTGGACCTACTTTTGACCGCAAATTCTCGCAGCAATCAGCTCCTGGGTACAGAAGGTACAATCGTGAATGCACTCGTGACTCGTCAAGCAACAATGGTCGCCTTCGTGAAAACGGCTCTGTATGCAAAACAGGTTACAGTCGGCACATTGTGATTTGCAGAGCTGGATGCTGGCCCGGAGGTCTATCACTGCGTCGTTATACGTTCGGCGCAGCTTTTCAATACTTGCGTGCTCGGCCTGGAAGCGTTGCATATTGGACTTCAGCCACTTATCGACGTGGGCAATACGTAGGTCGACGAGACGAGTTAGGTACTGCACAAGGTCGGAGATCCATTCCGAGTCGTCGACATATTGCCGAGATCCAAACCGATCCCAAGAGTCACGCAGAACTGCAAGACGATGCTCGCAATCGGCAGCTGGCCCTGTGAGCAGGAATCGGGCTTCGGTGTCCTCCGCTTCGACCACAAGGTCCGTGTCGAAACCCTAACGTCCTCAAGCTGACGTTACCCGCATCTAATTTTACGCTTACCTTGAGCGGCTCAAGCTCGAGAACTACTTCAGAGTATCCAGTCTCCAAGGCAATGGGCAAGATCGCAAGGAGAGAACTCGCGCGATGTGTGGCCATAGTTTCTAAAATGGACACTGAGAAGAGAGCGACCGCTAGAACATGGAAACATACGTGAAATAGCCCCCCAGTCGTTTGCCTATCGGCACGCATGGGGCTCTATTCAGTCGGCAATTCAGCGGATTGATATCGAACGGACCTTTAACTTCGCCATTAAAGTCTTGAGCGTATGCAAGAACTCCCCAGCGGTATTGTGTGACGTACTCTGTTGGTTGAGCTCCTTTTTGACAGCAGAAAAGGGTCTGTAAAAATCTCTCGACTCTATCACTGGCCACGGGATGATCTGCACCTTCCCCGCGTGAAGGCGGGTGATGAAGTTAGCGTCTTGCTCATCCTGAACGATCTTCTGGAATTCGAGAGCGAACCTAGATGTAGTTAGTGGAAGAGAAGGTAGTACATACAGGAAGGAATTATACACTTACTCCTTTGGTTCAGCTTTGTCCGGGTTGGCGACATCCTATTTATGGGGCACATGAAACGGTCGTATCGCCAGAAACAAGGCGTTCTCACCTTGATAACGATTACAAGCGTTGATTGGAAGAGTGAAGGGTTCGATGCCGGATCTAATACAAATGAGCTGGACTGGAAAGACTGAAAGAGGCCAATCATATCTCGACTTGGAGTGAAGTTGTTATGAAGGAGAACCTATATTTGGGCAGAGTTCGAAAAGGCAATAACGACAGAGTAACTGCTTACTCACGAGATTCGAGATAGCAGTATTGAAAAGAACGAAAAGCGTGTCCTCCTGAGCGGAACGCTCGAGACTGTAGACGCCTGTTGCAGTAGAATTTGAGATTATGTTGAACCCATAGGGGATGGTGTATTCGGGCCCACCTTCTAAATCCAGCGCTACTATAAGCGCATCTTCCGTAGGTGAAACGGACATCCAGACCCCCTCTAAGTACGCTCAATATTGTTGTTCTCGGATTGGCGGCCGGCAACAAACCTGTGGTACGCATTGCACTTTCCGCAAAAGACGTGTCCAGGAGGTGATTCAGGGTGAAGCTTCTCTCAGCAGACTGCTCTCCCATCAACGATACAACTCTCACGGGCTAACGTCGGGGCAAGCGACTCGATCAGGGTCGCTCATGACGACACGAATTGAACGTCTCACCTTTGAGGCCCAATAAGACTGGAACATCGACTCGTACCATCCGAAAGATAGACTGTCTACAATTCTGTTCACTTCGGCCCCGAGTAATGATTTCTCTAGCTGAGCTGATACAACGCCGTCTTTGAGCGGAACGAATCTGTTCCCGTGAGTGATCGCGATATGGATGGGGATGAGGCATAGCAGATCTGCCAGCCACTTGCCAGCTCTGAAACGCGAGACCGGCCAGTCCGGACTGGACAGGAATTGCTGTGTAAAAGAGGGGAAAGTCCGTGCGGACACCACGATACTCTTGAGTTCGTCGCCAGTTGGCTTATGCGAGGTCTTTTCGAATGCGGTGATCATATCGGAAAAGCGGGAAGAAAATGGACGCCGATTGTCGTCGGTCACGAACACCAGCGTTTTTTGCTGCCGCTGACTGGAAGACGTTATGGTATGGCGTTTCACGGCCGGTGCAACGGGGAAGCGCGTCCAGACATCACTATAGCAATCGATCAGACAATTGTGGACCGTCTGGTCGCCGTGGCGTGACGGTGCTTTCGACCGCCGCTCTTGGAACGTGAACTCAGTGGCTTTCCGGGTGATGTCGAGGACGACAGATCGACAAGATCGAATATCGAGGTCAAAACCGATGAAGTGAGTGTTGTTCCGATTGATAATCGACGTGAGAAGCGCTGCTTCGAGATCGACAGGAAATTCTGGGAGTGTAACGGAAATTCCACGGGTGGAAGCGAATGTAGACCAGTGATAGGCTGTTATTGTACGCTCTCCACCTTCATCTTGAACGACGAGAACGCACGATCCATCTGGGGCAGAGTAGATCGCCCGTGGTATCTGCGGTAGTTGTAGAGAAGCGGGTCTATGATAAAGCGTTAGCAAGGGATAGGAATGAGGATAGGAAAGATCGCAAATACTTGGGCCTCAGCGTGATCAGAGAGAAGATCCTCGCCTGTGCGTTCGAGTCTATGAAGAGTATCTCTTCGCTCCCGTGGACGAAACATGCATGCGTAATGAATACCCCCGGATTATAGAAAGGCAATAGGTCAATTGCGGTCCAGGGCTTCAAAGACTTGAGCTCCTCGTCAAATACAAAGATATGCAGTTGTATCTATGAAACGTCAGTCTCGCGAGAGCAAGACATTGGCGCAAGGAAGGACTTACTCTTGCAGATGCGTAAACAGCCAACATCCGCTTCGACTCATCAAAGGCGAAGAGGCACGTTTGACCAATCTTGTCCTGGTGGAAGAACTTAGCATACGACCGGGACTGTATAGCGCCATCGATGCGACTGAGGCGGTCGAGAAGAATCATGACGTTTCCCTGAGAATCGACGAGGACCAAAAGAATTCGTTCGCCTTCAAGGAGGTGGGCGTATCTGATGGCGAAAGTAAGGGGTGCTATACGCGGATCAACTGGCGATGCACTTTACGACGATCTCTGGTGGTACGTGAAAGGATTGAGAAAGCCGCTCGTTCAGGACAGGGACCGGAACATAAGAAGGGTTAAGCTGCAGGTTGTGCCTTTGGTCAGCGAGCAAGCATAAAGTGTGAATGTTGTATTCGATTTCTTGATTTTGCAGGGATTCCTTTCTACCACTGATAAAGTATGCATCTAGCCAATTTTGAGGGTAGGCTCTCCGTTTAACCAGGAAACCTAACGGACCTGCGGCATACGGGTGCTCTTTCTTCGTCCTAAAGTCGTCAATGTAGATGCTAATACGCCTGCGCTATTTTAGGCTGCTACACGTCCCCCGAAGAGTAGGCAACGTACGATCTGTGCTCTCTACTCAAATCTTCTATTTGCTGGACGAATTCAGTTCGAGAGACCTTGAGTTCTCTCTCCTCTTCACTCTTCAGTTCGCGTGGCACTTGCTTGTCACATTCTTCTTTCTGCATAGAAACGATCTGCCGACTCGTTTCAGACACCAAGGAATCGAGTTGCGTTGTGAGGCAACCATATGCGGTCTTCTCGCACTCGAGAGCGGCATCGTGTAAAAAGCCGCTGACAGGAATGGCCTTCATGAATGAGAGGAAACGCGAGTCAGAAATTGACATGGCATAATTATTGGCGGCTCTCCACATCGCTTCTTCTTTTGAAATCACGGGCATTTTGTTCCCCCAGGGCGCTGAGTGAAACACGCGCTTTTCCTCCATTGCGAAGCTCTTGAGAAGCTCCAGCGTTTTCTGCTTATCCCTGCTGACAAGTACAGCATCGCCCAAGGAGCGGGTCTGGTTGGTGCTCAAACCCTCGTAATTCTCGAGAAGATAGTGTAGGATGAGCATTCGCTCCTTTTTGAACTGAAAGTCTGCTCCCTTGATGCCTTTGTCAAGATTTGCAGCACGGATGGAACTCCGAAACTTTGGCGCCGCCTTCGGATAAATGGAAAATAGGTCCTGGAGCGTGCCTTTACTCCGTGTGAGAATAACGCCTGAAGTGGGGTAGTCGGGCTTACCTGCCGCTTCGCCGGAATTGATCGAGTTGACCGGTGCGGCGGAACTTGATTCGGAAGAGAAGCCATCACGCCGCAGCGCTCTGAAAGATATCGGGACGAAAATGAATGTTAGCCAACTTAATGATAGATGCAAGTGGATGGTCAATGCTCACGGGAATGCTTTCAAAATTTCGTCGATCACAGCTTCTCGTACCTTTGCCTGTATATCTCCGGAATTTTGCTCAAGAGTTACGTGGATCTCTGCTTGCCGCTGGGTGAGGGTTTTCTGGAAATGTTTCTCTATCTCGATTCTCCGTTTTTCCCAAGCTTCATACTCTTCCGGGAACCGGGTACTTAGGCCCAGGCGCATCAAGGTCTTCAAAGCCTTGTCTTCGAGCGTCTCGGAGAGACACAACACAACATCGTCTTCGCTAAAGTGTAGTTCCCTCGATGCGAAGCTTAATAATAATAACCGGAAGACGCTTACAAAAGGAGACGAATCTGGGAAGCGCTCTGATGGTCGTGAGAAAATGGCTCGACCGTCGCCCTCGCCGGCCGGAAATCGGCGGTCATGAAACCCTGCGTTGTTTCCCCATAAAGTAGCCTGGGAGATAAGATACTCGGATCTATGTGTATGTTGTGTGGCGAGGGTTGGTCGACAAGACGTGACGAGTTCATCTTGCAACAAGCGACGATTGAAGTCAACACAGAGGGGGAGCATCGGTTATGAGACACCATACCGTAAATCCTTGGCGGGCGATGACATTCTCTTCTTGTTCATTTGTTTTTGCAACCATAAAGTCGTAAAGCCGGTCAGAGTCGTCATTCTCTGAGCCGAGTGATGCGTCCTCCAGGTCGTCGACATCGTCTCCCCACACAATCGCTTGTGAATGCCCCGCCGAAAGTAAGCAAACGAGTTGATCGCATAATTTGGTGAGGTATCTACTCATGTCATGTCATTATGGAACAAAAAAGCGGCGCGAAACTGATCCTTACCGCATGAACGTAACCCTGTTGCGTTGGACGGTCGAGACCGCGTTGTCGTCCCAAGTTGTATCTTCTGGCCAGTACAAGACATATGTTTGTTCTTCTGCAATAGATGTGGATGTGCGTATGATGTACAACCCCGATCTCAAAATGGGTTCAGCTCCCCTGGCTGTGTAGGCATGCTGCGGAACGAGCAATTCCCGTGCCCTATGGATTCGACGTAAGCACTCTGCAATGCATTGAAGGGTAGACCCACATTTCGACATCTATGGCACCCATTTCACGAAGCAATCTCACGATTTCTTCTCTCGACCCATAGACACCGATGGGCTTGAGCAACAAATCGTCCAATATCTTGAAGTTGATCTTCGTGATAGATGAATAAGCGCCTGGGGAGAGTGCATTGATAAAGGCCCGGAGAGACTCTTGGGCGATCACGATCTCATCAGCTGAGGGGACACCATGAGTGCGATGTAAACTCCTACGAGGGAACTGAATGTTACCAGGGTCGCTGCTCCCTTGTTTCGTGATCAGATCGAGAAGGCGATACATCCCTTTTATGGGACAAGACGGATCCTCTGGCGGTGGGGCCGGTTGCATCGTCGCCATACTGCTTTTCTCGGCTGTGGAGGACTGAGGCAGAGAGACGTTGGCTGGCACTTAGTACACTGCGGGGGGGTTGACGGGGGGGTCTTTGCATCCACGGCGCTATCGGCGGAGATCTCTCGACGACATTACCAAAGCGTGTCCTGAAAAGGGAACATAAGTCAGTAATTTGACAGAGAAAAGCGCCCTTCACAAGCTTCGACCGTTGGTTAAGAAGTTTTTCTTTCTCACACATCAACACAAATTCTTAAGGTGTCCTGCGGTCTGTAGAAAGATTGTGGGAAACTAGAAAGAGATAGCTGCAAAGCCTGCAACGACGTTGACCTTGCTGAGGCGCGTCCTTAATACCCTCGTCCTCTCTCAAATTGAGTATTCCTTGTCTCTGAGCCCTGAGACTGACCAACTAGGCGTGTTCACAGACGCGTCGGAGCGTCTAAACGCCAGCATCGCTTTCACCTCGGCTGAGGAGAAGCGAGAAAGTCAGATTCGCCTCGCTCGCTCTTTTCTTACACTTTCGTTTGCTGGACAGGTTGGGAAGAAATCGGAGCGAAGCAATCATCAGGTCAGTCCTCCGCGGGTCCAAAATTTTAATCTATGTATGCGCACGTGACTTTGCAACTTGCCCCCGGGGATTTTCGAGTCGGTGAGTGCATGAGCCATGCCCCGGTGCTTCGACGAGCTAATAGATACTAACCCAAACGAAACTCTGATCTAGCAAGCAACGTCTCCGACGTACCAACATGACACGGTTAAAATACGATCGCACGCATAAATACGTCTTTCGAATAGCTCAGATACTTCTCGATCTCCTCCCTGACTCACTTGACTCGAACGTACACCTTCGGCGTGTGACACGCCAACTTACTCTTTGGCGGGTTCGCACTCCCGCTGCGGGAAAGTAGCGCGTTTTTGGTCTCGCGCTAGTCACTGTGCATCATAAATGACTGGCCCGTCGAACCTGACTCCGAAGAGGAGAACGACGAGGCGGGGGCATACGGTCACAGCAGTGATCCGTCCGCCCATGGGCGACGACGATGAAGGCGAGCGGATGGCCAGGCGCACTGAGAAGCCAATGAGTGCCTTGCCGGTCCGCGTTCCGCGACGCCCGATCTCTCCATGGGCGCCCTGACGTCCGACACGGAGGGCAGCTCGAGCGGCGGAGGCCCTGCTCGCGCTCCGACGCCTCGACCACCCCTTATGCTCGCCTGTAACTGCCGCGGACACTCGTTTTGAGGAGACCGTAGGTGCAGGCCGGTGTTTTTGCGGGAATGCAGGGGGACGCGCTCTTCGAACCGGCCGTCGCAGAGCTGCGGGCGGGCGGGAATTTGTGTGAAGATGATGTAAGACGTCGAGGATGTGGGACAACGCATCTCGGCTAGGGCAGTCCAGTTCTTCAACCGATGACCTCCACGAGCTGCTCCGTCATCTTACCAGACTGCTCTAAATGTTGATGGTGCCGGTGCCGACAAGCTTGGGACGTGGCTCTCAGGGGCGCCCTGCCAAGCCGTAGAGTGTGTGTCAAGGTGATCGAGCGCTTGGAGGGCGACAGAGCCGCGATGAAGATGGCAATCCGTTCGACTTGAACGACAGAGTGTACGACGGTTCAGGTGCGCCTCTATGAGTATGGTTCAAGTCAGGTGAATGTACACGGAAGGAACACGCACTGTCATGGAACCTCTCCGACATTGAGAAATGTAACATCCTCTTGCGATGATTCGACATCGTGCTCCACCATCTTTCGCCCCAGTTTCTTCGATTCTGTGTGCGAGGGCAGGGTATGGCGAAGGAGCATCATACTGCAACTCTCCACGGTTACTTCGGGGATAGGTGACGTAGCGCAGTGAATAGGTCGGAGGAGCTTGGGCGACGAATAGAGTCGACAGTCAGTTCTGAGTCTTCCCGGGCAAAAGATCAGGACACAATGACGGGTGATACGGGTGCGCATTCTGGCCTCTGGTGTGGATGCGCTGTGGTAAGAATGATACGCGGGACGGCGGCAAGAACTTTAACGAACTTCTCTTTTGGGCCAGGATGGACCAGTGGCGTTGATTTAGACTCGGAGACGCGAAGGAGACGCCCTTATGACGACCGGAGTGCAGCAGCGGCCCAGGCCACTGGTCGTCAGTTGGTCGTCCGTAGATTGTGGAGGGCCGGAGGCCGGGCGGGGCTAGAACAGCGCGTGAAGCATTGTTCGAGCATCCACTTGCACAGTCCGGCAGCAACACCCCCAACGCTGTGACTTATTAGTGTAACAACAGTAAGACGTCAGGTAATCAATTCCGACTGCTAATGCTCGATAGACTGTCTCTCTGGATCTATGGATATAATACATCATCATTTTGATGGTGCGCATAATGCACCGTGACGTGCTCTGACTGAGCGCTACTGTGCGGCCCTGTGTCAAGCCGGGCCCAACGTCCGCGGCGTCTTTATCGACACATCAGTGATTTCCCACCCTTGTTTACCAGACCGTTACTAGTATCCCCTCAACATGAGTCAACCTCCCGCTCCTGGTTCTATGTCCCAGACTCCTGCAGCGACACCATCATCCTCCAATATCGAAAGCATCTTTGAAACCGCTCTGAAGTCGTACAAGAAGAAGGTCAGGCAAGATCTAAAGAAACATGATCTCTTCAGGCAGCTAGAACAATGCGATTCTCCCGGCGCTATTCTGGCCGCATTTCAAGCCGATCAGTTTGGTCCATCTCGGACTGGTGACGACGACAGGTTGAAAAAATGGTTCGTTCCAACCGTCAACGTTCTTTATGCCTTCTCCGCGACGCTTGGCGAAGGTGTCGGTTTGGTAAATATCAACCCATCTGTCAGCGATGATATCACTCTGATGTCGATTCGGCAGGTCTTCTCACCGGCCAAAGCGGTTTTTGCTGGCGTCGGTGTCCTCCTCTTGGTGAGTGGCTTGGTTCATTCCATCGTGCGGACTCTCGTAACGCTGAGCATTCTCAGGCAGCTAAAGATGTCGCTGCGAGCCAAGACATCCTCGTCGACGTCATCGGACGTATCGACAGTTTCTTCAGTCGACTCGAGGTTTATACGGAAGTCCCACTAACGCCGGCGATGACGGAAAAAATGGTGCAAATAACGGTTGAGGTCCTGGATATACTCGCGACCGCCACGAAGGAAATGAAACAGAGTCGAGCGAGTGAGTTCGTCCTTCACCATACGCTTCTAAAGACTCATATTAGTTTAGAAAAATTTGTGAAGAGGGTAGCGGGGCGGACGGATCTGGAGGATGGGCTGAAGAAGCTCGATAAACTGACACTTGAAGAGGTTGCGATGGCGAGTGTGCAGCTCCTGAGAATCACCCACAACATCGATAACAAAATGACGGTGTTCGGCGACGGCGTGAGGAGCGTCGACGGGAAAGTGCAAGTCGTCGTTGCCCAAGTGGAAGACGTAAAGTGCGACGTGCAGGTTGTCAGCGATCAAGTCGAAGTGGTCGACAAAAGGGTGCAAGTAATCGTCGATGGTGCGAAACATGTGATTAGCCGTCAAAGACCTCCTTATAAACTCTTAGCCCTCTAGACGGAAAGGAAGTAATGGCAAGAGCAATGGAAGCGAAATTGATCGTGCAACAAACAGCAGTCAACGTAGACGACGTGAAGCGTTCGTAATCAGTTCCGTGTTCGCTGATAGTCGAGTATCTAACACGATCGTAGGGAACCAATTGCGAGAGAGCCTTAGAAAATGGCAATCTCCCCCGGATCCATCCACAAGCCACAACTTCGCAAGTGATCGTCAACACGTGGGAACGGCGGAGTGGTTCACCAAAGACGACAAATTCGGGGAATGGAAGGCGACTGGTTCCCTGCTGTGGATCCGTGGCAAACGTGAGCTTCTTTTACTTACGATGGCTGCCGTGATCTTATGGACCATACGGGTTTCGCAGCGGGATCTGGGAAAAGCGTCCTATGGTTCGTTTCTCCTTAAATCCTGCTGTTTTGGAGAGCTTACGATCGTTGACTAGCTCCGCCATCATCAATGATATCACAACCCATTGCAAGGACGGATCGGCTTCGATGGCATATTTTTACTTCGATTTCCGGGATATCAACAAGCAAGCCCGCCGCAATCTGCTTCCCTCCCTTCTCACCCAACTTTCTAATCGTTCTGATCATTTTTGCGACATACTCTCCCACCTCTACGAGGCACACGACAATGGCGCGCGTCAGCCCAGTGACAGCGCTTTAATGCAATGTCTTAAGGGGATGCTCAGTCTTCCGGATCAAGGCCCAGTTTACCTTATCATGGATGCCCTCGACGAATGTCCCGACACATCTGATGTCCCATCTGCCCGTGAACAGGTCCTTGATCTCGTAAAGGACCTCATCGGCCTTCGAATTCCTAGTCTTCATATCTGTGTTACGAGTCGCCCGGAGGTCGACATCAGCGATGCACTTGAGTCACTCGCTTCTCAGGGAGTTTCCCTTCAAGACGAAAGCGGCCAAAAGAAAGATATCGCGGACTACGTGAGATCTGTCGTCTACTCTGGCTCGGGTAAATTTATGAAGAGATGGAGGCAAGAGGATAAAGAACATGTAATCGAGACACTCTCAGAAAGAGCTGACGGAATGTAAGAGCATATAATGATTATAACCCTGGCTGATGGTATTTTAACAGGTTCCGATGGGTCTTCTGTCAGCTGGAAACGTTGCGAAATTGCCTCCCACAGAACGTCCGGGGCGTCCTTAGAGAACTGCCAAAATCTTTGGACGAGACATACGAGCGGATGTTGAAAGAAATTGGGAAGGTCAACCCACATCAAGCTTATCGTCTTTTACAATGTCTCACCGTGGCAACTCGGCCGCTTCGTGTCGAGGAGCTTGCAGAGGTTCTTGCGCTCGACTTTGAAGGGGCCGATGGTGGGATACCGGGGCTTAACAATGATTGGCGATGGGAAGACCAGCAACAAGGTGTCCTATCTACGTGCTCGAGCTTGGTCGTCATCGTCGATGCCGTCGATGAGGACTCTGGGTGGCACTGCGTTCAAGTTGTACAATTCGCTCATTTTTCGGTGAAGGAATTCTTAACTTCGGATCGCCTTGCCAACCTGGCTGCAGGCATTTCCCGATTTCATATCCCCCTCGAACCAGCCCACACCGTCATCGCTCAAGCTTGCTTAGCAATCCTACTCCAGTCGGATTACAATGACGGGGCCGAAAGTAGCTCCCCTCTGCTTAAGTATGCCGCTCGACACTGGGTAGACCATGCCCAGTTCGAAAACGTATCGTTACGTGTAGAAGATGGGATGCGACGTCTCTTTGACCCGGCGCAACCGTATTTCGCAGCTTGGTTCAAGTCGTATAACATCGACAAACAATGGTGGTCCTTCCTGCAGGATAGTTTCGAATACCACTTTGCTCTGTTCTCAAAACCTACTTTATCCATCGGAGACTGCGCTCCATTGTGCTTATACTACGCTTCGCTGTGTGGATTTCCTGACCTAACGAAGTACCTCATCGCCGAGTATCCGCAGCATGTTAACGGCGTCAGGGTTGGTCGTAAAAAGAGTCCGCTGGTGGCAGCATTGTTCAACAGACACTGGCAAGTCGCAGAGCTATTACACCAAAACGGCGCAGCCGTGGATGTCACCGGTTACCAAAATCGCACTCCACTGCATGCGGCATCGAAGGATGGGATCGTTGATGTCGCACGATGGCTACTCCTCCACGGCGCAGATGTGAACTCACAAGAAAACGATCACTCCACTCCACTCCACTCGGCAGCAGCGAATGGACACCTAGAACTTGTTCGAACCCTACTGGGGCACAGCGTAGATGTCAACGCCGCGACTAGGGACAACCGTACTCCACTGTACGAAGCATCAGAAGGCGGACACGTCGATATTGTGCGGCTATTGATTAAGCATGGGGCAGATGTAAACAAGCACCTTCAGAGGCTATTGATTCTAGCGTCATCGTCGAGGAGTGTCGAAACTGTGCAGCTCTTCATCGAGCTCGGGGCGGATGTCAACGTACAGGATGGGGGCCACTCGACGCCTTTGCATGTGGCCTCGTCAAAAGGGAATGCTGAAACTGTGCAGCTCTTAATCAAGCTCGGGGCAGATGTCAACGCACAGGATGGGAGCCACTCGGTGCCGTTGCATCTGGCGTCGTCCTCTAGCAATGCTGAAATTTTGCAGCTGTTGATCCAGAACGGAGCGGATGTCCATGCACAGGATGGGTGCCACTCAACGCCTTTGCATCTGGCGTCGTCCATGGGGAATACTGAAACTGTGCAGCTACTGATCGAGCACGGGGCGGATGTCAACGCATTGGATGAGAACCACAAGACGCCCTTGCATCTAACATTGTCTCCGGTGAGTGAAAAAGTCGTGGTATCATTGATGTAGCACTGGATTGACGGAGGGACAGTATGACAGCCACTGGATGTCATCGTCAGGTCCAAGGGTCGTGCAGCTATTGATCCAGCATGGGGCGGATGCCAACGCACGGGATCGGGGCCACTCGACGCCATTGCATCTGGCCTCGTCAAAGGGGAATCCTGAAGCTGTGCAGCTATTACTTCAGCACGGGGCAGATGTCAACGCACTAGATGGGGACCACTCGACGCCGTTGCATCTGGCATTGTCCTGGAGGAGTGCTGAAACCGTGCAGCTATTGGTCAAGCATGGGGCGGATGTCAACGCCCGAGATGCGAGCCACAAGACGCCTTTGCATTTAACACTTTCTCTGGTAAGTGCAAAAGCCGTGATACTACTGATGCAGCACTGGGTTGATGAAGGGGACAGGACAACAGCTCGATGTCATGGTCAGATCAGAACGTCATGCAGCTATTGATCCAGCATGGGGCGGATGTTAACGCACAGGATGGGAACCACTCGACGCCTTTGCACCTGGCGTCATCCAAGGGGAATGCTGAAAATGTGCGGCTTTTGATCGAGCATGAGGCGGGTGTCAATGCACGGGATCAGGGCCACTCGACGCCCTTGCATCTGGCGTCGTACAGGGGGAATGCTAAAATTGTTGAGCTATTACTCCGGCATGGGGCGGATGTCCACGTCCACGCACAGGATCAAAACCACTCGACGCCTTTGCATCTGGCGTCATACCGGGGGGATGCTGAAACTGTGCAGCTATTGATCCAGCATGGGGCGGATTTCCACGCACAAGATCGGAACCACTCGACGCCTTTGCATCTGGCGTCGTCCCAGGGGAGTGCTGAAACAGTGCGATTATTAATCCAGCACGGGGCGGATGTCCATGCGCAGGATGGGGGCCACTCGACGCCTTTGCATCTGGCATCGTCCAAGGGGAATGCTGAGATTGTATGGCTATTACTCCAGCACGGAGCCGATTTCCACGCACGAGATGGGAACCACTCGACGCCTTTGCTTCTGGCGTCGTCCCGAGGGAATGCTGAAACTGTGCAGCTATTGATCGAGCATGGGGCGGATGTCAACGCACGAGACCAGGGTCACTCGACGTCTTTGCATTTGGCGTCGTCGTGGAATGCTATAACTGTGCTGCTATTAACCGGGCACGGGGCAGATGTCCACGCACGGGATCAGAGCCACTCGACGCCTTTGCATTTGGCATCATCCAAGGGGAATGCCAGAGCTGTGATTCTATTATTATGGTATGGGGCGGATGTCAACGCACAGGATGGGAGCCACTCGACGCCGTTGCATCTGGCGTCGTCCTGGTGGGATGCCGAAACTGTGCAGCTACTAATCCAGCACGGGGCGGATGTCAACGCATACAACGGGAGCCATTCGACGCCTTTGCACCTGGCATTATCTAGACAAGTACCCATGGCCGATGTCGTGCGTCTGCTACTCGAGCATGGTGCAACTGTAGATGTAGAGGATGACAACGGTCGAACTCCGTTTCAGATTGCGTCGTCGGGGGGACAAAACGAGATAGCACGGCTGTTGTCAGACCATCGTACTAGTGTAGAATAGTATGTAGTACCCCATTAGTACTTTAGGAAAAAGGTTTTTGATACTAGTTTTCGGGCCTAAACAACCCTAAAAACCCGCATAAAACCACTTAAAACGGCTTAAAATGGCCGAAACCTTTCCCAAAATGGTCCAGGTGTTACGTATAAGCCCGCACGTGATCGACAGACAGCGACGTGCAAGCAGAAGGCACGCGCAGAAGAATGGATCAAGAGCGAGGACGGCATCACGGAAAAGATGACCGGGCCGAACAGGGTTTACACCCGCTTTGTAAGCACATCCCCTCCTGAGAGTGAGCAGGATGATGCGTGAAGAATAGGAGTTCCGCGGTCACGTGATCAAGAACGTGATCTGCAGTCTGGGCACGTCTAGGCCCTTATCTATGGACTGAGATAAGTGGGTGCTGTATGAGCGTCAGATACTGATAGCGGATAGTGGTATGATTGGACGATATGAAGGGCGCTGCCTCGAGGCCACCTCATGGTCAATATCAAGAGTTCTGGACTCGTCTGGACTTGTTATCTGTGAGTCATGGTACTATACTTGGTTCCTGACTGTATTGCGCCGTTGTGCCATTGGTTACCTATATTAGGGTTCATGATTGGAGAGGAGCTTGAAAGCTGCCTCAGAGATGTATATAAGGCTACCTTACTTGACTCGTAGTCGGTAGCTTTGAGATCTTGT
>WNGR01003184.1_pt1 | contig 17960 bp, 20 predicted proteins | sample 5407581 | NCBI WGS metagenome assembly WNGR01 (sample SAMN13153383, study PRJNA577476) | soil metagenome | isolation source: 80 cm soil or saprolite under Garry oak tree replicate 2 | place: USA:California | collected 2016-06-15 | reverse complement strand
TGGTACGAATACTTCGATCCATCAACTGGATACATCATAGGCTACAACTACGTCGAGCAGGATAACGGCTCGTACCAAGGGCAGGCCGGGAGCTTCACTTACACCGATAATCTCGACGTCACCTCAACCAGCTACAATCTGGCACCGGCAAATCCTCCCCCTGTGAATCCCATTGATACTCTCTTGGCGTTAGCCCCGTACCTCTTCTTCGCGTTGACAGTTGTCGTATTATCCGTGGTAGTGGTAGTCTATGCTTCAAAACGAAGGAAACGCATGGACACTATTCCCGAGCACCCACCAGGTCCAGCCACCCTCCCCAGTGCACTGTCTTCAACGCCTCTGGAATCTGGAATAGACCTAGGCTCAAAGCCACCGCCTCAGGTCGTGATAAGGGACGTGGCCAAGGTGAACTGCAAGTACTGTGGAACTCTCATTCCAACCACAGCAGATACGTGCCCATACTGCGGAGGGCCCAGACGGTAGTATTCAAGCGCGGGAAAAGGCTCTGACATTAGCAATCACCAAGCCAGCGCCGATCACCCTTAGAGGGATGCCTATCAACCTCAATGTATACGACGGAGCCGCGACGATCACAAACAAGTACTTCAGACGTTTTCCGATGCCGGACTTCGAGAGGATATACCTCCCGGATAGTGTAAGGTCGTTCTCTGACGTGGACCCGATAGGAACCAAAGAGCTCTTGATAGATGACAATAGGAGCGCTGTTGGTAGACAGCCCCACATGACTATTGACGGCATTGATTTCTATTTCTCGGTGAAGGGAATAGGGTCGACCACGAGCCCGTTCAGCCGTCAGCTTCTCAAGAAGGAGGAGATCTGCAGCCTCCTCAAGAGCGGTCCCACGAAGGAAAGGATCACGAATGCCAAGGAGAAGGAGATGAAGTTTCCCAGGTATCTTACGGGCGAGTTATGGTCGAGGGGATGTCCCTATGGGTCTCAAGGGCTGGAATTCGCGTCCATCGCCATGAAGGCAACAGAGATGTCAGATTCTAGTACCACGTCCATTCACGGGTTCAGGATTGCCCCATTGGTGAAAATTGTCAAGCTTCCAGAAGCCCTCCAAAAAGAGGTCACCCAGGTGTATTGGTACAGGAGGTTCAGGCAAGCAATGGTTCAGGAGACAAGGCTAATCCCGTCCAACATCAGAATCTATTTCCATTCAGACTGGACTATCGGGGATGATACCGGGGAACTCTTCGACTTCTTCTGCATTGACAATAACGACAAGGCCATGGATTTCCTGAAGAACTTTGTCAAGAGCGGAATTGCGATCCTCACCTTGTTCGTTAGATCCATGAGCGACAATGGCAATGGAACATACAGCGGATTGGACTTCTACGATGTCTGGCTCGATAAGGATGCGGTACTGGCTCCAGACGGCACCATCTTCTGGGCGGACCTAGAAGGGCTTCAGGCGATAACGATTGGGGGGAGGGACAGGGCAGACCTGGAATTCAACATCGAGGAGAAGATGGAGCATCAGATATACAGGACTCTGTACGAATTCATGTACGCCTATGAACAGATAGAACGGGAGCGGGTCAAAAGGTTCAGCCACATTACTGAGCGTAAGACTCAGTTCGAGTACCTACTGAAGGATGCTGTGAAAGATGATGAAGTTGTAGACCTCTATCGCAGTCAAGACAGCCTTGAACTGGTCATAGGCAATATCCTCGGAGAAGACGAACTGACAAAGAGATTCACGATCCTTGATTGGTAGCCAACGACCTCGTCTGTACGATACAAAGATGCACAAATGGAAATTGCAAGACTGGAGACGAGACTCGTGAGAAACAGCAGTAGCCCTCAAGTGTCCGAGGTCAAATCCATAGAGCAACTAGGTGATCTGCCGAAGGGCCTCTCCTTCTTTGACCCAATTCTTCATTACGAGGCTAAAGAGGCTCTCGAAGCCGGCGGCGAAGTCTACGTCTCCGAGAGTCCCGAGGGAGGCAAGAATGGCCTGTTCATCTACGATGGCATTGAAGCGACGGGGACCATATTTGCAAAATCCAGGGAAGTATTCGATGACTTCTATCCGCTGAAGCCTTCCAGTTACATCTTCTCAGAGTATGAGGCGGTAGAACATCCGAAGGAAATCTGGAACATCTGGCAGCTCGACGTCGATAAAGCTCCTCTCAACCACAGATTCAAACACCATGTCAACATGGAGCATAATGTCGAAGAAATAGAACGCTTCATGGCGCACACACAGCCTGAGACAAATAGGAAATGGATTAGCGTCGCCCTCAGGAATGGGGACAAATGCTTCGTTGTCAGAATAGCAAACAGGATCGTTGGCATGGCATGGATGACGATTGTAGGCGAAGTAGCAAGGTCCCACGGCCTCTATGTAGAACCCCAGTTCAGAAGAATGGGCATAATGAAGGACAACCTGCAGGCTAGACTCATCTATCTCAAATCAAGGCACGTCCACACCCTGATCAACGAGATTCCCGAGTCCAACATCCCATCATCCAGCCATGCCACAAGCGCAGGAGAGAAGACTGTAGGCAAGATATTCCTCTACACCACCCCGGATCCGAATGCCCCTGCGAAATGAACGAAGACAAAAAAAGCGGACGGTAGCAGGCTTGATTGGACTGACCAACTTAGCGTTGAAAGGTTTGAGATGAAGAGGAGGCTACTCCTCTTTCTTCCGGCGCTAGGCCGAATCATGTAGATGATCTAGGCTACGTCTCGGGATACTGGCAGGGCTAAGTCTAATCGACCTCAACTCTTGCAGTGCCCATTTCCAATCAGGTGAATTGCCCTCTTTTCGGGGCACGGCTTCATTCTTCTCGGCGGAGGCTCTCACGAGCCACACTATCGCACCCAGCGCCCAACGTCCAAATCCTCGAGAAGATAGTAATGCTCTGTTTCGGTTAAGGAGTCGGCTTCGGCCTCGTCAATCCACAAAGGTACTATTGCTGCTGGGAAAAAGGACGCCGAATTTTTTGGTGGGCCCGCCCGGACTCACGACAAATCTGCGGTGGAACCGTACCTGCCCATAATGGGGAACTACTGAATCACCAGTTTCCGATATTTCTTAAAAGCCCCAGTTGTTCCCCAAGCTTTCTGGAATTTTGGGTATACTAGGGAAACGATTACAATGGCTACGGTCGTGTCGTAATACTTTCCCTCTTTGTTGTAATTGTTTTCATATTGTAGGAACGCGTTCCACCCTCTCCGAAAGGCATCATCGATCTGACTCATCTTTGTCAGTCCGACACTGGCGAGCTTAGAGACAAGGGAGGTATCCGTGTGGTAATGTTTCCACTTCGGTAGCTTAGCATGCAAGTATGCGTCCATCGCGTCTTGGCTGATCTTGACGTCAAGGGGCGGGTTGGAGGAGGAAAAGGCCTGTCTCAGTTGCTTGCGTGCGACTTCGCCCGCCTTGTAGAATGTTTCGAAATGTTTGTCCGCCACGTAAAAGAGACCAGCGAGGGCATAGAAATCTTTCCTAAGTTTTTTTGGAACATCTTTCTCGGTTTTGTAATCGAGGTAATGGGAAACAGTAGCCCAAGCTTCCATTGCAATTGTTCTTACCTGAATTTCGAATGGAAGGCTAGCAATTTCAGCATACCTTGGCCCAGAATAGCCCTTCTTCATAGTCACCACAAGATGGAGAGACATGTAGCCGAACGAACTCGGATCATATCCCTCTATTTTGTCATCTTCTGAGACTACATTGAAGGAATCATGAATGGCGTCGCGAACGTTCTGGATGTCCCCTATGAAGAGACACACAACCCGAAGACCTACAACATCACTCATCTCTTGGAATGGATTCTGAAATCGTTTTTTCTCGAGCTTTCCAACGAAGGAATCGAGCTCTTTGATCCTAGATGCTACAGAATGAACTTTGATCCCTCTGCGCTCAATTACAGACTTGAGAGCAAAGCTTGCTTCTTCTTCAAGTCGTTTGTAAATTGGGAGTTGCCGTTGATACTGACTCTTGATCTGGGCGCGGGCTGCTGTCAAGTCCTAGGTGATTCTGAAGTCGGAAAGAGAAGAAGTTTAGGTTTTGTCAATTCAGCATAGAATCGCCTCAGGGTTTTCGATTGGTATTCGGAAAGTACCTTCAAGGAAACCCGTAGTGGCGAGGAAGGTTGGGTGAGAGCGAGCAAGTGCTAGCGCGCCAGCGGGCAAAAGAAGGGCCCTGAATGATGCTAGTTCCACTTGAAATATGTGGTGGGCCCGCCCGGATTCGCTACGTTAACGCTGAAAACCGTGAGATTCGAGAGGGGCCGAACCCCTCTTTTTTAGTTACTTTTTGGAACGTTTGCTGGCGGTTTCTCTAAGCCAGACCTTGATAGCATCTTGGACCGCGTGGGTCACCGCTCCCTTCTTAGAGCTGTAGATCTCTGCTACTCTTATCCGGAATTCCTTATTGAGATCGTCTGGCATGTCTACGGCGAATCGAGGCATGAGTGCCATTACACAACGGCACGTTCTTATAGATTCCGCATGATGGCGCTAACGTGTCGATGTATCACCGAGGCGTCTAATAAGCCCTGAAATGACTAAGCTACTAGATGGGTTGCAGCTGATGCACGCGTGCCAAGTGATTCAAAGAATGTTAGGCTCAGAGGAGCGGGCTGGGTCGAATGGTGAAGATACAAAGTCATTGCGTCGCAGACTTACAACGCGTAAACGACTCTTCAGTAGCTGGTTCTTTAGAAGAACGAGAAATCTTGTTCTGGTTGCGACACTACTCGTTGGATTACAGGAACTCTCGGTTATCTTAATCGCTCTCTCTTCTAACTCTGGATTGAGCGGAGATGCAGGGTCTTTCGCAGTATACATTGGCTTTGGGTCTTTCTTCGGTGTTTTGTTATTGTCGACGGTGCTTCAGAATCTTGAGGTCAATCTCAGGGAGAGGACCCCTAGCCCACCTCTTGCGTGGCTGTACTTGCACACGTTATACTGGCTCCCGTCAGCCATCAATGGCGTGATATTATACCTAGGCGTTCTTTACGTTCTTGCAGGCAAGAACGTCCTGCCGGGCTGGCCCCTTCTACTTGCCTTTTGGGTCATAGTTTCCTGGTTTTATGACTACCTTCTCCTACAAGGTGTTGGGCAGGGATACCAAAACTTCAGAGGTGCCTCTTGGGCAGGTGCCGCAGCGTTCGCGAAGCTTGCGCATGGAATGTTCCAAAAGAAGCGGCGAACGGGGCTGTCACCTTTGTTGAAGAGCTTGACAATGACACAAAGCCTATTCTCTCTGCGTCGGTATGCGCCAGAAGACCTCGATGCAGTCTACTCTACAGTAGTAGCACTGTCTGAAACTCCTTCAATCAACTTCGAATCGCTGCTAGTTCTAACAAGGACATTGGCGACTCTTCCACGAATCGACGAACTTCCTCTAGCCCTTTCCCAATTCTTGCGAGATACGAAGTGGCCTGGAATGTTCAAACATGTTCCTTTCAAACGAACGTCCTCCTCTCAACGCGCAGTAGTGTTTCTGGGTGCTCTGACAGCCTTGAGCACATTTCTAGCAGCACTCCCTGACGATCAGAGAAGGAGCTTTTTCGGCACCGGTGGCTCATTTTTGATTTCCAATCTCATCCCAATCCTAGCCACACTGGGAATCGTATTTGCCACATTCGCGACATTGTACGCTGTCGTTTATTCGGTCCCCATTGGATATGTTCGGAGGTTCTGGCCTAAGAACTTCCCAGCGAGTGACGATGGAGATTCTCTTGGCGCGAATTATCATGCCTACGGGCTTGGAAAACTGACTGATTGATGCCATTCTCACGCTTGGGGTTCAGATGGATCTGTCAGAGATATTCGCAGCCGTGTTTTAGGCTCATTTTGTGAGTGAGCTCATCCAGTGTCGTTATGCAGATATCTATCTTGTCGAATACTTCCCGATGGAGTTTCAGCATCTCGCTCACGCTTGTATCGGATGTCTTCTTGATCTCGTTAGCTATCGCTTGGAGTCCTTCGAGCAAAGCATAGCGTTTCGGTTGCGCATGCTCGTTAGGCCATTTTCCAGGGTCTTCTCCAATGAGTATCAAGAGCACAGCTCCTGCGTACCATGACCCTCGTTTGTGAAGCCCTCTACTTCGAAGAAGTGGCGGCCAAGTTGGGCGCGGAGCACGAGATGATCCGAAAGTGGTTTGAAGAGAAAAACATGCAGAAGAAGGTTCTCACCATTCAAAACGCGTCATGGCAACCAGTCTCTAGAGCAATCTGTGCCACGTGGCACTAGCTCACTGGATCTCTGGCTGTCTAGCATCACTTTCACCTTTCACTTTCACCTTCAGCTGCTGTTCAACCACTAGGACCCTTAGGGCCTCCATGGTCCGGATTGATCTTGACTTCGAACAATGGTGCGAGAAATGCCGTCGGCTCACGTATCACAGGGATCAGCTTGAGAGAGAAGCGGGTCCCGAGAGCCCTCTCAAACTCAGATCGCATTGTCTAAAGTGCGGACACACGAGCCGAGAGATTGCATTCAACTGGCCGCATCTTCTTCTTTGAGGGAACCCCCCTCCTTCTGAGTGCACTTGAACTCGGGATCATGGCTACGGCCAAGCAGGATGCACGCGAGGGGCTACAGGTTACATTGACCAGGGGTCCCTGATCAACTTCAATGTCCAGGCCTGGAGTGTCTTGCCGGCTGAGACGGTTTCCGTCAAGGTTTGCCGGATTTCCCTGACCGATTCCAGCTTTTCGACCAGTGTGCAGACTGTCTCGAAGTACTCATCGAACTTTTTCAATTCATCCGGCCCACGGAGCCTGTGAGCACGGCTGCCATGTGCCACATCATCCCAAATTACGACTACTTCGAACTCAGCGAGGGTGAGGTCTCGATACATGAATTTCAGAAGGTCTCTTGGATGCTCCTTGAAAAGCACGGCCGCGCTGATGCCCAGGCCCAGTTCATTATTCGTGATTGCAACAAGCGCGCCGTACTGAATTGCCTGGACTATTGGATTGTAGACGCGATGAGCCTGGTCTAGAATAGTTCGGTCGACCTGGGTAAGCACAGACCCCAGCAGAGAGTCATATTTCGAGACCAGACCGTAGTAACGGTCCAATTGAGGTTTTGAATCCTTGGGAAGGAAGTCGTGTAGATAGTCAGCCTTGATCCTCTGCCACTCAGCATCCTCAAGCGACTGAAAAGAGGTCCGGGCGTTGGGTGAGCCTTTGCCAAGGTTGCGGGTGATTTCCCGATAAAGGGGTCCATAGATCGTGTCAATATTCTTGAGTCCCAGCTCCCGCTTCCAGATCCGCTTCTGAGTCCTGGACTGAGTTAGAAGTGTCAGCCCAGTACCGAGCAGGACCCCTGCGACGACTCCTAGCAGTGGGGAATTGAGAAACCAGCCAAGTGCTCCAAACGCAGCGGCTCCTGCGATGCCGCCAGCATAGGAGACATCTTCGCGAATTCCCAATTTGGGGCTCAACCTTCAACCTGTTCACACCCTAAAAGGGTCATTCTTTCTCACCTCTCGAGGATCACTCTATCGACGACAAGTAGTGAAGGTACAATCTGTGAATGAACCCGGGAGTGTTTGTTCACGAACCTCCTAGGACCTTGCTTAAAGCCCGCCCGGAGAACTTGTCCTATGGAGTCGCTTTGGAAGACGATGAGCTCGTAGAACTCGACAAAGTCCTCTCTGACTTGAGAGGGAATGCCAAACTCCTCGTCAAGGACCTGATTGCAGGGATTGAGATGGTCAATGTCGCGTCAAAGATGATGCTCGTGATCGGATTCTCCTTGGGAGGTTACGTACTGTACAATCTGGTTACCCTGCCTTTCTACCAGGGAAGTCCGTGTTGCTGGGTGCTGACCAATTACGATCTTGCGGGGGCCATTGTTAGCATTGCTGGCATCATAGTTGCAATTTGGGGTGCATTGAGAGTTCGCAGAAAGTACACGACTCTCAGAGTGAGATACAGTAAACTCGTGGAATTGGAAAACGCTCTTGAGGAATAGCTTCGGTTGTCTGATGTCGCTCATTCGCCACGTCGGAAGGAGTTGAAGTTGCTGAATGCGATTGAGCGTGAGCTAGACCGGGCCACAAAGATGACAATGGTTACCGAGTCGGGTAGCAGCAAGTCATACGACGCCTATTTTGGAGAGAACGGGTCCCTAACCAGGAAGCGAAGAACCTATCCTGATTCGATCACACGCGAAACCGGGATGAGAGAGTACACTTTGGTCAATATCTGGGAAGAGCCGGGGAAGATCCTTCACGGCAGAACGGAGGATGGAAAAGCCTACCAGCATCTCCTTCGCATGTCCATTCTGTACTTTGAACCCTACAAAGAGGTGAGCAAGGGAAAACTCATGCGAGAAAAAACAGTTGATACCCGGCCAAAGACTAAACCCTGAGAGTTCAGAACCGTTCAGGGACCTTGGCCTAGACCACGATCCCAGCTAGTCCCTGCACGACTCGTCCGTCTTATCGGGGCAGTCTCCTAGTCCCCGGGCTACCCCGGAAACAAAGTAGACCAGCATGGTTAATGTCCTTTCACTAATTGCAGAAGTCCGGGAGTTCTGCTCAGCTGCCGTAGCGTCGGTTGAGATGTCTGCTTATCCTGCCTACTTCCTTCTGAATGTTCTGGAGTTGGCAGCGCCTCTCAGCCTCCTCACCGTGCCGTTCCACCCGGTGCTCCTCGATGTTGTGTTCTAGAGTACCTCGATCTCGGTGATGTAGTGTTCTTTGACACTTGTCGCACCTCCAGCTGTAGACCGTAACTGTCACGGTCTCTTCCTGGATCTCGCCGAGAGCAATAGCTACAGAACTCGAAGCCGGTGTAGAAGGCCCGGTAGGGGGGTGGGGGGTCAAAATGTCAATAGGGCTATTGGCTTGATGTCCTGGGAGAGGTTGCGGCTGCTGTCGTAGCAGTGTGCGAGCTTGTTCCAGGCAAGAGGGTTCACAGCTGTGGCCTCTATTGTGTTGGTCCACGTAGGGCTCGAAGTCTGCGCAAAGCAGCCGGGTCCATCGAGGTGAACTCTTTCTGGTCAGGCATTCCACGTCCACTCGGCGCTAGCCGATTGAAGCCAGGTGTAATGGTTGTGGATTGGCCAAGTTTTGCATAGTCGAATGATGGTCGAGGGTTCTGGTTTGTGCCGGGTCCACCTGTAGTCTGTCCTGGAGCACTTGTTGGGCGTTGAGGATCCAGATCGAGACCGGTTGGAGCGCATGTGGTGGCTTGCGGTCGAGTACTGAACACCGCATCCTTGCGAGGAGTGGGCGTTGGAAGACCTGGACGAACGTCGCCTCTCGGTGGGGGAATTCGCGGTCGTGTGGGAGGCTTGTCGTCGATGATTGGGCCCTCAGCGATTCTTTTTCTCAATTCTGTCTGTCACCTCCGCCTTCGGCGGGTAGTGTCGAACGTGTTCCTGCGATCTCGGAACAACGGGTTGACGTTCTCTTCTTCAGACTCCTCTTCCTCCTCCTGTTGATCGCGAAAGTCCTGGTGGCTCAAGCCGGCATGGGCGTCCGAGCAGGATTTGCCCGGATGATCTTTCATCGGATTGTCTCCCTCCTCCTCTTCACCACCGGCTGCATCACCCCTCTCTACAACGCGCTGAACTTGCTCCTGACCGCGCAGCCTGCCCCTGTCCCATTGACGTCGCAGGCGCCGAGCCTGGCCTTGAGATAACAGCACACCTCCCTCCGGTGAGAGAGTCTCGACCTCAGCGATCATTGGTACGAGACGGGGACCCGGGCCCGGAGGTGAAACTCGGACCCGGGTCGAATGTGGCTGTAGTCGAGATTCAAGGATCCTTCCCAGGGAGGCTGATGGCGGCGCTGCGGCCGAATCGATGTCCTCAGATCGTTTCTGGGCGTTCTCGCTAATTATCTCCGCGGCTATCTGGTGCCAGTAGCTGCGATTCTTGAGGATTTTCTCGATGATGTCAGGTTTGATCTCTGTCATTATTTTGAAGCTTCCAGCAATCTCTCCCTCGCCTGCAGCTCCTCCACTCGCTCCAGCTCGTCGAGGAATGCCTTGACGCTGATTCTCACAATGTAACTGCGAGTCAGGCTTCCGCGCCTCTTGTCCAGTCTTGCTGTTAGTGAAGGAGGAAGGCTGACGGTGATCGTTCGCGGTGTTGGCAGTGATGATAGGTCCAGCTCAGCGTTGTGACGTGGCGCGAGTAGAACAGTGGCCGCGACGGGTTGCGTCTCTTCCTTCCTCGTCCTAGTCTTGTGTGTATGACAGCCATTAATGGAGCGCCGTGGACCCGTGTTCAGAAACAGCCCCTCAGGCCCAGTTTGTCATACTCCGAGGAATATTGAGGTTGTCCGACAGTGTCTCACACTGTGGTCCGTTGCGGGTCCTGTTTTGCTTTGGCGAGTTCCGTCTTGCGAGCTCGCAAGCCTTTCCTGAGAAGCATCTCCACAACATTCGTCAGTTTCGGTTCAGTCCAATCAGTCTCTCTCGAAATTCCTTTTTCAATGCTGACTTGTTTGTGGATCTCGGCGAGCAACTCGTTGGCGATTCGAATGTCAATCTTGATCTTGCTCTCTCCCTCAGCTAGCATTGAGAAGTTTGGTTTTGCCTTCGTAAAGGCCTCTCGGCCCCTCAGTAGAATGGGGGGGTCTCCCTATAACAGATTGAGATCGCTGGCCCGGCTAAAAAAATTGAGGAAGCTTCTCCACTCGTAAAGTCGAGGGCTATCAGTCACTAGTCTCTGGTGCCGGCCTTTCTATCTTGGCGCTATTGATCTCGACCAACAACTTGTCGCCCGCCTCCAGCTCGTAGAACTCGACCAGGTCCTTCGGTATCAACAAGTGGAATCGGTTGGCATGGCTGCTCAGCCTCGCGATGAAGCTGTACTTGAGAGGCTTGACAGTTTCCACATTTTCGCTGGTTTCGGTTTTTGGTTTGGTTTTGGTCATTTCCGGGTGGGCTATACTACCATTTGGGCGTGTAAAAAGACTGCGATTATTGGTGAGCCGCCATGCTCAGACAATAACCGCAAGGGCATTTCACCCAACGAACTTTGACCAGTCGGAGAGCAGGACCTTTTGCTGAGAAAAGTGTTCCAAACCGTGTCGGGATAGTCATCTAGGTGCGGGTCCCTGCACGTGTTTCTCTCTTCTGAGGTGTCTGTTGTTGATCTGGTCTTTAAGTCGGTCATAGGTTTGTTTCCATTTCTGATAGCCAACGATGAGTGCGGTGTCTCTGCTGCCGAACATGATGCAAAGCTGGTCCCGGCTGAACCCTGTCGCATGGCTCACCTTGTTTATGTCGCCAAGCTGGTCGAGCATTTCGTAGGCTGCCTCTATCATCGGTGCTTCCTCCGGGTGCGGCTGCTTCTTTCCGTCTCGCCAGTAGAACCCGAATGCCAAGCGTCCCTTCCAGGTGGGCGGCGGGAGTGATCGTTCGAGCAGATGCCCGGTGTCCGGGTCGAGTACTGGGTCCCCGATAATTCTCATGCGAACATACTTCGTCCGTGGATCCTTCTTTGGATCGGTGACTGGAATCTCTCCCCAGAGTTTCGATCTGATTCTAGAACTGTTCCGGAGGAGGCTGCGCAGCTTGGTCTCGACCGATGCGGGCAGTTTTGCGTCTCTGAACGCAGGCTTGTAATCCCATCCGTTGATGAGGTAGTCGACGGCTTTCTTGATGAGTGGTGCGACGTCTGGGTCTTGTTCGACCCAGAAATTCTTCAGGGTCCTATTGAGGTGAGCCTCCAGCTTGGCAGTCCTCTCGAGGTGACCCTCCAGCTTAGGATCTCCCTGGGCATCGGCAATGCGATGCAGCTGCGACGTCAGCTGAGCGTCCTCGGGTACTTCGGAGGGATCGGCCCGTCTGAGTCCGGGGCAGGGCCGCTCGGTTTCGAAGCCCAACTCTCTCAGAGGCGTCTTGACACTAGTCCACTTTCGAGCGGCGACGAATTCCTTTCTGCGCTTGTACTCCCACCAGCCACGGAGTCGTTTGGTGGTCGCCAGCAACATGGCCTCGTCGCTCCTGTCAAAATTGTCGAGTTCGCGTTTAAGATCCCAACGCTCGACGCTGGTTCCCTCCTTGTCCAGCATTCCGAGAATCTCTTCGATCGGGTTGTGGCTGAGTCGCCTCTCCAGTTTCGCGATGGTTTTCTTGCTACTCGTTTTTTCTCCGGCAGCAGTCTTCTTTCGGGCGTTGCGGAGCTCTGTCTGTATCTGCTTCCAAATCTTGAACCGGTGTTCTGCAGCCTTTATCCCGAGACTACTGAAACTGTACTTCTCGGAGGGTTTCAAAGCGTCTTGAGGACCCTCGAGTCTACGTTGACGCTTCAGCTTGCGCCGTTTCAAACTTGCGAGATCCTCCTGCTGTCCTACGATGCTTACTCTATCACCCGACTGATTCACTTGTACGATTGACCGGCTCATCCCTATGCATCTTGCCGCCGCTGGACAAGTAGTGAATGTGTGACCGGTGTTACCTGAGCCGTGCGGTGTGAGTTACGGTGGCGCTATCAGAGGTTGTTGACAGATGTCCTGAGTTTCTCCTCGGACGCTGAGCCCGCTAACCTGGTCCATTTTGGAGCAAATTCTGCTAGAGAAGCATGGGCGGACCCAACGACTAGCAAGTTCTGCTAGAGGAACAATCGGCCAGGTCGACTACTAGCAAATTCGACCTGCAGACCATATTGGAAAGTTAGATCCTCGTACTGCAAGATGGCGATGGAATATCCCAGACAAGCTGAGACGGAGACGCGTTGCGGGAATCGATTCCGGGGCGTCGACCAGCTCCAACACCTCTGCGATCGCGAACAGAGCCATCCTGACTCACTACCATGCTTTTGCGTGGTTCACCAGATCGAGGCTGAAACTCGATAATGACAGAACGACATGATTTGGCCGTAGAGATCGTCGCCCCTCTCAATGTCGACAAGGTCGCTGACGCGTTCAAGAAGTTCGAAGACTTGAAGCGGAGGATTCTCACCAGCGACGATTCGGTCGAGATCCAGGGAGGACAGTTCCTGAAGAAAAGCGCCTGGAGAAAGTTCGAGCTGGCTTTTGGCGTCAGCGACCGGCTGGTCAGTCAAGAGTGGGTCCCCGCGATAGGGAAGGACCCTGAAGCTGGCTTCTACTACCGGATGGTTGTGGAGGCGTTTCATCCTTCGACCGGGAGGTCCTCGATTGGCGTCGCGATAGCGTCAAGCAGGGAGAAGTCGCGGTGGGCACATGAGGAGCACGACGTCTACGCGCTAGCTCATACTCGCGCAAAGAACCGGGCCATCGCAGACCTCATCGGCGGCGGTGAAGTCTCAGCTGAAGAGATCGAGTCTGACCAAGGCCTTGCGAAGACCGACACGACTAGGAATCCGAAATAGTTGGGCTGTGTTCTCAAACAGTCCGCCGGCGGCTGTTGTACTGCTTGCAGAAACGTCTTCTCAAAATCAACCATCCTAAAGGCGCATATCGCTCACTGCCCCAAACGCCGACGATTAGTCAATCAGCAACGGGAGGCTGCAACCTAGACGGAGCTCACAGCCACCACCCCACCGGCGGCCAATTCCAAACAGAATAGTTTACCTGACAAAGATTATGGTCCAGCGCTGCCAGAGTGGATAAGGGAATGCCTCAACCTAGGCCTCTGCCTCATACCGATCAGACATCACGTACACACGGCATGTCCGAGAGACTGCAAACTGGACAAGCAGCCGCTGCTAGCCACTTGGAAGGAGTATCAGGCGCGAAAGTCCTCGAGAGACGAGCTCGCCGCCTGGCTCAGGGATTATCCTGGTTGCGGCTGGGCGGTTGTCTGCGGCGCTGTCTCTGGATACCTGATAATTCTGGACTTTGACAGCGAAGAGAACTACAGATTATTCTTCAAGAACGACCCGTCAAGGATTGAACGGAACACTCCGGTTGTTGCAAGCTGGAGGGGCCGGCATGTCTGGATGCGGACCCCGCGTCAGGTTCGACCGTTCAAGATCAAGGGTCTCGTCGAGGTCCTCTCAGAGGGCAACTATGCCAAGATCCCGCCCAGTATTCACGGGATGAATGTCGACTACAGGTTCGTAAACGACGTACGTGAGCCACAACTATTCTCGGACATCGAGCAGTTCGTCTGGAAGAGGGCTGAGGAGCTTGGCTACAAGAAGAGCAAGGTCAAGGATATCGGAGCGCCCAGGACTGTGAAAGGTTCCGGGTACTTGCCCAATTGTGTCTCAACACTCGCCCAGGGAGTTGAGGAAGGTTCACGCAACAACGACGCGCTTCATCTTGCAACCTACTGGCTGAACGTTAGACAACTCCGACCAGAGGAGACAAGGACCTGGCTGCAGGAGTGGAACGCAAAGAACGATCCACCTCTCGACAACCGAGAGCTCGACGCGGTCCTAGAGTCAGCGCACCGGGGAGGTTACACATACCATTGCTGTCTGCGAACCTCTGAGGCAGGCAACCGGCCAGACGAGGCTGCGGAGTACGTTCTGTCGGAGATGAAGATCAAGACACTCAGCGACACGAAAGAGATGCTGTTCTGGAATAGCAGCTGGCATTTCGGAGGCGAGACCAAGATTGAGAAGCTCGTCCAGGAAAAATTTCACGCAGCTCAACTCGACCATGTGGCAACCAACCACTTCATCACCGAAGTCCTCGGACACTTGAGAAGGCGGACATACGTCGACAGGAAAGAGTTCGACGCAGACCCCAGCATCCTAGTTCTCAAGAACTGTGTCCTGGATCTGCGCGACTTCACGGTCAAGGAGCATTCGCCGGAGTATCTCACGATCGGCCAGCTGCCGGTCGAATACCGTCCTGATGCGAAATGTCCCCGCTGGGAAGAGTTCGTTGGTCAGGCGATGCGGAAGGAGGACATACCGGCTTCCCAAGAGTTCAGCGGCTCAATACTAGAGAAGAACTACAAACATCAGACTGCGTGGATGCTCCTTGGCACAGGCCTCAACGGGAAGGGGACATTCGCTCGAGTCTTGACGATGGTCATTGGACCCGAGAACGTTTCCGCAGTCTCTCTCCAGGAGCTACAGTCCAACAAGTTCGCCCGAGCCAACCTCTACGGAAAACTGGCCAACATTTACCCGGACATAGGCAGCGGTGCGCTCAAAGCGACTGACGTCTTCAAGGCAGCCACAGGCGAGGGACTCATCACCGCGGAGAAGAAGAACAAGGATCCATTCCAGTTCGAGAATCACGCGAAACTCGTATACTCCGCAAACCAGCTGCCGCGCACCCCTGATAACACTCCTGCATTTTACCGGAGATGGCTCATCACTAGTTTCCCAAATACGTTCAAGCTGGATCCAGAATTCGAGGCCCGGCTGAAGACTCCAGAGGAGCTCTCTGGCGTGCTGAACTGGATGGTAGAGGGGCTCAAACGACTCCGCTCTCAGAAGTACCAACTTTCCAACTCGAAGAGCATGGAGCAGCTACGTGACGAGTACACTCGCAACAGCGATCCGATCAAGGCCTTCCTCAACGAATGTTGCGTGCCAGATCCGGAACAGGCCATAGTCAAGGAGCTGCTCTACTCGGCCTACAAGAAATACTGTGAGCAACACCGGCTCATAGTAGCAACCCACGATGAGTTCTGTAAGATCCTTCCCAGGAAAGCCGATTATCAAATCAGAACTGCGAGGCTCCGAGTCGGAGGAGTCCGCGTCCCCTCCTTCGAAGGCCTCTGGCTTCGCCAGCCGAAGAGCTGGGGCGCGGACGTCGAGGAGGATGAGAAACCGGTTGTGGAACAGACCAGTCTCCGTTCAGACCGGTTAGAAGAGGGCGGGCCACCCGGGACACCCGGGCCAATTGTCCCGCCTGTCCCGCCTGTCCCGGGTAGTTCATACCAGGCCCAAACACAAAGTGGCGAGCCAGAACTGAAGCTGCCATTCGTGGAGGTCGGTCAGTGTACCCGCTGCGGGAAATCTGGCGTTCCGCTTCGGCCTGACATCCGAGGCCAGTGGGGGCAATGCGGCCCTTGTTACGACGAGCTGTCGAAGAGGGACCCGTGAATGGTGGAGTCACAGATCCCAGCTCGCACGGTCGCGTTGAAAGGGGCCCTGCCAGCAGAGACCCGGGTCCACATCGGAGACCTTGTAGCAATAAGATACGAGGATCACTGCATCCAACGTGATGTCGAACCGTCCGAGGCACAACCGATCATACGTAAAACAATCGGTCGGGTCGAGATACAGAAACCCCGGTACATCTATCTGGTCGTCGACGAATACGCTAAGCCAGGTCCAGTTGGGCTTCCGGTCAGGAAGACGACCGGGTTTGTGATATTGCTGGCGACCATCCTGGAGGTGAAGCTGCTCGCCTAGCTCGGACCCGTCAATAGTGATCACAGGCTTATATGTGTGCCATTGTGCTATTGTGTTGAAAATATCATGGCGACAATAGCAATGCAAACAATGCCAGAACCGCCACTAGAACTAACACTACCAGCAAGGCCGCTCCAGCTAAACGATCTCCCAATCCTCGGGTTACTAGGCAAGATCGAAGGCAATACCTTGAGGCTCGAGTGCGGTCTCAAAGGCTATAGACTCAAGAAATCAGTCGACGTCGACGTTGAGAAACTATTCAGCATCGGCGAGAAAGGCCTCTGCGAGTACATCGTCAAAGCCTTCATCGGACAACGCCCATCGCTGATACCCTGGGTCCTAGCGAATTCGAGTCTCATAGCACTCGGGCGATACTTGCTCCGGTCCAGATCCGGCAGCCTCATGGGCATGTTCGGCTACACCAACACGGTCCAGCTTTACTCCAAACGTCTCAACACCACACCGGACGCCATCATCGCAGACGTCAAGCCTGACGGGATACACACTGCTCCAGACCGGATCGAGAAACATCGCAAGTTCCTGGAGCGATGCATCGCGGAGATGCAGGACAGGACCCCGCCAATCTCTCCCGGAAGAATTAGCGGCTACGTCAGACAAATCAGAACATGGTACAAGACCAACGGGATCGAAATTCCGAAGCCCCAGCTGTCAAGAGTCCGAGTAGTAAACAAGGACCGTGCCCCACGCCAAGACGAGCTGCAGAAGCTTCTCGACGTCGCAGACCTCCGAGGAAAAGTGATCGTGTGCCTCCTGGCGCTTGGAGCCTTTCGCGAAGGAACTGCCTCACAGCTCCGCTACCACCACGTGAAAACTGATCTCGAAAAAGGCATCGTACCAATACACGTACACATCGAAGCTGACGAGACCAAGGGGCGATACGCGGACTATGACAGCTTTCTCAACCAGGAGTGCGCAGACAACCTCCACCTCTACCTAGAGGCGAGGCGGAGAGGAACACCGCCACAATGGAAGCAAGGACACCAGGTCGAGTACATGCCACCGGAAGAGATCACGGACAACAGCCCATTGATCAGAGACAGCCTCTCACCGGTGCCTCGGCCACTCGGCGAGAAACAGATCTACAAGATCGTCCACAGTCTCTATCACCGCGCAGGGCTGCTCACTAAGGGAAAGAATGGAGGATACGATCTCCGACCTCACAGCCTCCGGAAATATTTCAAAAGCCAGCTCGCATCGCTCGGAGTCAACAACGACTACATCGACTATATGATGGGCCACGTCGTCGACACCTACCACGACATCCAGTCCAAGGGCATCGAGTTCCTCCGGAACATCTACGCAAAGGCAGGTCTTGCAATCAGATCCCAGTCAAAGCTGTCCAAGCTTGACATCATGAAAGAGTTCGCCCGTGCCCAGGGATTGGACCCGGAAAAGATCCTTGTGGAGAAAGCGTTCGCGGAACCAATGATGGCCTACGTGGAGCCGCGACAGCAGGAACTCGCAGACGTCGAACATCTCTCCAGAGCAGTCATGCAACGGTTCAGGCAAGAACTCAACAAGGCTCCTCCCGAATCCTAGCAGATTCAACGTTAACGTGGTGGGCCCGCCCGGATTCGAACCGGGGACCGTCAGGTTTCCCGAACTTGGGGCTATGAGCCTGCCGCTCTTTCAGTTCTTCAACCTGAAGAAAACCTAGCTGAGCTACGGGCCCTCCAAG
>WNGR01003183.1_pt2 | contig 17962 bp, 16 predicted proteins | sample 5407581 | NCBI WGS metagenome assembly WNGR01 (sample SAMN13153383, study PRJNA577476) | soil metagenome | isolation source: 80 cm soil or saprolite under Garry oak tree replicate 2 | place: USA:California | collected 2016-06-15 | reverse complement strand
CGTTAAAATTAAGACGACTACCGCTGCCTGAGACGGAATTCGTCTGCATGCCGATCGCAATGGCATTGAATCCCTGACCGAAGTTATTAACCGTGGTTTGAAGATTTGCAACATTGGTATTCGTCGCGTACAACTGCGCGCCATTCACCGCGTCCGTGCTCAACGCCGACACCGCGCCCGCCGCCAGGTTGGTAATTTTCTTGCCGCCCATGTCGAGGTTGTTCAGCACGAACAGACCGCTGTTCGTGATCCTCAACTGGTCAATGCCACCCGCCCTGATATGGGCGGTGTTCGCATCCGTCACCGTAAAATACGCTCCAGCGGTGCCGCTGGCGTTATACGCGACAATACCCGCCTGCTGTGCAGTCGCACTGCAATCGCCGTTAGTGACGACCGTCGGGCCATCGGCTGAGGAAATACATTCCGAATTGCTCGTATCGGTGCCCAAAATGCCTGCGGCAAAAGAGTTGGGCGTGGCCGCCGCTTCAGATTTCACCGCCGTACCAAACCCGACTCCCGCCGCCAGCATCGCAGCCACCAGCGCCTTCTTGTTCCGGCTTTTCTTGCCGCGGCTCTTTGCCACTTCGGAGGCGGCAACATACGTGCCGGTGCTTTCATTCCACACGGATTTGTACGACTTGTTCATGATTTCATCCTTCTGAGGATCTGAGATTGGGCTCTGTGATGTCGTCGGCGTCTTAATGAAGGCCTACGCACGTCAGTTGTTGTCAGAAGGATGCAAACAGGCGGGTTTTGACCGAGACCATGGTGCCATCCCATTAATCCTTCTGGGTTGGCACCACTATAAAATCGGACGCTTTAAAATCTAATAGGACGTTTCTTAAACATCAGCGGGGAGAATCGGTTTTACCGATAAGAAATCAATCAAAATCCCGCAAATAGAAGGACAAAAGCCCGCAGCAGCCTGACTAGCGGACCGACAAGCTCGTCGATTTACGTTCCGGCCCGCAACCAAGCCAAAACTACAGTTAGAAACATTCTGAATACTTCGACCAGTCAAACAACCGTGCGAAGATGCAAGTGTCAACATGTAAACAGCCATAAAAAATCGGCGTTCGCCAGCAAATATCACCTGGCAAGTCGCCGATTATTGACCTACATCATCTAACAGAATACCGGCCGCACGATTAGCCAGAATCATAAAATCAGAAATAAATAAGACTATTCCTATTTATTTAAAATGGCTTAATTACCACCAACGCCACCGCCGCCAACATTCCCAGCACCGGCAGTTCATTGAACATCCGATACCACTTGTCCGTGCGGCGGTTTTCCCCGCGCTCGAAAGTCCGCAGCAACACGCCGCAATACGCGTGGTAGAGGATCAGCAGCACGACCACGCCAACCTTCGCGTGAATCCAGCCCTGCCCGCGGCCAATGCCCACCGCCAGCCACAGCCACAATCCGCACGCGAGCGCCGGCACGGCAATGAAAGTCATGAAGCGGAACAGCTTGCGCGCCATGATCAGCAATCGCACAGTTGCGGCGGGCTCCGTCTCCATCGCCAGATTGACGAAGATGCGCGGCAAATAGAACAGGCCGGCAAACCAGGAAGCAATCAGAACGATGTGAAACGTTTTTACCCAAAGCATCAGCGATCCTTGTGCGGCTTTGTTAGTGTGGAGATCGGCGCTCTTTCCGGCGCCTTGGACGGAAAGCGTGTGCGCTCCCCGGTGCAGCGATTACGGCCCGAAGATGGCGGGTGTTATTGCCGGCCTTCCCCATGCCCCAGCACGACGTATTTCAACGACGTCAGCCCTTCGAGACCGACAGGCCCGCGCGCGTGCAACTTGTCGTTCGAGATGCCGATTTCCGCGCCCAAACCGAACTCGAAACCGTCAGCGAAACGCGTCGACGCATTGACCATCACGCTGGCCGAATCGACTTCGCGCAGGAAGCGCATCGCGCGGTCGTGGTCTTCCGTGACGATCGCGTCGGTGTGCTGCGAGCTGTACGTGTTGATGTGATCGATCGCCGCATCGAGGCCGTCCACCACCTTGATCGCCAGCACCGGCGCGAGATATTCGGTGCGCCAGTCTTCTTCGGTGGCATCGACGAGCGGGCCGACGCCGGCTGCCGCCAGCACCGCTCGCGCCGCCGCGTCCACGCGCAGTTCGACTTCCTTGTCGCGGTACAGCTTGCCCAACGGCGGCAACACTTCAGCCGCAATGCCCCGCGCGACGAGCAGCGTTTCCATCGTGTTGCAGGTGCCGTAGCGGTGCGTCTTGGCGTTGTCGCAGACGGTCAGCGCCTTCGCGATATCCGCGCGATCGTCCACGTACACGTGGCAGATGCCGTCGAGGTGCTTGATCATCGGCACGCGCGCTTCGTTCATCAGGCGCTCGATCAGGCTCTTGCCGCCGCGCGGCACGATCACGTCGACGTATTCGGTCATCGTGATCAGCTTGCCGACCGCCGCGCGATCCGACGTGGCCACCACTTGCACCGCGTCCTGCGGCAAACCGGCCGCTTCCAGCCCTTCGCCGATCAGCTTGGCCAGCGCCGTGTTGCATTCGAGCGCTTCCGAACCGCCGCGCAGAATCGTCGCGTTGCCCGACTTCAAACACAAAGCCGCCGCGTCGATCGTCACGTTCGGACGCGATTCGTAAATGATGCCGATCACACCCAGCGGCACGCGCATCTGTCCGACCTGAATCCCGCTCGGCCGGTACTTCAGATTGCTGATCTCGCCGATCGGATCGGCCAGCGCGGCAACTTGCCTTAGGCCTTCCACCATCGTCTTCAGCGCTTTGTCCGACAGCGTCAAACGGTCAATGAACGCGGCGTCGAGTCCTTTCTCGCGAGCCCGCACGACGTCGCGCGCATTGGCTTCTTTCAGCAGCGCGGCATCGCGTTCGATAGCCTGTGCAACGGCCGCGAGCGCGGCGTTTTTCACCGCCGTCGACGCCCGCGCCATCGCCCGCGAAGCCTGGCGGGCGCGACGGCCGAGGTCGGTCATGTACTGGTCGATATCCATGGTGATTCTCGTGGTGCCGCCGCACATCGGCGCGCGGCGGACAGGCAGAATTAGCGAAAGATGAAGCAATTGTAAGTCGGGCGAAGGCGCTTTGCTTGCTGCCGCAGCCGGGTTGCCCATCACGCCGATGCGACCAACGCTTGCACACGCTGACCTTGGCTGGCTTCCTGGTGGGCTTGTTATTCTGACGGGCTTGCGCATTCACCTGAACACTGGCGCCGACCATCCCACGATTGCCCGGTCTACTTTCGCAGACCGCCGAGCCGCTGGCGTTGCAGTTCAGGCGGGCCTTCGTGCCGGTACAACAGAGCCTGGCCGAGGTCGAACCGGAGGCACGGGCGAGCTTTTCGGCGCAGCCACTGTCATGGCCAGTTCGAACAGGCCGTTCCACGGATCGGGCGGCGGATCGTTGCGATGATTGCCCGGCGTGCCGCCCGACAAACCCTTCACCTGCCGATCCAGCCGCGCCGCCAAGGCGAGCGCCTTTTCCAGCGCGCTCTCGGTGACACGCGAGAGCGCCGGCCCGATCAGCCGCTCACGCGGCCCCCACACGCGGTTCTCGCGCACCAGCATGGCAAGCGGCTTGCCCGCCGCGACGCCGCGCTTGATCCGCAACAGCGTTCGCACTTCTTCCACGACTGCCCACAGCACCAGCACAGCGGCCTCGCCTTCGCCGCGCAAGCCGTCGAGCATGCGTGACAGGCGGCCGACATCACCGGCCAGCATCGCTTCGTTCAGCTTGAAAACGTCGTAACGGGCGACGTTCAGCACGGCGTCCTGAACCTGCTCAAAGCTCAGCGCACCGGCCGGATACAGCAGCCCGAGTTTCTGGATTTCCTGATGCGCGGCGAGCAGATTGCCTTCCACGCGCTCGGCAATAAACGCCAGCGCGCGCCGCCCTTCCTCACCGGCGGCGACACGTTGGCCCTGCGCCGCAAGCCGCTGCCCCACCCAATTCGGCAATTGCGCCCGCTCGACCGGATCGATCTTCAGCGCAACGCCCGCGTCCGCCAGCGCCGTGAACCACGCGGACTTTTGCGTGGCCGCATCGAGCCGAGGCAGCGTGATCATCGTCAGCACGTCATCGTTGACTGCGGCGGCAAGCGCCTTCAGCGCATCCGCGCCTTCCTTGCCGGGCTTGCCCGACGGAATGCGCAACTCGACCAGTTGACGGTCGCCGAACAGCGACATCGACTGACTCGCGCCCAGCAGCGAACTCCAGTCGAAACCACGCTCGACGGTGAACACGGAGCGGTCCGTGAAACCGGCCGCGCGCGCGGCGGCGCGAATCCGGTCGCACGCTTCCTGCGCGAGCAGATGCTCGTCGCCGTACACGACGTACAGTCCGGCGAGTCCCTTGGCGAGATGCGCTTCGAGCGCGTCAAGTCGCAGTTGCATGGCTACCGATCCGCGAGGTTGAACAGGTGCGGCAAATCAATCGAAATACGACGCTCACAGCGGCGGCGGCGGCAACGGCGCACGCGGCGCAACCGCCGGCACTTCCTGGCCCGGCGCCGGATGCAGCGACTTCACGACCGCCAGACGCCGCGTGAGCTGGTCGATCGCGTCGGTTTCCATGTCCGCGAAAAGAATGTCGGATTCAGCCGCCTTGGCTTGCGAATACTGATCGCTATAGGTCATCGCGCGGTTCAGCGCGATCATGCTCGGCGGAATCAGCAGCGTGCCGTCCTTGCCGGTCAGCGTATAGCCCATCGAGAAATTCAATTGATACTCTTCGACCACGCCCAGTGAGTTCAGCGTCAGCGTGCTGGTGCCGCGGCCTTCCGTGATCCGCAGCGTCGCGTCCGCGTTCGCGGGCGACTTGACCACCACCGTGTCGCTACCGCCTTGCACCATGCGCTCGAGCCGCGCGGCCGCCGCCGGCGTGGCGCCGGCGATGTAGAGGCGTTTGAACGCGTAGTCCTGCTGGCCGCGCAACTGGAAGCCGCAGGCGGACAACATCAACACGCTGCAAGCCAGCGTCAAAAACGATCTGCGAGTCACATTGGCTCCTGGTTCGCAGTAGATTGCACAGCGCGGACAAGCGCCGCCGCACGCGCCGGCGTCATGTCTGCTGTCATGTTTTGGCGGATCGTCAAACGACCACGTTCACGAGGCGGCCCGGCACCACGACGATCTTCTTCGGCGCCTTGCCTTCGCTGAACTTCGCGACCATCTCGTGAGCGGCCGCGAGCTGTTCGACCGCTTCACGCGAGGCGTCTTTCGCCACCGTCAGCGCGCCGCGCACCTTGCCGTTCACCTGCAGCACGAGTTCGATCTCGGCCTGTTCGAGCGCCTTCTCGTCGACCTTCGGCCACGGCGCGTCGAGCAACGAGCCGAATTCGCCGGCGTAACCGAGTTCCTGCCAGAGCTGGAACGTCAGGTGCGGCACGACCGGGTACAGCACGCGCAGCATCACGCCGTAGGTTTCGCGCAGCACGCCTGGCTGGGCGCCCTTCGCGCTGTCGAGCGCGTTGAGCATCTTCATCGCCGCCGACACGACCGTGTTGTACTGCAAACGCTGGTAGTCGAAGTCGGCCTGCTTCAGCACGCTGTAGATCTCGCGGCGCAGCGCCTTGTCGGTTTCGCCGAGTTGCGCGGCGTCGAACTTGCCGCCCGCGCGCAACGCTGCTTCGTTCCCGTGACCGAAGCTCCACACGCGGCGCAGGAAGCGGCTCGCGCCTTCCACGCCCGAACCGGACCATTCGAGCTGCTGCTCGGGCGGCGCGGCGAACATCACGAACAGACGCGCGGTGTCCGCGCCGTGCTGATCGATCAGCAACTGCGGATCGACGCCGTTGTTCTTCGATTTCGACATCTTCTCGACGCCGCCGAGCACCACCGGCTGGCCGTCCGCGTTCAGGATCGCGCCGACCGGGCGGCCCTTGTCGTCGAACGACACGGTCACGTCGGCCGGGTTGTACCAGGTCTTCTTGCCCGCTTCGTTTTCGCGGTAGTAGGTTTCGTTGAGCACCATGCCCTGCGTGAGCAGATTCCTGGCCGGTTCGCCGAAGTTGACCAGACCCATGTCGCGCATCACCTTCGCCCAGAAGCGCGAGTACAACAGGTGCAGAATCGCGTGTTCGATCCCGCCGATGTACTGGTCCATCGGCGCCCAGTAATCGGTGCGCTCGTCGACCATGGTCTTCGCGTCCGGCGCCGCATAGCGATAGAAGTACCAGGCCGAATCGACGAAGGTGTCCATCGTGTCGGTTTCGCGCTTCGCCGCGCCGCCACAGGTCGGGCACGTGCAGTTCACGAATGCTTCCGACCTGGCGAGCGGGTTGCCCGTGCCGTCCGGCACGAGGTCTTCCGGCAGCACCACCGGCAGGTCTTTTTCCGGCACCGGCACGTCGCCGCACGCCGGGCAGTGGATGATCGGAATCGGCGTGCCCCAGTAACGCTGGCGCGACACGCCCCAGTCACGCAGACGCCACGTGATCTGCTTGTCGCCGAGGCCGAGTTCCTTCAGATCGGCGGCGATCGCGTCGACCGCCTGATCGTAGCCGAGGCCGTCGTACTTGCCGCTGTTGATCAGCGTGCCGTTCTTCTCGCCGTACCATTCTTGCCAGGCGTCGGTCGAGAATTCCTTGCCTTCAACGGCCACCACCTGCTTGATCGGCAGACCGTATTTCTTCACGAACGCGAAGTCGCGCTCGTCGTGCGCCGGCACGCCCATCACCGCGCCTTCGCCGTAGCTCATCAGCACGTAGTTGCCGATCCACACTTCCACCTGTTCCTGCGTCAACGGATGCGTGACGTAGAAGCCGGTGGCCATGCCCTTCTTTTCCATCGTCGCGACGTCGGCTTCAGCCACGCCGCCGCGCTTGCATTCCTCGATGAAGGCCTGCAGTTCCGGCTTGTCTTTCGCGAGACGCGTGGCGAGCGGATGCTCGGCGGCGATCGCGGCGAAAGTCACGCCCATGATCGTGTCGGCGCGCGTGGTGAACACGCGCAGGAGCTTCTGTTCGCCGTCGATTTCATACGGGAAGCCGAAGTTCACGCCGAAGCTCTTGCCGATCCAGTTCTGCTGCATGATCTTGACGCGCTCGGGCCAACCGAGGCCTTCGAGGTCGTTCAGCAGTTCGTCCGCGTACTGCGTGATGCGCATGTAGTACATCGGAATTTCGCGCTTTTCGACCAGCGCGCCCGAGCGCCAGCCGCGGCCGTCGATTACCTGCTCGTTGGCGAGCACGGTCTGATCGACCGGGTCCCAGTTGACGGTGCCGGTTTTCTTGTACGCGATGCCCTTCTCGAGCATTTTCAGGAACAGCCACTGGTTCCACTTGTAGTAATCGGGGCTGCAGGTGGCGATTTCACGCGACCAGTCGATCGCGAGACCCATCGACTGCATCTGCCTCTTCATGTAGGCGATGTTGTCGTAGGTCCATTGGGCCGGCGGCACGTGGTTCGCCATCGCGGCGTTTTCCGCCGGCATGCCGAACGCGTCCCAACCCATCGGCATCAGCACGTTGTAGCCGTTCATCCGCAAATAGCGGTACATCACGTCGTTGATCGTGTAGTTGCGCACGTGCCCCATGTGCAGCTTGCCCGACGGGTACGGCAGCATCGAGACGCAATAGAACTTGGGCTTGCTGGTGGTTTCCGTCGTCTTGTACGCGTCGATGGCGCGCCATTGCCCTTGCGCGGCGGATTCGACGTCGGAGGGAACGTATTTTTCGTGCATGGTGTGATGGTGTCGCTGGGTTCGGTGCTTTCGCACCGGCCGCTTGGTGCTCTGCTGGATGAAATGGCGTCGTTTCCCCTTCTGCAGGGGAAAGGGCTGATTATACCGTTCGCGGACGAGCGCGCCGCGTGGCGTGGGGACCGGGCTTGGCGCGGGGAGCGGCTCCGCTCGGCCTCGGCATCGCATTAGTCGTTACATCGTCACTTCGGGCTCGCGGCCGGCGGCGGATCGGTCACAAACCCGATGCGCTCGAGGCCGGCCTGCTGCGCCGCGCCCATCACCTGGGCGATCACTTCGTAACGCGTGGAGCGTTCGGCGCGCAGATGAATCTCCGGCTGCTCGGCCGCTTTGCCGGCCTCGGCGAACTGCGCGCGCATCTGCGTGAGCGTGATCGGCTTGCTGTCCCAATACAGCTTGCCGGCGGCGTCAATGGAAAGCGAAATGGTTTGCGGCGTTTGCCGCGCGGGCGCTGCCGCCACCTTCGGCAAATCGAGCCGGATTGCGTGCGTGAATAAAGGCGCGGTAATGATAAAAATCACCAGCAGCACCAGCATCACGTCGATCAGCGGCGTCATGTTGATCTCGGCCATCGGCGCGGCCGTCTGCTTTTTCTCGAGTCCGCCGAATGCCATGTCGCCTCCTTCGCTTGGAGCAACGCGCTTAGTGAGTCGGGGCCTGCTGGACTCGCAGCGGGGCGTGAGCCTGCTCGGCCGGCGCGCACACGTACGCGTGCAGATCGTGCGCGAAGCCGTCGAGCTCCTCCGACAATTGCCGCACGAGGCGCCCGAGCACGTTATACGCAAGCACGGCGGGAATCGCGACCACGAGACCGAAGGCGGTCATGATGAGCGCCTCGCCGACCGGGCCGGCGACGTTCTCGATCTGCGCCTGGCCGCTCGCCGCAATGCTGCCGAGCGCGTGATAGATGCCCCAAACGGTGCCGAGCAGGCCGACGAAGGGCGCCGTGCTGCCCACCGAGGCCAGCAGCACCTGACCGAATTCGAGCCGCCGCTGCGACGCATTGAGCGCCTGGCGCAGTGCTCGCAGCACCCGCTCGCTACGCTCGACGCGGGCGAGCAGCGCGCCCGGAATGTCCACTTCGGCGGCGTGAAGCGCCGCGTCGGCGAGCGGCGCGAAGACACGCTCGCGGTCCACACGCTTCAATGCCGCGACGCCTTCGGACAACGTGGGCGCCTGCCAGAACTGCGCAATGGCGCGCGCCGCCTGACGTTTCGCGCGGGTGAGAATCCAGCTTTTGACGATCAGAAAGCTCCAGCTCGCAATCGACATGGCCAGCAGCACATAGGCGACGCCATGCGTGATCGCGTCACTGGTTTGCAGGTAATGGATGATGCCGCTGCTGCCTGCCATCTGACCTCGCCATGGGAAAGTGATTTCAGGGACACATCGGGCGCGGCAACGCAGCGCGCCCTTGCCAGATGCTCAACGCAGGCCGAGCACGTCCTGCATGTCGAAGAAACCGGTTTTGCGGCCTTCGAGAAAATGCACAGCACGAAGCGCGCCTTGCGCGTATGACAAGCGGCTCGCCGATTTGTGCGTGATTTCGATGCGCTCGCCGATGCCCGCGAACAGCACCGTATGGTCGCCGACAATGTCGCCGCCACGAATCGCCGAGAAACCGATCGTGGACGGATCGCGCTCGCCGGTCACGCCTTCGCGGCTGTAGACGGCGCAGTCGTCGAGATTACGGCCGAGCGCGCCGGCGATCACTTCGCCCATGGTCAACGCCGTGCCGGACGGCGCATCGACTTTGTGGCGGTGATGCGCCTCGATGATTTCGATGTCGTAGCCGGTGGCGAAATGCTTGGCGGCGTATTCGAGCAGCTTCAGCGTGACGTTCACGCCGACGCTCATGTTCGACGCAAACATGATGGCAATCTTGTCCGACGCGGCGCGCAATTGCGCTTTCTGCTCGTTGTCGAACCCGGTCGTGCCAATCACCATTTTCACGTTGTGGCGCTGTGCCGCTTCGAGATGCATCAGCGTGCCTTCGGGGCGCGTGAAGTCGATCAGATAGTCGGAGTCAGCGAACACGCGTTCGATGTCGTCGGTAAGCGCGACGCCCGTCTGTTTGCCGAGAAACGCGCCGGCGTCCTGACCGAGTTGCGGGGAGCCCGCACGGTCGAGCGCGCCGGACAGCGTGGCGTCAGGATCGTTGAGGACGGTTTCGATGAGCATGCGGCCCATACGGCCCGATGCGCCAGCAATGGCAATTTTCATGGCTACGAGGGTTCGAAAGGCAAAACCCGGCAAGTGCGGGAGAAAGCGGCGGCGGGCAGCACGCCCCGGCGCCGCGTATCACGGAAAAAGTGGAAAATCCGACGGGCGCCACGCACGGCGCCGTTCCCGTGCGCGGCGCGCGTCCGCCATGCCCATCTTAAGACACGGACAGCCTGCTTACTCGCTCGTTCCCGAAGTCGACGGAGACGGAGTCGTCAGCGGCGCGTTGTACGCCGGGCCGCTGTTGCCGCTTTGCGAGCCAGTCGGTCCCACCGGACTGCTCTGCGTGCCCTGCGCCTGCGGCGGCGGCGGACGGTGGAACTGGAACTGCGGCTGACCCGGGGCCGTTGGGCCTTGTTGCGGTATGCCGCCGGCGTTCGCGGTCGGCGCCGTGGCGCGCACGGAAGACGGCGTATTGCCCGACGGCGATTGCACCGCATTGGTCGCACGATTGGCGGCTTGCGCGGCTTCCGCATTGGCGTCGGTGGACGGTGCGGCCACCGCGGCAGCGCCCTCGACGGACGGCGAGCGCGTGGTGGTGTCCACAGTGATCGGCGCCGCAGCGGCGGCGGCCGGCGCGCTCGCGCCACCAGCATTGCCAGCCACGTTCGGCGCCACGGCCTTCTTGCCGCGCTTGTCGCCGTCGATTTCAGCCAGTAACTCGAGGTTGGACGGCAGATCCTCGCCGCCTGTCCAGCTGGCGACGCGGTCGCCCGCGAACATGATCACGAAGTCGCGTTGCTGCACGACGTTAGTCGAGCCGCGTTTGAAATAGAACACGTAGTCCCAGCGGTCCGCGTGGAACATGTCGGTCAGGAGCGGCGTGCCGAGCAACTGGCGCACCTGCGCGCGGGACATGCCGACCTGCATCTGCGCAGCCGCTTCTTTCGAGACGAAATTGCCTTGCACCACCGTGATCCGGTACGGCGTAATGCTTTGGGCAATGCGCTGCGTCAGGCTGTCGTAAGTGGAACATCCGGCAAGAACCGCGACAGTCGCAACAGCGATCAAGGTACCCCGCATGCGGCTCCCCCGGTAGATCAATTGAGATTTTGAAATCATTTCACTCACCGTGCGGGCTCACTGACGAGCCGCGCGAGTTTCATTCCATCGAAGATGACCAGAACGGCAAAAACACATTACTATGAGAGCCCAGCATTGTACTCTAGGGATCCCTTGTCATGACCAATCCAACCGATCTCAAGAATATCGGGCTCAAGGCGACCCTTCCGCGCCTCAAAATCCTTGAGATTTTCCAGCACAGCCCGGTGCGCCACCTGACCGCCGAAGACGTCTACCGCAACCTGTTGCACGAAGAACTCGATATCGGCCTTGCCACCGTGTATCGGGTGCTCACGCAATTCGAGCAGGCGGGCTTGCTGTCGCGCAGCAATTTCGAATCGGGCAAGGCGGTGTTCGAATTGAACGAAGGGTCGCATCACGACCACCTCGTGTGCCTCGATTGCGGGCTCGTCGAAGAATTTTTCGACTCCGAAATCGAGAACCGTCAACAGTCCATCGCGAAGGAACGCGGCTTCAAGCTGCAGGAACACGCGTTGGCGCTATACGGCGCGTGCACCAAGGAAAATTGCCCGCATCGCAAGCATTGACGCGACTTGGGCCGCGTCGGGGTGCGCGGTCCGGCAGGCAAAAAAGACCCGGCCGATGTGAATCGGGCGGGTCTTTTTGCGTCCGCGACGCGGCTGCGGGCCTAGGCGTCTCGCCCTATTCCACCAGTTCGGCGTTCGCTTCAAACATGAGCCGCCATGGCTCTTCCAACGTCAGTTCGTCGCAATTGGGCTGCTCGCCGCCACGATCGACCACCACGAAATCGCTCACCTCGTCGAGCGCCAGCAGCGGATGATGCCAGACGCCTTTCGCGTAGTTCACGCCCTGCCAGCCGTCGCTCCAAAACGCGCGCATCCGCCCCGGATCAAACTCGCCGGCCGGCGCGACCACGACCAGATAGCGCCGCGCCGTTAAGGGAAGGAAAGCCTGGCTGCCGAGCGGATGCCGCTCCATCATCGTGATATCGACCGGCAACGCACGCGGTTGCGCGCGGAACAGGTTGATTAGCGGCCGGCCGCCGTTCTCCGTCACGTCGACGTTGGCGAGGTCGTGATAGCGCTCGGTCGTGCCGCCGTTGATCGCGAAATGGCGTGCGCCGTCCACTTCGATCACGTCGCCGAACGGCGCGAAAGCCGTCCGTGTCAGACGCTCCATCTGCAATGTCTTCATCGACGCGGCTCCGTTATGCGATCTCGCCCCACAAGCGCAGGCGCGACACGCCGCCGTCCGGGAAGATATTGAAACGCACGTGCGTGACCGGACCGAGCGATGCGATGCCGTCCGCGAACATGTGCACGTGGTCCATTTGCAGCTTCCGTTCGGCGAGCAGTTCGGGCCAGAACATCGCTTGCGTGACGAGCGAATCGTCCGTGCCGCCCGTGACCGAGGCCGCCTGTAGTGAACAGCGGTCGGGGAAATTGCCTTTGAAGTGTGCGGTATCCACTTCGATCTTGCGGATCACGCCCGGCCGCGCCAGCGCGACGATCGCCCAGTCGTTGCCCGGCTCGCGGCGGCGACGCGTTTCCCAGCCGTCGCCCATGTTGACGCCGCGCCCCGGCATCAGCATCTGCGAGGCCGGCCCGAAATGCTGGTTGTTCGCCGCGACCAGGTAGGCGCCATTCTCGATTGCGGCGAGATCCAGCAGCGTGCCGCGCTCGACCCGTTCCCAATCGCGCTTCGGCTGACCGTACACACGCAGGCGCGCGAGGCCGCCGTCCGGATACAGATTCACGCGCAGGTGCGTGAAGGCGCGCGCGTCGTTCACTTCGACGTAATGGTGCTGGTTGCCCTGCAGCGTGGTCGCCGGCACGAGCGTTTGCCAGTCGGCGTTGTCCGGCGGAACGCCGCCGTCCACGTGACAGGCGTCGATCGACGCCGCCGGCGGAAAGTTGCCGGTGAAGTGGCTCGTATCCAGATCGACGCCGTGCACGACGCCCGGCCGCGCCAGCCGGATCACACAATAGTCGTGGCCGGCGGTGCGCTTGCGGCGGGTTTCCCAGCCGTCCATCCACTTGCCGTGGTCGTCGTATTTGCCGGGGATGAACACCGCCGGCTGCGGCTCGAGCATGCGTTCTTTCGGCGCGAAGAATTCGTCGCTGGCGTGGAGCGCCTTTGCGCCGAGACGCGGGTCGGCGAGGTTCATGTAGCGACGGGTGAAGCCAGGCGCGTTGGAGTCGAGGATCGGATTAGCCATAGTCTCGGTAGGCGACGAAAAGTGAAAGAGAGCCGGTGGATTCGGAGCATCCGCCGGCGCGGAAAAGCGCGCTGCGTTGGCGCGCTGGGTCGGTCAGATGGCCCGAGGTATCAGATCAGATGGCCGGCGCGTGTTCGCCGGCAGCGCGTTCGGTGCCCGTGTCTTCGCCGGCCGGCACGTAACGCAATGCCGCGTCGCGGTTCAGAACACGATGCGCGCGTGCCCGGTCGATATCGTTTTCCCACACGGCGACGACCACCGTCGCCACGCAATTGCCGATCAGGTTGGTCAGCGCGCGGGCGATGCCGACGAACCAGTCGACCGGCAGGATCAGCACGAGGCCGAGAACCGGAATCGCCGGAATCGCGGACAACGTCGCGGCCAGAATCACGATGGCAGAGCCCGGAATGCCGTGCGCGCCCTTCGACGTCACCAGCGACACCAGCACCACCACGATCAGATCGTGCGTGGACAGCGGCGTATTGGTAGCCTGCGCGATGAAAATCACGGCGAGCGTCAGATAGATGGAGAAGCCATCGAGATTGAAGGAGTAGCCGGTCGGAATCACGAGACCGACGGTCGAATCCTTCACGCCCATCCATTCGAGCTTGCGCATGATCTGCGGCAGCACCGCATCGGACGAAGCCGTGCCGAGCACGATCGACAGCTCTTCGCGCAGATAGCGGATCAGCTTGAAGATGCTGAAGCCGGCCAGACGCATCACCACGCCCAGCACCACAGCCACGAACACGATGCAGCTCGCGTAGAACACGAGCACCAGCATGCCGAGCTGCTTGAGCGACTCGACGCCGTACGTGCCGGTGGTGAACGCGATCGCGCCGAGCACGCCGAGCGGCGCGAGCTTGATGATGAAGCTCATCACACGAAAGAACACCTGCGCGAGCTCGTCGATCAGGCCGCTCACGCGCTGCGCCTTAGTGCCGAGCAGCGACAGCGCAGAGCCGAACAGCACCGAAAACACGAGTATTTGCAGGATGTCGCCGGTCGCGAACGCGTTCATCGCCGTGTCGGGAATGATCTTCAGCAGAAAGCCGGCGGTGTCCTTCAGGCTCTTCGCGTGCTCGGTGTAGGTCGACAGCGAAGCGGCGTCGAGCGAATGCAGGTCGATGTTCATGCCGACGCCCGGCCGCGTGACATAGGCCAGTACCGCGCCGATCATGAGCGCGATCGTCGTCATGACCTCGAAGTAGACCACAGCCTTCAGGCCGACGCGCCCGACTTTGCGCAGATCGCCGGCATGCGCCATGCCGCTGACCACGACGCAAAAGACGATCGGGCCGATCACCATCTTGATCAGTTTCAGGAAGCCGTCGCCGAGCGGCCGCAGCGATTGGGCGAAATGCGGAAACACCGCGCCGATCACAATGCCGGCCACCAGCGCGATGACGACCCGGCCAAACAGTGAATTGAAGAATTTCAACACGGCTTCCTCCTGGTTATACGTCTGTTCAGACTGGTCCGACCAGTGCTGTTATGGTGAATAGTAGGAAGCCGATATACTGACGTCAAGGATTCCAGAAACAGTGTTTACCCGCTATTTTCCGCAACCGTTCGGGTCGGATTGTGTGTCGGGAACGCCGAGGCGTACGGGCGTTCAGGGCGCGTATTACAATGCTGGTCAGACCGCGCTTTCAAGTGAGCCACGATGAAGAACGTCCCGCACACCGTTACAGACGCCGCCATTGCGACCATCCGCGAACGGATCGAGGCGGGTGTCTATCCGGTGGGCAGTTTGCTGCCGGCGCAGCGTCAGCTCTCCGAAGAACTGGCGATCAGCCGCGCATCGCTGCGCGAGGCGCTCTCCACGCTCGAAGCGCTCGGTCTGCTGGTGATACGGCCCGGCAAGGGCGTCTACGTGGAAAGTTCACAGGCCACGGCCGCGCAATCCTGGCGATTCGCGGACCAGTCGTCGCTGCCGGATACCTATCAGATGCGGTTTGCGTTGGAAGGCTTCGTCGCGCGCATGGCCGCGCTCGCCGTCAGCGATTCGGACCTCGCGTGGTTCGAGGCCAACATCGCGGCCATGCAGACGGCGCTCGCCTGCGAAGAACTCGACGAAGCCGCGCGTCTCGACTACGACTTTCACATGCGGATGGTGAGCATTGCCGGCAACGCGGCGATCGAATCGATTCTGAGCAGCAGCGCCGACATCATGAAGGAAAGCCAGCGTCTGCCGTTCTACCGGCGCGAGCTGGTGCTGTCCACGTACAACGAACATCGCGCGATTCTGGACGCGCTCACGGCGCGCGATTCCGCCGCGGCCGGCAAGGCGATCGAAACTCATATCTCGAACGCCGCGCAGCGCGCCGGCGTGTATTTTCCGACGCCGCAGGCGTAAAAAAGCCGCTCCGAAGAGCGGCTTTTCCTTGCCCTGCCGCCGGCCCGAGGCTGACCGCAGGGAATCCGAAGCGAAACAGCTTACTTCGCGTTGGCCAGCGCCACAGCCGTGTCCAGCATGCGGTTCGAGAAGCCCCACTCGTTGTCGTACCAGCTCGACACCTTCACCAGACGGCCCGACACCTTCGTCAGCGTTGCGTCGAACGTCGAGGAAGCCGGGTTGTGGTTGAAGTCGATCGAGACCAGCGGTGCGTCGTTGTAGCCGAGGATGCCCTTCAGCGCGCCTTGTGATGCTTCCTTCATGATCGCGTTGACTTCTTCGACCGTCGTGTCGCGTGCGGCGATAAACGACAGGTCGACCACCGACACGTTGATCGTCGGGACGCGAATCGCGTAGCCGTCCAGCTTGCCGTTCAGTTCCGGCAGCACCAGGCCGACCGCCGATGCGGCGCCGGTCTTGGTCGGGATCTGGCTATGCGTGGCCGAACGCGCGCGGCGCAGGTCTTCGTGGTACACGTCCGTCAGAACCTGGTCGTTGGTGTACGCGTGAATCGTCGTCATCAGGCCGTTCACGAGGCCGATCTTGTCGTTCAGCGGCTTGACGAGCGGTGCCAGGCAGTTGGTCGTGCACGATGCGTTCGAGATCACCGTGTCCGATGCCTTCAGCACGTTGTGATTCACGCCGTAGACGATCGTTGCGTCGACGTCCTTGCCGCCCGGCGCCGAGATGATCACCTTCTTCGCGCCGCCCTTGATGTGCGCGCTCGCCTTTTCCTTGGTCGTGAAAAAGCCCGTGCATTCCATCACGACGTCGACGTTCAGCTCGCCCCACGGCAGTTCCGCCGGGTTGCGGTTGGCCAGCACGCGGATCTTGTCGCCGTTGACGACGAGGTAGTCGCCGTCCACCGACACTTCGCCGGGGAATTTGCCGTGCGCGGTGTCGTATTGCGTCAGGTGAGCATTGGTCCTGGCATCGCCGAGATCGTTGATGGCGACGATTTCGATATCGTGCTTCTTGCCGTTTTCATAGAAGGCGCGCAGCGTGTTGCGGCCGATCCGGCCGTAGCCGTTGATTGCGACGCGAATCGTCATGGTCTATCTCCTGATGGCTGAAAAAATACGTCGATGTTCGTCTGACCGGCAGCGTTGCCGCGCGTTCGCACGCACACGGCAATGCTTGCGGAAGATCAGCCGAGTGCGGCTTTAGCCGTCTCCACAACATGCTCGACGGTGAAGCCGAAATGCTTGAACAGCACGCCAGCCGGGGCCGATTCGCCGAACGTGTCGATCCCGACCACGCCGCCTTCCAGGCCCACGTATTTGCGCCAGAAATCCGTCACGCCCGCTTCGATCGCGACGCGGCGCACGCCCTTCGGCAGCACGCGCTCGCGATACCCGGCGTCCTGCTTGTCGAACACGTTGGTCGACGGCATCGACACGACGCGCGCCGCGATGCCGTCACGCGCGAGCGGCTCGATTGCATTCAACGCCAGTTCGACTTCCGAACCGGTGGCGATCAGGATGATCTTGCGCGCAACGATCTCGTCGTTCCAGTCGCGCAGCACGTAACCGCCCTTTTCGATGTTGGCGATCTGCGCGTCCGTACGCTCCGAGAACGGCAGGTTCTGACGGCTGAAGATCAGGCACGACGGGCCGTGATGCTCGACCGCGTGGGTCCAGGCCACCGCCGTCTCGACGGTATCAGCCGGACGCCACACTTGCAGATGCGGAATCAGACGCAGGCTCGCGACGTGTTCGATCGACTGGTGGGTCGGGCCGTCCTCGCCCAAACCGATCGAGTCGTGCGTGAACACGAAGATCGACGGCGCCTTCATCAGCGCGGCAACGCGCAGCGCGTTGCGGCTGTAGTCCGAGAACGTCAGGAACGTACCGCCGAAGGCCTTGAAGCCGCCATGCAACGCGACGCCGTTAATCACCGCGCTCATGCCGAATTCGCGCACGCCGTAGTTCACGTAGTTGCCGGCGGCTTTGCCCTCGGCGTTCACACGCACGGGCTTGGCGGCCTTCCAGTTGGTCAGGTTCGAACCGGTCAGATCCGCGGAACCGCCGAGCAGTTCCGGCAGCACGGCCGACAAACCTTCGATGGCCTGCTGCGATGCCTTGCGCGTCGCGACGGTTTCCGCGCGTTCGTTCGCGCCGGCGATGATCGCCTTCGCCTTGTCCTTCCAGTCGGCGGGCAGTTGCTTCGCGTCGCGGCGCGTGAATTCAGCCGCTTCCTGCGGGTATTTCGCCGCGTATGCCGCGAACGCCTTGTTCCAGTCGGATTCGAGACGCGCGCCGGCTTCCTTCGCGTCCCACGCTGCGTAGACTTCCTGCGGGATCACGAACGGCTCCCACTTCCAGCCGATCGCTTCACGCGTCGCCGCGATTTCCTTGTCGCCGAGCGGCGCGCCGT
>WNGR01003181.1_pt1 | contig 17967 bp, 16 predicted proteins | sample 5407581 | NCBI WGS metagenome assembly WNGR01 (sample SAMN13153383, study PRJNA577476) | soil metagenome | isolation source: 80 cm soil or saprolite under Garry oak tree replicate 2 | place: USA:California | collected 2016-06-15 | reverse complement strand
GGAAGGTGCGAAATCTTACTTGCCAGCATGGATAGAGCCTCTGCCGATGAAATCTTCGCCATCCGCGCAACTATTCGTTGCCACGAGCTGGAAATTGAATCCATAGACGTTGCGATCCAATCCATCGTCCGACAGGTTCAACAGCTTCGCGCGCAAAGGGCGTGTCATGTAGATGCCATCACTAAATGCCGGGGGTCGATTTCCATGGCCCTGCGCGCTCCTGACGATGTCCTGGCTCTCATATTCGAACATTGCGCGGCTAGCGGATGGGCCAATGCGCCACTTGTTGTCTCCCACGTCTGTAGCAAATGGCGGCGAGCTAGTTTTTTCCCGCGGGTGTGGTCGTACATCTACCTTACTAGCGATAGTCTGGACGCCGTTGCGAAGACTCGTTTATGGCTTTCCAGGGCCCTTCAATCACCATTACGTGTCGTAGTCGACGTCCGGGTTCTCGACCCCTATATCCTCGACGCCTTTGAACTTATCCTGGATCACGCTTCCCAGTGGCGCAGCCTAGCTTTGAGCACAAGGTTTGTCCAACAAGCCAGCGAGATCTTGTCTCAATGCCGTCGCCCTATCCCTAACCTACGCATCCTCGATATTACAAGCTTCTCCATCGGTGTTGCGACAGAGCAGGGCGTAGATGAATTGGCGGGACTCGATGACGCGTTTTCAGATGCACCTTCCCTTTCCTGTGTACGCATCGTGTGCAACAGGTTTCCACCTAGCCTCCCGAGGACCGTTGTTGAACTATCCATAGAGTTGGCCGACATTCCGTCATCGCGCCCGTCATTGTCTGCTGTTCTGCAGATGTTAGGACGACTTTCTGCTCTCCGGAGTCTAACACTTATAATCCCCTCATACTTTGCACAGATCATTCAAAATGACGAAGATCTCAAGACAGAAACCTACTTGGATCAACTGGAGTGCCTGATAGTAGACGCCCCACCAGATTTTAACGAGGTCCTACGACATATTCATGCCCCTGCCCTTCGGTCTCTCCACCTTCGCTCGACGGAACCGTCATTGAATCATCCCCACGAAGGTACAGGCGAAGCCCTACTCCAATTTCTCAAGTCATCGAACCCTCAGATCAAGTTGCTGGAGCTTCACGACGTCGATATTCGCCGGGATGACTTCGTGCAGTGCTTCTCTTCCCTACCTCTCCTAGAGGAGCTACGACTCCACGAGACAGAGATTCCGGACGACGCGCTGTTGTCCCTCCACGGTCCCAACGGCTCGTGCCCCCACCTCAAGCGTCTCGATCTCCGCTGGTGCGAGCAACTAGCTGGCCGCGCCTTGGTGGAACTTGTTCGGTCCAGGATCGGTCCAGATAGCGGTCTGAGGACCTCTTTCGACCCTATCGAGCGAATCACTGTCATCAACTGCGCACGCGTAGACGAGTCCAGCATTCTCGACCTGGCCCACGCTACGGTTTGTAGTGTGGTCGTGCGGAACTTGGCAGATCATTGTCGTACGCCTTCGCTAATATCGACCTTAGCACCTATTTAACACTCGGACCAGGCTCTCGGGGTTGCTGCACCAATACTCGATATAGGCAGCGATTACGGCTCCGACACCAGAAGGACTTGGGATCTCCGGAATGGGCCAACGTAAAGCTCGTCTTAGATTAGCGGAGACCTTGTTCTACGCTGGCCCAGTTCCGGCAACTTTCGGGCGGGCTGGCAGAGTCCCTTCGCTGTTAGAGTGGAGATAATATTTTACTGTGGGAATGCATAACAGAACTACTAGTATGGATAACGGGATAAAAAAGCCTAGGGTATATGTATACACATCTGTGTGGTCAGAATGTCCATCCTAATTTTTTTTTGTACTGCCGCTACGGATATATCGTACGCAGCCTGACCTGGTCCGGACGGGGCCTATGCATGTAATTCGCAGCCGGGTGAGGATGTCCGGAAGGGCTACCACTAAATTCAATGAGCAACAGCAGATAAGAGAAGTGCGATGAACTGCGCTGACTCTGATTGGGCGTGGGAAACATGAGGGCTGAGCGAACGATCTGATCCCTGAGATCCACCGAAACTGCCGTCTTCTGAATGCTCCCTGATCGAACCACAGTTAAGGAAGTTGTGGAACTGACATGCTTCGCAACTCACAATTGTATGTGCCGATGATAGCCGCGTCGATCTAGTGAAACAGTTACTGGGGACGACGACCGCGGAATTACGGAGCTGCTTTGGAACCAGTCGGTAATCGATCAGCACATCCGTATGGTAGAAGGCTCGACTGGGAAAAACGGACCTATTGGATACGTATTGACCCAAGTGAACGATCTTTGGGCGGTGGGTGGCATCGTTCGCCTCTGAGCCATCATCCGTATAATTCTCACCAGTTCTGCGCGCAACTAGGTCAGTACACGACGTGCCTCACGTCAGATGGTGACATGAAATTTACTTGTACACAATGCGTCCGCGTTCGTCAGCTATCTCAACGGGTGCCTCGTCGTACTCATAGGGGACGTCGTTGCCACTAAAGTCGCCGACGCTGAAGAGTTGTCTTGATCGGTACAAGTCTGGGCCAACGGAGAAATAAAATGGCTTACCGCTTTAACTCGTTGCCGTATTCGTCACGGAAGATGACGTTCATTCCGGGGGGTACGATGTAGTACGTGCGTTCAAGATTGGTACTCCGGCCATGAGATCCATACCCAGATCGACCCCTGTCGGGAGAATGACGAGGAATCTGCGTGCGATCGATGATAAGCCACTTGTCATTAATGCCGCCTCCACCATAAAACAACCAACCGTGATGCGACTCCCATTATCCAATGCCTGCACTACGTCTGAGCGGCTGCTCTCAGATGTAGGACCGAGGTGTACGGGGCCCTATTATTAGGTCAAACTTGTCAACCGAATATTGCAATGACGTCCACTCTAACTTAAACACACCTGAAACGCATGGTGCTGTGGACGTCGGTGTGGATGCCGCTGCAGTCCTTGAGTCAAGGGCTGGTGGCTTGCAGGAGCGTGATATAGAGGGTTGGAGTGGGTTGATGTGCTACGTTGGGGCCGATCGAAGCCTTCGTAGTCCTCCGCTGGGACCTCCTCGTGGAGATCCATACGGGTCACGGCTGAAGGCGGGAGGCCAGCAGATTCTGCAAACTGCTCGTACAGGCGACTGCCGGGGCCAGGCGCGCCCTGCCTGTGCACGGTGGGGACGGGACTATCGACTCTGGATGACTCCGAGATAAGATGCACGGGCGCCGGCCCATACGCATCGCTATGTCGATCGCCATCTTCAGAATAGTAGTCGTCATGTGGACCTTGGTGATAATTCGGACTCGGACGCTCGACCCGATACCAGGACTATCACGTATTTGCCAATAGTCCGTTAAAGGCAGATGGGGTGGGCATTGCAAAAGCATGGCGTACCTGGTCCTGGTCCTGTGCTCCAGGTTGGGCGTGGGCGTACCGCTCGGGGCCGGAACTACGATGTGTGGATCCACGGCGTGGGTAGTGTTGTGCTCGACTGCCAGCGTACAGCTGAGAGCGGTGGACAGGCGCTGTGTGACCTGAGCCCGAGGAGCCAGTGGGTCGCGAGCCGTACACTGGCGCTTGATCGTAGAGCTCAGAATCATCCGAGAACCTTTCTGAGGGGCTGGACAACCTTGACCGCGACCGCTTTGGCTTAAACATGTCGAAGAAAGGCATGATGGAAAGTCGATGTGGGGAATTCCTCGAAACCCACCAGGTTCATATAGTACCACGAACGACGACGATACGCTCGGTCCAGAACATGAGCTAGCCATGCACTACAGGGGATGCAATCACCTGCCGTTACACGGAGCGCCCCTTACCCTGGCGCGAGACATCCGAGAATACGCAACAGGAAGACATGCGGCCATCGCATGCCCTTGGATCGATATTGATAAGCTCAGATCCGGAGAAAGCTTCTCATCAAGGTAATAAGTCTGATACAACGCACTATACAACGCCACTCATTGGTCACAAAAGTCGAAACTGCTGTCGGACTTGTGACGCGCCACCGTGACCATTTTACGCCATTTCAGCTCTTCACAACGTCACCACTAGCACGCTCTTAACCTAGTCCTGTCTGCGTCGTAAGGAGCTTATCACCTCTAGGGCTTGTCCAGTCCTGGCGATAGCATCCGCGGTCTGAGAAATGGTAGCAGGGTCGAGGATCGGCTGGCCAGAGAGGAGCAACAACCGCTGGGATAAGGCGCTTAGAGTAGCGCCCAGAGCCTCACATGAATTAGCGAGAACGTCTTCTGACGCGGAGGTTGGCTGGAACGATGTGTACGAAGTGTTTTATAGCTTGATCTCTGGGAAATCATACCTCGGAGAATGCATAATTGACGGCACTCGGGAGAGATGGCTTTGACTCCCGGGATAAAGGTAAAACAGCGGGAGCGACGGATAAAGTTCCAATAGCAGATGAAGCAGAGTGGGCCACCTGAAATGAGGTCATCGCTGGTCATGAGCTATTGCTAGTCCTGAGGCGTTCATTTAGACAAACCGCGGGTGCATCAGGGTTCTCAGACGCTTTCTCTTTGCCTTTGAGTGTTGCATTTGATCCCACCAGAGGTGCACTAGATGAGGGAATCTCTTCCTGCCTTGATCCCGATGAGGTAACGGGTACCAAAGAACCCAACCCTTGTGCCATTTTTTCTGTCACGTAGATCGTACCGCATACAACGCACTCCTATTGAGTATTAGTATTCCAGCCACACACATCGGTTTTCTGGGTAGCCACTGAACAGAAGCGCACCTTCCTGGGGCTTTTTTCGTGACCGGTTTTTGGAGGTCTGACTAATGGGATACCGTAGCAGGTGCTTCTTGGACACTCATCTGCGAGCATGGCCCACCCTCTCAAAAGACGTCTCCCGATTTCTGCTGAGGCAAGGTCAGACTGTTGTCGTCGCCTGATCGAATCTTCTGTCTCAGCAGGTATGGCAAAAGTAGGTGAATCTGGAACATAGGCGTCTTCTGTCGGCGGAGTTGAAGATCGGGAGTAATGGGTGCTAGATGCAAGACTAGGCGAAGAGGGTTGTTGCGATTCAGAGTGACCGGGGCCAGGGTTGAGGACTGATAAGAAGATATTTAGCAAGTTAGACTAGTTGAAGGGATTTACAAAGGCAAAAAACTCGCCAGTCCCATTGCCTTCACAGCTAGGGCAAAACCAGGTGACCAGACCACGTCCTTCAGGAGAACGCAACAAAGGGACGCCGTGACATTCCTCAACTGGACAAGTCCGGTCGGAAGGTGTCTTTAAAAAGTTATGAGATCGTCTCTAAGGAGAAAGTCTAGTGTTCACGTACCCACCCATCGAGCAGAAGTTTACCTAACTTGTCGGAGACATTTATCACCTTTGACATCGCAAGAGCAATAACTTACTGTACTCAGCACAGTAATTGTCAGATGGCAATTATTTCCGTTCCTGGTGCTGTAACAGCGCTTGGTAAGAATTTCGCCACGTACACGGTCCGCCAACAGTACACCGCCACCGACACCAGTCTCCGTTCTCCCCAGCCTCCCCACACCTCCTTGTTGAAGGCAGAAAGGTTGGATGAATTGGCTTTTACGATGGCCAGAGATTTTTCTGGTCGTCCTTGTCGCTGCTCTTGAAGCGTATCGTTTGGGCTACACCAACACACCTGGTATTGTTCATGCGACCTGGTCACCCCAGCGGAAATCCGAAATGCGGTGCGTCATTCGTCCATGTTACCACACAATTAGCTAGACGATTTCTCAGGGACAAAGTACGCGACCTCTGGTATCATGGGTACACTAGTTATATGCGGTTCGGTGCATGGATCCACAAACTCGTTATTTTCTTCAGTGCTAACACGCTCCAAAAGCTTTCCCTCTAGATGAGGTATTATATCTTCCGTCTACCTATAGCAGGCCATCTCAATTCAGTATCAGCTAGCCCCCTTATCGTGTTCGGGTCGAGGACCGGACTGGGATATCCCGTGAGCTATGTCCCCAACTCTGACTTTTGCTCTTGTTCCTCACTTGTGTGGGCTTGCTAAATTCAAGCGAAAACATTGCGTACAATGACGTTGCTGGCAACTTCTCTCTCACGCTGATAGACTCGTTGGACACCCTGGTAGTGCTCAACGACCGCGCCGGGTTCGAGGATGCGATTCGCAAGGTTATTGGCTGGGTGTCCTTCGATGTTAACACCAAACCTCAGATCTTTGAGACAAATATTCGCGTCCTTGGAGGGTTGCTGTCTGCCCACATCTTTGCCAGTCGGTCCGGCCAGCCGTTTCACTTGCCATGGTATCGTGGAGAGCTTCTTAGCATGGCTCACGACCTGGGCGAGAGGTTATTACCTGCATTCTCTACGCCAACGGGCCTTCCTTATGCAAGGGTGAGTGATACCGATTCGCTCGAGTCGGCACTTGCGAATGCGTGATTCCAGATAAACCTTCGTCACGGTATCCCCACGGGTGAGAGTGTCGAAACCTGTAAGTCCGCTAGTGAGAAAATTGTCTCCATCCGCGGCTAGAACAGGACGTTTCCCTCAGGTACTGCTGGTGCAGGATCCCTTATCCTCGAGTTTGCCACCTTGAGTCGACTCACTGGGGACACTAGATTCGAGAAAGCCGCTCATAAGGCCTTCTTTGCCTTGTGGAATCGTCGATCAGATATTGGCCTAGTAGGAAACACAGTTAATGCGTGGAGTGGGGTTCGTGCGCTTTCTTTCGAGACTTGTTGCATCTTCCTAAGTGACGGGGCTTAGAGTTGGGTTTATCCAGAAGTTAGCTCAGTCGGTGCCGGCATTGACTCCTTTTTTGAGTATGCCCTCAAGTGGTACATCTTGAGTGGTGCGTCTGAGAGTTCCCTGGACGTGGTGTTCTCTTTACTCATAGCTTGCTAGGCGAACACGAGTTTCTTGACGTATGGAATGAATCATACGCAGCAATCATGCGTCACTCTAGATCGTCAGATGGTCTCTGGGTAAGACTACCTTCCCGAACCCAGATCATTGATCTCACATTTCGCAGTACCGGCGGGTACACACGACTACTGGGGATATAGCATACAATACCCTGGATTCACTGTCAGCGTTTTGGCCTGGTCTTCAAGTCCTCGCTGGTGACGTTGAAAACGCGGTCAAATCCCACATGCTCTGTGAGGACCACTTAGTCACTCATTTCGAGTGCTGATTAAGTTTAGATTGGCAATTATGGAAGCGATATGCAGGCATCCCAGAGGTCTGGGACATGAGCTATAAGCAAGCGACCTCCCTGCAGTACCCGTTACGTCCAGGTGAGCCCACCGCCCGTGTTTTCGTGGGTATGCGAGATCTGATAGTAGGTCAGAGTTCATAGAGTCAACCTGGTATCTATATCGCGTGAGTCTCGTTGTCTGGGTTGATGCGTTCATTAAATTATAATCAGGCAACCCGAGATCCCATGTATCTCGACATTGGGGAGAAGGTGTTCTCAGATTTGCTGCTTCGAGCGAAGGTCGAATGCGGTATAGCTGGCGTTCAGGATTTAAGAAACAATGCCCTTGAAGACCGGATGGAATCCTTTGTCCTTTCTGAAACTTTGAAGGTTCGTAGTCAGCCTCATGTCTACCCGCAGATCATTAATTTGAAGCCCTCAGTATCTTTATTTATTGTTCGATGAAAATAACCCGCTACACACCGACGACTCGAACTACGTATTTACGACGGAGGGTCATATATTATCCCTTGAGCGAAAGCACTTGAAGCTCCCATCCGCCACGGTAAGGCAGCTCCGTCGCGCCGAAAGCCCGCAATGCCCCGCATATGAGCCTCCATTCTTTATTGGTCCAAACGACTCGCCAGGACTCTATGTCGGTGTTCGTTCCCGATCAGACTTTGATTACGCTCGCTTCCTCGTCAGTGCTGCGTTTTCGGATGGGGACGAAGCGTATTGGCATCCGAGCGGTTGGTGCGAGGTCCCCGTCGTTGACCAATATGTGAGTTATATGTGTCAGCGACTCATCGATAGCTGAGAACTGGCCATTCCCTAATTAGACACAGGAGTTCATTCTCACCACGGATGGCAAAACAGTCAAAGAGGACGTTGCCCCCAATCTCAAGAAGATCTTTCCTGTGCCTGACGGCTTCATGGTTCAAAGCATTGCCGGGGTTCGGACGCGTATAGTGAGCCGATTAGATGGCAAGGGCTACAACATTGCTAAATGTCGGTTCCCTGTTCATACCTTGCTACCCTGACTGAAATCTACGTACAGTGGGCCCGCATACGGTACACACCGGGCAGATGGTCTACATCAATGACGCCGAGCTAGCCACAAAGCTCGGCAATGTCAAAGAAAAGCAAACGGAACGGCGGCACATTGACGCACAACTTCGGATCTTCATAGACTTTGTCGATGTAGGCTCACATATCCCGTCCGTTGTTGGGGGTCTAGTGTCAGATGCGGTCTTCACGGCCACCACGGGACTATTCGCTGGAGATCCATCGGACCCCTCTCCAGATAACGGAAAGCCTCTACGCTTTGGACAAGGAGAGGGAGTTGACTTGGTCCGAGACCCGGCAAACCCCACTGGGTGTCATGCATACATGCAAACCTTTACCGACGAAGCTATCCTCGTGCGTCGTGGCGAATGCACATTTCTCGAAAAGCTTCAGCGCGCACACGAGGTGGGCGCCTCTGGGGTTGTGGTCATCAACGACTCCGACGTAGCAGTCAATCCATCTGCAAGCACAGAGGACCTCAAGGACGTCGGCGACTCTTTAGATGATGCAGCTGTGGTCGTGCTGAGTGCATCGGATGGGCGCCAAGTGTCGGGGATGTTAGATGTGGCAGGGGACCACCATGTCGGACGAGTCGTTCTCGTTCTCGAGAACCTGGAGCGGGATACTGCATCACCGGAGCAGGATCCGACCGGGGAGCAGAGCGGGTTTGCGGGTAATCGTATATTGTACATCAATGGATACGCGCTACTCAATACAAGATTGTTGATCTAAGCTCCTAGGCTGATAGCCCACTAGATCAATCTTTGATCCAGGTTACGCAGGCTGTTCGTCGACTTGGACTATAGAGTAAGTCGGAGCGTTGAGTTTGTCTTTACCTTTGAGGAAAGTGACTTCGGCGATGAAAACATTTTGGAGCAGTTTGCCGCCTTGCTTTGTAACGAGCTCGCCGGCTGCCGCCGCAGATCCACCTATAATGATGGAGTTCTGTGTCAACGTTCCCCCGAGACGCCATCATGGTAGTCGATGTAAAAGCGCACCCGTGGCAATGATGTCGTCGACGATGACAACCGTCTGTCCCGGTACAATTGCGCCTGTCTGCATCTCAAATTCATCCTGATTCGAGTCGTGGATCAGGGATCAATCACCATCACCATCACCAAAACACATAGTAGAACAGTACATACCGTTCCATACTCCTTCTCGAACGCGGCTCGCTCGCACTCTCCTGGCAGTTTCCCACGTTTACGCACCGGCACAAATGCGGCGCCCAGCCTGAGCGCTATAACCGGTCCCAGGAGGAAACCCCGAGAATCGAGTCCGACGATCACATCGATCTTCTTATCGGGAGAGTTAGGTATAACGTTAGACACGAGGTGATGGACGAGGTGCGTGACGAGCGCCTCGAAGGCTAGCGGATTGCGGAAAAGTGGGAAAATGTCACAGAAGGCGACACCCTAGCAAATCCTTCAGCAAATGATGCGATCGCATTGTAACCTGCATTACGTACCTTCTTTGGGAAATCCTGGTAAATTGTGAGGAACGATTTGATGTATTCAACGTCGGACATCGTCAGTGTCTTGCCTAGTGGAAGATTATTGAACAAACTGGCTAACTTGGAGGAGCACGGCAACTGGCAACTGGTTAATTAAGTCCGAGGAGCAAATCTCGGTCTTCGGAAGCGCGTTGGTATAAACCCCGCAACCGCCTTGTACGCCCAGATAAGCCCTCATAGGCCTTATAGACGGACTCAACATCTCATTTCGCCTCTCTACTCAACTCGTAGGGTGGTGCGTCATAGTGCTCATAGATTGCTGGTACCCTTGCTACATGAGGAGAAAGTATGGCAGTACAAAAGCGAGTAAAAGGCGTAATAACATTTTGGACTATCAGACAGATTCAAGGACCTCTGGTTCCTTGAAGTCCTTCGCCACTCGCGTGCCTGTCTCCTATAATGGACCTGAGCCTCGGATCATAAAAGGCGTGATTGGAAACGTACGTCTGTTGACTCGCCGTGAAGCTCGAGTAGTTTTGAAACGTCGAACTTGGGAGCCTTGAGGATCTTCGCCTTGTGGACATACACGTTCTGCAGAGGGTAGATGCTCCGCGCAGCCTTCTCAATCTCCCTTCCAATCGCTTCTGGTACAAACTTTTGCACCAACTCCTTCAAATCGCAACTCGTTGCTTCTCGTGTCATGATCTCGAACATCTTCTTCCGAATCTCCCGAATCTGACTCGTCTGCGCGTACGTCGTCTTGCGCACCTGTGTTTGGCGGCGCTTGGTGAATCCAATCGCGAAGAGGCGGAGGAGGTAACCGTCGGTTGTCTTGACGTCGACATGCGCTTCGATGAGAGTTTGCCATTTGCGCACAAGAGAGCGGAGCTTGTCTGAGGTGAAAGACATGCCATGGAAGTTGGTGAGGCAGTTCTTTCCCTGAACCTCGTCAATGCGAAGTTTAATCTTGCGGAAAGATTGCTCTTCATCCTTGTTGAGGTCACCGAGCGAGACCTCGATGATACGACCCTTGAGAGAGTCATTTGCATTTTCTGTGCGAGGGCAGACATAAAGGAGTGAATTGCAGACGAAAGAGGTCTGACGTACTCAATCCTTGAGAGCGGTTCACAAGCGTCTTGCCCACATTCTTTACCTCGAATATTGACGGCGCCTTTATGTCATACCAATCTACGGACCCATCAGAAAAAGTGGTGTCGGAGGACTGGAGGTGGTGCATACCCTTGCGAGAGAAGGGGTCGACGACCTTTTTCTTGACACCCTTTTTACCCTTAGACAACCGCTTGTTCTACAGGACAGGGCGAATTGAGATTAAGAGATCGTAAAATACGGCTCTCGCGCGCACCTTGCCTACGGCCATGGTTTAGTATAGAAGAGGGTGAAGGGGACCGTGTCGGCCTGGCCTTGTTTTGAGATTAAGGTATTCGAGCTTCCAACTGTGCGTGGTTGGTCGTGTAAACTTTGCGGCTTCAAACTCTGTTCTCGGAACTGTACAGTTCATTCCCACGCTTCATGTCCTCTTCGTCGTCAACTCTCACTCGCGTCCAATTCGAACAGGTCTGCAAAGCATTCATCGACAAACATGCCCAATCGCCATCTCCTTTCGTGGATGCCACTAGGTTGAAAGACTGGTCGTGGACAGAGCACCCAGTGTGCACGTTCTCCCCGAATATCGATTCATTGTTCTTGTTCTAATCTTGATCTCATCTCAGACAGTCCCTGGACTTGGCTACTTGTTTCGCACCGTTCCACTGTACGGTTGCACTCCGGCTCCGGATATAGACAGCGATTTTGTTCAAGCGGATGTCCCTCAGTCGGTAGAATTTGTAGATGACTTAGCCATCGCGGACGGCGCTTCCCCGGAGTATCTTACATGCGGACAAAGCATCGCCTTCTCCCCAACTTTCCAAGTTCCCGTATTCTACTTCACTATCCATGACTCTCGTGCGTAGTTTTTGATGCGATAAGAAAGGCTTTTTTTGCTCAAGACAAAGATTGTACAGATGGTTCTCCCTTGGGGCTCGAAGAAATAATGAATACAAGTTTGTTACGTCACCACGCGTTGCCTGAGACGCAGGCCACATCATTCGCACTGTTTCAGCGAGACGCGTTGTTTCCGTTGCTCTCGCAAGGAGATCACCCTACATTAGGATTGCCGTCTTGGTTTATTCATCCGTGTGGAACGGCTTGTGCTATGAGCGAGTTGATCGGAGAGAAGATGGCCGAGGGTATGCCCGAGGTTGGCAGCAAGGAATGGCTGTTAGTTTGGTTAGAGACCTGGTTCCTAATGCTTGGAAATATGGTCCAACTGTAAGAATTGCGAACGCGTAGTCATATGGATGTTTCCATTTGTGGTTCCACTTAAATCGGCAGCGCTATTGTCGTACGATCCAGCATCGGACTCCGAGTCGCCTCTGACGCGGATTCGGGATTGGTTCATATCCGAGTTAGTCGCATATCATTCATCTCCCCCTTTGAGCCAGATTTGCATATAAGGCCCATACAATGTTACTTTCGCGTCTCTCTGCAACAGTCCTCCGATCTTCTTCCGCTCGCTTTTACCCCCTCATCATTCGCTCAATGGTGCGCTCGCAGCTCCTTCCCCGCCGTAATCCTCTAACTCTCTCAATTAGTCTTACAACAGCCCCCACGAAGTAGTTATTGTCGCAGCAGCCCGCACCCCTGTTGGTACCTTCAATGGTGGCCTCAAATCCCTCACCGCACCTGAACTAGGCATCGTCGCCCTCAAGCGCGCCTTCGAGCAGTCCAAGGTTGACCCCGCCGTCGTCGAAGAAGTCTTCTTTGGCAACGTCGTTCAGGCTGGCGTTGGCCAATCTCCTGCACGACAAGTTGCCATTGGTGCTGGTGTGCCTGTCTCCTCTGATGCGACCACCATCAACAAAGTCTGCGCGAGCGGTCTCAAGTCCATCATGTTGGCATCCCAATCTATTGCTTCGGGTTATAAAGACGTGGTCGCCGCAGGCGGTATGGAGAGCATGAGCAACGCCCCGTATGTCTTATCCGCGGGGTCGCTTCACGATGTGAATGCTAACCGAGATGTCTGCTAGCTTCCTCCTCCCACGACAGAACCCTGTCTTCGGAAAGATCGAGACTAGAGACTCGCTCGAAAATGACGGTCTCCTTGATGCGTATGACAAGGTCGCCATGGGCAATTGTGCCGAGTTGTGCGCCGAGAGGCATGAAATTTCCCGCGAGTCTCTCGATGCACATGCCATCGAGTCGTATCAGCGTGCGGAACGCGCATGGAAGGCTGGCGCGTTCGACGCAGAGATCGCCCCTGTCGTTATCAAGGGCAAGAAGGGTGACACAGTAGTAAAGGAGGACGAGGAGTACAAGAAGGTCATCTATAACAAGATCCCAACGCTCAAGTCTGCGTTCAAGCAAGGAGGTCGGATTACCGCCGCCAACTCGTCCAGTATCAACGATGGCGCCTCAGCGCTGATCTTGATGTCTGCGGAGAAGGCGAAGGAGCTCGGCGTGAAGCCGTTAGCCAAGGTCATCTGTGAGCGGTGCACGCCAACTTCCTCTATGTATCCGGCGCTGACATATCTTCAGCATACGCCGATGCGGGTATCGACCCAAAACTCTTCCCTGAAGCACCCACTATTTCTCTACCCATCGCCCTGGAGAAGGCTGGCCTGAAGGCAGATGACATCGCTGCATGGGAAGTGAACGAGGCGTTCTCTGTTGTCGTCCGCATCGTCGAGAAGGTCCTCGGAGTTGATCCTGCAAAGATCAACGTTAACGGGTAATGCCGTTGTTCTCTCTTGAAGTTCTCGTTTCTAACTCATGCACTATGTGACCCTCCAGTGGTGCCGTTGCGCTCGGTCACGCTATTGGCAACTCAGGCTCCCGCATTATTGTATCTTTGGTGCACACACTCAAGGCTGGCGAGTACGGCGCTGCCGGTATCTGCAATGGGGTGCGTTTCTGTGGGTTTTCTTTCGGCATATACCAGGACTCACGTCGAGATGTCAGGGTGGTGCGTCTTCGGCGCTCATCATCCAAAAACTATGAGGGTCCGAAGGGGTCCGTTCTCGCATTGTACATTTGCAATTATCTTTTGTTATCATGTAGAGGCTTTTCTATCAAGCCACCGAATACACGCATCACCCAAACCCTAATGTCGTGAAAGAAATCTATTTGATCATTGAGGTGGCGTAGGTGTGAGAAACAGGCCAACGTTATCTATCTTTCAGGCCTTTTTCAGGACTGGTCTCCAATGTGGGCGTCCCGCCTCAGGGCCACTAGTGCTCACTCATCGACACAGTTAGATAGAATATGGGTACAATACAGTATTGGAGTGCCCTACAGTACAGGTGGTGCCCACCATGACAAATAACCCGGGCCCGGGAAACATCGCCGCGATAAGATTCCGTTCTACACCATAATCGAGCATTTCGCATCAACCATTACTGTAACAAGATCCGGGCCTGTCCTTCCATGATCGACCACCCGACTGCCAAGATTTTGAGATGCTGAGACACTCTTATATTTACAGTACTCAAGTACTCATGTTCCATGGCATTTGGTCGGAAAATCTCCCGACGGTCTTTCTGAATAAAAGCGTGCGAATGGCGCGACGGAATAACTGTCGACATCAGCCAATACGTCGATTCAAATCGCTCACGTGTGCCGTTCTAAGCCACTGGACGCGGTTTTGATTCCTTTGGACTAGGAGCGAGCGCACCAAGGTGGTATCATCAGGAAAATGGAATGTTACTAGAGAGCACTAGCCGAGACTGGCAGCACTGGCAGCACTCAATTTTAGTGGGCGCTAGTTGCCCCTAGTAACGACAGGTCAGGTCCATTTTGCTGATGATTGCACTAAGTCCTTATCTGTATTTCTAACTGTCTCTCTGTCCAAGATGATGATCAACGCGAAGACATTAGAGACCACCTGGGCAGAAGGTTTTCTTTTCGGGATGGATAGATGGTCGTCTAGACAAGGAGAAATAGATGGAAGAAGAGAAGGCGCGCAACAATCATACAAGCAACGCGTATTCCTTGATCCAACGAACAAAAGGAGTCACATACTGCATGTGCCAAACTGAGCAACTGAAGTAGTAATAAGTTTACCTCTTTTGGGCTCTTGTCCGCAAGGCAGCAGCCCGAGCCATCTCAATACGAGAGCAAACTGTCCCATGGCCTCACACCCACCTGAACCCGTGTTACTAAGTGCATCCAACCTCGAGTTTCTCATCACCTCCGATGAGAGAAATCTCGTAGAGGAATTTGTTGCGTCCCAAGCCAGGTACGCCAAGGCTCGAGTGAACGAGGGCCGGGCAATACGCGCATCATGGGGTATCAGTACGCCAGAAAAAGAGAAAATGCGCCTACACCGTGAACAGCCTTCCGCTGGCTTCGAAACGCCGGTGCTCAAGCCTCGCGCTGCCCAGACACAAGTTGAACCTCGCCCGAGGCCTCCCTCCCCACATCGTCCGAAAGCCTCGCCGTCACCGAAGCGGGATAAGAAGGTCAAGGCGATGTCAGTTTTTGTGGAAGCAGCTTCTCCCAAGCGACAGAGAAGGCGGAACGATAAGTCTGCCGAGAGACAGTTGCGAGCACTGAAGTCTTCACGTAAAAGGTGCCATCCGAGAAGCGATACCGACGAGGAGCATGTAGCCAGTATGTATACTTTTGCCGCTCTCAACGGTGCTACAATACTTACGGACATGACAGGACTTGCAGATCGACGGGAACGCAAGCGTGAAAAACGGGAGATTATGAACCCACGAGAGGCTAAGCCAAGCACGGCGACTAGGAAAGAAAGAAAGAACAATGCGACTAGCGGCCCCACCAATAAGAAGCAGAAGATACCAGCAGGCTTCGCATTGATGCATGGCTTCTCCTCTGCCAGCATTGGAAAAAGTAGACTCACGGTGCGCGCAATCCCTTTCGATTGAGGGCGTCAGCTCATTCACGGCACCCGGATAGGTCGAACCACCGCTAAATTTCGGAGTGTTTAATAAGGGCAGAGCTTCCGAAAAGGTGAAAGTGGATGAACGGAAACGTTCGAAGGATAAAGGTATATATCCAGCAGTAAGCCTATCGGCCACTATCATCAGACTCACAGTCTTCATCGAGGAGGTTTCCCTTCCCGTATCTTTGCCGAGGACCGTTTCCTCAATCCAAGACCGGCAAAACAACCGGCAAAACAGCCCGCAGAGCACGCCTCCGGATCCGAGTACTCTGAAACAATGTCGAGCAAAAGCACCAGCCATGAGTCCTCATCATCGATCAAATTGAAGAGATCATCTGCCGTCCAACTCCGGAGGAATCCGATCAAGATAAAGGGGACCATAAGCCGACAACAACCATCCATACACTCACAATGTGACAACGAGGAGATGGGTAGCAGTGCGCGCAGTAAAACGGGAGCCAAACTTACCCCACTGGCTAAACCAGGAAAACCAGGATCATCACTACAATCCGTCTCTTGGGTAATTGAAAAGGACGGTAGTTTGCCCAGCACGAGCTCTGAGATCGCCATCGTCTCTGCAAAAAGCAAGACAGAAACCGCATTCCTGGACGTCCGAACCGCGGTCTGGGGAAAGGTTCTGAAGGATAACTTGCTCGATACGAAAGCTTTATCACCTCTGAAGACCAGGGAAGATCCTCCGACTGCATCCATCCTGCCTACCATAGCTATGACTCGGGAAATTACATCGAAAGTAACACCGGAGATTGACGAGCCCGCCACTATTGGTCCTTGGGAGTCTGCTTCCCAAGTTGCACGAAGTGTCCTACACCCCCAGGAACCGGGATTCACGTATTCCAGATTCTTTCCTTTGCCACACGTCGACAAGGCCGGCTCTGCTGAACATACGACCCATCTAGTGCCTACAGAAAGGTCAAAGGACATTGGCAGTGCGCGTTCCGATTCGGATGCAAACCCCAATCGCGAAGAGCCCCTTGCGCACAGGTCGGCCAGTCTCGATTGTCGTGGCGAAGATCAGTTGCCTAGGGCCACCTTACTCTCCGCACTAGCAAACACATCATCTGCGAATGACACTCCCGCTTTCCCTGCAGAGCGGACTTCTGTACTCCAGACCTCTTCACTAGACTCAGTTGATCGCGCACTGCTAATTCTTAATGCTCCTGAGGCCGCCAATTTCCCCTACCGCCCTTCCCAAATTCGTAGAAGGTCAATCCCACAGCAGGAATTCAATCCCACCCCTGAGGACATGGAATTATACCAGTATGGCTTGGAACCCATAGACAGCAATTGTGAGGTTCCGCTACCTCTTCTCTACCTCGATGGTAACGAAGGAATTGAGGGCACGAGTGGTCCTCCAAGGAACCCAGACACCCTTGGCACACTCAGAAATACGCAACACAATTCCTTAGACTTCCAGGGAGAGTATCAGGTTGGAGAATTGGAGACGTATGGCGAAGAAGCAGTTCGATACTACGAGGATTACCCAAGCACCGTGTTCGACTCTCCTGAGTTTGCGAACGAAATGGTGTACACCTTGCCGAGTTCTCCGTATGAACGCCAAAATGAAGCAAGTTTCTTCACAAATGAAGGCGACACAAGCCACGAAATAGTCATGGATTCGATGTCTGGAGCATCCGCGGATTGTAGTGCTCAGCCAGAGGACGACGAGGACACGAGGACAAACATCCACCTCTGGGATGACGCAGTGTGGCCACGGAGAGAACTGACAAACGTCCAAAGAGTAGAGCAAGACGTTGCCAAAAAGCTGAAAGGCCATTGGTTTCCATATAAATTTTGATAACGATTGTATCATCCGCGTACCATATGGGAATCGAAGGCTTGGGACCAGACAAAGGTGAACCTATGTAGAGTAGCACATCAAAGCGGTCACAGTTGCATTGCCCAAAGCACGTGGGCGCGCGATATTAATTCCTTTTTTGGAAAGCTCCCTACTCTTGAACCAGCTGCATAAACAGTGTAATTGCTAGGCAAGCAGGAGTATATAGGTTTCAGCCACCTCCCTGGCGGCGCACAAGGCTTGTACAGCGTCGAAATTCACGATTGATGCAAGTGTCACTGATTAATGAAGCTAATGAAGATTCATCTACGTCCTCCTTCCTAATGTTGACTTCATCGGCGAGTGAAAGTGGTTCTCTCCTTTGACAGTAGGTGACCAACTGCTCCTGCTCAGCCGAGGAAGTCCATCGCACAGCTCAGCTCGTGATAAAGAGACCAAGCGTTATGGATGCGCCGTCCAAGCACCACATCCCCTTTACATCACTGACATCCTTCCTGGAGCCTCGAGGT
>WNGR01003176.1_pt1 | contig 17976 bp, 25 predicted proteins | sample 5407581 | NCBI WGS metagenome assembly WNGR01 (sample SAMN13153383, study PRJNA577476) | soil metagenome | isolation source: 80 cm soil or saprolite under Garry oak tree replicate 2 | place: USA:California | collected 2016-06-15 | reverse complement strand
AAAAAAAAAGATCACCCTTTGGTTACGACTGTGGTATCTCGGGTCGCCTCATCGGTAAAACAAAGGCTCACTAACGCTCACTCCCTCGACTACGTTCAGTGTCACTTGCTCTGTCTTTTCCTAAAAGTCCCATTCACTGTCTACTCGACCATGAATCCTGCCAAGCATGATCCTGCTGTCACAAACAAACTACGGCAATGTTGGCATCCACAATCTACGGTATACCCAATTTAGTACTGTGTACGATATGGTCAGTGGACTTGAGAAGCGGCCAATTACGAAAAATCTGATGAGAATGGAACACTGTTGGGATACGATACAGCCCGGAATGGACAAAGTCCGACAACCCCCGAGGCTAGACCAAGTATTAGATAATTCGTAGATTACCGTAGATAAACGGTTATCTACGAATAATACTATGAGGAGATAGGAACATACGCTTCTACTCCGGACCACCACCACTCACGCGTGCTCAATATATGACTGTCCTGCTGCGCCATATCTCTACAAACACCAAGGAAAATAAAAACGATGTGTGTAACTTGTGTCCAGGAGTTGAATCGCCGATGATGTACTACTGTAATCGCTTCTTCCATCTGCAACCCTGATAAATGAAGGACTGCCAGCGAGAGCCTGAGCGTCGAATTTAAAATAAATAAATAAATCCGCTGCGGGTGCATAATAGGTACTGAGGCGGCGGATACGTAGAATAATACGGTAGAAACACGTGGTATTCCTAGGTGGTATGGGTTGAATGCAATGGCCGAATAGGTATGGCGTGGGCAGCGCTGGGGCGTAGTAGTGGGGTGTAGACGTAACCGAGTGAGTCAATTGAACAACCCCCGCCCGGGGCGATCAAAAATTCTAATTGTTATGTCCATACTACTCTGAGTCGCCACCTTGCTCGGATGGTGCCAGGAGGGTCACGATGGGGCTCGGATACTACATGCTTGCTCATTGATCATTTCTATCTCTTCAGCTCTGGCCCTCGAGGCGGGAAAAGGGGCTAACGACAAGTACAGTAACCGCAGCACTGCTAAAGGAATTTAAAAAAAAAATTATAATCAGAATTTTCGCTCAAGTTTTCACTGCCCACTGGCTGCAGCGCCGACAATGGCAAGGGCGATCGCTCTGATCTGGACCTTTTCCTTGTCCCACTACAAGGCGTTCGTCGCAAGTGCCACCAAGTTCGCCAACACCGTAAGCCACGCACTTTGCGAGAAGTGAGGGAAGAAAGACGACACGCACGACATTGCCGGTCCAGTACGGGTCCTTCTCCAGGGTGGCGCGCACGGCGGCGGCGCTCTCCGCCTCGAAGACGAGCATGCTCCCGTTCGCCTCCCCCGATTCTGGATCGGACGTCGGCCCGCCCAGCTCTGTAGTTGAATGGAGCGAGTGAGTGGGGGACCGTCCCCCAAAAAGACACACCACGCACTCAAGATGCCTTGACCGCCGAGCCGCTTGATGCCTTCGAGGTGCTGTGGGCGGACGGCGCTCCGGCGCTCGAGCATTTCGGGGTCGGTATAGCTTGGTGCCCAGACGACAAAAGTCTGCTTTGTTGCCATATTTGTTTGCTTGTGATGCTGTTGGTGTGATGGGTGTTCGAGACTCGGCTGCTGATATGAAAGCTTTACTTATAGTCCCATCGAAGACAGGACTATAGTACCCTTTAACCTTAACAAATGACATCATAGCTTAAGTCCCGTAAGATAGCCCCGAGATAGCCCGATAGTAGCCCACACAAGGCCCGGCCGAGCCCCCATCACGACGCCGACCGTTTCATCCCGTACCGCGCACGTGCGTTTTTGCCCACCTCACGGTATCGTGCGTCGCATTAATCAGTGGGTCCAGTGGCTGAAGCTCCCACTTCGGGTCCGGCGAGACAATCGCCGCGGCTGCGATCGACAGATACGTGTGATATGGGTCTTTTGGAAAGGTCGTATAAGTATAAGGGTAGTCTAAGCGAGTGGCGCTTACCCGGGTGTTCTCCCGGTGCTTTGCTGATCCCGCCAAACTTGTACTGACACCGCGCGAGAAACGCGCCGAGCGCATGCGCGTCAAGCAAATCGCCCGCACCGAGGATCTGCGCACCACAACTCCATTATTTTCCAATCAAGGGAGAGAGAGAGATGGATGGCGCGTACGGAAAGAGCCGCGCCGCACCAGAACCCATAGCACGCGTCCGGCAGCTTGTTCGTGCGCCCCGCAAAGCCGCCCCCGAGCTCCGTCTCCGTCTGCGTATGCACCAACCAGCGGACCGTCGCGCGCCACTCGGCGGGCTGTAGCCGTGCGCGGGACGCGCATGCGTGGTCTGCCGGCACGAGATGCAGCGCTGCGAGCGCGCAGTACGTCGGCCCGCCGAGCGACTCGCCATGCGGCGTCTGTCCGTACCCCCCCTCGTACGACTGGCGCGCATCAGCACAAAGAATAGGGAGAGGAATGGGGGTGCGCACTCGACAGCGATGGATGTATGATAGCGCGCGGGCGAGGTCGATGCATGACCAGTCGTCGAGCAGCGCACAGACGACAAAGGCGCAGTACGTCATGCGCAGATCGGTATCGCCCGCCCCGGGAGTCGTCGCGAATCTTTGATACACAAAAGGGAAGTAAAAGATACGCAAGTAAGTCTTAACACGCACCCTCCGTCCGCGCTCTGGCACGCGCCCACCATGCGCGCGAGCGCGGGGCGGTCCAGGGCCGCATAGTCGTCCCGCAGGACCGCGAGCGCGAGCAAGGCGCAGTACGTCATGATCATATGGGGACCGTCTGTGGATGGCTACTTGGCGGGGCTCGATGGTCACCATCGCGGCTCGATTGATATAAATGCGCACGCGTACCTGTTCCGACGACTCCACGCACAGACCGGAGCGAAAGCCGCCTCCTGATTAATATCGCGGCGTGAGGGCCATGAAGCGCTGCTGCGTAGCGACGGCTTACCGACGTATTGCGCCCAGATCCACTCCGTCCAGTTCTCGCGGTCCGTCGTCGTCATCTTGCGCTCCGCGCGGCCAGTGAGGTCCAGCGTGCCCAGACAATAAAACGCGATCGCCATTCTGAACAAACCGCAGTGACATGTATAAATTGGGGCCATACGAGCAGGCATGAAAGTGCCGGGATCGATTCGTAGGTGGAGAAAGAGATGCGGTGGAGTGCCCGCACACATACCTGGAAGCGTCCATCTCGACGAGGCTCGCAGGCAGCCCGTCCAGGCATCTCCTGCAGTGCGCGACGTGGCCCGTGCTGTTGAGCGCGGGTAGAGCGCCCGCGCCTAGATCTGTCGCGCTCATCGTTCCTGATATCGGTGTTGATTCAGATGCCGATGGTGGACTCGAGAGCGGGGTCATCAGGCGCGGGACGATAAGGGGTTCCTTAGTGGTATTACCTCGGGATCACGGGACGCCATAGTGAGGTGAGGTGAGGTGCAGTGTCGGTCCAAAAGTGGCTTTGAGCCGCAACGGAAAAAACGGAAATAAGAATAAAAAATTATCGTGTCATTGCGATGGGGGGAGTTGAGAACAACTAGTGATACAGCGCCCTGGTCGGGAGCCAAAGGGTGAGGGAAAAGTCAATGGGAAACGACAACTGGGACTTGTGGTCTCTTAGAGGGTGGGCGCTTCCTCCTCCCAACAAGTACCAAAAAAAGGAAGCACGAAAAAATAAGGTGAGATGTCTCGTATCGAATGATGTCCGTCTCTTCCATCACATCGCGGCCATGCTCACGCCCTGAAACGCCCCGCGTACCTGCGGCTGCACCTGTCCCATTTGTCCCATCTGCCCCATCTGCATGTGCTGTAACTGCGGCGGGCCTTGCTGCACGCTCCCTGGCGCGAACGAAGCAGCCACAGCCGCCGCCGCGGGCGGCGGTGCGGGCGCCGGCGTAGTGAGTGTCTTCTCCTCCAGGTCCGTGTAGAGTACGACCATCTCCTTGCGTTCCTTGGCCCAGTTGTCTGGGTCCCAGAACGTGTACGTGCCCTGCTCCCCGCCGGGAACCTTCTGCGACGGCGCCGTGCCCGACTCCTTCGTCAGCCAGATCCGCAGCTCCTTGTGGTACCGCCAGTTCCGGTTGTACCTGCGTTTCGGGCCCCCCAACGCCCGGGTCAGTAAACCTCCGAGAAGCGAGAGGCTACTTACAACTCCTGCGCGGCAATCTCCTGCAATGCGTCCCGCGGCGACGAATAGAACATGAAAAACAGCGTCTCGTCACTAAACGCGGCGGCCTTTCCGGGACCCGGCGCTGGCGGCTGTACGTTGTAGCACCCGGGCAGGTGAAAATCGGGCTCAACTGTATGCGCGGCGCTCGAATCGGCCCATGGCGTGATGAACGTTGAATATAGGTTCCTGCGAGCCCCACTCAGCGAGGAGGGAGAAGGAGAAAAGGCGAGCGACGCACCCCTGCTGCTGCATGTCCAGTCCCATCGTACCGAGGTCGGTACCGACGGATAATAGTGCCTGGTCCGGATCCGCGTTCTTGATCATTGCGAGTAAACCGAGTAGGCCCCAGCGATCCGCAGCGGACATGAGCACCTGCTGGGCAGGTGTCTGGGGAACAGGCGCAGCGGATGTCGGCGCAGATTGCCCTTGCGCGTCCGCGCCTACCGCATTTCCGCCATTGCCTGTCGCTACTGCGCCATTTCCCGGCGCGTTCCCATTTCCCACAAACGGTGTGCCATGTGCCTGCGCTTGGCCTTGACCTTGTTGTGAAGGCTGTTGTGAGAACGACGCGGGTGGTGGGACGCCCGGCGGCGCGTGTAGTGACTGCTGCTGCTGTGTGCCATTTTGATACGATTGTGCCTGGCCTTGTGAGGGCGTTGCGCTCGGTTGGTTCCATGCCGCCTGTGCCGCTGCATTCAGCTTCATATTATGCTATACGCGCCCACGAATACATTGATATGGATGAGCTCAGCCACGTCACAGGCGTGGGGATATTGGTCACGCACCCGCTGCTTTTCCGTTTCCGTTTGGAGACTCTGGAGCGCTCGAGGACCGAGGTTCAATAAACCGGGTTGTTGTTGCTGATTCCCCAGGCCGCCTAATCCCGGGGGGTGACTGTCGTGCGATGTCGGTTGACTTTGTTGCTGTCCCTGTGAGGGTTGATGTTGCTGCTGCTGCTGCTGTTGTGAAGACTGTTGCTGCTGTTGTTGTGCGGGAGTAGGGCCACCACCGAGCGCGGGAAAGTCATCTGCCGTAAAGTCGCGAGGCAGAGCAGAGCCTCCTAATGTTGCGCCTGTGCTGCCTGACGGTGGAACGCCTGTACCAGCCTGCGACGCATAGCTCGTCGCGGGGGTAGGAATACTCGTAGATGTCGCGGTCGAAGGAGTGGCACCGAGTGCCGGGAAATCATTCGGGTCAAGACCGAGCTCGCTGGTGGACGATACAGACAGTGCAGTGCCCCCTCCGCTACCTCCACCGCCACCTAAACTAGGCGTGGTACTCTGAAGATGGGATAGGCTCGGATGCGCACTTGTGGGTGGCTGCTGTTGCTGATGGGGGGGAAGGGGTAGCTGTGGATGGGACTGCTGGGGTTGCGATTGCTGTTGCTGCTGTTGGGGATTCGCGCCGCCAAAGGCAAAACCGCCTGGGGTACGCGGCTGAACGAAACCGCCGGGCGTGGGTTGTGGGACCAAATTCTGTGTTGCTCGGTGATTTTGGAGGCCTTGGGTGGGATAAGCAGCGACGATGTTTCTGGGAGGAAGGCCGTATGTGGGATACGGGCCTCTGAAGGGACCACCGATGCCAGGAGTGGGACCGAGACTTGGTGGTCGTTGAGGGGGTTGACCTGTGATTAGTGATAAGACTAAAAAGAGAATAAAAGCGAGAATAATCACCTGGTCGATTCATTTGTCAAATCTGTGAGATGTTGTTTCTGGAAAAAAGCGAAAGACGAGAGGCGGAGTGTCGTGTCGTCGAGTGAAGCTAGTGAAGAGTTTTGATGCCCCTTTGGGGTCCTCCGCTTGTTTGCCTTTTTCGTTCGCTCAACGTCCCGGCCCAATGCAGCTCATTCAGCCACCCTCATTTCGCCAGCTCGTCAACCCGAGAGCAGCTCTCTTGTCCAATTATGAAGTCCTCGAACTCCTCAAAGAGCTCGAGGCTGACCATATTGCACGCACCCGCACCGCTCAGCGTCTCAAAAAAGAGGAAGACGACGCTGCAGCTGCAACCGGCCAAACTGCTCCACCCAGCCCCGATCCACCACTCGCAATCTCTGAAAATCTACGCACAATCGAGGTCGAGGTGAGCTCTCCAGCTCTTCGCGCAAAACACTCCCAACACACGTCGTCCGCCAGGCCATCCAGTACCTCACCGCAGACTATCAGCCCACCCGCGCGCAGACCGCCGAGGGCATCCAACGCCTCACGAAGAGCCTCGCCCCTTTCGGCCTGACCAAAGCCGAAAAACTCCAGGTCGTCAACCTTACCCCCGTCGAGCCCGTCGAGCTCTACGTCGTGCGTGCTACACTCGATCCCTTCCTCTACTCCCTCGGCTCATGTCTCCCCGAAGATCGTCGAGGAGCTGGAAGATAGACTGGGGAACTGCATGGAAGAAGTGCTGGACATCGTGCGCTCCTCCCTCGCCGCGCCGCCCCCGACCTCGTCGTCCGCCCCCCAGCCGCTCCTCGAGATCGTCGACGAGACTCCCGCGGGGGCCCACGATGACGCGGACGCGGACGCCCCGCTGTGGGAGCACGACGCGAACGAGATAGAGTACGTGGATGCGGGCGAGGGCCTGGGGATCGAGGGCGATCTGGACGTCGATGACGACTAGTGAGCGTCCGCACACAATGCGCTGCTTGTATGTATGCATGTCGCTCTGCCTCCTTCCCTGTATCGGCATGATTCGCTTTGTCCCCGTCCTGACGTTTCAGCATCGTGCCTAAGATGTGCTTATAGTGCACACCCTATCTCCTCGGCGGACGAATCTGGACTACTATCGTGTCCAGCATGTTGTACAAAAACCAATAAACATTTTCTGTAGCTTCAACAACACATCACAGATACTTTAGCCTGTATGTAGTCATAGAACAAACTATATGCCACTACATAGTATTTTTTGTTGGTCTCTGGGATCTTTCAAAAGGCGGCAGACACTCAAGTTTGTCCCCAGTGTGATATATCTTTGTCCGGCGCCAAGAGCTTTACGAAATGAAACAATTCCAGTTTTGGGGCTCGTTTCCCACCATCATCACCCATCAATTTCTCGCCCTGCATGCCTGTATGCACTGTAGCTGAACGTGAAACCTCGATCATGGGGCTGAAAGTGTTGCGGGCGGTTCATTCGTGTTTGTTCGGCTGACGAATGTTCGACCTCGAACTGCTGGGTTGATACCACTGCTGAACTGACCCATCCCGCCACCCACGATCCAAGATGATGCATGTCGCTCAGTCTCTGACGACCTATACTGGGTCCCGGGAGTCCACTTTTCCCGGGAGTAAGGAAGATGCGAGCAAGCCCCACGATGTAACACGACATGGAATGGATTGAGTCCTCTTCCGAGTCCGTGGGCATCGGATTTGTATCGTGCTCTGTTGTGCAACCCTTATTTGATGCGGGATTCGTTCTGTACATGCATCAATTCTTGCAGCTTTGCATCCTTGCATACCGTGCATTGAATTGGCTTCCAATCTGCGACTCATGTTACACAGAATTCTGTAACACGGAGGAATTCTTCATGCTTCTGTCAAGGTAGCTGAGGGTTGCTTATAATCTTTCTCTCGGGCTGCTCCAAGCCGGGTCACCCGTCTCAGCCATGCTAACGAAACATGGCATCTTGGTCTTATTCGCCGCGCGTGCACTCTCTGCTTTGTCTTGTTCAGTCGAGCGAGTCAAAATACAAGACTCCAGTCCTTACCTAGCGTCGGATCAAATGGGCTTTGACACGGAGTCAACAGCAGCCACGATCGATTCCTCCGGGCCTCAAGTCTTCCTCGACGATGCGGTTTTAGTTGGTAACCGAATCGGCGACACGCAGGAGTTTTTGGGCATTCCTTATGCGCATCCGCCGTGAGTCCCGTACTTCACCGTCCAACATAGCTGTTAAAGACCGTCGTGCCCACAGGACATATGGGCGACGGTTACGCCGGCCAGAACCAGTTCCGCCCTACGAAGGCCTCTATTACGTCCAAGACTATAGCAAGTCTTGCCCACAGCAATTTCTGAAACTTCCGAACGGGCTGGACTCTCAGCTAGTCCACAACATCAACAAGGTAGTGGGTGGTATGTATGATGCAATGAGGCCCACAGACGAGGACTGTAAGGAACATGTTGCTTTTCCCAGTCGCCGCGAGCTGAACGATTCTCGAGGCCTGACCATAAACGTTGTGAAACCCTCCTATGCAATGTCGGAGACTAGGCTCCCCGTCGTCGTGGTAGGTAACTTCCCACTCGCAAGTTGCCATGATGGTTTACATGGATAACCACCACAGTGGATTCATGGTGGTGGCTTCGAAATTGGTGGAACCTCCGCGTTTGTCTCCTTTTGCTTTACTTCTACTCCGTCTTGAGATTTGGCTCCGCAGATACAATGGCAGTCAAGTTGTCTCCCGGTCCATTGATCTTGGTCAGCCAATCGTTTTCGTCAGCATGAATTACCGGTGAGTTCTCATATCCATAAAGCGGCGACATTCACTGATACAGATTTTTTTTTCAAGCCTTTCCGGTATGATGATGAACTACCTTTTCCCACTTACTTCTGGCCCTTATCTTCCATCTTCGCAGCACTCGGTTTCATGCCTGGAAAGGAAGTTAAAGCGGAGAAGGTTGGGAACCTCGGCCTGCAAGATCGTTGAGTAGACAGCGCTCTGGTCCAACGTGTTCCACTCACGTAGTATGCAGAACGCCTGGCCTTGAAGTGGGTGCAGTCCTACATCACAGAGTTCGGTGGCGACCCTTCGAAAGTGACTATGTGAGCAACACCTCGTCTTATGCTCGGCTCCGTTGGCTCACTTGGGACGCAGCTGGGGAGAAAGCGCGGGTGCCATCTCGGTGTCTCTGCACATGCTGACAAACAAGGGAAAGCAAGCTGGGCTGTTCCGTGGTGCGATCATGCAGTCCGGCGGACCCATCCCCGTCGGTGACATCGAGAACGGGCAACAGTACTACGACTTCATGGTTGAAAACACCGGCTGTAGTAAGTCGACGGACCCCCTTAACTGTCTTCGCAAGGTTCCCTACACCACGTTCAAGAGAGCTATGGATGCGTCGCCGAACTTCTTTGCATATCAGGCAAGGGTTTATGTTGCGCCGTCGCTGTGTAATTGGGTCTTCATAGTTCCTTAGGGACTCGTGCTGGCGTGGTTACCCCGTGTCGACGGCGTCTTCCTGACAGAGCCTCCACAACATTCCGTCCTACGTGGCCATGTATCGAACGTACCAATGATCACAGGTGTGTTCGATGCGCCGTATCACGTTACGAATTTGACCCGCACCTCAGGAAACTGTGATGACGAGGGGTCCCTTTTCTCAATGTCCACAATAAACATTACGTAGGCGGGAACTATGCCTGTTGATCCACATCTGGTCTTATCCCCTTCCTCTTAGGTCCACGGCCGAACTGAAGAGCTACTTGAAATTGTACATGATGCCTAGGGCCAAGGATAGCGAGATCGACCTCCTTCTCAAGTACTACCCGAATGACCAGAGGGCTGGGTGTCCTTTCGACACCGGAATCAAGAATGCACTCAGTACTGTCCACTGGTGCCCGTGGTCATAATTGGTGCTCACACGATGATCAGGCGCACAGTTCAAGCGTACGGCCGCTCTTCAGGGCGATTTCGTTTTCCACGGCCCGCGTCGGCTCTTCTTGAAGTACAGGGCCGACAAGCAGAAGTCGTGGGCGTTCAGTAAGTTGCCCATTCTGCGACGTGAGCAGCTGGACCCGCTGCCTAACTCTGTGCTTCGTAGTTTATAAGCGTGGAAAGGAAACGCCTTTCATTGGGACTGTAGGTGCACTTCCTTAGCTCCCACGCCCGGTGCGGCTAATATCTCCCCTCTAGTCCCATGCGATGGACCTCGTTGCAGCGTTTGCGGAAGGCGGGGAACTGAAGGACTATGTCATCCGATTCACCAACAACCTCGACCCTAACGGCGAGAAAGGCCTTGGAGTCCCTTGGCCGCAGTGGAACCCACAGAAGCCGAAGGCGATTATCTTCCAAGACGACATGTACTTCCCTGTCGTCGTCGGTGATGACAACTATCGCACCGACGCACTCACCTATGTCGGAAACATGTCCTTGCTTTATCCCATTTAAGACATGCAAGCACTGTATCAGATCGACTTGTCCTTACTGTAACGCAAATGTGTCTCGATCGTAGGCTGACTCCCCGAGTTGTCCTATATGTATCTATCACGCCCGAACTTTTGAAACCTCTTGAAATTATTTTTTTCCCGTATATTCGGCGTGGAATGTTCCGATGCACCCAGCCGTGAAGCGAGAGCGGGGAGCTCGGCAGCCCGGGGGACATCATAATGATGAACGTCCTTCAAGTTTCTAACCAAACAGTCAGCTTTGAGTTGAGCGGACTTTGGAAACGCGTCTCCTGATACCGTTGGAACCCGCTCCACTGGCAGCGCTAGAGAGCAATTGACTGAGCTCGTGGGGACGTGTTCCTCTCTGATGGAGGTCGCTCGTTATCTATCTAGTGGACTTTCAGAAGACGCTGCTTCGCTCGGCTTTCGCCGTGAGTGCCCATCTTGGTGTTGGCGGCGAGTTCGAGTCTTGCGTACACTGAAAAAAGCAATCTGCGATGCGATGATTGTTCTTTTCTGTGCCTGAGTCTTCTCATGTATTCTTCTTTGAGATCCGCGGTTATGGCCCTCACAACTCCGAGGACCCGAGTAGCACAACGCGAACAACTTGAATTTGCCAGCGTCAAGACGTGCATTCTCTACTAACCGGTTCCGAGTCCGCAACCTGTTAGCCCGCAGATAACATGAATGCAAGTTAGGTACAGTATTTCCATCACGATTCACGACTCTTTCGTTCCGAGTCGCCGGTGTATCAGTGTCCCCTTGCCCTCGCCGTCACCGAAATGGCAACTGACCTACGACGGACCTTGAGTTACTCATCCATCGACTCAGTTGCGGTCTCAACTTGGCCATCAAGGTCGCAGTTCGTCCAACCTAGATCGGAGCCGATATCAAGGACTTGGACGTCAGCTAATACATATTGCCAGTGATGGTGTCTTCCCTGCCCTGAAGCGTGTGATTAACCGACCTGACGCCACCCCATCGATAGCATGAGTGCATGTAGACCGGGTTCCCAGACTGAGCGTCTTCGTTTTCGTTCTCACAACGCATCTTGATCCATGCTCATCTGCTTTCGTAATGAAAAGCATTCAATAAATACCCTGGCACGCCCGAAAGATTGCGCCTTGATTGAACGAACGTAACGCGATAGAGGATGCGAGAGAAGGCGAAGATAAATAAAGTGATGTCTATTCGTTGGCGAGACCAAATTCCACGGACTACAGTAAAAGTTCCGCATTTGGCACAATTGCCACTTTCGATGGTACACCGACAACTGTCGCGGAGATCGTGCCACCAGCTCATAGGATTAGAAAAATGGGAAAGAGTGACCCCAATCCATCTACGTGGAGAATCGTGCGGCCATGAAGCTCCGCATTGACCGAAACAACTCTATCATGATCTGCTCCGCTTTAGCCGTCGCAGATTTATGTCTTCAGGAGCTCCTCCTCCGCTGCCAGTATCGAAACTACTTCAGGAAACCGAGGCGTAATCTTGCACTCGTATGGGGCCGGCTTACTACGAGGTACAAGTCAGCAGTCAGGCTCGACGCAGCGTAGGGGTGATATGTATACAAAACCGTCCCGGTATCCACGAACGCGCCCGTATCAAGGGGCACTTCGTTTCCATCTTGATCACGAGCTCGTTCAAGGGTCGCTGCCCAGAGCGCCGTGGCCATGTAGATGAGGAGCGACTCGTTAGCGAAGTGTTTCCCTACGCAAGCGCGCTTCCCAAAGCCGTATGTGCCGTGCCCTTCTTCGTGCGTCTCCGCGGGACCCAGAATGATCTCGCCACGCGCATCAAGGTACCGCTCGGGTCTAAAGTCGGCGGCATCGTCACCATAAGAAGATGGGTCGCGGTGACATTGCCAGAGGTTCGTGAGGCATAAGGTCCCCTTTGGGATAAACATCCCATTGTACCAGTCATCCTCTATCGTGGAGTGTGGGAGTGAAAGTGGGAGAGCAGGGCGCCATCGGAGGACTTCTTTGACCATCGCTTGTATGTACGGAAGGTTCGGAGCATCCGAAAATGTTGGGATGCGTGATCGGCCGACGACTGTGTCCAGCTCAATATGTGCACGCCTCTGTACTTCTGGGTGCGCAACCATTGCGAGTGCCCACCATTTCATCGTCGTGGATGTGGTCTCCGCGCCAGCGGCGCTGTCAGAAAGGGCGGTTCAGCGAAGAGTCTCGAGAATATAGGTGAAGGACACACAATAATGTCCCAGCGAGCCAAGCCATTTCTTGACTAGAAAGCTGGCTGTGGTCAGATTGTTTGAAGAGCGATGCACTTATGCTTGGTCGTTCAGAACCCTCAGACTGTAAATTTCCTGGTTCAGAAGATTTCGACTAATCGTCTCTGCATCTATACCTACCAAGTCACTTAGAACACGATTAAAAAGCGACTCGAACAAGGTATTGAATCGCGTAAAATCTCGGTTTCCTTCATACTTCCACCTAGCGAATCTGAGGCAGTGCCATACTATTGAGCCAGAGAAACACCACATCGATATTAAGGCGGGGCCAACCTTTCAGGAATGTGCAACATCCAAGGGAACAACTCGACGAGATATGCTCCTGGGGCAACCGCCATAGAAACACGGTCGGTGAAAGCGAAAATCTCCTTCACGATTTTATCATTTTCGGTTTCAAGAGTGGGGTAATCGTACAGGATGGACATAGTCGCAGAAGCAGCGGTGCGTTGAAGGTGTTTCTCTAAAGCGCCAGGATTCGCTAGCAACGCAGAAGCAAGAAGTACACCTTCTATATGTAGAACATTGTGATAATCACGAACTGCCGCTTTTGTAAGGCTCTGGTGAGCTGCCCGGCGGCTACGGGAACGACAGTCAGCATTAATTTGTACGAGGAAACTACGAAACTAACCCATTTACATGACTGAGAAAGACAAATACAAGACTGTCTGAAATGATTTCTTGAGCCATAATCAGGCGAGGGCGACTAGAATAAATGCTTGCACGGCGATCAAGGAGCTCTGCAGCTGCCTTGAGACTATTCAAGACGAGGATGGGTTGACCGAGAGCATTTAAGTACATCACATCCCCTGGAACATCATGAGCTCGTGAACTCCATGTCAGTAAAAAAAAGGAGAGCGCACCGTATTTTTGCTTGCAATCCCCCCCAAACAACCAAGCCTTGTCTTGTAGTTCAAGGGCATTTCCGATAAGAGGAAGTCCCCGCGGACCAGGGGGGACGCGGCGCCAGGGGCTCCTCGAGTAGCGGACCACTAGAAAAACTGCGAGACCCAGTACTACGGCCAAACCAACGCGGGTCGTCGCAAGCTCCCAGACACAGTCGGGCGAGAGATAGTAATACGGAAACGCCGACCCAGGCAACGCCGCTGTGTCGCATCCTAGATGACGAACAGAACCGCCAACAGAAAGAATCCCTCCCATCGTGTGGAACGGGGATGGTTGCCGGTAAAGATACCAGAAGGGGACCCTACTCCTTTATATGTGCCATCATTGATATATGATCAGTCTGATGATACTTCCTCGGCTCTCCTCGGCTCTGCAGGTCCAGTGACAGGGCAGAGGGCGCAATATCTTATCTTCGAATACTACCCTGGAGCTTCCGCCTTGTTAAAATCCTGCTATCAGAATCAGCGTACCTGATCTGGACGCTAAGATGCGAAAGAATGATTGGTGGCCAGGACTACACGAAAAAACAAGTGGTGGTCGCATGGCTAGAGATAATCGACAGGGGATTATCAGGGGATTATCCGAAGACAAAATACTGTAGTTGTAACAATGGCGCTAAGAAATCAGAGTTACATAAAGCTAATCCATATGGGGAAACGGCCCTACGGCGCGATCAACTCCGATACTGTAGGCCCTTGGCCTGAGCTCTTGAATTTTCGCATCGTTCCCACGGACCGGTCCGCTTACCGCTACTCAGATTTAAACTCCGTTTTTTGATTGTTTGATCTTATTTCCAATAGAGTAAATACTACACTAAAAATACAGCGAAATCCAAAGTAGGGGGCACCTCACAACCAATTTAGCACATAGGCTGAGTCTGAAAGGGTGTTCTGATAACTTTGCCAAAGTTTTTTTTCACAAGAAATTATTTGTAGTAATTAAAAAAAACAAAATTATTAACCTGCAGATGAAAAAAATTGAAAATTATTAATCCACAAATGGATTTCAACACTAAGTTGAGCTCACAGGTGCAAAAAAGAAAGTCAATAGCACACTCTGGTCAATTTGAAGAAGATCATCTGATGAGATAGGAGCAAAAGTAATATATTCAAAGCAGGTAGTTACAGTACTACAGGGTGCCAACATCAGAGAAGGTGCCACTAGACGCTCTCTGTGGGCTCAGACATGCACACAGTGCTGACCAGTTGCTCACGTTGCTAATGGGGGTGCTGACAAACACCATGGTTTGATGACCACTACACTTGCAAGTGACAGCTGTGACTCAGTGGAGGGGGAAAAAGAGGGAGACACAGGTGATAAGTATGGATAACCCAGAACCCTTTGCTGCATGCCATCAGCATCCTGGATAACTATTTCACTGTAACTATTTAATAACTACAAATTCTGCATAGTAACATATTTCCCAAGAATTTCAAACTATACTTAACTATGAACCCTGCTCATGAAATTTGAAAGTCCATTGTCATCTGTTTGTCATGAAGGTGCCCCCTACTTTGGATTTTGCTGTAAGTGAAAATAACGCATAAACAATGCACCCTGTGTATCAAATGTGGGATGTGTGGGAGGGGGACAAACAGTACCCTCTTCCTGCACCCCCATTGGTGCATCCTACCCCCTCCCCTCATTGCCATGCACCCCATGCACCCCCCACCCCTTTGCATGCAAATGGGGCATGTGAACAGGGAGGCACAAATGGTGTTTGCTGCCCCCTCATTGCCATGCCCCTGCCTTGTGTGTGCCCCCTCCTGTTGGTGCATGCCACCTCCTGTGGGTGTGCCCCCCTTCTCTTTGGTGCATCCCCCCTCTCTTTGGTGCACCCCCCCTCCCGTTGCCCTCTTACCCCCCCCTTTCCACATGTGCACAGAATGGGGGGCACATGCACCCCCCTTGTTTCCACCCACCACGCACCCCTCAGTTTCCATGTGCGTGCCCTTCACATCCCCCTCCTTTAAGCACAAATGGGGCATGTGAACTGGGTGTGTGAACTGGGGTGGTGTGCAAATGGTGTTCACAAGCACACCCCCCCACCCCTGTTGCCACACACCCCCATTTGGCACCCCCTCCCCCACCCCCTTGTGTGTGCCCCCCTTCACCCACATAACCTCCCCTTTCCACATGTTCCCTGTTCACCATGTGGAGGCATGTGGAAACTGGGGTCATGGAAGAGGGGTGGGTACGTGCAAACATGAAGGGGGTACACGCCACCCCTATCACCCCCTTTGCATGGAAATAGGAGGATGAATGAATGGTGGGGGCACAGAGCACAGCGCTGGGTGGCATGCAACCCAAGTGTGGGGGTGGAGGGATCCACATGTGAGGGGTGCCCTGCCCCCACCCCCATTTGCATGCAAATTGGGGGCCCACATGGGAATGGGAACTGGTGCCCCCTACCCCCCTGCGCACAATGACAACATGAATGGGGCACACACAAACCCAGAAGTGGTGCCCCCCTCCCTTTTTTTTGTGCCCCCTGCCCCTTGCAAAGGGGGTGCATGAACCAGGGTGCATGCACAAGCCTAGAGGGGCACCCCCTCCCCTTGGTCCATGTGCCAGGGTGACACACAAATGGGGTCCACATGGGAATAGGAAGGGGGCACAGAAACCCAAGACTGCATGTGAACCTGAAAGTGGCACCCCCTTCCCCAGTTCGCACTCAGGGGCAACATGTGAATGGGGGTGGCATGGGAACAGGAAGGGGCATGCCACCCTACTGTAGATTGACTTAGACAAAAAAAAACTATACGTAGTTATGTAATATTTACTCTTGACTATAAAAGGTTAACTTAGGAAATCAGCTAACTGGGTTGTCTTGGAAAATAACTCATTAATGTTATGTTCTTTATTAACTAATAGTCATGAAATTCTTTGCTTGGGTAAGCAGTGAAAATGGATGTTTGCAGCAGAGACCAAACTTTCATGCCAGTCCATAAGAACAATGCAAAAAGCAGCCAACTCTTGGCCTGGGAACACATGTAGTGGACTTCCAAGATTTGGGGGTGGGGCTTATAGTTAAGTAGAGTGTGAAATTCTTGAGATATTAGTTATCTTGAATAGTTTTGGGTTATAAAATAGCTATCCCTTCTACAAATAATTTGTGTGAGACAAAAAAAATCGGCATGTGCCACTGGATCACACATTCAATCTCAGCCTATTAGTCTAACTGAGACACAAAGGGCCTATCAGAGTGGATTGCAATACATACAATCAGGACCCAATCCCAACATGTGCTGAGGTGCTCTGTGCAGCAAAGACCCTCAGCCATTACACAAGGGGCAAGTGTTACATTACCACAGAACATCTGCCTTGACTTAAGGCTGGAGTGCCAATCAACTAGTTGAATAAGTCAATGATATGGACGATAAGGCAAACCAACAGCTGAATAATGGTGCCGATGATGTAGAATAGAGTCCACTCAAGTGATAAAAGATGATAAGCCACACTGGAGGGAATGAGGAAGGGCTTCTGCTATAGGCTCCAGTACTTCTGCAAGTGAATACAAGTGGTGAAGACAAGAAGTCAAGCTGAGGAACTACCAGCAACTCTACTACGGCTTATATGGACTTCAACTAGCATATAGTAAGCATAGTGAGTCATGCTCAATAAGTGATCAGTAAGCAAAAGTAAGTGACAATGAGTAATGATGAGTAAGGTCCACATATCTGAATAGGGAAGTGAAACAACAATGAGGCAAGATAAGAGACATGAGGCATACAATAGCTCAGTCATCCAGGCACAAACTCTGATAACACAAGTCCAGAATGATCCAGTACCTTCTAGTACTTTCCATGAGATTCCATGCCTTTCCATGGGCAGCGCACCCCTTCGACAGTCTTCCATCCGTCAGCACTTTCCACAATAGCCCCTTGCTTATGTAGTTAGCCTGATACGTACTAGGGCTGGGCTCTACTTAGCTAATCGTCTATGATCTCTTTGATGTATACTCCTCCACAGTGTAGGCATTGCTTGACTGCCTCTTCTTCAGCGCTTAGCATAGCATGTACCGTGGCTTCATCTTCTTCGTCATCTCTGTATGTCCAATAGTGTATGTCTTCATCTATAGGCATGCTTTGCAGTGGTTCTAAGTCTGGCATGTCATCTGCAAGTGCTCCAGCGTGAGTGTGTCCTCCAGGCAAGGGCCAAACTGTAACAGCAAGGATGATCCATTCCTCTAGCAGTTGGACCTGTTGCTGGTACAATTTGGGTGGCAGACATGCACCCTTGAGATGAAGAACATGAGGGCCACTAAAATAACATCCTATTTTGTTCAGTAAATACAAGGTTTGAATCAATTTTAGAGTAGACAAAAAAATTGGGGTGTTTTATCCTGCAAGTGACTTGGACCCATTTTTAGTGCTCTTAGAAAATTAGCCAGTCTGGGGTGGAGTAAGGCACAAGTGGAGGCTGAGAGCAGAGTCTTTGACACTGGATGGAAAATTCCCTTTTACCATTGATAAAATTTAGGCATATCCTATAACAAAAGGTATTTTTTATTCACCATTTTCATTGTGTAAAATGTTGATAAGATAACTAAATATCATCAATGTGATTTCAGGGTACA
>WNGR01003173.1_pt1 | contig 17979 bp, 14 predicted proteins | sample 5407581 | NCBI WGS metagenome assembly WNGR01 (sample SAMN13153383, study PRJNA577476) | soil metagenome | isolation source: 80 cm soil or saprolite under Garry oak tree replicate 2 | place: USA:California | collected 2016-06-15 | reverse complement strand
ACGACCCGAAGCGTTGCCCTGACCGAAGCCGGCGAGCGACTTATGCTGTCAATCGGTCCACGGCTCGAGGGGATCGAAGCCGACCTTGCAGCCCTGAGCTCGCTCCGCGCCAAGCCAGCCGGAACGGTGCGCATCACGGCTCATCAACATGCTGCCGACACCGTTGTCTGGCCTGCTTTGAGGCGAGTGCTTCCCGACTACCCCGACGTCAAAGTCGAAATCGTCATAGACTATGGCCTGACCGACATTGTTGCCGAACGCTTCGATGCAGGGGTCCGCCTTGGAGGCATGGTTTCTAACGACATGATTGCCGTCCCGATTGGACCGGAGATGCGGATGGCTGTCGTTGGTGCGCCGTCCTACTTCGCGACCCACTCACCGCCCCAGGCACCACAGGACCTTACTGCTCACCGCTGCATCAATATGCGGCTGCCGACCTACGGTGGCCTCTATGCATGGGAGTTTGAGCAAGATGGCCGCGAACTTCGAGTGCGGGTTGACGGCCAACTCGTCTTCAATGGCAGCGCTATGATCCACAAGGCTGCTAGGGATGGATTTGGCTTAGCCTACCTGCCCGCGGATCAGGTAGAGGCCGACGTGGCTGATGGCCAGTTGGTAAGCACCCTAGAAGATTGGTGTGCTCCCTTCTCGGGATACCATCTCTATTATCCGAGCCGTCGTCAGCTGGCACCGGCTTTTGCCGTGATAGTAGAAGCACTGCGGTACCGCCACCGTTGAACCGCCCCGAGTTCGTCGGAGGCTTGATGATTTGAGTTACGCGGCTATGGGCGTTTCGTCGAGCACGGCCGACATGCGCACCTGCCGGTCGCTCCTCCCCACCCTCTAACGACCGCGCGCAGCCAGCGAAGCGTTCGGCAATTTGCCGAGGAGCAGGAATTCAACCCATGCGCCAGCACCAAGTTCAATCCCGGATGCCGCGTTCGCCGGTGATCAGAGGCTCGAACGGGAGTGAGGTCGCGATCACCCTGCTCGATCTCGCCGACTGAGGCCGCGAATCAAAGCCGACCTAGACGGGACGAGACTCCGAGAGCGATAAGCGGGACTACTCGCCCCGATTGCTCGGCGCGGAAGGTCGGGCCTGAATCCGCTCAATCCGACCCTAGCAGATTGTCCCTCATCGTCGATCCGGTATATGCCGTACGCAACAGCCCCCTGTTCTGAAGTTCGGGAACAACCATGCGACCGAATTCTTCGAACATCCCGGGGGTAACGTTTCCTTGCAGCACGAAGCCATCACAGCCGCGCGCCTTGAACATTTCCTCCATGTAGTCGGCGACCTTGACCGGCGTGCCCACGATGAAGCTATGGAAGCTGCGATGCGCTTCCTGAACGCCAACGCCGTCGTTCTTCATGAGACGCCGCATGTTCTCTTCGAGACCACCATGCCCCTGATTGCCTTGCGCGACCGAAAGGTCTTCGATGGACTTCACCTTCGCGAGGTCGGCGCCGAGCATGGCCGAACCGTAAGCGCGCGACATGTCCGAATTCGCGAGGCTGTTCATGTAATCGGCCTTGTCCCGCGCGATCGCTTCCGTTTCGCCCAACACAACAGAGATGGCCGGCAGGATCGCGCATTCTTCGGGCTTTCGCCCGTGTCCGCCCATACGCTTCTTGATGTCCGAATAAAATTCGACACAGCTGGCAACGCCTGTCGACGCGCAGAAGATCGCCTCCGCCCATTTGGCCGCGAACTCGCGCCCTTTCGGAGACGAGCCGGCTTGCAAGATAACCGGACGCCCCTGAGGGCTACGCGGCATGGTGAGCGGCCCTCTCGTGCTCACATACTTGCCCTTGAAATCCGCGTAGCGGACCTTGCTGGGATCTGCGAAGCGCCCGCTCGCCTTGTCCAGAATGAGCGCATCCGGCTGCCAGCAATCCCAAAGCACGCTGCAGGCCTGAAGCACCTCGTCGGCGCGATCATATCGCTCATTCTTGTCTGGCAATCCCACCATGCCGAAATTCCGCGCCTCGAAGTCGGTCGAGGATGTCACCACGTTCCAGCACGCCCGGCCATTGGACAGCAGGTCGAGCGATGCGAGCGTTCTCGCAAGCGGATACGGATGGTGGAACGTCGTCGACAATGTTGCCCCGAGCCCCAGGTGCTTGGTGGCCGCTGCCATGACCGGCAGCAGGGTGAGAGGGTCCATATAGGACAGCTGCCCGCCGTGTTCGATATAGGCATCGAACGTCCCGTTGTAGATGTCCGGCACGCCAAGCGTGTCGGCATAGAAGCATCCATCGAAGAACGATTGCTCGAGCACGCGAGCGATATGTTCGTAGTGGCTGGGCCGAAAGATGTCGGCGAGATCTGTCTGCGGATGCCGCCACCCGCCCACCTGGACCGAGGTCGGACCGGTTTTGAGGTAGGCCATGAGACGCATTTTTTGGTTTGCCATGTCAATTCTCTCTGCTTACGCGGTGGATCGAACGCAGTTCCCGTTGCCCGGGCATCACGCTTCGAAGGAAGGAAGTGCAAATACTTCTCGGCTGAGCAAATCCGATAGCGGATGTCGCCCGCTCGGCAGTTCGCGGTGTTGCAGCGCTTCCGGCAACGATGACGCCTCGCCCTGCTTCCCGATCGCGACGATCGCATTGATCAGATGATTGGCGGGAATCTGAAAGACGGCTCCGGCGCGTTCGCGGTCGAAGCCGGCCATGGCATGGGTGTGCCGGCCAGCGAGATGAGCCTGTAACGCGAAGCTCATCCAGGCAGCTCCCGTATCGAACTGATGGGTCGGTGCTTCGTATACCGCTCCCTCAAATACGTGTCTGGTTTCGAGACAAACGCGACCAGCGCAGACGCCTTGGACGCCCAGCTCTTGTTCGTCCTCGAGAACGTATCGAGCGTATCCGGCCAGCTTTCGTCACTTCGCTTGACCACGATGAATCGCCACGGTTGCCCGTTCATCGCGGACGGTGCCCAGCGGGTACACCGAAGCGCAACTTTTGCGAGAGATCAACAGATTCATCGCGTTGTTCCAGCGCCGAGGGTTTGGTAGAATGCCGGAGCCCAGCCGGACGCCGGACCGATGGCCAACTCGCTTGTCGTGCGCAAAGGGACGAGCCCAGCGCAGCTCATCAGAGCCGGTCGCGCCGCGCAGTATGTTCGGATGTCAACCGACCTTCAGCGCTACTCGATTCAAAACCAGGCCGCCGCGATCGCGGCCAACGCACTGGACAAGAACCTCACGATCGTCCGAACCTACCGCGATGAAGGGCGTAGCGGCCTGAGGATCAAGGGCCGCCCAGGGCCTGATCGAGCTCATCGACGATGTCGAATCGGGACGCACCGACTTCGATTGTGTTCTCGTATACGACGCCAGCCGATGGGGGCGCTTCCAAGACGTCGACGAAAGCGCACACCATGAATTTATCTGCAGAAAGAACGGCGTTTGGGTCGCCTATTGCGCGGAGCAAATCGACAACGACGGGGGTCTTCTGTCGAGCATCATCAAGAACATCAAGCGTGTCATGGCGGCGGAGGAGGTGAGTACCTTACTTTTTGGTACGTTCTTGCCATTTCGTAACTCTAGGCTCATCTTTTCATCAGCGCAATCGAGGCCGTTAGGCCGATTGAAGATGTGTGCGACCTGCACGAAGAGAACAACCATGTCTATTCAGCTTCCAGCTCCTATTGAGCATTACATTCAGATTGAAAACTCCGGCGCGCCGGAAGCGGTGTCGGAGTGTTTCGCAACTGATGCGATCGTACGCGACGAAGGTCAGACCTTTGAGGGCGTTGCGGCAATAAAGAATTGGATGGCCGCCACGAGGAAAAAATACGGCCACACCGTTGCGCCGCTCGAATTCGCTGAGCGCGGCGGCCATGGCGTCCTCAAGGCCAGGCTCGCCGGCAGCTTTCCGGGAAGTCCAATCACGGTGAGCTTCAGCTTCGTGCTGGCCGGCGGAAAGATTCATTCGTTGGAGATACGCTGATGAGCGGCTATTTCGCACTTGACAGCAAGCGCGCGCTCGTGACCGGCGGCACCAAAGGCGTGGGCGCGGCGGTGGTGGCCGCGCTCCGCGAGGCAGGCGCGCGGGTGCTTACGACGGCGCGAAAGCGTCCCGAGGATGTCAGCGAAGCCGAATTCGTTGAGGCGGACCTTTCTACGGCGGAGGGATGCGCGGCAGTCGCCGAGGCGGTGCGGCAGCAGCTCGGCGGCCTCGAAATCCTCGTGCATGTCGTCGGTGGATCATCCGCGCCAGCCGGTGGCTTCGCGGCGCTTGATGACGGCGAATGGCAAAAGGCGCTGGATCAGAATCTGTTCGCCGCGGTGCGGCTGGATCGAGCCCTTCTGCCCTTGATGATCGATCAAGGCTCCGGCGTTATCGTTCATATCACTTCGATCCAGGGCCGAATGCCGTTGCCCGAAGCAACGCTGGCCTATGCGGCGGCGAAGGCTGCGCTGTCGAACTACAGCAAGGGACTGTCCAAGGAAGTAAGTCCGAAGGGCATCCGCGTCATCCGGGTCTCGCCCGGCTGGGTCGAGACGGAAGCAGCGGTGCGGCTGGTCAACCGGCTGGCGGAGGAAGGCAGCACCGACTACGAGGGCGCGCGGAAGGGCCTTATGGACTCGCTTGGCGGCATTCCTCTTGGCCGCCCCGCAAAGCCCAAGGAAGTCGCGGACCTCGTCACGTTCCTCGCTTCACCGCGCGCGGCATCAATCACCGGAACGGAGTATGTCATCGACGGTGGCACCGTTCCGACCGTGTAAAACCGGTCCGTAGGTCTGCTCGTGCGGACTTGAGGTGTTGTTGCCGCGCGGCAGAGGCCGGATCGTATGCTGGGGCGACTAGCAGCGATCCTGTGCTTTGCCGTGGGCAAAAAGACGCCCGACCTCCCTTCTGAGGCCAGCTGCCTGGCGATTTAGTATCGCCGGTATCGGTGGTTGCGGGAGGCGCAACCACCGATACCGACATACGCTGATGGTGGCCGTCTGAAGGGACAGTCCGCAACGTGCCAAACGTCAATAGCAAACGAAAAGGTCAACAAAGACAATGAAGTTTGCTCGCGATTGGTCATCTCTGTCGCCGTTTGCCCGCGGGCTTTCAGTGGTCAATCGGTGGTCGGCGGCATTGCCTCTTACCTCGCGCCCCTCAACCGATCCGCCATGCGCTCAGCGATGGCGACCGTGGTCAAATGGGTGTTAGCGCGCGGCACCTCCGGCATGATCGAGGCGTCGATCACGCGCAACCCCGTGCAACCGATCACCCTGCATTCGTGATCGACGACCGAGCGCGCGTCGTCCGGTGCGCCCATGCGGCAGGTGCCGCTCGCGTGCTGCGCGTCGCTGCACTCAGCAAACAGCCAGTCATCCAGCTCCGCGTCGCTGAGCGGCTCGTCCATAGGGCGACCGCTGGCGCCATAATCAACGCGGTGAGCGATATCGGTCACTCCAGGTTGCAGGCAGATATCGCGCAGGCGGCGAACGCCGTCGCGCAGGCGCACCAGATCGCGAGGGTCAGACAGCATGTGCTCCTCGACCGTCGGATCGACCTCGGGATCGGTCGTGGTGATGCGGACATAGCCCTGGCTGAAGGCCTGATAGACGGAGACGGCGATGCGTCCCAGCGCCACATCAGCCATCGATTGCTGGGAGCGGGCGAGATTGCCGGCGATCATGATCATGTCGTTGTCGCCGGCGCCCGCGAGGCCGGACGAGTAGCGCAGGCAGCAATTGGTGTGCCGGTGCATCAGCGTGCTCACTTGGCTGCCTTCGCGCAAATGCAGCTGTGCGTTCACGATCGGATGGTCGAGCAGGTTCTCGCCCACCGGTAAGTCCGCGCGAATCGGGACGCCGAGCGTCTCCAACAGGGCGACGGGCCCGATGCCGGAGCGTTGCAGGATGGCCGGCGAATGAATGGCGCCGGCGCAGAGGATCACCTCACGCGCCGCGCGGGGCGTATAGGATTGGCCGTTCACGCGGAGCCGGACGCCGCTAGCGTGCAGCCGGTTGCCTTCGAAGGCGATGGTGTCGACCAGGGCATGACCGACGATGTCGAGGTTGGCGCGACCGCGCGCCGGCTCCAGATAGCCGTCATTGGTGGAGATCCGCAGTCCGGCCTCGCTGTTGATGGCATAGGGCGAGACGCCGGTGCCGGTCGGCGCGTTGTGATCCTCACACCAGCTATAGCCGAGGGCGAGCGCGGACGAGCGCAACGCCCGGTCGACATTGCCCCAATCCGGGATCGGAGCTCGATACACCGGGATCGGACCGCGATCGCCGTGATAGGGCGCCTCGGGGAAATTCTTGTCGGTTTCGAGCTTGCAGAAATAGGGCAAGATCTCATCCCACGACCAGCCCGTACAGCCCGCGGCCGCCCAGCGGTCGATGTCGTCGGGCACGGCGCGGATGGCGATCTGGCCGTTGATTGTGGAGCTGCCGCCCATGGCGCGGCCGCGCCAGAGCAGCAGCGGCTGCTGCCGCTCGGTGCGTCGCGCCAAGAGCTTCGACCAGCGGAAGTCGTCATCACCGATGGCGCGCATCGGGTTCGGGATGCGGATGTGTTCCGGCGTGGTCGCGGTGCGCAGATCTTGCCCGGCCTCGAGCAGCAGCACGCGATGCGCTGGGTCTTCGCTCAGGCGCGCGGCAAGCGTCGCTCCGGCGGAACCTCCGCCGATGATGACCGTGTCGTATTCGTGTTCAATCACGTCGGGTCACTTCCACTGCCTGCGCTCGTTCCAAGGAGAAGGTCTTAGCACGAGAGGAACGCGGCGAAGAGCGCTTTGCCGACATGGGCTCTCCATCCTTGGTGCAACCCATCATATACCGCGGACCCGCCGACGTTCTCCGCAACCGACAACTGAGGTCGGCTCGTTCTGCGCTAGCGTCTCTCCTCAGCTCTCAAGAATGTTTGCGCGTCGCCCGATCTCGGGCCACCAAACCCCGCTTCAGACATTTGCTCAGGTTAGTGCTCACAAGATTCTTCTTGATCTTCCGGTGCACACGCGGCCTTCTAACTATTTGAACAACTTGAACTCTCGCTCCAATCGATCATGGAGAAGCTTGAGCTAGGTCCAGCCAGCAGGGGTAGCAAGGTCCGGCACGGAACTACAACGTCGGCGTTGCGCGCCAGACGCAAACCTTCGAAGCATCACGATGCCGCAGCAGTTGGTCTAGCGCTTGAACTACGGCAGCGGATCTCGGACGCGAGCGAAGGATCGCTCAACCTAAGCGTTTGGATCAAATTGCTAGCGATTTCGCGAACCGGACCGGTCGCCTCTGTTTGGATTTCGAGCGGCTTGCCACCTTACGATCTATCAGGCAAGATTCCGACAGACTGCCGCAATGGAAGCACAGCCGCGCTCGATGACCATGTCGTCAGTCGAGATCGAGATGCGAAAATATCCCGGGAGACCATAAGCCGAGCCGTGGACGGCCGCGACGCCACCGGCGTCCAGCAAATGCAAAACGAACGCGCGATCATCTTCCAGGATCGTCCCTTCCGGCGTCTTGCGTCCGACAAAAGCGGAGCAATTCGGGAAAAGATAGAATCCGCCGTCCGGTTTCAAGCAGTTGAGGCCCGGAATCGTATTGAGCATCCCGAGAGCGAGATCTCGGCGGCGAGCATAGACCGCAACACTCGCCGCAATGAAATCCTGCGGTCCGGTGATCGCGGCGAGCGCCGCGAATTGACTTACCGCAGCGGGACAAGAAGAACTCTGAGACTGCAGCATGTTGACGGCGTCGATGATGGACTTGGGACCGGCCCCGTAACCAATGCGCCAACCTGTCATGGCATAGGTCTTGGAGACACCATTGACGATAAAGACCCGGTCAGCGAGATCGGGCACAGCTTGCACCAAACTCGGCGCGGCCTCCCGCTTGAACCAGACCTCATCATAGATCTCGTCGGTCAACACGCCGACATGGGGGTGACGGCGCAGCACTTCCGCGAGCGCACTCAGCTCGGCCGCGTCGTAGGCGATACCGGTCGGATTTCCGGGCGTGTTCAACACCAGCCAGCGAGTTCTCGGTGTAATCGCGGCCTCGAGCTGGGCGGGAGTGAGCTTGAACGATTGTTGCTGCTGGCAAGTGACGATGACCGGAGTACCGTCATTGGCAAGCACCATATCGGGATAGGACACCCAATAGGGTGCGGGGATGATGACCTCGCTACCTGGATCAAGCGTCGCCATCAACGCCAGAAAGATTACCTGCTTGCCGCCGCCACCGACCGTGATCCTGTCCGGGGTATAGGACACACCGGTGCGCTGCGTCATCTTGGCAGCGATTGCCTCGCGGAGGGGAGCAATGCCATTGGCAGGCGTGTACTTCGTTTCCCCGCGCGCGATCGCGTCGACCGCAGCCTGTTTAATATGGGCCGGTGTGTCGAAATCAGGCTCGCCTATCGTCAAATCGAGGATGGCACGCCCCTGCGCTTTCAGGTCGCGGACACGCTGGGCCGCTGCCGTCGTCGGTGAGACCTTGATGCGCTGCACCCGTTCGGAGAGAGCCATCATGACATCAGACTCCGGGTCGGGTGGCGTTCGCTCTTGCGTGCAGCGAGTTCGTGCATCGCCTCGATCTTGTCGCGCAGGAACGGGTCGATATGGCAGTAAAGGAGCTGGGCGCCGCAACGCGACCAATGTTCGATATCCTCCTCGATCACCAGGGTGCCGGCAAACTTACCGGCAGCGCGGATACGAGCCAGCGTCGACTCGACGAGGTCGAGTACCTCGCGCGGGCGCGGCTGACCGCGCGGCACGGAGGGCAGAAAGCCCATCGACTGCGAGAGATCGCCCGGTCCAACGAAGAAGACGTCGATGCCTTCGACCGCAAGGATTTCGTCGAGATTGCCGACGGCCTCGACCGTCTCGACCATGCAGATCAGTAGCTTTGTCTCGAAATCGGCGGGGCAGGCATGCCGTACAGTCGCAACCACCGCGCGGGCCTGTTCAGCCGTATTGACGAGCGGCACCATCAACCCGTCGACACCAGCATTGAGATAGCGCGTCAGGAGCGAGCGCTGATGCGAATCGGGGCGCAGGATAGCCCCCCCGCCGCCGGAGCGCGCGGCCCGCGCCATTTCGCGCGCTTCATCGAAGCTTGCCGTGCCGTGCTCGCAATCGATGAAGATCGTATCCGCCTTCAGCTCAGTGAGGCGCGCCGCCAGTCCCGAGGAGACATGGTTGGGGTTTATCATGAGAATATGCTCGCCCGCCGTGAGGCGCTGGCGCAGTTTCGCTCCGATCATCTTTTTTTCTCCGGTCGTTTCAGGGCTTCGTCTTCTTCAGGTCATCAGGACTTGGCTGGTCCGGCGCCCGCGGGTGCGCCAAACCAGCGAGCCAGTTCGATATCGGTGGACTGGTCGCGCATCCGGGTCGGGACGATCACCAGTTCCTCGATCACCGTGCGCGCCGGCAGGGTGCAGGCGAGGAGCACGGCCTGCGCCACGTCTTCTGGCTGCATCAAAGCCGCACGTTCTTCCGCCGTGGGTGGACGCGGGCGGTCGTCGAGAATCGGCGTGTTGACCTCGCCCGGCGTGATCGTCGTGGCGCGGATCATCTGATTGCGGAAGGTTGTGTGCAGATAGCCCATCAGGTTGCGCACACCGGCCTTGGCCGCGCCATAGGCCGCACCGCCCAGCATATTCGGCCGCAGTGCCGCGCCCGACGAGACGGTAACGATGGTGCCGCCGCCCTTGTCGATCATTGGCTGCAGCACCGCGCGCGACAGCAGGTAGACTGCGGTCAGATTAGCATCGACCGTCGCCTGCCAGTCCTGCGGCGTGATAAAGGCAAGGTTGCGTGGCCCAACCGCGCTGCCGGCATTGTTGACGAGGATGTCGACGGTACCGAGCTCCGCACTCACCCAGCCGATCAGGCTTTCGACGGCCTCAGCCTGCGTGATATCGGCGGCGCGGGCGAAAGCGCGACCGCCAGCGGCGGTGATCGCGTCAGCCACGTCCTGCAGCAGCGCGAGCCTGCGGCCGACGAGGACTACAGAGGCGCCCTCCCCCGCCAGTTGACGCGCGATCTCGCGTCCGATGCCGGTTCCGGCGCCGGTCACGATCGCGACGCGCCCGTTCAGTCTTGCCATGGTCGTGTCCTCGTAAGGCTTGGCAGCGGTCATTCGGCCGCGTAGCCGTAATCGGCTTTCGCGCATTCGCTGGTCACAAGGCCGAGGCGGAGATCCTCGGAAATCAGTTCGCGCGAGCGGTTGGCCGGGGCGCCCCAGCCACCGCCGCCGGGCAACTCCACGGTCAGCCTCGCGCCGGGCTCGAGTGGGATGTGGCCCTTGGCGAAAACAGGCTCGCCATTCTTGAGTACATGGCCGGCCCGGCCATCCTTGCCGCCGACAACGCCGAAACAGGGATTCTTCACATGTTCACTCGCGAGATAGATGTTCATCTGTCCTGACGAGATGTTGCGGAAGACCAGGCGCTGACCGAGGCCGCCCCGGAACTGCCCGGGCCCGCCGGAATCGGGGATCAGTTCCTTGCATTCGATCAAGGCAGGAACGGCGAGCTCGTACATTTCGGCCGGAGTAATGCGGCAATTGGAGGGGAAGCTGAGTGTATCGATGCCGTCAGCCGTGGAACGTCCGCCCTGCCCACCGTGCAGATTTTGCGCTGCGCCATATTGCTCGCCGGTTTCATTCTGGCCTTGGCAGTTGACACCCCAGATCGGCGCGCCGCCGCTGTCGCCCTGAACCTTGTCCGGCACGACGCCTTCCAGCGCTCGGAAAATCAGACTCGGGATGACGTGGCCGATGAGATTGCGCAGATTGCCGGCGGCCGTGTTGCGCGGATTGAGGATCGAGCCCACCGGCGCCTCGTCGGTAATCGGCAGCATGCAGCCTTCATTGTTCGGCGTCTCGGGATCGAGGAGGCACTTCAGCGCATAGACCGTGTGCGCATAGCGGTAATGTTTTCGCACATTGATGGCGTGAAGCACCTGCGCGGATGTGCCGGTATAATCGACATGGATCGCGCCGGGCTCGACCTTGACGTTGCATTTCAGCGTGACCTCGCTGTCATAGCCATCGAGTGTGACCTCGGAGCTGTACTCGCCGGTCGGCCAGCGTGAGATCGCCTGGCGCATATGGGCTTCCGACCGGCTGTGGATGGCGGTACCCAGATCCTCGACATCGTCGAGCCCGTATTCCTCGAGGAAGCGCACCAGTTCGCGGGCCATGACGTCATTGGCCGAAACCATGCTTTCGATGTCGCCGAGCACCTCGCGTGGCAGGCGCACGCTGGCACCGATGATGTCGAACACCTCCTGCGTCGGCTTGCCGGCCTTGTAGAGCTTCAGGATTGGAAGGCGCACGCCCTCCTCGAAGATATCGGTGGAATCAGGCGAATACGGCCGGCCGCCGATATCGGGCATATGGGCGATGCTGCCGGAATAACCGATCAGCTTTCCCTTGTGGAAGATCGGCGTGATCATCACCATGTCGGGCAAATGACCGGTGCCGATCAGTGGATCATTGGTGAGAAGCACGTCGCCCGGCTCCAGCGTCTCGGGCGGGAAGGCCGGTAGGAAATAATGCTGGGCGGCCATTGGCAGCGAGGTGATGAAGACCGGGATCGCCCAAGTGCATTGCGCCAGCGCCCTACCCTTGGCGTCCATCAACACGGTGACGTAGTCGTGGTTCTCGCGCACGACGGGCGAGAAGGCAGTGCGTCCCAGCGCTCGGTCGGCCTGGTCGGCGATAAAGATCAGCCGGTTCCAAAGAACCTGCAGGGTGATGGGATCGTTGAAATCGATCTGTTGGCGAGCCATGATCGTGCTCCTCACTTGATGTGCATGATGAGATTGCCGCGGGCATCGACATGGGCCGTACCGCGCGGACCGACGACGATGGTCGATTCCACCTGCTCGACGATGGCCGGCCCAACGATTTCGACGTCCTGCGGCAGGGCGTAGTAATCGTAGACCGGAGTGGAAACGAAGCTCTGTGTCTCGTCGAAATAGACCGGCCGATGCATCTTCAGTGCGTCCGACCTGGAGCCCCTGACAGTCTTGGTCGCGGTTTTCGCAGGCGCGCCCTTGGGCCCGCTGGCGCGCAACCTCCAGGTGATGGCCTCGACCGGTGAGTTCGCGACGGTGCGGCCGAATAGCGCGACATAGTTCGCCTCAAACCGCGCGAACAGCTCATCGACGAAGGCATCCGCGCCGAAGTCGAGCGGCGGCAGCGTCACGCTGATTTCGTGACCTTGACCGACATAGCGCAGATCCGCCGTGCGCGCATAGGAGATGCCATCGGCATTCACCTCTGCCTGCACCACGATATCGCGGCCGTCCTTTTCGAGCCTTGCGAAGACATCGCGTACCGCGGCGGCGTCCCAGCGGTCGAGCCGCATCGGCAGGCTCGCGGAGACATCGACCGCGACCGGCGCTATTAGCAGACCCACGGCAGAGGTTACGCCGGCGCCGGCGGGGCATACGACCTTCTTCGCATTAAGCTTGCAGGCCACCCCATAAGCATGGACCGGGCCAGCGCCGCCGAAGGCGATGACTGGCAGCGTACTGGGATCGACGCCATAGTCGGCCGCGTGCATGGTCGCCGCTTCCGCCATGGTGCCATTGACGAGATCGTGGATGCCCCAAGCGCAGCGTTCGGATGTCACGCCGAGGGACTCCGCAAGTTCGACAATTGCGGTGCGTGCCTTGCCGGCATCGAGCTTGAATTCGCCGCCGAGAAAAGAGTCGGCGCCGATATAGCCGAGCAGCACGTCCGCATCGGTGACAGTCGGCTTGGTACCGCCACGTCCGTAGCAGGCAGGGCCGGGAACGGCGCCCGCGCTGTGCGGTCCAACCTGAAGCAGGCCGAGGCGGTTACGGGAGGCGATGGAGCCGCCGCCGGCCCCAATCTCGATCATCTGAATGGACTGGATCTTGAGCGGAAAGCCGCTGCCGCGGTGGAAGCGTTCGTGACGGGCGATCTCGAGTTCGCCGCCGATCATCGGCTCCCCATTCGGCACCAGGCAGAGCTTGGCGGTGGTGCCTCCCATATCGAAGGACATGACGCTCGCCTCATCGACCTGGCGTGCATATTCCGCCGCCGCGACCGCCCCGGCCGCAGGCCCCGATTCGATCAGCCGCACCGGTGTGCGCGACGCGGTAGCGCTCGGCACAACGCCGCCGCTGGACGTCATCCAGAGCATCCGGGAGACGATCCCGTCCTTGCGCAGATCGGCTTCGAGTCGCTCGACATGCTGCGTCATCAACGGCCGTGTGTATGCGTTGACCACCGTCGTTGAGGCGCGATCATATTCGCGGATCTCCGGGCAGACATCGGATGACAGCGAGACCGAAAGCTCCGGTCCGGCCGCGGCCAACAGGGCCCCGACCTTCTGCTCATGTTCCGGGAATTTGTAGGAATGCAGTAAGCAGACGGCGACCGAGGTGACTCCCCGCGCCCTCAATTCCGCGACGATGAGGCCAACGCTGCTCTCGTCGAGCGGCGTGATGGCGCGTCCATCCGCCGCCATGCGCTCCACGATGCCAAAGCAGCAATCGCGTGGTACCAGCGGCGCAGGATATGCGATCTTCAGATCATAGAGGTCGTAGCGTCCTTCGGTGCGAATCCTAAGCAGATCCTGGAAACCATCCGTGGTGAGGAAAGCCGTCTCCACGCCTTTGCGTTCCAATACGGCATTTGTTACCACCGTGGTCGCGCCCAGGATCTGCAGATTGTCCTTGGAGGACCGCACACCGGGCCGTACCAGCAGTTCGCCGACGCCCTGGACGACGGCCGCCGCCGGGTTTGCCGGCGTGCTCAGTACCTTGTGCAGGTGCAGTATGCCGAGATCGTCAATGAGAGCGAAATCCGTGAAGGTCCCGCCCGTGTCGAATGCTAACCTAGCCATAATGGTATCCGATCTTGCTTCGTCAGGCCAATAAAGTACGGTCGCGCACCCGGCCTGCGGCTGCGCGCGGTGTCGTATTGCGTCTTAGATGTCTCGGCTCTCGAAGGAGCCGCGTGCTACGTTCTAGGCAATCGGGGCCTTCATAGCTGCCTCAACCTCGTTTCCGATCTGACCTGTCATAAAGAGCTGCCCGAGTTCAGCGTGGGTAATGTCGCTGCTACGCCCGTCCCAGATGACCTTGCCGAGGCGCAGCACGACGGCGCGCTCGGCCACCTCCATTGCCTTGCGCGTGTTCTGCTCGACGAGGAGTATGGCGCGGCCGTCGGCGTGCAGGCGCTTCAACTCGTTGAACACGATCGTGATCGCCTGCGGCGAAAGCCCGACTGAGGGCTCGTCGATCAGCACGATCTCCGGCTTGCGCAACACCGCCATGGCGGTTTCGAGCAATTGCTGCTCGCCGCCCGAAAGGTTACCGGCGAGTTGGTAGCGCCTCGCCTTCAGGATGGGAAACAGTTCGAAGACATAATCCAGTTCCGCCTTCACCTCGCGGTCGCGGACAATGTAACCGGCCATCTCCAGATTTTCATCGACGCTCATCAGCGGAAAATTGCAGCGGCCCTGCGGCACAATACCGATGCCCTGGGAAAGGATCGACTGCGGCTTGGCGCCGCCGATGTTCTTGCCGCGCCAGCGGATCATGCCTTGCTTGAAGGTTGTCATGCCGAAGATGGTCATGAGCAACGTCGACTTGCCGGCCCCGTTCGGCCCCATCAGCGCGATGAAGTCGCCGGGGTGCACGGTGAGATCGACGCCGTTGAGGATGTCGAGCGCACCATAGCCGGCGCGCAGTCCCTCGATCGAAAGATTGGGATCAACCGCCAAGATAAGCCTCCACGACCTTCTGGCTGCGCATGATCGCCTCTGGTTCGCCCTGATCAAGCAGCGCGCCCTGATCCAGCACGACCACGCGCTGGCAAAGACTCATCATCGCGTCGATGTTGTGCTCGACGACGATGAAAGTGATGCCGAGCTCCCGATTGACGTTGCGGATGCTGTCGAGGATGCGCTCAATCAGCACCGGATTGACGCCTGCGAGCGGTTCGTCCAGCAAAATCAACCTTGGCTTCGACATGAGGCTGGAGGCGAACTGCAGCAGTTTCTGCTGTCCGAAGGACAGCCTGCCAGCATTTTGGTCGCGCACATGCGATAACCCCACCATGTCGATCAGATGATTGGCGCGCTCCCGAAGTCGTGCGACTCGACGGCGGGAGGCTGGACCGGGCGAGAAGGTCGAGAGCAGGCTTGGGAAATCGAACATCTGCCCGGCCGCAATCAAATTCTCTTCCGGCGTCATGGTGGTGAAGACGACCGTCTTCTGGAAGCTGCGCAACATCTTGCCTTCATGCGCAATGCGGTGCATCGGCCAACCAGTGATGTCGACACCGTCGAGATGGACCGTGCCTGCATCGGCCTGCTGCAGGCCGGTCACACAATCGAAAAAGGTCGACTTGCCGGAGCCGTTGGGGCCCATGAGGCAGCAGAGTTCACGTTCCCGGACATCGAGGTCGATGCCACGCACCGCCTGTACCGCGCCATAGCTCTTGCGAAGGCCACGAACGGTGAGAAGCGGCTTGCCACGGGCGGGAGACAGCGAGGTCATTTGCGCGATCCCGGCAGCATCGCGAGCCCGCGGTCGATGAGCGGCGTCAGGCCGCTGGGCAGCCAGAATACAAGCAACAGCAGTACGAGGCCGTACATCACCATGCGGTATTCGGGCGAGATGCGCAGCGCCTCGGAGACGGCGACAAAGACGACGCTTCCAACCACGATGCCTCGGATCGAACCCGCTCCGCCGCCGAGCACGATGATGAGGATCGTGGTCGAGTAGAACATCTGGAAGGTCAGTGGGCTGACCGTCGTGAGATAATGGGCGTAGAGACTGCCACCGAAACCCGCAAAGGCTGCACTAATGGTGAAGACAACGAGCTTGTAGCTCCAGGTCGGAATGCCGAGCGCCTCTGCCTGAATCTCGTTGTCGCGGATAGCGATCATGCTGCGGCCAGCCGGTGAGACGACCAGGGCGTAGAACAGCCCGGTCATCAGCACCGCGATTGCCAGATAGAGATAATAATACCCTGTGATGGTGGTGACTGTGAAAGGATGGGCGCCGAAGCCGAGCACTGGTTGCGGAACGCCGGACAGACCCATGTCGCCACGCGTCAGGCCCACCCAGTTCTTGGCCACGGCCTCCCCGATGACGACGAGGCCGAGCGTGCACATCACGAAGGAATAGGTTCTGAGCCTCAGCGCCGGAATGCCAAGCGGCAGTGCGATGAGCCCTGTAACAACCCCGGCCAGAATGAAATTGACATAGAACGGCGTGCCGAAATGCATCGCCGCCAGGGCCGAAACATAGGAGCCGATGCCGAAGAATGCTCCCTGAGCCAGCGAGAGCATGCCCATGTAGCCGACGATCAGGTTCAACCCATGCGCGGGCAGCAGGAAGATCATCGAGATGATGACTGCGTGCAGATAGTAGTTGTCGAGCACAAAGGGCGCGCCGAGAAGCGCGATAAGGATCGCCAGACCCATCAGCAGCGAGGTTGTTCGGGAGGCGACGCGTGCGTCGGTGGCCTGCAGGGATGTCGAGTTGGCCGTCATCGTCTGCCCCCTAGAACCTGGACTGGACGCTGAAGAATCCGGTGGGACGGACCATCAGCATTCCAATCAAGATGACGAATCCGACCGCATCGCGATACTGCAGCCCGATAAAGCCTGCCACGAAGCTTTCGGCGATGCCGAGAATCCAGCCCGCGATCAGCGTGCCCCTTACGTTACCCATGCCGCCCATGACGATGACCGCGAAGGTCTTGAGGGTGATGGCCTCTCCCATGCCACCATAAACCGTGACGTTGATCGGCCCTGTTAGAACGCCGGATAGCGCCGCCAAGCCGCCGCCTAGGACAAACGTGCCGAGAACCACCCGCTCGATGTCGATGCCGTTGACCAGACAGCACGCGGTGTTCTGGGAGACCGCCCGCATCGCCTTGCCCATGCGGGTGCGCCGAACCAGCAACTCGAGAGCGATGAACACCCCGATCGTTACCAGGACGATGATGATGCGCTGCCAAGCCAGGCTGATATCGCCGAAGAAGACTGGCTCGAGCCAGCCGCTGGGGAAGATCTTGTAGGTGCCCCCGAAGGTAATGATGATCAGGTTCTGCAGGATCAGCGACAGACCGAGCGTGGCGAGTACGCCGGACTGGAACGGTGCCGTGACGAGCCCCTGCATCACGAGCCGGCCGATCACCGCCGCGATGCCCATGGTAATGATCACCGCCAGGAAGATCGCTACCGGGTAGGAAACGTCTAGTTTGGTGATGACATACCAGGCCGAAAAGGTGCCCAGCATGTAGTATTCGCCATGAGCGAAGTTGATCGCGCGCAGCACGCCGAAGATCATCGTCATCCCGGCGGCGACCAGGGCGTAGACAGATCCCGCGACGATCCCGTTGATGATCTGCTCGATCAGCAACTCTGTCATGATCCATATCTCCTGCCGTTACGGCGGTGATCTGCTCAGCGGGCCGAATATTTGATCTGGGTATTGAACGTACCCTTGATCACAGGCTTTCCGTCGATGATCTCAAACAGGATCATCGGCAGATTGGCCTGGTTGTGATCGTCGAAGGTCACTTTGCCCATGACACCCTCATAGGACATCGTCGAAAGCGTCTTGCGGATGTCGTCCTGGCTGTCACTCTTGGCTTCCTTGGCTGCGGCAGCCACCAGCCGCATTGTTTCCCAATAGGCATAGGCATGGACGTTAGGCGTCTCACTCGCATAGGCCTTGCGGTAAGCGGCGACGAATTCGTGGTTCTTCGGCGTATCCCATTCAGGCACATAGGCCGCGGCCTCGACTGCGCCGTTCAGCGCGGTCGGAGCGATTTTGATCGCCTCGGGATTGTTGAATTCGGCACTGCCGATCAAGATGACCTTGCCGGCAAGTCCGGCCTCGACCATCTGGCGGGCGATGATGGGCGTCGTATCGGCAAGTCCGTACATGATGATGGCACCAGCACCCGAGCGGCGGATATTGGCCAGAACCGGGCGGAAATCCGCCTCCTTGTCCTTGTA
>WNGR01007997.1_pt1 | contig 17998 bp, 22 predicted proteins | sample 5407581 | NCBI WGS metagenome assembly WNGR01 (sample SAMN13153383, study PRJNA577476) | soil metagenome | isolation source: 80 cm soil or saprolite under Garry oak tree replicate 2 | place: USA:California | collected 2016-06-15 | reverse complement strand
TGTGCCCCTATGAGGTGCGCGACTGAAAGGCCGGGTAGAAAGGCTGAGCTGACGGGAGATGGGGCCAACGCGCACGCAGGGCCTCACTGACAGATGCCAGCCAGGAGGCGAGGGATGGCAAACTGTGGGATTGCTGCGAGCAGTTCACCGTGGTGGTGATGGTGTCGAGGAGTTACCCCCGGCGTGAGAAACTCATTGGCTGGGGCGCATCAGCCTTTTCCAGCTTGGGCAAGCGCATCATGCGCACCATCGTCCAGGCCGCACACGCCGCCGTGAGCCTGTGCGCGTACCCCGCCTGATCGAGGATGGCGGGGCAGGAGCGAGCCATCTCCTTCCTGTAGGCGTCTTCGGCTCTTTGGCCCACTTCTTCAGGTAGACGGGACCAGCACGGGCAAGCCGGGAAGGGGAAGCGCACAGCGGCCACGTCGAGCAACGCATGGCGAAAGCAAGCGTGTTCAAAGTCGAGGAACCGCAGGCCGTTGTCTGACATGTGGCAGTTGGCAGAGCTGGTATCTCCATTGGAGAAAGCGAGATAGGGGCCAGGCTCAGACAGGACGCGGAGGATCTCATCGACATCCGGACCGATGCCGTGCAGAGCTGGTAAGTAAGAGCGGGAGGCCGTGATCTCCTGCAGGTACCGGAACGCGCGCTCAATACCAATGCCAAAGATGCTGATTCGATCAAAGGCGGGATCAACCGGCCCATGTCTGCTCCTCAACTGGTAGTACTCCGTAGCATGACCGGTTGTAGTCGCATGCATCTGACCCAGCGCAGCAGAGAACGCGACCAGGCCCTGCGAGGCTCTGAAAGCATCACGGCCCGCGAGCAGATCCTCCAGGGCCGGGCCCGTCCCAAGATCTTCCATGACGAGGATCCCGGCCTCGTTATCGGCGGCAAGAAGACGTGGTGCAACGGCACTTCCGATCCTGGTCAAGAACTCCAGGGCGCCTGCTCGTTGTGGAACTGCTCTGGTTCGCTGCGTTGGTGGACCGCCGGACGGCGCACTTTGACGATGACCGAACTCGGCACCAGCCCAGTATCGGTTTGTATGGTGTGTCGTGTGATGTGGGGCCAGGGGGATATCCCGAACTGGGCCGACCAGCCCTCTGTGACCGACTCACTCTGGACAATGCTGACGGGGGTTCCAGCATAGGTGTTCAACAGTCTGGTGATCCGCTCCAAGAGGGCATCTGACAGGCTCATCGCTTGATACGCATTGCCTCACGGGAAATCTTCCTTTGTCCGCTTCAAACCCCTCTTTTCCCCCGACTCTGCACTGGTCTGTCCTCCAAGGCCGCAAGGTCGCTCATCAGCTCTGGAACTGTCGAAGAACATGGCGTCCGTTAGAGAGAAAGAGGAAGAATTTTCATGAGGCAACCAGGGGGAGGAGTCTGTCGTCTCCACACACCGATCGTCCGCTGCGCGTTTCCAGAGGAGGGGAGCGTGGACAAGTCATTGAGTTATCAAGCAAGACGAGAAGGCTCCAACATGCCGTACCTCGGTACCGTGAGGCATCTCCGTCACAGAAACGGACGCTGTTGGATGCCTTTGTGGCAGCAACTGGATACCATCGTACCTACGCCAGGTGGCTGCTCAACCATGCAGAAGAGGTGCAGCCAACACTGCAACGCCCTCGACAGTATGGGCCAGACGTCCAACACGCGTTGTTCCTGGTCTGGCACGCCGCCAACCGCATCTGCGCCAAACGGCTTATCCCTTTTCTCCCTACTTTAATAGAAGCACTGGTGCGACATGAGCACCTCCACATCTCGGAGGAGTGCCGCAGCCAATTGCTTTCCATGAGCGCAGCAACGGCCGATCGCCTGCTGTCCTCTCGGCGTAAACTGGGTCGGCGGGGCTTATCCACTACACGAGCGGGAACGTTACTGAAGCAACAGATTCCGATCCGCACGTTCCAGGAGTGGAATGACATCCAACCAGGCTTTCTGGAAGCCGACCTGGTCGCTCACTGTGCAACCCAGACCGACGGATCGTTCTTGTGGACCTTGACCCTCACTGATATAGCCACTGGCTGGACGGAATGTCTGCCCGTACTGTACCGGAGTCAGGAGACCGTGCTGGCAGCTCTCCAACGAGCGCGGACCCTGTTTCCTTTCCCGATCCTAGTGATTGATACCGACAACGGTGGAGAATTCATCAACGAGGCAGTGATCGCTTATTGCGAGCAAGAACACATTTCGTTCACGCGGGGACGCCCCTATGCGCAAAACGATCAGTGTTTTGTTGAGCAGAAAAATGGCGCGATTATGCGCCAGGTGGTCGGTTATGATCGCCTGGTTGGGGAAGATGCCTATCGGCAACTCACCGAACTGTACCGGGCGCTGCGCCTGTATGTCAACTGTTTTCAGCCCTCGATGAAGCTGCTTTCGAAAGAACGCGAGGGGAAAAAAGTGCGCTACGTCTACGATTCAGCGAAAACAACGACCAAAAAGGGTCGAAGTCGGGCCAGGCTCCAGGGCATTGACCGTGATGCCTGTTCCCTGGAGGTGGCGCGCCAACTCGTAGGTGAAGAGCCGTATTCGGCGGGTAGATCGTGATTATGCGGATATTCTCACCCGTCAGCTCCTTGCGGGCTGTATTCGAGACGAGATCTAGAGCGCCTTGCTCGCGCCATAAGCGACCGGGCCTGGAATAGCGGCTCTGCTTGCCCCCGAACTGACGTTCATGATCAACCCTCCACTAAAGCTATCTCGACAGTGGCAGTCTTGCCTGCCGCAGACTGTACCATCATGCTCTGACCGAGGCCAAAGTCGTGACGGTTAATCGTCGCCCTGGCTATCAAACTTGTCCGCGCGTTTAATCCGGCGCTCTGGCCGCTATAGTCGACATCGAAGGTGATAGGTCTCGTTGTCCCAAGCAGCGTCAGATTCCCCTTCACTTTGTATGCAGAGCCGCCGATATGCTCGACGCGCGTGCTGCGAAAAGCAATGGTGGGGTATTTTTTCACGGCGAAGAAGGCGTTGGAACGCAGATGGGTATCACGCAATCTATTATGCGTATGATACTGGCCGCGTCGACTTCAGCCTCTACCCAGGAGTGATGAGTCACAAAACTCATTCCTCGACCCTCTTCATTAATGGCAATCACGATGAGTGATGATCAAGAAAATGTTTCTATCAACGTTTGGAGTATCCTTATGTTTAGATCAAATCGAAGCACTGTGCAGGAGATACTACCGTCAACACGCATTCTTGTGATCGGTGCGGGGTATGCCGGTTTGTTGTTTACCATGCGCCTGGCTGGCAAAGTTGCCAGGCAACATGTCCAGATAGCGTTGGTGAACGAATCTGACACCTTCACCGAGCGCCCGCGCTTACATCAGTTTGCCACCAATCAGGTAGTCCAGTGGCGCTCTCTTCCACAGATACTGCGCCGAACACATGTCCAGTTTATCCAGAGACGGGTCACGAGTATCGACCCCGCACACCATGAGATCGTTATCATGCATCAGCAGCAAACGCAGCATATGGGGTATGATTACCTGGTCTATGCGCTGGGAAGTGAAACTGACCGAAAGACGGTCCCTGGAGTAGCGGAATATGCCTACACCCTCGCGGCGAGGGGCCCCTTGTCCGCAGCAGCATTGCGCGACACATTGCCATCCATCGAGGCAAGAGGCGGCCAGATTGTCGTTGCTGGCGGAGGAGCAACCGGCATCGAAACAGCGGCTGAGGTGGCGAGCGCTTATCCTCATATCAAGGTGCGCCTGGTCACGCGAGAGCCTCTGGCTCTCTTCCTGAATAAGAGCGTGGCCAGCTCCATCCGCAGGTCACGGCAGCGCCTGGGAGTCGAGATCATCGATCAGGTCGGTGTGACAGCCGTGCGCGCACACAGTGTCGTCACCGATCAGGGCAACGAGCTTGCCTGCGACCTGTGCATCTGGACGGGAGGCTTTGTGGCTCCGCCGCTAGCAAAGGAAGCCGGGTTGGCCGTGAATGAACGCAATCAAATTGTCGTTGATCCCTTTTTGCGCTCGATCTCCCATCCAGAGATCTACGCGATTGGTGATGCGGCAGCCCCCCATGAGGACCCTGGAGTTCGTGTGCGCATGAGCGCCGTCACTGCGACGATCATGGGCGCGCATGGTGCCGATAACTTGAGCGCGATCCTCCGCGGTAAAGCCCCCAAACCTCTCAGCTTCGCCTACCTTGGTCAGGGCATCGCTTTAGGGCGGCACAACGCCATTGGCTTCAACAATTATCCTGATGACAAGCCCGTTCCGCCCTACTTCACCGGGCGGTTGGGATACCTCATTCGCGAGGGGTTTGTGCGCTATCTGGCAGCCGCAACTCAGCGGCCGGGAATCTTTGTGTGGTTAGGGAAGCGACGCTATGAGCATGCACAACGTCGACAACATGCGCAAGCAAAGAAACATACGATGCAATTGCATCGAGTAAGCTGAAGGAGCGCCACGGTAAAGCGAATCAGCATACCTGGCGAAGCCCCCGCGATCTAAACCTGGTGGGGCGAAGAGATCGAATCAGGAATTACCAAGGAGGATGAACATGGAGTCATTTGAAACGTACCGCTCGTATCTCTTTGCCATCGCCTACCGGATGCTTGGCAGCGCGATGGACGCCGAGGACATGGTGCAGGAAACCTACCTGCGCTACCAGAGCACGCCGAAAGACTCGATTGCCTCGCTCAAGGCGTTTCTGACGACCATCATCAGCCGCTTATGTGTCGATCAACTGCACCTGGCGCGCAGGACACGGGAACAGTACCTGGGTCCCTGGCTGCCAGAACCCATCATCACCGCTGACTCCCGCGATGGCATCAGCCCGGAGGAGCGCGTTGATAGGGAAGAGACGATCTCGATGGCGTTCCTGTTGTTGTTAGAACAGCTGCAACCGGTCGAGCGAGCGGTTTTCCTGCTGCGCGAAGTCTTCGACTATGACTATGCCGAGATTGCCAGCTTTCTCGGTAAAAGTGAAGTGGCCTGTCGCCAGTGGTTCAGCCGGCCCAAGAAACACCTGGCCGACCACCGGCCACGCTTCTCAGCGCCGCCCGAAACACAGAAGCAGTTGCTGGTAAGTTTCCAGCGAGCGCTGCAGGCGGGCGAAATGGCCCCCTTAATGAATATGCTGGCCGAAGATGTGACCTTCTGGGCCGATGGAGGTGGCAAGGTCAAAGGCGTGGCGATCCAGCAACTTTCTGGACGCTCTACCGTAGCAAGCTTCCTGTTGAGCAACTCGCCCATTTTCAGGCAGACGTTACCGGCGGACACACACGTGGAGCTGGCCGAAGTCAACGGTCAACCGGCGCTTATCACGCGCTCTGCTGAACGAGCCTTTGCCGTGCTGACGATTGATATAGAAGCGGAACAGATCAAGGCCATTCGTTTTGTGGCAAATCCCGACAAACTGGCGCATATCTAACGCGAGATGCGCCTGAGAGAGGAAAGAACAATGACAACAACAAATGACTTCCCAACAACCGGTGTAGAGTTGAGATACCTGCTTGTGGCAAGTGATTACGCTCGCTCGCTGGCCTTCTACCGTGATGTGCTGGGGGCGAAAGTGGTTCGCCAAATTTCCGACGTTCTCTGTCTTCTGAGCCTGGGGGGCGGCGAATTTTTGCTGACGGTTGGGGGCGGTCCTACCCAGGATAAGCCCACCGTGACCTTTGCTCCCCCCATTGATGCGGACAGAGTCAGCAGCGAGTTGAACATCAGGGTGCCGGATTGCTTCGCCGCTTATGAGGTGTTGCGCTCCCGCGGAGCTGAGTTCCTCACTCCGCCGGTTGACTGGGGCTACGAGGTGCGTGCCTTCTTGCGCGATCCTGATGGTCATCTCATAGAACTCACCCAGAGCGGTCAGCAGCAGAGTCAGGCTGGTGAACACGTCTAAGCGGAGACCTCCTCATACCATACTTTTAAGTAGATGGGCAGTCCGACATGACCAACCCACTTGCTATTCTATTGGCAGTTCTCTCTACTGACAAAAGAGCTTCCAGTACGAGCATGGCTCTGGAGAGGTCTTGAAGGGAATAGGTATGAACACCGACCCATCAACTATCTCGGCAGAGGAGCAGACTCTGTTGAGCGAGAGCGGATGATTAGCCTCTACTGTTACGTTCCAGCACGAGCCACCACAAACGATAGAGGAGGGAGTGACTTTGTCTTCTCATACCAACGATTTTCATCACCCTACGCGTCATGACACGGTAAAAAAGATGATTCAAACACCCAATCTTCAACTCTTTCCCTTTGAGCGGATTCACGTCGAAGCTCTCTTGTGCAATAAGAGCGAACTGGCAGCACTTTTACAGGTCACTGTGCCTGATGGCTGGCCTCACTTCCCGGAAGCATTTTCCCTCTCTGCTCATGAATCCCCCGAATCCAATCTCCTTGAGGCTGACTGGCAGGGATACTTTTTTCTTCATCCGAAAGACAGAGTGCTTGTTGGCAACGGAGCTTTCAAAGGTCCACCTGACGACTCGGGTACGATCGAGATCGGATATGAAATTGCTTCCGAATATTGGAAGCGCGGATTGGCAACTGAGGCGGTACAGGGGATGATGGATTATGCGTTCTCTCACGAAGAGGTGAGAGCTGTCATAGCTCACACGTTGGCCCAGAGAAACGCCTCGAATAGGGTGTTGCAGAAAGTGGGAATGAAGTTCATTGCTGAGGTGAATGATCCCGAAGAAGGCAAGATATGGCGATGGCAGATACGTAGGGATGAGTATCATCCTGCTTGAACGAGAAAGAAGTTGGCGTTTCCATAATGGACAGGCCATTTACTCGGCCAAGCCAATATGAGCTCGACGACCCATCGGTACGCGGGGAGTTGTTTCTCTTTGGTTTCATCTTTCCCAAAGGGTCCAGATCTCTTCACCCTTCAGAAGAAGAGATCTGCACTTCCGCATGCGCTCTGATTAAAAACTGCATCAACCTCACAAAGGTCGAGGCCTGCTCACCAAGTCGCATTGCCTCACGGGAAATCTTCCTTTGTCCGCTTCAAACGCCTTACCGTATATTTTGTCTCGGAAATTATGGTGAGGCCAAAAAGATATGGCGAGTTAATTTGCGTTATCCTTGCTCATACATGATCAACACATCCGATACACATACTGGCTCTGTATCTGCTACTTTCAGAAGCCAGACCCCTCTTCTGGACCCTGGCTTCTGCTTCTCAGTTTGCTTGAGCTGATGGTGAGAGGTTGTCTTTCCTCCTCTGACCAGCGCCTATTGCAGCGCTCTCATCCAGGTGACGATGGCCTGTCCGATCTCATCAGGGGAGTCCTCCTGAAGGAAGTGCAGCCCGCGCACGGTTACCTCCGTCTGCGCAGGCCAGCTCCGGCAGAACTCGCGCAGCGCCCCAGTCAGGGCGGCTCCAGGCTCACCGTTCACGAACAACTTGGGAACCGTGCTCCTGGCGAGCCAGGCGGCGTAGGAACTCACGATCTCGGTCACATCGGCGGGCTCTCCCTCAACGGGAATCTGGCGCGGCCAGGTGAGCGTGGGTCGGCGCCCTTCACCCGGCTCGGCAAAGGGGCGGCGATAGTGCGCCATCTCTTCGTCGGTCAGGCCACGAAGCACGGAGCGGGGCACAATGGCCTCCACAAAGAAATTGTGCTCCAGGATCATCTGTTCTCCGGCCTCCGAACGCAGCGCCTGGAACGTCCCACGAGCAGCCTCGGGCCAATCATTCCAGGTGCGTGGTCTCACAATCGCCTCCATGTAGGCAATGCCCTTGACTGCTGAACGGTGACGATTCGCTCAATCGAAGCCCAGGGCTGATCCCCAATCATGCAGGACAAGCGTGACCTGCTCGTTTACATTGAGCTCTTCGAGCAGCGCATCCAGAAAGCTCCGGTGCTCGACGAAGGTATACGAGCCGGGGCCGCTGGTGGGCAGCTTCTCCGAGTCGCCCATGCCGATAAGATCGGGCGCAATACAGCGTCCCAGTTCCTGCAGATGAGGAAGCACATTACGCCAGAGGTAGGACGACGAGGGATTGCCGTGCAGGAACACGATCGGGGAACCTTTGCCTACCTCGATATAAGCCATGCTCTGTCCCAGGACATTCATACGCTTCTTGGTATAAGGGAACTTTGCACTGATCATGACACTACCCTACCTTTCTTTTTTAGCTGTACTCCTCAACCTCTAGAGGGTTAGCCTGCGATGTGAAGCACGATGCGTCCCCGCCCATGTCCGGTCTGGCTGAGTTCGTGAGCCTGTCGAACCTCGTGTAAAGGGAACACCCTCCTCAGAACAACGTTGATGTGTTCCTCTGCTATCAACCGGGCGAGGCTTTGCAAGAGTTGAGCGGAGGGACGATTTGAGAAAGCCACCCCACGCACGCCAAGCTCCTGCGCTTTCTCTTGCGAGAGCGGGCCTGTGATGGAGATGAGGGTTCCCCCGCGTTTTAACACGTTCCAGGGACGTTCATGTGTCTCTCCACCTACCGTATCGAGCACGAGATCTATGTCATGAACGACCTGCTCAAGGGGTGTGGACGTGTAATCGATCACCGTTTCGGCGCCCAGGGAGCGCACAAAATCACAATTGGCCGGTGAGGTGGTGCCGATGACATGGGCGCCCTTCCACCTGGCGAACTGAACCGCGAACGAGCCCACCCCGCCTGCGGCTCCTCGAATCAGAACCTGTTGACCGGTTTGCAATGAGCCATACTCAAAGAGCCCCTGCCAGGCAGTCGTCGCGCCCCCAGCTAGAGTGGCCGCCTCGTCAAAACTGAGCGTCTCTGGCTTGAGCGCAAGGGTTGCCACAGAAGCCGTGGTATACTCGGTGTAGGTCCCCTTTGCGCTTTGGCCAAACACCGCCTGTCCAATCTTCCAGGCGGTCACACCAGGGCCCACCTCCTCCACGATCCCGGCCAGCGCAGAGCCGGGGATATAGGGGAGCTGCATCGGTCGAAGGTCTTTCAGCAGGCCCTGGCGCGTTTTCCAGTCCGCCGGCGCGACTCCCGCCGCATACACACGGACAAGCACCTCATCTGCCTGCGGTTCTGGACGTGCTATCTGTTCAAGCTTGAGCTGTTCGGGTCCTCCATAATGGTGGACACGTATGGCCTGAATGAGTGATGTTGACATGGGAAGCGTCCTCCTCTTTCCTGGTGTGGGTTACCTCTTTATCGCGGCTCGAGGCCCCGGACCACAATAGCTTTGTTTTTTGCTACCTTGAAACGTAGCTCTTTGGCCGGGGCATACTCCTTTGAGTGGTACCAGCGCAAAGCCTGTTCGACGCTCTCAAACTCCCCGATCGAGAGAAGACGGGGGTGCCAATCTCCTTCCAGGTTTTCAGGGACTGCGCCTCCAACCAGCACCTTCCCTCCATATTGTTTGACCGTCGGACCCGCCAGCTTCAGGTATTCCTTAAAGCCTTCTGGATCGGTGATTTCGAGATCAAGCAGAATATAGCCTGCCATGTGCTCTTCCTTCTTTCTTTACTTGCGAAACGGTAATTGAAAATCATAAGCATAATCCTCAGCAATGAAGAGGGTCAACGGGCCAATTTTGTGACAGATAGCCTCTAATCAGCTCTAGCTACTGTCTCCGGCACCCTGACCGATTTCTGAATAGCCACTAAAGCTATCTCAATCGTTGCCGTCTTGCCTGCGGCAGATTGCACCATCATACCCCGGCCCAAGCCAAAATCGTTACGGTTCATCGTGGCCCTGGCGGTCAAAGCTGCACGCGTGTCCGGGCCAGCGCTCTGACCGCTATAGTCGACATCGAAGGTGATGGGTTTCGTTCTCCCAAGCAGCGTCAGATTCCCCGTCACTGTGTATGCAGAGCCGCCGCTATGCTCGACCCGCGTGCTCTGAAAAGTCATGGTAGGATATTTTTTCACAGCAAAGAAGCTGGCGGAACGCAGGTGGGCATCACGCAATATATTATGCGTATCGATACTGGCCGCGTCGACTTCGGCCTCTACCCAGGAACTGGCCGGGTTTTGCTCATCGATATGCAGATGACCGCGCAGCGCGTTGAAGTGTCCTCGCGTCGTAGTAACTGACATGACACGGATAGCCGCATTGCCTCACGAGAAATCTTCCTTTGTCCGCTTCACGCATCTCTTTTCCTCCAATTCTGTACTGGCCTCTCCTCCAAGACCGCACCTTCGCTCATCAGCTTTGGAGCAGGAGAGGAACATGGCCTACGTTAGAGAGAAAGAGGAAGATTATTCATGAGGCACACAGGGGGGAGGAGTCTGTCGTCTCCGCAAACAGATCGCCCGCTGCACGTTTCCAGAGGAGGGGAGCGTGGAAAAGTCATTGAGCTATCAAGCAAGACGCGAGTTGCTCCAACAGGCCGTACCTCAGTACCGTGAGGCATCTCCGTCACAGAAAAGGACGCTGTTAGATGCCTTTGTTGCAACGACTGGATATCATCGTACCTACGCTGGATGGCTCCTCAACCATGCAGAAGAGGTGCAGCAGACACTTCAACGCTCTCGTCCTAGACAATATGGGCCGGAAGTCCAACACGCGCTGTTTCTGGCCTGGCACGCCGCCAACCGCATCTGCGCCAAAAGGCTTATTCCCTTTCTCCCTATCTTGACAGAGGCGCTAGAGCGGCATGAGCACCTCCACATCTCGGAGGAGTGCCGCAGGCAACTGCTTTCCATGAGCGCAGCAACAGCCGATCGCCTCCTACGTTCTCAGCGCACACGAGGTCAACATGGCCTCTCCACCACGCGAGCGGGAACCCTGCTGAAGCAGCAGATTCCCATCCGTACATTCGAGGAGTGGAAGGAGACCCGACCCGGTTTTCTGGAAGCGGACTTGGTGGCCCATGGTGGCACCGACATCGAGGGCGGCTACCTGTACACCTTGACGCTCACCGATGTAGCCACCGGTTGGACGGAATGTCTTCCCCTGCTGTACCGCAGTCAAGATACGGTGCTGGCTGCTTTCCAACAGGCACGCCTGCTGTTCCCCTTTCCGATTCTGGGGGTCGATACCGATAACGGTGGCGAGTTCATCAACGAGGCAGTGATCGCTTATTGCGAGCAAGAACACATTTCGTTCACGCGTGGCCGCCCGTACCTGAAGAACGATCAGTGTTTTGTGGAACAGAAAAATGGCGCGATTGTGCGCCAGGTGGTCGGCTATGACGAACACGCTTACCAGCAACTCACCGCACTCTACCGGGCACTGCGCCTGTACGTCAACTGTTTTCAGCCCTCAATGAAGCTGCAGGCGAAGCAACGGAGGGGGAAGAAAGTGCGCTACGTCTACGATTCAGCGAAAACGCCACTGCAACGACTGCTCCAGTCAGGCGCCCTGCCTGCCCAGAAGCAGAAAGAACTGCTCGAGGTGGCCCACGCGCTTGACCCCATCTGCCTGCTTGAACAAGTAAAGCAGTTGCAGCAGGCCCTCTTCCGCTGTGCTGTCGGTTGCTCTCCTTTTCTCTCATCCCTCCCTTCCGCTCCTCTTCAGGTCTTTTCCGTAGAACAGTGTACAGCGGGAAAGCTTCCTGCCGAGAGGAGTGCCCCCGCTCCGAGAGCAGGACTCGAGACCTTGTACCGAGAGCAGGAGCGGAGAAAACGCGTGCTGGGCTGGCGGCGTACCCACAAAGACCCCTTTGAGGGAGAGTGGGAGCAGATCTTCTCCTGGCTGACTGCCAACCCCGAGCGGAGCAGTGGCGACATCTTCCGGGAGTTGCAGCGCCGCTCACCAGGACGCTATAACCCCATGCAAATTCGTACCCTTCAGCGCGGCATGCGCAATATACGAGCCTATCTTCTGGAAACTGTTGAGGAGCAATGGCAAGCAGAAGTCATCCATGGACCAATGCCCTCGCCAGTTTCGTCAGCAGAGAATCTAGCCAGGAGTTCCTGATAGCCAGTTGAACAAGCCGCTGGGGAAGATTTTTGGTGAGGCAATGCAACCGCGAGGTCAAGCCTGCCGTAGGCCTCAACGGCGCGCTTGACGAGGGTCTCGACCGAGGCTGCGTCAGCCACATCCATCACGACCGCCATCGCCTCACCTCCGTTGGCCTTGATCCCTTTCACGAGGCGTGCCAGTTCCTCTGCACTGCGCGAGGCAATCACTACCGCTGCCCCCTCCTGGGCAAAGAGCCGCGCCTATTCCTTTACTGGTGCCCGTAATAAGCGCCACCCTGCCTTCTAACTGTTTTTTCGTCATATAATGTCCTTTCCTTTCTTGAGTCTTCTAGGATAGAAGGGGTTTCCTTCCTTGTACACCTCAGCCATAACTGTTGCCAACCTCGGCTATCCGGCTTGCTTTCTCATAGGGTCCACTTGAGTGGATACACCCTGCTCTCGTGTACGTGTGGCACGAGAGACAAGCACGCCAGAAATCAAACCGAGCACCAGGGCAACCGCCATCACGATGAGGGAGCCGATGAGCGCGGGTTTGTTGGTCATCAGGAAGACGATGCCCAGCAGCAGGGCGGCCACCGTTTGCAGCGCGGTCAAGAGGATGGGGTCGTGGGTGCGCCGCTCAAGCGCCTGTGGCAGCGGGCCGTCGGGTTCCTCTTGTGCCAGCCGGGCGATAGCGCGCCTGCGCGGCTCGATGAGCGCTGCACCGGACGGAAACATCAGGACCAGGCTGATCAGCGCGACGGCGATCCAGCCGGTCCGGAGGCTCCACGCTGTAATTGCCATGTAGAACCCTGTGGCGAGAATGAGCAGCACGCTAATGCCGGTGAAAGGTCCTGACAGGCCGATCAGATTGACGAGGCCGCGCACCTGCTCGACGCGCTTCGCCCGCCGCAGGCCCACCAGGATGAACAGCCAGGTGCCAATGCCCACAAAGTAGCCGATGGCCCCGCTCACATGGAAAAACAGGGCGATGGTATAGAGGTTCATGATTGCTCCTTTCTTCGTCACCAGACCCTCACCGAGTCCCGCGTGGCCTGGTAACACAACAGTTAGACTCCACTTTGACTCCGCATACGTTCAAGCACGGCGACCAGTTATTTGCCCGACCTCGATGAGATAGCCGTCAGGGTCACGCATGTAGCAGCGGATCTCAACACCATGATCCTTTGGCTCGGTCAGGAATTCGGCCCCTCGCCTTCGCCACTCCTCGTAGCAGCCCCAGATGTCCGCGACACGCATATTCAGGAAGCTGGAAAACTCGTTCGGGTTCTTAGGGGGATGAAGCGTCACGTTTGGTTTATCGTCCGTGGGGCCGCCCCCGACATTCAAAATCAGCCAGCCATTGGCAATTTGGAGGACGGTGGGTTCGCCGCTGCGAACAACGTGACCTCCGAAAATGCGCGCATAAAACCCCCTCTGAGCGGCTCACATCCGCTACGGTCAAGAAGTGTGTCAGGACAAAGCCTTCTTTGGGAGGCAATTGATAGTCTTCTCTGTTGCTCATCGTCTCTTCCTCTTCTTTTGTAAGCTGTTCTGAAGTCTGGGTCTGTCTAACATTTCTTCTCCTTTCATGCGCAACGTTCCCTTGCAAATAGTCGTTTTAGAGAAACCAGGAGGCTTCCTATAGGAGTCCTTCCTGTACACATTTCCAGACCTGGCGTCGCTCTTGAAACCGCGCGCGCGTCTGAGCGGTATCGAGCTCATGCAGATGGGTCTCCACCAGGCGGAGGGTCTCCTCAATCAGGTCATGCAGTTGGTAGACCGAGGCCAGGGGGTCGATGCTGACGATGCCGAAGGCCTGCTTGCAACGTTGAGCAAGATTGAGGGGAGCAATGCGCAGCTGTGCCATCAGTCGATCTACCCACTGCCACCCAGGATAGTAGATGCGATTCAGTCCCATGAGCACAAGCAGTATCTGCTTCTCGACGGTACAGAGGGACTCGTAGAGGGCGAGCGGATCGCCGCGCTCCGCCAGCTTTTCCTGTTCCCAGGCAGGACGAAAGAGCGGGTGTGCTCGGACCATAGCCATGCTCAGTTCGCGTGGATAGACCTGCGCCCGGCTCTGCCAATGGGTCAGCACAGCGGAGGAGTCGGCAAGTGGCAGTGCCGAAAGGAGCGCGGCAAGGTGCTGCTGTTTGGACAACGAGGGATCAGTGCGCTCAAGGACATCAGCCAGGATATGGCGGGTGGCCTCGACCCCCACATGCCGCACGTCGATGGAGGCCCCACCAGCACCGTAGGTCTCCGACCAGCAAGCTTCATCCTCGTTATAAGGAAAAAGCTGCACATGTCTTCCACCGGCTCGTTTGCTGATGTCTCTGCGTTCCTTTTCCGTTGGTGCTGCCTCCCAGAAGACCGCCAGGTCGATGTCAGAAAAGGGGTCGGCATACCCGAGAGCGACAGAACCTTCTACAAGCACGGCAGCTACTTTTGGGTTGTCACAGTAGTATGGCGCAAGTTGGTGCGCCAGGGCAAGCCGCCATATCCTTGCTTCATTCATCAGAGACCTCCTCTTTGCCTTCCTCTTACAACAGAAAACTCATCTTCCCTATCAGCGCTTCACGCATGCCCGCAACGCGCAGAGTCCAGCCAGAGCGAAGCAGAACCAGCCGGTGATGAGCTGGTGCGCATCGGCCAGGAGGAAAATACCGCCGGCCAGCGATGCCGCGAACATGAAGGGCCAGCTGAAACCAGCCAGCGTGGGTGCTTCGCCGCTATCTCTACCGCTCCTGCTTCTGCGCACGCCACCCCATCCTCTTGACTCGCGGCTTTCCAGGGCGATTTCGAGCTGCCCCGATTCAAGCTTCGACAAGACCTGCTCCAGCGCCTGTGGCAGCGTGAGCAGCGCTCTGCCTGCGCCCAGCGCCTGGCTGAAGAGCTGTTGCGCTGCCTGTTCTATGCCTCTTGCGTCAAGCCCCAGGAACGCACGGGCGTAGGGGGTAGCGACCTCGATGAAGTTGAACTCCGGAGCCAATCCCGTCGTGACGCCGATTAACAGGCCGATGGCCCGACCGGTCAAGGCAAACTGTGCTGGAATGCGCAATGCTTGCCCGTAAAGCAGTTGCCCAATCTCCCGTAGGATGGTGGTGAGGCCCAGTTTACTTACCTCGCCCAGCGTCATATCGCCATAGCGCTCCAACATCTGTGACATGGCGCGCTCGATCGAGGGCAGGTTGGCTCCCTCGCCAATAAAGCCAAGCTGCGCCAGGGCGTTCACCAACGATCGTGCGTCGCGTGTGAGTACGGCCAGGAAGGCTTCTTTCATGAAGCGCTGCATCTGTTGGGTGTAGGACCCCACCATGCCGAAGTCGACAAAGGTCACGATCGGTCCATCACCAGGTAGCCCTTGCTTGGCGAAGATATTGCCTGGATGGGGGTCTGCATGATAGAAGCCGACCTCAAAGAACTGGTAGAAGTAGGCACGCACCGCACGTTTGGCCAGCTCGAAGCGATTGAGCCCTGCGGCATCAAGAGCAGCATAGTCATCGATGTTGATGCCATCGACCCATTCCAGCACGAGCAGGCGCCGCGAGACATACTGGTCGTAGACGCGCGGGATGTAGATCGTGGGATCATCTTTGAACAGCGCGTGGAAGCGTTTAGCGTTGGTTGCCTCGCGCACGTAGTCGAGTTCTTCGTAGATCGTGCGTTCAAACTCGTGGTAGACAGCCATGAGATCGATGACGTGGTGCGTGTCGACGAAGCGTGTCATGGCCCAGATCACGAACCGGAGAGCGCGCAAATCCAGCCGGAGCAGTTGGTCAATCTGGGGGCGCTGAATTTTAACGGCCACCGTCTCGCCGGTGGAGGCGAGCACGGCTTTATGCACCTGGCCAAGCGAGGCGGCAGCGGTGCATTTGCGCTCTAGCACGCTGAACACCTCCTCAACTGGCTTGCCCAACTCGGACTCGATGACGGACACGACATGGGCAAAAGATGCGGGTGGCACCTCGTCCTGCAAGGCGCTGAGGACGGCAATGCCCTGCTCAGGCAACAAGTCGATGCGCGTACTGAGGAACTGCCCCAGCTTGATCAGCAGCACATCCTGTTTCATTGCAGCGTCGCGGAAGGCAACAAGCACCTGGATCAATGCCGAACTCTCAGGTTGAGCTATAACGTTGCTCTGTGCATGCGTACGTATCATCTGGCGACGCTCACGGTAGATGACCCACAGTGTCCAGAGGAAGAGGCGTATGAGACTGAGAAAGCGTCCCAGCTGACTGATTCGATTGATCCGAGGTGCGTGTGTAGACATACTATACCTTTCTGATCGCTTGCCGTGGCGAGCCTTCGCCAACGCGCACTACCGACTGTAGTGCCGCTGCACGAACTGGCTCACCACGAGTACCATGCTTGCGACAGCCAGGAAAAGCCCGGCGTCAATCGCACCGCCGAAGGCAATGCCGGGTGCGAACCATGGCGCAGGTGCGCCATCCAGCAGGTAGTAGCTGAGGCCGAGCAGTCCCGCGCCAATAGCGGCAAGAGGTGCCAGCCTCTCGAGAAACCGGGCGCCGAACAGAAACGCCGCCGTGAGCGATTCGCCAAAGTAACGCCCGGCCAGCGGCCCAAGCAGCGCCACCAGGCCGGCGGCTAGAAGCCCCAGGCCGGCCAGTGTCTCAGCCCACTCGATGAGGTAGCCAAAGAGCACGGCGTTGGGCATGACAAGTCCCCGCAGGATGGCGACGAAGAAGCCTGGCAGGTGGCCGCCACCGACTGAGGTGCGAAGCAGCCCACCGAGCTGGGCAGGGAACGCTCCGAGGAGGACCTTATCTACCCCGGCGAGCAGCCATGCGTAGCCGATGAGGAGCTGGATGCCAGCCAGTGCCAGGTTCGGGAGTCGGGTGGCTCGTTGTGGAACATGCACATGAGGTTCGCGCTGAACAGGTGGTGTCGTGGGTCGAGCCTCAATGTGAGAGTTGGTTTGCGTCATCATTTGACCATCTCCTCGATACCTTGAGCGAACTCCTGTATCAGTGTGGCCCATCCGCGGGTAAATTCATGCCCGGCGGCCAGGAAATGGCGTTGCGGCTCTCGCGGCAGCCTGGTGACTGGCAGAAGTGCCACGTTTGCCCCGGTTCGCAACAGACTGCGGATGAAGCGCCGCGTAGCCTGCTGGAGTTCCTCGCGCTCAGCATGCATCGTTTGTCTCTGTTCTTGCTGCTTATCCTTCTCGTGTGTCATGAATAATCCTCTCTTTCTTCTCTCATTGCACCACGACGGTCAGGGTCATACCCGAGTGGATGGTACAATAGACATGGAATGACCCGGTAGCGGTGAAGGGGCCAATGGTGCCCTGGCCCGAGCCGTTGATCTGCATATTCTTGACCTGCGGTGCGCCAGGCTCGCTGGCTGGCTTCGCCGTCCCATTTTCCCATGTTCCGTTGGCTATGACGTGGGAGATCGGCGCATCGTCGATCAAGGTGATACTCTCCCCCTTTTTGATGGTGATGGACGACTGGTCAAAATTGGCCGCGTTCATATGCACCTGGTTCGAGGCTCCACTGGTAGCGGCGCTGGTCGCGCTACAGGCGACCAGGATCACCGTCATCGCACTGCCCAGGAGCAGAATGGCAAACAGTTTTTTCGACATGTTCAGTGTTCCTTTTTGTGCTAATTTCTATAAACTTGCGCTGGGGCACGCTAAAGTGCAGCAGCTTTAGCAGTCACGTGCTTGTGTGTTCTGCTACTTGAGAGTCTACTGTGTGAGGTCGGCTTCCACATCGGCAAGGCAACGTATTCGTGTTGCCTATCTGGAAGTGATGGGCGGGAGTCGGGGAGCGCCTCCTGGTGAAGCCTTACCTAGGCAAGTGTGTCTGCATGATCACTGTTGAGATGAAGCGCATGGGAGCAAGCCAGGAGAGGACGGAGCATCGTGCCTCTAGATGAGCTGGTGGTCGAGGGCAAAGAGGGTGGCAGCATGGCGTGAGGTGATGTTCAGTTTACCATAGATGGAGCGCAGGTGGGCATTGACGGTGCGCGGGCTGATTACCAGGGCTTCAGCTACCTGGGCGTCGGTCAGTCCTCGTGTCACCAGCCGCAGCACTTCGACCTCACGCTCGGTCAGGTCGTTCGGAAAAGATGGTGAAGGAATCTTTTGAGAGTCCGCCCCGGCACTCGCATGCGGGTGACTGGCAAGCACTGGATTCCCCTGTGCTGACA
>WNGR01003759.1_pt1 | contig 18000 bp, 18 predicted proteins | sample 5407581 | NCBI WGS metagenome assembly WNGR01 (sample SAMN13153383, study PRJNA577476) | soil metagenome | isolation source: 80 cm soil or saprolite under Garry oak tree replicate 2 | place: USA:California | collected 2016-06-15 | reverse complement strand
GGGCTGCGGCGACCGCTTGTTCTTCCAGGGCACGGAATGCCGGCTCGCCGTCGGTGGTGAAGATGTCCGAAATGGACTTGCCGGCGGCACGCTCGATGTCGTGGTCGACGTCGCGGAACGGCACGTCGAGGCGCGCGGCGAGCAGTTCGCCCACTGTGGTTTTGCCGGCGCCTGGCGGGCCGATGATGACGGCACGAGGGCCTTGGCTGTCTGCGCTCATGAATCCGCCTCGCCGACGCTCGACAGTCCCGTGAGGACTGGCTGTTCGCCAGCGCTCGGCAAGACCCGCTGCGACATCAACTCGCTCCCGTTCATGTCCCCAACTCGCTGCGACATCGGCTCAGTTGCACGCTCGTTCACCAGCGCTGCTCCGCGGCGGCCAGGTATGCCTTGGCGTTGCGGGCGGTCTCGCCGACCGAGTCGCCGCCGAACTTCTCCAGTACCGCGTCGGCGACCACGAGCGCCACCATCGCCTCGGCGACCACGCCGGCAGCCGGCACGGCGCACACGTCCGAGCGCTGGTTGATGGCCACCGCGACCTCGCCGGTCGCCACGTCCACTGTGGACAGCGCGCGCGGCACGGTGGAGATCGGCTTCATCGCTGCTCGCACCCGCAGCGGTTCGCCGTTGGTGATGCCGCCTTCCAGGCCGCCGGCCCGGTTGGACTTGCGGCTGACACCCTTGGCGCCCTCCGCGCCGTCGCCCGGCTCGATCTCGTCATGCGCCTGGCTGCCGCGCGACCGGGCCACGGCGAAACCGTCACCGATCTCCACGCCCTTGATCGCCTGGATGCCCAGCATCGCGGCAGCCAGCCGGGAGTCCAGCCGACGATCCCAGTGCACATGGGAGCCGAGGCCCGGCGGCAGGCCGTGCACCACGACCTCGACGATGCCGCCGAGCGTGTCGCCGTCCTTGCGTGCCGCGTCGACCTCGGCGACCATCGCGTCGGTCGTGGCCTGGTCGAGGGCACGCACCGGGCTGCTGTCGATCAGGTCGAGGTCGTGCGGCCCGGGCAGCTGGCCCTCCGGCGCGTTGACCGAGCCGAGCGCGACGACGTGGCTGACCACCTCGACGCCGAGCACCTGCCGCAGGAACGCCCTGGCCACGGTGCCCAGAGCGGTCCGGGCGGCGGTTTCCCGGGCGCTGGCGCGTTCGAGCACCGGCCGGGCGTCGGTGAAGTTGTACTTGAGCATGCCGGGCAGGTCGGCGTGGCCGGGGCGTGGCCGGGTCAGCGGGGCGTTGCGGCTCAGGCCCGCCAGTTCGACCGGATCGACCGGATCGGCGGACATCACCCGCTCCCACTTGGGCCATTCGGTGTTGCCGATCTTGATGGCGACCGGACCGCCCATGGTGCGGCCGTGCCGGACGCCGCCGAGCACCTCCACCTCGTCGGCCTCGAACTTCATCCGGGCACCCCGGCCGTAGCCGAGGCGTCGACGGGCCAGTTGGGCGGCGATGTCGGCGGTCGTGACCTCGACGTCGGCAACCAGGTCCCATCATGAGTACAACGGCCGACGACGAACCTGACGGAGTGTGTCAGCCGGTGGCTAACCGCCCGCCGGGAAACGTAGCGACCAGCCAGGTCGCCAGCAGTAGTCCCGGCCCGTGCGGCGCGGTGGGCCTGCGGCGCCCCACCGCGAGGAACAGAGTGATGATGGCGGCCAGCACGGCGGCGAGGACGAGTGCGGCCCAGCCGAGTGCGCCGAGCACCGCGCCGAGGCTGCCGGCCAGCTTGACGTCACCGGCACCGAGCGCATTCGGAGCCGCCATACGAACCACGGCATGTGCGCCACCGAACAGCAGGACTCCCACGACCGCCCGCAGTCCGAGCCCAGGATCGGGCCCAATGGCGGCGGCCAGTGCGACGGCCACACCCAGCACCGGGTAGGCAGGTAGCGTCAGTGCGTCCGGTAGTCGGCGACGTGCCAGATCGGCTGCCGCCAGTGGCACCGCCAGCGCTGCGAGCAGTAACGGAACCGGAAGCCACCACCAGGGCAGCAGTCCGGCGGTGGCTCGCCAGCCGAGCACAGCGGAAGCTGTGCCGGCCGCCAATTCACACCATGGCGGACGTATGACTACGCCACGAGCCAGTCGCCCGAGCAGCAGTCGGCCGGCGGTTCCCATCACGATGCCGGCCAGTGCGAAGGCGGCGGTGCCGAAAACGTTCATGAGTCCACGATGGCCAAGGTTGTCCAGGAAGTCGATCAATTCGGCGTGTCGCGGCGCATGTCGACCGTTCGCGTCGTGTGAGTCGACCCTTCCCGTAGTCCTGCGGCGCTAGAAGCAGCGCACGCTCAGTGCCAGTTGAACAGCTGATCGCCGGCCGAGACCGGACCGGGCTCATGTGGATCAACGACCACATCCGGGACGGCGTCCAACGCGATCACCGGGCAGACCGTGGCGTAACCGGCTTCCTCGATGGCAGCCGGATGCCAGCCGACGATCGGCTGGCCGGCCTTGACCACATCCCCCTTGGCCACGTGCAGCGTGAAGCCCGAACCCTTGAGACGGACCGTGTCGATGCCCAAATGAACCAGCACCGCGCGGCCGGACTCGGTGGCCACCACGAACGCGTGCGGATGCAGCGTCGCGATGGTCCCGTCGGCCGGGGAGACCGCGTCACCCGGCGACGCATTCGGCACCACGGCCAGACCGGGTCCGACCATGGCCTCGGCGAAGACCGGGTCCGGGACCTCGGTCAGCGGCACGACCCGGCCGGCCACCGGACTCAGCACCGGGAGCCCGGTCACTCGAGCAGGTCCGAGATGTCGCTGGCGATGGTGTCCGCCTCGGGGCCGATGATGATCTGCACGACGCCGCCGACGCGGATCACGCCGTGGGCGCCCAGCTTCTTCAGCGCCGCCTCGTCCACGACGGAGCCGTCCTCGAGTTCGCACCGCAACCGGGTGATGCACGGTTCGATCTCGATGACGTTCGCCGCACCGCCGATCGCGGCGAGGATCTTCGCCGCGCGCTCGTCTGCCATGCCATCTCCTGTTCGCCTGTGAAGACCTGTGAAGGCCTATGAGGGGCCCGTGAAGCCTGCCGGTCACCCGGTTCGTCCCGATCATCCTGGCACGTTCCAGATGAGTTTCGCGAGCCGTCGATATCGAACTGGCCGTGAGCCTTGACACCCGCTTGATCCAAGGAGCATCCTCCCCGCACCAACTGGTCTAGACCGGAACGTACCAATGACCGGAGTGCGACGCGACACCGCACCCCGGACGGGGAGGACACCGTGATCAACGAGGCGGGCAGCAGGACCGTCATCGGCGAGACCAACGGCCAGTCCGCCGGCCGCGCCGTCACCGAGCCTGCCCGAATCGTCGACGGACCCAAACCGAAACACGTACAGCTGCGAGAGATCCTCCGCAAGCTGATCGACAACGAGCTGCCGCCCGGCTCGCCGATCCCGTCCGAACGGGAGCTGGCCGACCGGTACGGCGTGTCCCGGCTGACCGTGCGATCCGCGGTCGCCAGGCTGGTCACCGACGGGCTGTTGGTGACGGTGCGCGGCAAGGGCACGTACACCATGCAGCGCCGGATGGAACTGCAGCTGTACCTGATGTCCTTCACCGCGGACATGCGCAGGCGCGGCCTCACCCCGAGCAGCGAGGTGCTGGGCACCGCGGAGTGCGTGCCGCCGCCGACCACGGCCAGCGCGCTGCGGCTGGCGCCCGGCGCGACCGCGTGGCGACTGTTCCGACTACGCAAAGCGGACGACACGCCCCTGGCCGTCGAGCGAGGCTGGTACCACCGCGGTCATCTGCCTAGTCTGCTCGACTTGGACCTCACCGACTCGCTCTACACCCAACTGGCCGAACGGCACGGGGTGGTCTTCGACCACGCGACCCAGACCGTGTGGGCCGAGGGCGCCGACCGGGAGACCGCCCGGCTCCTCGGCGTCCGCACCGGAACGCCATTGCTGGCGTTCCGGCGGATCTCGTCCCGCAACGGCTCGCCCGTTGAGGACATGACGTCCTGGTACCGGGGCGACCACTACCAGGTAACGATGCAGTTGGACCGGACTGTCCCGGAGCCCGATCCGTTCCCCGCCCATGGAGGAAACGAATGACCACCACCGCAACCGCCGGAGCGGCGGGCAGCGAATCCAAGAACCGGGGGCTGGCCAGCGTCCAGCGCCTCGGCCGAAGCCTGATGCTGCCCATCGCGACACTGCCTGCGGCCGGCTTACTGCTGCGACTGGGCCAGAGCGACCTGCTCGGCCGCTTCCAAGCGATCTCAGGGTTCGCCAGGGTCCTGGCAGCGGCTGGCGGTGCCGTGTTCGACTTCCTGCCGCTGATCTTCGCGGTCGGTGTCGCGATCGGTTTCGCCCGCCGGGCGGACGGTTCGACCGCGCTGGCGGCGGTGGTCGGGTTCGTCGTGTTCAGCGAGGTGGTGCAGGTATACGCGCCGAACAAGATCGCCCCGGTCAAGACCACGTCCGACTTGTTCTCACTCGGCATCACGCCCAACCACTGGCCCTACGGCGTGCTCGCCGGCATCCTGGTCGGTATCACCTCGGCACTGCTGTGGCAGCGTTTCCACCGCATCAAGCTGCCCCCGTACCTGGCGTTCTTCGGTGGCCGCCGGTTCGTGCCGATCATCACGGCGTTCGTGATGGTGTTCGTCGGCTCGTTGCTCGGCTGGCTCTACCACTGGTTCAACGAGGGCCTGACCAGCGCCGGTGACTTCGTCACGCACAACACGGTCGTCGGTGGTGGCATCTACGGCGCGCTCAACCGGCTGCTGATCCCCTTCGGCCTGCACAACGTGATCAACGCGGTGGTGTGGACCGTTTTCGGCACGTACCACGGCGTTTCCGGTGACCTGAACCGGTTCTTCGTGCACGACCCGTCCGCCGGTGGCTTCATGACCGGCTTCTTCCCGATCTTCATGTTCGGCCTGCCCGCCGCCGCCCTGGCGATCTGGCGGACCGCGCGCCCGTCGCAGAAGAAGCTCGTCGGCGGCATCATGCTGTCCGCGGCGCTGACCTCGTTCATCACCGGTGTGACCGAGCCGATCGAGTTCTCGTTCATGTTCGTGGCGTGGCCGCTGTACCTGATCCACGCGCTGCTGACCGGTTCGTCGCTGGCCCTGGTCAACGCGCTGGGCATCCACGACGGCTTCAGCTTCTCGGCAGGCAGTATCGACTACATCATCAACTACGGTATCGCGACCAAGCCGTTGTTGTTGATTCCGATCGGCATCCTGTACGGGCTGATCTACTACTTCCTGTTCACCTGGGTGATCAAGAGGTGGAACATCCGTACACCGGGCCGCGAGGAGGACACGGACGCCGATGTGGCTGCCGGCGGTGCCGTGGCCAGCGGCGGCGCCAGCGCCTACGCGTCCGTTGACCAGGGACCCGGCGGTAATTAGTGCGGTTCGAGTGTTGCGGCGGATCATGGTCCGCCGCAACACTCGAACCGGGAGTGACGAGTTCAACAGCAAGGAGCGCGCGGATGCCGGAACGACGGGTCAAGGTCGGCAGCAAGGTCGGACTACACGCGCGCCCCGCCGCGATGCTTGCCAAGGCCGCTGCGGCACAGTCGGTGGCGATCACCATCCGCAAGGCCGACGGTCAGCCGGTCGCGGCGTCCAGCGTGCTCAACCTGATGACACTGGGCGCGATGCACGGCGACGAGGTCGTACTGGCCGCGGAGGGCGCCGGTGCCGACACCGCGCTGGACGAGATCGCCGCGCTGGTCGTAGCCGATCTCGACGAACGCTAGGGGCACCAAAGACACGGGGTGTGGCCGTCCGTAACCCCGACCCGGGCGGCCACACCCCGTTACCATGCGCGCTTATGCGATGGGCAGCGGGAGTGTGCCGCCGGTGGCGGTACGCAGGGCGTCTCGCATGGCTTCGCGTGGTGGTGGGCGGTCGGTGAACTGCGCCACCTGGTCGAAAGCCTGGTGCAGCAACATGTCCAGGCCGGTCGCCAGGCGCCCGCCCTTGCGCCGCACGGCATTGGCCAGCGGCGTCGGCCACGGGTGGTAGATCACGTCCAGCAGGCAGTCGGCCTCGGCCAGGTCGTCCGCGTGGGGGTCGGCGGCGGCCGCAGGCACCGTGCTGATCACGACCGCCGATGCGGCCGCCAGCTTGCGCATGTCCACATCGGACCAGCGGCGGATGTCCAGTCGGACACCGACCCGGTCGGCGGTGGCCCTGGCCTCGCCGGCCCGGGATGGCTCGCGTACCACCATGGTCACGTCGGCCACGCCGAGTTCGGCTAGGCCCGCCAGTGCCGCGGCGGCCGTGCCGCCCGCGCCGAGTACCAGACCCGTGGCGCCGTCGGTGCGGCGGTAACCGCCGGCCGCGGTGAGGGCGCCCGTCACGCCGGCCACGTCCGTGCAGTCCGCGCGCCAGCCGCCCGCCGGTAGCCGCAGTAGGGTGTTGGCCGCGCCGACCGCGAACGCCCGTGCAGTGCGCTCGTCGGCCAGTGCGAGGGCGGCGCGCTTGTCCGGCATCGTGACCGCGAGGCCGACCCATTCCGGCGTCAGATCGGCCACCAGGCCCGGCAACGCGTCCGCGGCGCGGTCGATCCGGTCGAACGTCCAGCCGGTCAGGCCGAGCGCGGCGTAGGCGGCGTTGTGCAGCACCGGGGACAGCGAGTGCGCGACCGGTGAGCCGACAACCGCCGCCTTCCGCGGTTCAGAAAACGCCATTGGTGTGGGCCAGCGTCACGTTCTTGTTGTGGTCGGCCAGGTTGTTGGCAAAGCACGAGGTGCGGTCCTTGTGGCACACCACGAAGAACAGCCAGTCGCCGGCCGCGGGCTGGGTCGCGGCCTGGATCGCGGCGGCGCTCGGGCTGGACACGGGTGTCGGTGGCAGGCCCGTGTTGTTGTACGTGTCGTAGAGGCCGGCACCGGGGCGCTCCGATGGCGCCGTGGCGACCATCGGGCGGTCCAGCGCGTAGTCCACGGTCGCGTCGGACTGCAGGTCCATGCCCTTGTTCAGCCGGTTGTAGAAGACCCTGGCGATCTTCGACATGTCCCCTGCCGTGCCCGACTCACGCTCCACAATGGACGCCAGGGTCAGGATCTGGTACGGGCTGAAGCCGGTGGCCTGCTGATTGGCACCCGGCAGGCCGTCGGCCTGCAACTGCGCGGAGGACTGGTCCATGATCCGCTTGAGCGTCTGGGCCGCGGTCTCGCCGGGCTTGAGGTTGTAGACGCCCGGCATGATCATGCCTTCCATGCGGTGCTTGGGGTCCGCGTTGACCGTGGTCGGCACGGCCCAGGTCGGCAGGTCCAGCGCGGCCGGGTCGGTGCCGGCGATGGCGGCGCGCAGGGCGGCAACGGACACGCATGTCTTGCTGCCGTTGAGGTCGGCGCAGGTCGCGGTCGAGATGTGGGACAGGATGCCAGGGGTGACCTTGCCGGTGGTGCTGGTCGTGTCGTCGAGCTGCCAGCCGCTCTTGATCTCCAGCAGGCCGACCCGGTTCGTCCGCTGCACGATCGCGGTGACCGCGGCGGCGCCGGACATGTGCTCCTTGAGCACGTAGAAACCGGGCTGCACGCCGCCGATCTGCTCGTTGTTCGCCGCGGCGCTCACGAACGCCTTGGCGCTCTTGACAATTGACGCGGTGGTCAGGTTGCCGCCGATGGCGGTGGTCGAGTCGCCCGGGTTCACCTGGAAGACCACGTCCGTGTCACCGGCACCGGTGTAGTCCGGGTACGAGCCGAAACCGGCGAACTGGCGCAGGCCGTAGTAGACACCGCCGCCGATCACCAGGACCAGCACCAGGACGATGCTCCAGGTGAGGCCGCGTCGCCTGCGCCGCACCGGCCTGCGTCGACCCGTGCGGGCGGATCGCCTGCGGTCGTCGGAGGAAACGTCGTCGAAGAGGTCGAGCCCGTCGTTGCTCACGAGCTCACCTCGCCAGGCTCGTCACCGGCTGCCCTGGCCAGTGCCTGTGCCCGGCCGTCCAGCCAGGCCTGGAGGATCTCCACGGCCGCGGCCTGGTCCACAACGGCCCGCTGCCGGCTGCCCTTGACGCCTTGCTGGCTCAGCATGCGCGACGCGGTGACCGTCGTCAGCCGCTCGTCCGCCAGCCGGACCGGCACCGGGTGCACCCGCGCGGCCAGCGCGTCGGCGTACGACTGGGCCGCCAGCGCGGCCTGGCCGGTTCGACCGGCCAGTGTCCTCGGCAAGCCAACCACCACCTCGACCACCTCATGCTCCTCGACCAGGGCAGCAAGCCGGGCGATGTCCCGGCCGCGCCGCTCATCCCTGGACAGAGTAACGAGTGGGGTGGCCAAAACCGGGGCCGGATCACTGAGGGCAACACCGACCCGGACAGAGCCGACATCGACCCCAAGACGCCTCCCCCGTCCGGGATCATCGACACCGGGACGGTCCGGATCACGTCCCGTCCCGGTATCGCGCCCCTTCTCTCTCAAGTGCACAGCTCCCTCATAGGGGTGCCCTCAGGACTGGGCGATCGTGGCCAGTTCGGACCGCAGCCGGTCGATCGCGTCGGGCACGCCGGCCGGCCGGCTGCCGCCGCCCTGCGCCAGGTCCGGCTTGCCGCCGCCACGCGCGTCGATCGCCGGTGCGAACGCGGGCACCAGCTTCCCGGCCGCCAGGCCACGGTCGCGGCCGGTCGCGGTCGTCGCCACCACGAAGTTGACCTTGTCGTCGGCCGATGAGAACAGCGCGACCGCGCCGGGCCGGGTGCCCAGCCGGTTGCGGACCTCACTGGCCAGGCCACGCAGGTCGCCAGGGCTCACACCGTCGGGCACCGCGGTCGCGACCAGCGCGATGCCGTGCACGTCGATCGCCCCATCGGCCAGCGAGCCCGCCGAGGACAGCAACTGGTCCGCGCGCAGGCGTTCCAGCTCCTTCTCCGCGATGCGCAGCCGTTCGACCAGCGCCTCGACCCGCGCCGGCACCTCCGCGTCGGGCACCTTCAGCATGCCGGCCAGGTTCTGCACCAACGCGCGTTCGGTCGCCAGGTACTGGAACGCCTCCATGCCGACGTACGCCTCGACCCGGCGCGTCCCGGACCCGATCGACGACTCGCCCAGCAGCGCGACCGGCCCGATCTGCGACGAGTGCTCGACGTGCGTGCCACCGCAGAGCTCGCGCGACCACGGGCCGCCGATCTCGACCACCCGGACGGTCTCGTCGTAGGTCTCGCCGAACAACGCCAGCGCGCCCAGTTCCTGCGCGCCCGGTATGTCGGTGTAGACCACGCGGACCGGCAGGTCCTTGCGTACGGCCAGGTTCGACACTTCCTCGATCTCGCTGCGCGTTGCCGGGGACAGCCCGCCCTGCCACGCGAAGTCCAGCCGCAGGTAGCCGGGCTTGTTGTAGGAGCCGCTCTGCAGCGCGTTCGGGCCGAGTACCTGGCGCAGCGCCGCGTGCACCACGTGCGTGCCGGAATGCCCCTGCCGGGCGCCGATCCGCCACTCCGGGTCGACCTGCGCCAGCACCCGCTGGCCCTCGGCCACCTCGCCGCCGCGCACCCGGACCCGGTGCACCCACAGCTTCCGGGACACCTTCTGCACATCCAGCACTTCCAGCTCGAGGCTGTCCGCGGTGATGATTCCCGCGTCGCTGTCCTGGCCGCCGGACTCCGCGTACAGCGGCGTGCGGTCCAGCACCACCTCGACGGTCTCGCCCTCAGCGGCGCTGCGTACCCGCTCGCCGTCGCGGATCAGGCCACGCACGGTCGCCTCGGTGGCCAGTTCCTGGTAGCCGGTGAAGTCGGTCGGGCCCATGGCGAGCAGGTCGTGGTAGACGGTCTTGTCGCCGTGGCCGGTCTTGCGCTTCGCCGCGTCCGCCTTGGCGCGGTCCCGCTGCTCCTTCATAAGGCGGCGGAAGCCGTCCTCGTCCACCCGAAGGCCCTGCTCCGCCGCCATTTCCAGGGTCAGGTCGATCGGGAAGCCGTACGTGTCGTGGAGTTGGAACGCCTTGTCGCCGGGCAGCACCTCCGCGCCGGACTGGCGGGTCTGCTCGGCCGCGAGGTCAAAGATGCGCGAGCCGCTGGTCAGCGTGGTGAGGAACGCCTCCTCCTCGGCCTTGGCCACCGCCTCGATCCGGCCGAAGTCGGTGATCAGCTCCGGGTAGCACGGTCCCATCTCGTCGCGCACGACCGCCGTGAACTCGCCGAGCACCGGCTCGTGCACGCCGAGCAGGCGCGCGTTGCGCACGATCCGGCGCAGCAGGCGGCGCAGCACGTAGCCGCGCGTCTCGTTGCCGGGGCTCACGCCGTCGCCGATCAGCATGACGCCGCTGCGCGCGTGGTCGGCGATCACGCGGAAACGGATGTCGTCGGTCTTGTCCGCGCCGTAGCGGCGGCCGGACATCTGCTCGGCCTTGGTGATCACGTTGCGCAGCAGGTCGGTCTCGTAGACGTTCTCCACGCCCTGCAGCACGGTCGCCACCCGCTCGACACCCATGCCGGTGTCGATGTTCTTCGCCGGCAGCGACCCGATGATCGGACCGCCCTGCTTGGGGCTCACGTCGCCACGGATGTCCTGCATGAACACCAGGTTCCAGATCTCCAGGAACCGGTCCTCGTCCGCCTCGGGACCGCCGTCGCGACCGTACTGCGGACCGCGGTCGAAGTAGATCTCCGAGCAGGGGCCGCACGGGCCGGGCACGCCCATGTCCCAGAAGTTGTCCAGCGCGCCGCGACGCTGGATCCGCTCGTAGGGCAGCCCGGAAATGCTGCGCCACAGTTCGAGCGCCTCGTCGTCGTCCTGATAGACGGTCGCCCAGAGCCGCTCCGGGTCGAGGGCGTAGCCGCCGTTCTCGACGGATCCGGTGATCAGGTCCCAGGCGAGCCGGATCGCGCCTTCCTTGAAGTAGTCGCCGAAGGAGAAGTTGCCGGCCATCTGGAAGAACGTGTTGTGCCGGGTGGTCCGGCCGACCTCGTCGATGTCCAGCGTGCGCACGCACTTCTGGATGCTGGTCGCCCGTTGCCACAGCGGCGGCGCCTCACCGAGGAAGTACGGCTTGAACGGCACCATGCCCGCGTTGACGAACATCAGGTTCGGGTCGTCCACCAGCAGCGACGCGCTGGGCACGACGGTATGGCCGTTGCGTTCGAAATGCTCGCGAAAACGCTTGATGATCTCGTGGGTCTGCACGATGGGTTCCTTGTTCGTGGCCTGGTCCGCTCGCGGACCAGGCTAAAGGGTTCGAGGCGCGCGCGTTTCTCCAGGCACGCCTTCGGACACGGCGACGGCGGATGGCGGCTCGCGGACGAGCGTCAGCCATCCGCCCGGCGAGCTCGTGCGCCATTCGAACGGCGGGTCGGCGCCGCGCTGTCCCGCAGGGTCTGCTCGGCCGCGCGCAGCGCGTGCCGGGGCGTCGGGTTGATGCCGGTGCGCTCGACCACGGTGTCGGTCAGTTCGCGCTCACGCTCGACCATGCCGGCGCGGATGTCGGCCCCGAAGGTGCCCAGCGCACCGGCCAGTTCGCTGATCGCGTCGCCAATGTTGCCCGCGACACCGGCCGGCGTCACCTGCCGCGCGGCCTGACCCGCCTTGCGGTGCAGGACAACCCCGGCCGCCACGCCGACACCCAGCCAGAACAGGCGCTTCATCACTTCCGGCCTCCCCGGCGCTGCTTGCGGGAGTGCTTGCCCGGCACGTCCGCCTTGGCCCGCCGACGGGCCCGCACCGCCCGGCTGATGCCGTAGGACAGCGCCGCCGTCTTCACCAGCGGCCCGCCCAGCGTCGCGGTGAACAGGGAGGTCAGTGCGGAGACGTTGCCGCTGACCGCACGCGCGTTCGCCGCGATCCCGTCCACCCGCTCCAACTGCGTGTTCACGTGGCTGATCGTGGTGTTGGCCCCGCTGAACAGCGGATCGGAATTCTCGTGCGCCTTGCGGATCGCGATGGTCGCCTCGTCCAGCGTGCGCCCCAGTTTGAGCAGCGGGACAGCGAGCAGCAGCACCAGCAGCACGAATGCGCCAGCGGCGACGAGCGCGGCGATCTGCCCTGCCGACACGAGTCCTCCAGATGCTTCCTTGGTTGGCGGCCAGGTTACCGGGTCGACATCCGCCCAGCGCGGCGGGACCCACGGTTGATCAACACAGCCGTCACCGACCATAGTAGGTGGCCCGCTACTCCCCTGGCGTGCCGTTTTCCTCGCCGCGGATGGCTCTGCGCAGTTTGGGCACTCGGTCGGCCAGGACGCGTTCGGCGCCTCGGGTAGTCGGTAGGTAGTAGTCGCGGCCCACCAGTTCGTCCGGTGGGTACTGCTGGGTCAGTAGGCCTTCCGGTACGTCGTGTGGGTAGCGGTAGCCCTGGGCATTGCCGAGGCGGGCCGCGCCCGGGTAGTGGCCGTCGCGTAGGTGTGGGGGTACTGAGCCGGCGGCGCCGCCTCGGACGTCGGCCATGGCCGCGTCGATGGCCATGATCACGGCGTTCGATTTGGGGGCGGTGGCCAGGTGGACCGTTGCCTGGGCCAGCGCGAGCCGGGCCTCCGGCATGCCGATGAGCTGCACCGCTGCCGCGGCCGCGGTGGCCGTCTGCAGCGCGGTGGGATCCGCCATGCCGACGTCCTCGCTGGCGTGCACGACCAGGCGCCGGGCGATGAAGCGGGGGTCCTCGCCCGCCTCGATCATTCTGGCCAAGTAGTGGAGCGCTGCGTCCACGTCCGAACCCCGGATGGACTTGATGAACGCGCTGATCACGTCGTAGTGCTGGTCGCCGTCCCGGTCGTAGCGGACCGACGCCTTGTCCACCGCCGCCTCGACGGTGGCCAGGGTGATCGAACTGGCGCCGGTGGAGCGGGCGGCTTCGGCTGCGGCCTCCAACGCGGTGAGGGCTCGGCGGGCGTCGCCGCCTGCCAGGCGGACCACGTGGTCCTCGGCGTCCGGTGCCAGGTCCAGTTCGCCGGCCAGGCCGCGTGGGTCGGTCATGGCGCGACGGACCAGGGTTCGCACGTCCTCGTCCGACAGTGGGCGCAGTTGCAGCACGAGGGAACGCGACAGCAGCGGGGACACGACCGAGAACGACGGGTTCTCGGTGGTCGCGGCGACCAACAGGACCGTCCGGACCTCCACCGCACCGAGCAGCGCGTCCTGCTGGGTCTTGGAGAACCGGTGCACCTCGTCGATGAACAGCACCGTGGCCGCGCCGCTGTTGCGCAGGCGCAGCCGGGCCTCGTCGATGACCGCGCGGACCTCCTTCACCCCGGCCGACAACGCCGACATCGCGACGAACCGCCGGCCGGTGGCCAGCGAGACGAGCATCGCCAGGGTCGTTTTGCCCGTTCCAGGCGGGCCGTAGAGCAGGACCGACGCGGGCGCGGCGCCCTCGACCAGCCTGCGCAGTGGCGCACCGGGCCCGAGCAGATGGTCCTGGCCCAACACCTCGCCCAGCGATCTCGGCCGCATCCGCACGGCCAGCGGCGCGTTCGCGTCCACCGGATCGTCGCGCGGTGCCGCGTCGCCGAACAGTCCCTCTTGCACGGTCACCGATGCTATGCGCCCACCACGACGGTCTACGCCAGCACCGCGCGCAACGCCGCCAGCACCAGCTCAGCGCGGTCCAGCCGCGCGGCGTACTTACCGACACCGCAGCCGGTTGCACGTCTCGTCCAGAATGCGCAGGAACTCCGGATCCAAATGACCCAGCAGCGGGGCTTTCGGACAGCGCAGGGCCACGACGGTGGGTCAGGACACTGCGAGGTCCAGGCAGTGGACGGGTAGAAACACCTCACGTTGCGACGTGGTTCAGGTCGCGAACGCCGCGCGTGCCTTCGCCGCGTCACGGATCGCGCGCGCCCAGTCCAACAGCGGATCGCCGCTGCCGGCCCGTTCGCCCGAGTCGGTGGCCCCCAGTACCGCGTCGTACAACCGCTGCCACAGGTCGACGCCGTTCCACTCGACGAACCTGCGGTATGCGGTGGGCACCGCGATGCCGAACGTCACCGGCAGCCGGCGCCACGCGCAGCCGCTGGTGAGCACGTACACCACGGCCACGAACACCGCACGGTCACCGACCCTGGACCGACCGCCGCCCTGTGGCCGTACCTTCGGCACCGGGATCAGCGGTTGGACAAGGGACCACAGCTCGTCTGGAACCAACCGACGGGACAGCGGCGAAATCCGATCGTCAAAGTCTACCGAGTGCACCACAAAGCCACCTCCAGCCGGAATGCCTCTTTGTTTGTAGAGGCATTCCAGCCAACGGTCAATCGGCCGCATGGTGCAAATCTTTGCCGGACATCTCGATTTGGCGTCAATACGCCGCGATCCGGTCCGCCCCGATCGTGTCTGAACCGATCGCATCTGAACCGACCGTGTCCCTGGCATGCCACCGCTGCATGGCGTGCTGCACCATCGTGATGAGGGCCTGTTTGGTGGATTCGCGCTTCCGTGCGTCGCACTTCACGATCGGCACGTCCGCCGGTATGGCCATGGCTTCGCGCACATCGTCCACGGGATACTGTGGTACGCCTTCGAAGCAGTTCATGCCGATGATGTAGGGCAGCCGGCGTTCCTCGAAGTAGTCGATGGCACCGAAGGAATCGGCCAATCGTCTGGTATCGGCCAGGACCACGGCGCCGATCGCGCCGCGCACCAGGTCGTCCCACATGAACCAGAACCGGTGCTGCCCCGGCGTCCCGAACAGGTACAGGATCAACTCGGAGTCCAGCGTGACCCGGCCGAAGTCCATCGCGACGGTGGTGGTGACCTTGCCCGGCGTGTGGCGCAGGTCGTCGATACCGCTGCTGGCTTCGGTCATCACCGCCTCCGTTGTCAGCGGCGTGATCTCGGACACGGAGCCCACGAACGTGGTCTTGCCGACCCCGAAACCGCCTGCCACCACGATCTTCGCCGAGGTCGCCGTCCGCGCGAGCGGGGTCCGGATCGTCGGTTCAAAGTCGGCGGAGTCCACTCAACACCCTTTCCATCAACACGAGATGCGCCGCGATGTCGTCGTCGGCGAATGTCCGGTGAATGCTGATCAAGCCCAGTTCGGCCATGTCACTCAGGACCACCCTGGCCACCCCGAGCGGGATGGACAGCTTGGCGGCCACCTCGGCCACCGACAACGGGTAGCGGCACAGCGCGCTCACCGACCGGTGCTCCAACTGGACGAGGCGTGTCTTTTCCCGAGCCAGTTCCGTCGCGGAGATCAACGTCTCCAGCCGCAGTTCGTAGTTCGCCTTCGTTCGGCCCCGGGTCCACGCATAGGGACGTACAATGGCGGCCTCGTCGCCGAAGTCGTCGTCCGGTGGGGACACCGGTGGCGGCGGATCGTCCAACCCGGCCGGTCCGACCGGACCGCCCAACCAGCCGAAACCGTGATCATCCCCGGTCGCGGAATAATCTGGATTCAGTGGATCACCAGGTGGCAGCGCCCGATCTGGTTCGTCCAGATACTCCGTGACGAATTGGTCGGGGTATTCACCGCGGCCAGGATCGGTGAAACCGTGCCGGCCCGCCGGGTATCCGCCATTGGCGGTCGCGGGCGCCGGGGCGCCCGGTCCGTCGCCGGCCGTCGTGTCATTCGTGCCAACATCTTCTGTGGTCATACCGACCTCACACGGGTTGCTTCGTGAGCATCCGACTCGTGCCCTGTAGTTCCGCTCGTAGCTCCGGGGTGAGCATCTGCCCGACACGTTCGACGAGCAGTGCCATCTCGTACGCGACCTGACCGATGTCGCAGTTGGGGGCCGCGAGGACAGCCAGCGACGACCCGTCGCTGATCGCCATCAGCAGCATCACGCCACGTTCCATCTCCACCACGGTCTCCCGCACCACTCCTGCCTCGAAGCACCGGGCGGCGCCGTGGGTGAGGCTGGACAGGCCGGACGCCACTGCCGCCAGCTGGTCCGCCCGGTCGGCGGGCAGGCGCACCGACGCGGCCAACAGCAGTCCGTCCGCGGACACCACGATCGCGTGCGCCACACCCGGAACCCGTTCGGTGAAGTCGGTGACCAACCACCCGAACCGGCCCTGCGGCGACTGACTCGACGTCATTCGTTCTCCCAGTTCTACCAATGGAATCCGTGCTCGACGGGTGTGCCGGCCGGCTCGTCGCGGCCCTGCCGCACACCTCGTTGGAAACTGTTCATCCGGTCGCGCAACGCATCGGCGTCCCGGCTCTGCGGGCCGGCCGATCCGTTCGTCACGACCACGCTGCCGGGCAGCAGATGGGCGTTGGGCTGCCGCCGTGGCAGCCCGGCCGCGGTCACCTCGAGGGCGGTTTCGGCAACCGCGTCGACCGCCCGCCAGCCCTGGTCCGCGCTGGACGCCCACGTGCTGGCGTCCAGGGTTTCGGTGACGGCGACGGGTGGCGCCTCTGGCGGCCGCAGACCGTCCTCTTCGGCCGGTGCCGGCGGCGCGGCCTCTTCGGGTGGTGCCGGTTCGGTCGGTGCGGTCGGTTCGGCGTGGTGCCGGCCGCGCTGGATGCCTTGCTGGAAGCCGGACAGCCGCTCGCGGACGATCTCGGCCGGCACCCTGGGCGCGGGTTCCTCGGTCGCCCCGCGATCCAGGACGCTGCCCGGCAGCAGCCGCGCTTTCGGTTGGCGGCGCGGCAGTCCGGCCGGCGTGAAGTCGACGGGTGGCGCGCCGGCCACCGCGTCGACGGCCAGCCAGCCCTGGTCGGCGGCGCACCGCCACTCGTCCGCGACGGCGTCGTCGAACCACGCGGACACCATCGTGTCGAAGATCGGGGTGACCTCGGTTCTTTCGTCGACGGCTTCCCCGCCGTCGACGGCGTCGGCCGGGATCGGCGCGAAGAGCCCGACACCGGATGACGTGGCGACCGGAATGGTCACCGTGACGGCGGCCGCGACCGGATCGTCGCCGGCGATCGTGCCGGTCACCGTGTTGGTCACTGCTGTATTGGCAACCGCGCTCCGCGCGGCCACGGGCGCACCGTTCGCGCGGGCGACCCGCTTGGGCAACGGGCCGGCCGGCCCGTTCGGCCCACCGCCCCCGCCACCGAGCGACGGTGGCGGCACCGATGCCGCCGGGTCGCCGACGACCAGTTCGACCGGCACCGTGATGGTGACCCGCAGGCCGGGGATGTCCTGGCCGCCGTGCAGCCGTACCCGGATGCCGTGCTGGTTGGCCAGCCTGCTGATCACGAACAGGCCCATCCGGCGGGTGATGCGGCCCTCGACGCCGGCCGGCTGGGACAGCTGTTCGTTGGCCCGCACCAGGTCCTCGTCGTTCATGCCGATGCCGTGGTCGACGATGTCGATCACGATGGCGCGTCGACGGGTGCGGTGCGATGCAACGGTCACCGGCGTGTCCGGCGCGGAGAACGCGGTCGCGTTGTCCAACAGTTCGGCCAGCAGCCGCACCAGGTCACCGGCCGCGTAGCCGACCACGTGGGCCTCCGGCGGCGGTTGGACGACAACCCGTTGGTAGAACTCGATCTCCGAGACCGCGGCACGCAGCAGATCGGCCAGGACAATCGGCTGGCCACCGCCCCTGGCCAGTTCGCTGCCCGACAGCACCATCAGGTTCTCGTTGTTGCGGCGCATCCGGGTGGCCAGGTGGTCCAGCTTGAACAGCGCGGAGAGCTGGTCGGCGTCCTCCTCGTCGCGTTCGAGCTGTTCGATCAGCCGCAGTTGGCGCTGCACCAGGCTCTGGCTGCGCCGGGACAGGTTCACGAACAGCTCGCTGTAGTTGGCCCGCAGGTTGGCCTGTTCCACGGCCAGCCGCAGCGCCTCGCCGTGCACCGCGTCGAACGCCCTGGCCAACTGGCCGATCTCGTCGGACGTGTGCACGCCGACCGGCGCCACGGTGACGTCGACCGTCTCACCGGCCCTGATCCGCTCCACCGCGTCGGGCAGCTGCCGGGACGCCACGTCCCGCGCGGTCCGGCGCAGCACACCGATCGAGCGCAGCAGCTGCCGCGCGACGAGCACCATCAGGGCGATGGTCGCGGCGATCGCGGCGACCAGCGCGATGATCGCGGTGGCTGCGGTGGTGCCGGCCTGGGCGCGCAGCGTCGTCGTGTCGGACCGCTGGTGGGCGGCGAGGTGGTCGATGACGTCGGTCAGCCCCGC